>MTEU01004006.1_pt3 | contig 41156 bp, 32 predicted proteins | sample 1042701 | NCBI WGS metagenome assembly MTEU01 (sample SAMN06185813, study PRJNA358809) | soil metagenome | isolation source: naturally attenuated soil | place: India | collected 2015-05-23
CGCCTGGCCGATGACGATGGGGCCGGCGCCGAGGATCAGGATGCTTTTGATATCTGTACGTTTTGGCATGGGGTAACTCTCGAATTCCTGGACTCAGCGATCAGCGACGGGCCGCCATGGCGGAGATGAAGCGGTCGAACAGCGGGGCCACGTCGTGCGGGCCGGGGCTGGCTTCCGGGTGGCCCTGGAAGCTGAACGCCACCTTGTCGGTACGCTCGATGCCCTGCAGGGTGCCGTCGAACAGCGACTTGTGGATCGGCCGCAGGTTGCTCGGCAGGCTGTTCTCGTCCACGGCGAAACCGTGGTTCTGGCTGGTGATCATCACCACGCCGGAATCCAGATCCTGCACCGGGTGGTTGGCGCCGTGGTGGCCGTGGCCCATCTTCAGGGTCTTGGCGCCGGAGGCCAGGGCCAGCAGCTGGTGGCCGAGGCAGATGCCGAACACCGGAATCTCGGTCTCGAGGATTTCCTTGATCGCGGCGATGGCGTAGTCGCAGGGCTCGGGGTCGCCGGGGCCGTTGGAGAGGAACACGCCGTCCGGGTTCAGCGCCAGCACATCCTTGGCCGGGGTCTGCGCCGGCACCACGGTCAGGCGGCAGCCGCGGGCGACCAGCATGCGCAGGATATTCAGCTTGACGCCGTAGTCGTAGGCGACCACGTGGTAAGGCAGTTCGGCCGCGGCGATTTCCGGGTGGCTGTCGCTGTCCAGGTTCCACACGCTGGAGCGCCACTCGTAGGGCTGCTCGCAGCTGACCACCTTGGCCAGGTCCATGCCCTTGAGGCCCGGGAAGCTGCGTGCCAGCTCCAGCGCCTTTTCCTCGGTGGCGCCTTCGCCCACCAGGATGCAGCCGTTCTGCGAGCCCTTCTCGCGCAGGATGCGGGTCAGGCGGCGGGTGTCGATGCCGGCGATGGCGACGGTGCCGTTTTCCTTGAGGTATTCGTCCAGCGGCTGCTTGTCGCGCCAGTTGCTCGAGATCAGCGGCAGATCGCGGATGATCAGGCCGGCGGCCCAGACGCGGTTGGACTCGGCGTCCTCCGGCGTGGTGCCGGTGTTGCCGATATGCGGGTAGGTCAGGGTGACGATCTGCTGGGCATAGGAAGGATCGGTGAGGATTTCCTGATAGCCGGTCATGGCGGTGTTGAACACCACCTCTCCGATGGTCTGGCCATCGGCCCCGATGGAATCGCCGCGAAAGATGCTGCCGTCAGCGAGGGCCAGAATGGCGGGTTTAGGGGCTGGCTTAGTCAAGAAGACCTCCGTCTCGATCAAGGCTTGAAGCAAACGCAGATTGTAAAAAAGCGGGATGACGTGTGAAGGTCATCCCGCTTTTTTATCAGAGCCATTTCTGCGTAACTTTTAGTGGACACACTAAAGCGGGAAGCTTACAGGAAAAGGCCTTTTCGGTCCACCGCAAGATGGCGAGCGGACATAAATCCACTGCCATGCGACATCCTGCCTCAGCGCAGCTCCAGCACATCCTGCATGTCATAAAGCCCTGGCTGGCGCTTTTGCAGCCACAGCGCCGAACGCACCGCGCCCTTGGCGAAGGTCATGCGACTGGAAGCCTTGTGGGTGATCTCCACCCGTTCGCCGTCGGCGGCGAACAGCACGGTGTGGTCGCCGACCACGTCGCCGGCACGCACAGTGGCGAAGCCGATGGTCTCGCGCGCGCGGGCGCCGGTCTGGCCTTCGCGACCGTACACCGCGACCTTCTGCAGGTCGCGGCCGAGGGCATCGGCCACCACTTCACCCATGCGCAGCGCGGTGCCGGACGGCGCGTCGACCTTGTGCCGGTGATGCGCTTCGATGATCTCGATATCGACATCGTTTCCCAGCACGCGAGCGGCGGTGTCCAGCAGCTTCAGGCAGAGGTTGACGCCGACGCTGAAGTTGGCGGCGAAGACGATGGGAATCTGCTTGGCCGCCTCGCTCAGCAGCTGCTTCTCTTCCGCGGTGAAGCCGGTGGTGCCGATCACCATGGCCTTGCCGGCGGCGCGGCAGATTTCCAGGTTCTTCAGGGTCACCGAGGGGTGGGTGAAGTCGATCAACACGTCGAACTCGGCGGTCGCGGCGGCGAGATCGTCGACCAGCGCCACGCCGATCTTGCCCAGGCCGACCAGTTCGCCGGCATCGACGCCGATCAGGCTGCTGTCCGGGCGGTCGATGGCGGCAGTCAGCTGCGCACCCTCGGCCTGGCGCACGGCTTCGATCAGGGTCTTGCCCATGCGCCCGGCGGCGCCCATCACTGCAATACGTTGCATAGCATCAGCTCCAAGCTGCAAACCTCAAGCTGCAAGCCATGCCTGCAGCCTGAGGCCAGGGTTTTATACGTCGCCGAAGAAGCGCTTGACGCCTTCGAACCAGCCACTGGCCTTGGGCGAGTGGGAGTCGTCGCCCTGCAGCGACTTGCGGAACTCGTCGAGCAGCTCGCGCTGGCGCTTGTTCAGGTTGACCGGGGTTTCCACCGCCACCCGGCACATCAGGTCGCCCGCCGCACCGCCGCGTACCGGCGCCACGCCCTTGCCACGCAGACGGAACAGCTTGCCGGTCTGGGTGCCTTCGGGGATCTTCAGCTTGACCCGACCGTCGAGGGTCGGCACTTCCAGCTCGCCGCCCAGCGCTGCATCGGCGAAGCTGATCGGCACCTCGCAGTACAGGTGCTTGCCGTCGCGCTGGAAGATCGCGTGCTCGCGCACGTTGACCACCACGTAGAGGTCGCCGGCCGGCCCGCCATGGGAGCCCGCCTCGCCCTCGCCGGACAGGCGGATGCGGTCGCCGGTGTCGACGCCCGGCGGCACCTTGACCGACAGGGTCTTGCTCTCTTCCACCCGACCCTGGCCGTGGCAGCTGCCGCAGGGGTCGGTGATCATCTTGCCGCTGCCGTGGCAGCGCGGGCAGGTCTGCTGCACCGAGAAGAAGCCCTGCTGCATGCGCACCTGGCCGATACCGCCGCAGGTGGTACAGGTCACCGGACTGGTGCCCTTCTTCGCACCCGAACCATCGCAGGTCTTGCAGCCGACCAGGGTCGGCACGCGGATGGTCACGGTGGTGCCGCGCACCGCCTCTTCCAGGTCCAGCTCCAGGGTGTAGCGCAGATCCGAGCCGCGCTGGGCGCCACCGCGCGAACCGCCGCGGGCGCCGCCGAAGAAGTCGCTGAACACGTCGCCGAAGATGTCGGAGAAGTTGGCGCCGCCGAAACCGGCGCCACCGCCGCCGCCCATCTGCGGGTCGACGCCGGCATGACCGTACTGGTCATAGGCCGAACGCTTGCCGGCGTCGGAGAGCACTTCGTAGGCCTCGTTGGCCTCCTTGAATTTCTCCTCGGCGCCCTTGTCGTCCGGGTTGCGGTCCGGGTGGTACTTCATCGCCAGGCGCCGGTAGGCCTTCTTCAGCTCGGCCTCGCTGGCGCCGCGCTCCACACCCAGGACTTCGTAATAGTCTCGTTTTGCCATAGTCGTGCTGCACTCTCAGATTCGTGAGCTCCAGATACGCCGACGCGGGAGAGGGCTCCCGCGCGGCGAATCCTGCCCGTCGCCAGGCGACGGTGGAGCGAAAGCAGGGGCGGTTCGCGTGCGAACCGCAGCCCTTACTTGTTCTCCTTGACCTCTTCGAACTCGGCGTCGACCACGTCGTCGGCGGCGGCGCCTTTGGCATCGCCGTCACCCGGCTGGGCAGCGCCGGCCTGCGGCTGCTCGGCGTACATCTTCTGCGCCAGCGGCGTGGTGGCCTCGGACAGGGCGTTCATCTTGGCTTCGATGGCGGCCTTGTCGTCGCCCTTGAGCGCGACTTCCAGATCGCCGATGGCTTTCTCGATGGCCGCCTTCTCGGAGGCGTCAGCCTTGTCGCCGGCCTCGGTGAGCATCTTGCGGGTGGCGTGCACCAGCTGATCGCCCTGGTTGCGCGCGGTGGCCAGCTCCTCGAACTTGCGGTCTTCCTCGGCGTTGGCCTCGGCGTCGCGGATCATCTGCTCGATCTCGTCCTCGGACAGGCCGGAGTTGGCCTTGATCACGATGGACTGCTGCTTGCCGGTGGCCTTGTCCTTGGCGGACACATGGAGGATGCCGTTGGCGTCGATGTCGAAGGTCACTTCGATCTGCGGCACGCCGCGCGGGGCCGGCGGGATCTCGGCCAGGTCGAACTTGCCCAGCGACTTGTTCTGCGCGGCCTGCTTGCGCTCGCCCTGCAGCACGTGGATGGTCACGGCGCTCTGGTTGTCGTCGGCGGTGGAGAACACCTGCGACTTCTTGGTCGGGATGGTGGTGTTCTTCTCGATCAGCGCGGTCATCACCCCGCCCATGGTCTCGATACCCAGGGTCAGCGGGCTGACGTCGAGCAGCAGCACGTCCTTGACGTCGCCGGCCAGTACCGCGCCCTGAATGGCGGCGCCCATGGCCACGGCTTCGTCCGGGTTGACGTCCTTGCGCGCTTCCTTGCCGAAGAATTCGGCGACGGTCTTCTGCACCAGCGGCATGCGGGTCTGACCGCCGACCAGGATCACGTCGTCGATCTTGGCCACGTCGATACCGGCGTCCTTCAGCGCGATGCGGCACGGCTCGATGGTGCGCTGCACCAGGTCCTCGACCAGCGACTCCAGCTTGGCGCGGGAGATCTTCACGTTGAGGTGCTTGGGCCCCGTGGCATCGGCGGTGATGTACGGCAGGTTGACGTCGGTCGACTGACTGGAGGACAGCTCGATCTTGGCCTTCTCCGCGGCTTCCTTCAGGCGCTGCATGGCCAGCGGGTCGCCCTTGAGGTTCATGCCGGTTTCTTTCTTGAACTCGTCGACCAGGTAGTCGATCAGGCGAATGTCGAAGTCCTCACCGCCGAGGAAGGTGTCGCCGTTGGTGGCCAGCACCTCGAACTGGTGCTCGCCGTCGACTTCGGCGATCTCGATCACCGACACGTCGAAGGTACCGCCACCCAGGTCATAGACGATCACGGTGTGGTCGCCCTTGGCCTTGTCCATGCCATAGGCCAGCGCCGCTGCGGTCGGCTCGTTGATGATGCGCTTGACGTCGAGACCGGCGATGCGGCCGGCGTCCTTGGTGGCCTGGCGCTGGCTGTCGTTGAAGTAGGCCGGAACGGTGATGACGGCCTCGGTGACCGGCTCGCCCAGGTAGTCCTCGGCGGTCTTCTTCATCTTCTTCAGCACTTCGGCGCTGATCTGCGGCGGCGCCATCTTCTGGCCGTTGACCTCGACCCAGGCGTCGTTGTTGTCGGCCTTGACGATCTTGTACGGCACCATCTGGATGTCTTTCTGCACCACTTCTTCGTCGAAGCGGCGGCCGATCAGACGCTTCACCGCGTACAGGGTGTTGTGCGGGTTGGTCACTGCCTGGCGCTTGGCCGACTGGCCGACGAGGATTTCGCCATCGTTGGCGTAAGCGATGATCGACGGCGTGGTGCGCGCGCCTTCGGCGTTCTCGATCACCTTGACGTTGCCGTTTTCTAGAATGGAGACGCAGGAGTTGGTGGTCCCCAGGTCGATACCGATGATTTTGCCCATGAATGTTCTCCCGAAACTTTGATTTTTCCGTCGCCTGGTTTCGCCGGCGGCGGTAGCACTAAAACGCTTGACTTAGAAATGGGGACGGCGCGGCGGATTTCAAGCCTGCTCGTCGATGGACGGCGGCGGCGTCAGCGGCGCCTTGCTGACCACGACCATGGCCGGACGCAGCAGGCGACCGTTGAGCAGATAGCCCTTCTGGAACACCTTGAGCACCGAGTTGGGCTCGGCGTGGATGCTCTCCTCCATGGCCATGGCCTGGTGGTGTTCCGGGTTGAACGGCGCGCCGTGCGGATCGATGGCTTCCAGCTGGTAGCGCGCCAGGGTGTCGTGGAACAGCTTGAGGGTCAGCTGCATGCCTTCGCGCACCGCCTTGATTGCCTCGTCGTCCGGGCTGGACAGCTCCAGGCCGCGCTCCAGGCTGTCGACCACCGGCAGCAGGTCGTTGGCGAATTTTTCCAGGGCGAACTTGTGCGCCTTCTCCACGTCCTGCTCGGCGCGGCGGCGCACGTTCTGCAGGTCGGCAGCCATGCGCAGCGACTGATCCTGCGCAGCGGCCAGTTGCTCTTCCAGCGTTTGCACGCGAGCAGCCAGGTCGTCGCCCGCCGCCGCGGCCTCAGCCGCCTGCGCCTCGGGGTTCTGCGTATCCAGGGTCTGTTCGTCAGCCATGCCTCTCTCCTCTCGAATAAACCGGCGCGAACTCGACTCGCGCACCTGCCCGCCTATATGGAGCCAAATCCCCAGCTTTCAAGGGGCGATAGGGAGGATTGTCAGGAAAAGAAAAAACACTGTATAAATAACCAGACTTCACTTCGGGAGCGTTCGCCATGCTGGTGCACCTGTCCATTCACAACTACGCCATCGTCGACCACCTCGATCTCGAGCTGGACCGCGGCATGAGCGCCATCAGCGGCGAGACCGGCGCCGGCAAGTCGATCATGCTCGACGCCCTCGGCCTGTGCCTGGGCGACCGCGCCGACAGCGGCGTGGTGCGCCCCGGCAGCGACAAGGCGGACATCCTCGCCAGCTTCGACCTGAGCGACATCGCCGAAGCCCGCGCCTGGCTCGCCGAACGCGACCTGGACCACGACGGCCCGTGCATCCTGCGCCGAGTGATCACCGCCGAGGGACGCTCACGCGGCTACATCAACGGCAGCCCCTGCCCGCAGGGCGACCTCAAGGCCCTGGGCGAGCTGCTGATCGATATCCACAGCCAGCACGAGCACCAGTCGCTGCTGAAGACCGACACCCATCGCCGCCTGCTCGACGAATACGCCGCCAGCCAGGAGCTGGCGCGCCAGGTACAACTGGCCGCGCAGCGCTGGAAGCAGACGCGTAACGAGCTGCAGCGCGTTTCCAGCCAGGGCGACGAGCAGCGCGCTCGCCATCAATTGCTCAGCTACCAGCTGGAAGAACTGGACAACCTGGCCCTGGGCGAGCACGAACTGGAACAGTTGGAACAGGAGCACAAGGCCCTGAGCAACGCCGAAGCTCTGCTCGGCGCCTGCCGTCAGGTGCTGGAGCTGTGCAGCGAGAGCGATGCCGGCAACGTGCTGTCGGCACTAACCGCTAGCCTCAATCGTCTCGGCGGCTTCGCCGGCCAGGGCGGCGCCCTCGGCGAAGCCAGCAACCTGCTGGCCAGCGCACAGATCCAGGTGGAAGAAGCGGTCGGCGAGCTGAACCGCTTCCTCGATCACTTCGACGCCGACCCCGAGCGCCAGCAATACCTGGAAGAACGCCTGGACAGCATCTACACCCTGGCGCGCAAACACCGCATCCAGCCCGGCGAACTGGCCGGCCTGCAGCAGCAGCTGTTCGAGGAGCTGGAAGGGCTGAACGCCGACGACCAGGCCGGCGAACGCCTGGCCGAGGAGCTGGCCGCCTACGCCCGCCACTACCGGGAAAAGGCCGAAGAACTCAGCGCCCTGCGCGCCCAGGCCGCCGCACGCCTGAGCGCCGCGGTGGAGCAGGAGATGCAGGCGCTGGGCATGCCCGGCGGGCGTTTCAGCATCCAGCTGCAACCGCTGGACAGCGACGAGCCGCAGGCCGGCGGCCTGGAGAGCGTGGAGTTCCTGGTCAGCGCCAACCCCGGCCAGCCGCTGCGTGCGCTGGCCAAGGTGGCCTCGGGCGGCGAACTGTCGCGCATCAGCCTGGCAATACAGGTGATCACCGCGCAGACCTCGCGCGTGCCGACCCTGGTGTTCGACGAAGTGGACGTCGGTATCGGCGGCCCCACCGCCGAAGTGGTCGGCCAGCTGCTGCGTCGCCTCGGCGAACGCGGCCAGGTGCTGTGCGTCACCCACCTGCCGCAGGTGGCCGCGCAGGGCCATCAGCACCTGTTCGTGCACAAGCGCCGCGACGAGGACGCCACTGCCACGGCGGTGAGCAAGCTGGACAACGACGGCCGTATCGAGGAAATCGCGCGCATGCTCGGCGGCGTCGATCTGACCAAGGAATCCCTGGCCCACGCGCGCAAGATGGTGAGCAAGGCCCAGGCCGCCTAAGCGGAGCCTGGCCCGGATGCGATCCGGCAATGCTCGGCATGGCCCGCCGGCCTTCATCCGGACGACGGAAAACCGAAAAGCAAAAAGGCGACCCTCGGATCGCCTTTTTCATTGCAGCAGAAGCATCAGCTCTTCTTGCGCACGTACAGCACCAGATTGTGATCCACCAGCTCGAAACCGTGCTCCTTGACGATCTCCTTCTGGCGCTTCTCGATCTCCGCATCGAAGAACTCGATCACTTCGCCGGAATCCACGCAGACCATATGGTCGTGGTGGCCGCTGTCGGCCAGCTCGAACACAGCGTGACCGCCGTCGAAGTTGTGGCGCACCACCAGGCCGGCCGCTTCGAACTGGGTCAGCACGCGGTACACGGTGGCCAGGCCGACGTCTTCGCCGGCTTCCATCAGCGCCTTGTAGACGTCTTCCGCACTCATGTGACGGTGCTCGGCGTTGTCGAGCATCTGCAGGATTTTCACCCGTGGCAGAGTCACTTTCAGTCCAGCTTTGCGCAGTTCGCTATTTTCAACCATGGTCTGCTTTCTCATGGATGCTGCTTCGCAGCACCCTTCAATACGGGTATGATCCGGGGTTCAAGTTGCCCAAGATAGTGGAAGTCACCCTCCGATGCAAAAAACCAAGCTCTTGCTGACCAGCCTGTCGCTGACCGGGCTCTTCGCACTCGCCGGTTGTTCATTCCCCGGGGTTTACAAGATCGACATCCAACAGGGCAATGTCGTAACACAGGACATGATAGACCAGCTGCGCCCGGGAATGACCCGACGCCAAGTGCGGTTTATCATGGGCAATCCGCTAATCACCGACACCTTCCACGCCGACCGCTGGGACTACCTCTACAGCATCCAGCCGGGTGGCACTCAGCGCCTGCAGGAGCGCGTCAGCCTGGTGTTCGACGGCAACGATCAACTGGTCGGCCTGGCCGGCGACTTCATGCCCGGCGTCAGCCGCGACCAGGCGATTCTCGGCGAGGACAGCGGCGTGACCACCCCGCAAGCCCAGCCGCAGCAGCAGGACGACACCCCGCCCGCACCGGGCTCGCTACTGGAGCAGATCCAGCGCGAAGTGGACCAGGTGGAGACCGTACCGGTACCGGTACCGGAGCCACTGGATACCGATCCGCAGTAACACCCAGACATGAAAAAGCCCGGAGCGATCCGGGCTTTTTCATGTCTGGCGCTCAGCTCGACTCGTCGTCTTTCGCCTTGGCCTTGGCCGCACGCTGTTTGCGCACTTCCTTGGGGTCGGCGATCAGCGGCCGGTAGATTTCCACCCGTTCGCCCTCCTCCAGCACCCGCTCCTCGGGCTTGGCCACCGCCTTGCCGAAGATGCCCAGCGGCGCCTGCTGCAGGTCGAGGCCGGGAAAATGCTGCCGCATGCCCGAGAGCAGCGCCGCCTCGCGCACCGTGGTGCCGGCCGGCACCGACAGGCGCAACAGCTTCTGCTTGTCGGCCAGGGCGTAGACCACTTCGATGGCGATGTTGCGCTTATCCATACAGCTGCTTGGCCCTTTGGCAAAAGGCGTCGACCAGGGTGTTGGTCGCCTGGTTGAACAGAGGCCCCAGGGTAGCGCGCACCAGCGGGCCGGCATAGTCGAAGGAGAGGTCCAGGCTGATCTTGCAGGCCTTATCGCCGAGCGCCTTGAACTCCCAAACGCCGTGCAGGCGGGTGAACGGGCCCTCCTGCAGGTTCATCTCGATGCGCTGCCCGGGCTGCAGCGTGTTGCGGGTGACGAAGCGCTGGCTGAGGCTGCCCTTGGCCACCTCCAGGCTGGCCAGCATATGGACCTCGCTGACCTCCAGCACCTGGCTGGCGCGGCACCAGGGCAGGAACTCGGGATAGCTGGCCACGTCGTTGACCAGGTCGAACAGTGCCTGCGCCGGATAGGGCAGCAGCGCCGAGCGTTGGATGCGCGTGGTCATTTATTTGCTCAGCTCCGCGACAAAGACGATCAGCACGCCGATCGGCGCCACCACGCGAATCAGCCAGAGGGCCAGATTGAACAGCAGCGGACTTCTGATCGCCAGCTCTTCGCGCACCGCATCACGGCTCAGCACCCAGCCGGCGAACAGGGCGAAGGACAGCCCGCCCAGCGGCAGCAGGATGCGGCTGGTGAGGTAGTCGATGCTGTCGAAGAAGGTCTTGCCGCCCTCGGCGCCCCACTGCAGCAGGTGGAAACCGTCATCGGCGAAGACGAAGAACTTGGCCTCGGCCCAGAGGTTGAACGACAGCACGGTGCCCATGCCCACCAGCCAGCACAGCAGCGCCAGCACGGCGGTCACCTGCGCGCGGCTGCGCGCGGTCTTCTCGACGAAGTAGGCCACCGCCGGCTCGAGCATGGAGATCGACGAACTCCAGGCCGCCACCGCCACCAGCACGAAGAAGATCAGCCCCATGACCTGGCCGAAGGCGATATTGCCGAAGGCAATGGGCAGGGTGACGAACATCAGGCCCGGACCACCGCCCGGCTCCAGGCCGGCGGCGAAGACGATGGGAAACAGCGCCAGCCCGGCGGTCAGCGCCACCAGGGTGTCGAGCAGGCCGACGGTGAGCACCGTGGCACCGATCGAGGCCCGCTTCGGCATGTAGGCGCCGTAAACCATGATCGAACCGACGCCGACGCTAAGGGTGAAGAAGGCGTGGCCCATGGCGGCGAGGATGCCGTCCTGCACCTTGCTCGGATCGAAATGGAAGAGGAAGTCGAAGCCCTGCCAGAAGTGTCCGGTGGTGAAGCTGTAACCCAGCAGCACCAGCAGCAGGACGAACAGCAGCGGCATCATGATGCGCAGGCTGCGCTCCAGGCCGGCGACCACGCCCTTGGCGATGACCACGGCGGTGAGCAGCATGAACAGGCTGTGCCACAGGGTCAGGCGCCAGGGATCGCCGGTCAGACCGCCGAAGGCGGCGCCGGCGCCGTCGGCCGTGACCCCGGTAAAATCGCCGCGGCCCATGCCCAGGATGTAGTCCAGCGACCAGCCGGCCACCACGCTGTAGAACGACAGGATCAGCAACGCGGCGACCATGCCCACCAGCGCCGCCAGCGACCAGTGCTTCGAGGCGCCGGCCTCGACGGCCAGGCTCTTCATGGCGTTGACCGGACTCTGCCGGCCGCGGCGGCCGATCAGGGTCTCGGCCAGCATGATCGGCACGCCGACCAAGGCGATGCAGAACAGGTACATGACGACGAAGGCCCCGCCGCCGTAGACCCCGGTCATATAGGGAAACTTCCAGATATTGCCGAGGCCGACCGCCGAGCCGGTGGCCGCCAGGATGAACACCCAGCGACTGGCCCAGGCACCGTGAATCGAGACTTTGTCGTTCGCCATATGCGGCCAAACCCATGCTGCGGGAAAAAAGATCGCGCATTGTCGGAGATTCGCCGCATCGGCTCAAGTTCGGCGCCGGCTCCGCCCATAGCGCAGGCGTTGGCGACTCCCTATAATGCGCGCCCTATGGCTAAGCAAAAGAAACATCCCCAAGGCACCATCGCGCTGAACAAGAAGGCGCTGCACGACTACTTCATCGAACACAAGTTCGAGGCCGGCCTGGTGCTGTCCGGCTGGGAAGTGAAGAGCCTGCGCGCCGGCAAGGCGCAGCTGGTGGACAGCTACGTGCTGCTCAAGGACGACGAGGCCTGGCTGATGGGGGCGCACATCACCCCGCTGCAGACCGCCAGCACCCACGTCATCGCCGACCCGACCCGTACCCGCAAGCTGCTGCTGAACAAGCGCGAGCTGGACAAGCTGTTCGGCTCGGTGCAGCAGAAGGGCTACACCTGCGTGGCGCTGTCGCTGTACTGGAAGCAGCACCTGGTCAAGTGCGAGATCGCCCTGGCCAAGGGCAAGAAGGACTTCGACAAGCGCCATGTCGAGAAGGAACGCGACGCCGACCGCGAAGTGCAGCGCGCCATGCGCAGCAAGGGCAAGGACGACTGAGCACTCAGCAGGGTGTCGCGGCGCCGCCCAGGCCGCGCGCCCCTGTACGCCCGCAGCACCAGGCCGGTGCGCTGGCGCCCTAGGGCCTGACCGCGCCGCGCCGCTGCGCCCGCTCCACCCGGCGCGCCTCCAGCCGCACTTCCGCCAGCACTTCCTGCACGTAGTCGATATGCCGATCCGACAGCGCCCGGGCGTCCTCGGCGCGGCCCTCGACTATCGCCTCGTACAGCGCGCGGTGCTGGCTGATCAGCATGTCGCGAGTCTCCTCGCGCTGGGCGTACATGCCGCCGATATTGGTCACCACGTTGCGTTTGAGCAGGTCGAACAGACCGCGGATTGTGTGCAGCAGCACGGCATTGTGGCTGGCCTCGGCGATGGCCAGGTGGAAGCGCGCATCGGCGGCGCCCTCCTCGGCACGGGTGACCTTGCCGACCCGCGTGTAGCAGTCCTGCAGCGCCTGGAACGCCTCGGTCAGGCGCTGGCGGTCGATATCGGTGGCGCGCTTGGCCGCGTAGTAGGCGCAGGAGCCTTCCAGGGTGTGGCGGAACTCCAGCAGGTCGCGCTGGGCGTCCTCCTTGTTTTCCAGCAGCTGCATCAGCGGGTCGCTGAAGGTGGAGCCGAGCGATTCGGCGACGTAGTTGCCGCCGCCCTGGCGGCTGACCAGCAGGCCCTTGGCCACCAGCTTCTGGATCGCCTCGCGCAGCGACGGGCGCGACACGCCGAACTGTTCGGCCAGGGTGCGCTCGGCAGGCAGGCGCTCGCCGGCACGCAGGGTGCCTTCGAGAATCATGGTTTCCAGTTGCGCGACGATATCGTCCGATAAACGGCGCTGCCGCACCTGCCCTACTTCCATCCCGAACTTCTCCATTGGTTTGACCAGGCCACCAGCAGGCCTGGCCCTGAGGCGCAAGCCTATCGCCCAGGCCGAACGCGGACAAGACGAGCCTCTACGACCAAAGTCTTAGCCCGACGATTTGACAGGTCATTGATCGACTTTTAACCTGAGCCGGCAACTTTGTAAATTGGTCTTACCAATTAATCCATGCCGATAACAAGAACGAGTCGTCGAGGTCACGCCATGAACCCCCATAGCGCCGCACGTCTGCCCGCCACCGCTTCGTCCCCACTGCGCCGCGTGCGCCTCGCCGCGGAGTGAGCCCCATGTCCAACGGAATTCTCGCCCTGCTGGCGTTCTCCCCCATCCTGCTGGCCGCCGTGCTGCTGATCGGCCTGCGCTGGCCAGCCAAGCACGCCATGCCGCTGGTCTACCTGATCACTGCCGCGGTCGGCCTGTTCGCCTGGGACATGAGCTTCAACCGCGTGCTGGCCTCGACCCTGCAGGGCCTGCTGATCACCCTCGGCCTGCTGTGGATCATCTTCGGCGCCATCCTGCTGCTCAACACCCTCAAGCATTCCGGCGGTATCACCGCGATCCGCGCCGGGTTCGCCACCATCAGCCCCGACCGGCGCATCCAGGCGATCATCATCGCCTGGCTGTTCGGCTGCTTCATCGAGGGCGCCTCCGGCTTCGGCACCCCGGCCGCCATCGCCGCGCCGCTGCTGGTGGCCATCGGCTTCCCGGCCATGGCCGCGGTGCTGATGGGCATGCTGGTGCAGAGCACGCCGGTGTCCTTCGGCGCGGTCGGCACGCCGATCATCGTCGGCGTCAACACCGGCCTGGACACCGCCAGCATCGGCGCGCAGCTGCTCGAGCAGGGCTCGAGCTGGGCGCAGTTCCTGCAGCTGATCACCAGCCAGGTGGCGATCATCCATGCCACGGTCGGCGTGGTCATGCCGCTGGTGATGGCGATGATGCTGACCCGCTTCTTCGGTCAGGAGAAAAGCTGGAAGGCCGGCCTGGAAGTGCTGCCGTTCGCGATCTTCGCCGGCCTCGCCTTCGTCCTGCCCTACGCCGCCACCGGCGTGTTCCTCGGCCCGGAATTCCCCTCGCTGCTCGGCGGCCTGATCGGCCTGGCCATCGTTACCAGCGCTGCCCGCTTCGGCTTCCTGGTACCTAAGACCACCTGGGATTTCGCCCCGGCCGACAAGTGGCCGAGCGAATGGCTGGGCAGCGTCGAGATGAAGCTGGACGAGCTCACCGCCAAGCCGATGAGCGCCCTGCGCGCCTGGCTGCCCTACGTGCTGGTCGGCGTGCTGCTGGTGATCAGCCGGGTGTTCCCCGAAGTCGGCAACGCGCTCAAGGCGGTGGTGGTGAACTTCCCCGACCTGCTCGGCGAGGCCGGCATCGGCGCCAACTTCCAGCCGCTGTACCTGCCGGGCGGCATCCTGGTCGCCGTGGTGCTGGCCACCTTCTTCCTGCACGGCATGAAGCTGCGCGAACTCACCGCCGCGGTGAAGGAGTCGTCCAGCGTGCTGCTCAGCGCCGGCTTCGTGCTGCTGTTCACCGTGCCGATGGTGCGCATCCTGATCAACTCCGGGGTCAATGGCGCCGAGCTGGCCAGCATGCCGATCCTCATGGCGCGCTGGGTGGCCGACAGCGTCGGCGGCATCTACCCGCTGCTGGCGCCGAGCATCGGCGCCCTGGGCGCCTTCATCGCCGGTTCCAACACGGTGAGCAACATGATGTTCAGCCAGTTCCAGTTCGGCGTGGCCAGCAGCCTGGGCATCTCCGGCGCGCTGATCGTCGCCGTGCAGGCCATCGGCGCCGCCGCCGGCAACATGGTGGCGATCCACAACGTGGTGGCGGCCTCGGCCACGGTCGGCCTGCTCGGCCGCGAGGGCAGCACCCTGCGCAAGACCATCTGGCCGACCCTGTACTACGTGTTCTTTACTGGAGTCATCGCGATGGTGGCGATCTATGCCCTGGGCGTCAGCGACCCGCTGATCGCCCACTGACCGCCGCCGCCCCGCGCGCCCCGACCCGTCGGGGCGCGCGTATTACGGCCCCACGCCCCCTTTTCAGCACAGGATGAGTTCATGATCATTTCTGCCTCCACCGACTACCGCGCCGCCGCGCAGCGCAAGCTGCCGCCCTTCCTGTTCCACTACCTCGACGGCGGCGCCTACGCCGAGCACACCCTGCGGCGCAACGTCGCCGACCTGGCCGACATCGCCCTGCGCCAGCGGGTGCTCAAGGACATGTCGGCGCTGGATCTGTCCACCGAGCTGTTCGGCGAGCAGCTGGCGATGCCGGTGGCGCTGGCCCCGGTCGGCCTGACCGGCATGTACGCGCGGCGCGGCGAGGTGCAGGCGGCCAAGGCGGCGGCGGCCAAGGGCATTCCCTTCACGATGTCCACCGTGTCGGTGTGCCCGATCGAGGAGGTGGCGCCGGCCATCGACCGGCCCATGTGGTTCCAGCTCTACGTGCTGAAGGACCGCGGCTTCATGAAGAACGTGCTGGAGCGGGCAAAGGCCGCCGGCGTCAGCACCCTGGTGTTCACCGTCGACATGCCGGTGCCCGGGGCGCGCTACCGCGACGCCCACTCCGGCATGAGCGGCCCCAACGCGCCGCTGCGGCGCATGCTGCAGGCCATGACCCACCCGAGCTGGGCGCTCGACGTCGGCCTGCTGGGCAAGCCGCACGACCTGGGCAATATCTCCGCCTACCGTGGCAACCCCACCGGCCTGGCCGACTACATCGGCTGGCTGGGCGCCAACTTCGACCCGTCGATTTCCTGGAAGGATCTGCAGTGGATCCGCGACTTCTGGGAAGGGCCGATGGTGATCAAGGGCATCCTCGACGCCGACGACGCCCGCGATGCAGTCAAGTTCGGCGCCGACGGCATAGTGGTGTCCAACCACGGCGGTCGCCAGCTCGACGGCGTGCTGTCCAGCGCCCGCGCCCTGCCGGCCATCGCCGACGCGGTCAAGGGCGAGCTGAAGATCCTCGCCGACTCCGGCATCCGCACCGGTCTGGACGTGGTGCGCATGCTCGCCCTCGGCGCCGACAGCGTGCTGCTCGGCCGTGCCTTCGTCTACGCCCTGGCCACCGCCGGCGGCGCCGGGGTGAGCAACCTGCTGGAGCTGATCGAGAAGGAAATGCGCGTGGCCATGGTGCTCACCGGTGCCAAGTCGATCGCCGAGATCAACCGCGACTCGCTGGTCAGGGGGCGCTAGGCCATGGGCGCCGCACAGGAGATCGCAAGCGTCGCCTCGGCCACCCTGCTGGCGCAGCTGCGCCAGGTGGTGGGCGAGGCCCACGTGCTGACCGACGAGCAGGCCACCCGGCGCTTTCGCAAGGGTCACCGCAGCGGTCAGGGCAGCGTCCTGGCGGTGGTGCGCCCCGGCTCGCTGCTGGAGCAATGGCGGGTGCTGCAGGCGGCGGTGGCGGCCGACCGCATCGTCATCATGCAGGCGGCCAACACCGGCCTGACCGGCGGCTCGACCCCGGACGGCGACGACTACGACCGCGAGATCGTGCTGATCAGCACCCTGCGCATCGCCGGCGTGCAGCTGATCAACGACGGCGCGCAGGTGGTGTGCCTGCCCGGCGCCACCCTCGACCGCCTGGAGCAGGCGCTGGCGCCGCTGAACCGCGAGCCGCATTCGGTGATCGGCTCGTCCTGCATCGGCGCCTCGGTGCTCGGCGGCATCTGCAACAACTCCGGCGGCGCCCTGGTGCGCCGCGGCCCGGCCTACACCGAGCTGGCGCTGTACGCCCAGGTGCGGGACGACGGCACGCTGCAGCTGGTCAATCACCTGGGCATCGAGCTGGGCGACAACCCCGAGGAAATCCTCACCCGCCTGCAGAACGGCGACTACGGTCCGCAACAGATCCGCAACGAGGCCACCGCCAAGGCCTCCGACGCGCGCTACGGCGAACACGTGCGCGACGTCGATGCCGACACCCCGGCACGCTTCAACGCCGACCCCTCGCGGCTGTTCGAGGCCTCCGGCTCGGCCGGCAAGCTGTGCCTGTTCGCCGTGCGCCTGGACACCTTCCCCAAGGAGCCGAGCACGGTGTTCTATATCGGCAGCAACGACCCGCACGACCTCACCGAGGTGCGCCGCCACCTGCTCACCCACCTGCCGCGCCTGCCGATCGCCGGCGAATATATCCACCGTACCGCCTTCGACATCGGCGAGAAGTACGGCAAGGACAGCTTCCTGGTGATCGACAAGTTCGGCACCGCCAGGGTGCCGGCCGCCTTCGCCCTGAAGAGCCGCATCGACGGCTTCTTCGAACGCTTCGGCCTGCGCGGGGTGACCGATCGCGTGCTGCAGGCGGCGATGAACCTGCTGCCCAGCCACCTGCCCAAGCGCATGCGCGAATACCGCGAGCGCTACGAGCATCACCTGCTGCTGCGGGTGTCCAACGACACCCTGGAGCAGACCCGCAGCTTTCTCGCCGAGTATTTCACCGGCAGCACCAGCGGGGGCTATTTCGAGTGCGACGCCGAGGAAGGGCGCAAGGCCTTCCTCCACCGTTTCGCCATCGCCGGCGCGGCGATCCGCTACCGCGAGGCGCACCGCGACAGCGTGGAAGACATAGTCGCGCTGGATATCGCCCTGCGCCGCAACGACCGCGACTGGGTCGAGAAGCTGCCGGCGGAGCTGGAAGAGCAGATCGTCCACAAGCTCTACTACGGGCACTTCTTCTGCCACGTGTTCCACCAGGACTACATCGTCAAGAAGGGCGTCGACCCGCTGGCGATGGAGCACCGCATGTGGGCGCTGCTGGACGAGCGCCGCGCCGAGTACCCGGCCGAGCACAACGTCGGCCATCTGTACGTGGCCAAACCGGCACTGGCCGGCTTCTACCGCGAACTCGACCCGACCAACAGCTTCAACCCCGGCATCGGCCATACCTCGAAGCAGAAGCATTGGGGTGGCTGCTGCGGGCAGGAGCATTGAGCGTAGGGTGGATCACGCTTCATCGATCCACCATTTCGGCGGATGCAAAAGGCGATATCCGCTCCTACATAAGATCGTGCCCCCGAAACGACAAGGCCCGCCGATTTGGCGGGCCTTGTTTTTACCTCGAGCGCGATCAGGCGAAGACGATCTCCTCGCCCTCCACCTTGGCATGCACCAGCGCACCCGGGGCGAAGGCGCCGGCGAGGATCTGCTGCGCCAGCGGGTTCTCGATCCAGCGCTGGATCGCCCGCTTCAGCGGCCGCGCACCGTAGACCGGGTCGTAGCCGACGGCGATCAGCTTGTCGAGCGCCTCGGGGGTCAGCTCCAGGCTCAGCTCGCGCTCGGCCAGGCGGCCACGCAGGCGTTTGAGCTGGATCTCGGCGATGCCGGCGATCTGCTCGCGGCCCAGCGGCTCGAACACCACCACCTCGTCGATGCGGTTGATGAACTCGGGGCGGAAATGACTGCTCACCGCATCCATCACCGCCGCGCGCTGCGCCTCGCGGTCGCCGACCAGCTCCTGGATCTGCGCCGAGCCGAGGTTGGAGGTCATGACTATCACGGTGTTCTTGAAGTCCACGGTGCGCCCATGGCTGTCTGTCAGGCGGCCGTCTTCGAGCACCTGCAGCAGCACGTTGAACACGTCCGGGTGGGCCTTCTCCACCTCGTCCATCAGCACCACCGAGTAAGGCTTGCGGCGCACCGCCTCGGTCAGGTAACCGCCCTCCTCGTAACCGACATAGCCGGGCGGCGCGCCGATCAACCGCGCCACGCTGTGCTTCTCCATGAACTCGGACATGTCGATGCGCACCAGCGCTTCCTCGGTGTCGAAGAGAAATTCCGCCAGCGCCTTGCACAGCTCGGTCTTGCCCACCCCGGTGGGGCCGAGGAAGAGGAACGAGCCGCTCGGCCGGTTGGGGTCGGCCAGCCCCGCGCGGGAGCGGCGCACGGCGTTGGCCACGGCCACCACCGCCTCGTCCTGACCGATCACCCGCTGGTGCAGCAGGCCTTCCATCTTCAGCAGTTTCTCGCGCTCGCCCTCGAGCATCTTGCTCACCGGGATGCCGGTCCACTTCGACACCACCTCGGCGATTTCTTCGTCGGTGACCTTGTTGCGCAGCAGCTGGTTCTCGCTCTTGCCGTGCTGATCAACCATCTGCAGGCTGCGCTCCAGGTCGGGGATGATGCCGTACTGCAGCTCGGCCATGCGCTGCAGGTCGGACTTGCGCCGCGCCGCCTCGAGGTCGGCCTTGGCCTGCTCGATCTTCTGCTGGATCTGCGCCGAGCCCTGCACCTCGGCCTTCTCCGACTTCCAGATTTCCTCCAGGTCGGCGTATTCGCGCTCCAGCTTGGCGATGTCCTCCTCCAGCTTGACGAAGCGCTTCTTGGTGGCCTCGTCCTCTTCCTTCTTCAGCGCCTCGCGCTCGATCTTCAGCTGGATCAGGCGGCGATCCAGGCGGTCGAGGGCCTCCGGCTTGGAGTCGATCTCCATGCGGATGCGGCTGGCGGCCTCGTCGACCAGGTCGATGGCCTTGTCCGGCAGCTGGCGGTCGGTGATATAGCGATGGCTGAGCTTGGCCGCGGCGATGATCGCGCCGTCGGTGATGGTCACGCCGTGGTGCACCTCGTAGCGTTCCTTGAGGCCACGCAGGATGGCGATGGTGTCCTCCTCGGAGGGCTCGTCCACCAGCACCTTCTGGAAGCGCCGTTCCAGCGCGGCGTCCTTCTCGATGAACTGGCGGTACTCGTCCAGGGTGGTGGCACCGACGCAGTGCAGCTCGCCGCGCGCCAGCGCCGGCTTGAGCATGTTGCCGGCGTCCATGGCGCCCTCGGCCTTGCCGGCACCGACCATGGTGTGCAGCTCGTCGATAAACAGGATGATCCGCCCTTCCTGCTTGGACAGCTCGCCCAGCACCGCCTTGAGGCGCTCCTCGAACTCGCCGCGGAACTTGGCGCCGGCGATCAGCGAGCCCATGTCCAGCGACAGCAGGCGCTTGTCCTTGAGCCCGTCGGGCACCTCGCCGTTGACGATGCGCTGGGCCAGGCCCTCGGCGATGGCGGTCTTGCCCACGCCGGGCTCGCCGATCAGCACCGGGTTGTTCTTGGTACGGCGCTGCAGCACCTGGATGGTGCGGCGGATCTCGTCGTCGCGGCCGATCACCGGGTCGAGCTTGCCCTCCTCGGCGCGCTTGGTCAGGTCGACGGTGTACTTGTCCAGCGCCTGGCGCGACTCCTCGACGTTGGGGTCGTTGACCGCCTGGCCGCCGCGCAGGTTGGCGATGGCGTTCTCCAGGGCCTTCTTCGACACGCCCTGGGCCAGCAGCAGCTTGCCCAGCTTGGTGTTCTCGTCCATCGCCGCGAGCAAAACCAGCTCGCTGGAGATGAACTGGTCGCCGCGCTGCTGCGACAGGCGGTCGGCCTGGTTGAGCAGGCGCGCCAGGTCCTGCGACAGGTTGATGTCGCCGGTGGGGTTCTGCAGCTTGCCCAGGTGGTCGAGTTCGCGGGTCAGACCCTGGCGCAGGCTGGCGATGTCGAAGCCCACCTGCATCAGCAGCGGCTTGATCGAACCGCCCTGCTGCTCCAGCAGCGCCTGCAGCAGGTGCAGCGGCTCGATGGCGGCGTGGTCCATGCCCACGGCCAGGGACTGGGCATCGGAGAGGGCAAGTTGCAACTTGCTGGTCAAACGGTCGATACGCATAGATGTCCTTCCTTCTAGAAAAGCGGGCCGGGACCACAATCCCCGAATACAGAAACCCGCCGAGATGAAGACTAGATGAGGACGATTACGCCGTATTCAAGCCGGGACGCCTTGATCCAGGTCAGCGCCAGGTCACCTGCTGCTCCAGCGCAAAGCGCAGGCGCGGGTTGTACACGCCCTTCTCGCCCTGGCGACCTACCGCCAGCAGCATGATCGGAATGGCCTGGCGCGGAATCTCCAGCACCCGGCGCAGGCGCACCTCGTCGAAGCCCTCCATCGGGCAGGTGGCGTAGCCGTGACTGTGGAGCGCCAGCATCAGATTCTGCGCCGCCAGGGCGGTGGACTTGGTCGCCCACAGGCGCATCTCGGCGCGGCTATTGGGCCTGCGCATCAGCGGCTTGCGCAGCGCCAGCAGGCGCACCAGCTGGCGCTTGAACAGACCGAGCAGGCCCAGCGGGCCCTGGTTGTACTGGAACGGCGCGGTTTTGCCGTAGAAGTGGCGGATGCGCGCCGGCACCTCGGCTTCCGGCCAGTGCTCGACGATCTGCCGGCAGGCCTGGCGCCAGGTATCCGGGCGCGCCAGCACGGCGATGATCAGCGGCGCGCGGGCGGCGTGCTGGCTCATGCACACCGGGTGCAGCTGTGCCAGCAGTGCCGGCTCGCGGATCACCTGAAAACTCCAGGGCTGCAGGTTGCAGGAGTTCGGCGCCAGCACCGCCAGTTCCAGGCAGTCGCGGATCACCGCCTCCGGCACCGGCTCGGCGGTGAAACGGCGCACCGCGCGACGGCTTTCGATCAGCGCGCGCAGGGCGGCCGGCGAGGCCATGGCCTCGTCGGGGTCGCGGGGGAAACTGGTCATGGGCGGACTCCTCGGCAGATCGCTCGATTAAGCCGCCGGGAGGAGCGGGGAACAAGGCTGGCCGTCGAAACGGCCGGCGGATTGGCCGATTCGCCGTTACAGGCCGAGCGCCTTCTCGATGGCCTGCATCAGCGCCGGATCGTCCGGCGCGGTGCGCGGCGAAAAGCGCGCCAGCACCCGGCCGTCCTGGCCGACCAGGAACTTCTCGAAATTCCAGGTGATGTCGCCGGGAAACTCCGCGCCTTCGCCGGCCAGCAGGCGATACAGCGGGTGGCGGCCGGGGCCGTTGACCTCCAGCTTGCTGCCCAGGGGAAAGGTCACCCCGTAGTTGAGGCTGCAGAATTCGCGGATCGCCTCCTCGCTGCCCGGCTCCTGCCCGGCGAACTGGTTGCACGGCAAGCCGAGCACGGTGAAGCCCTTGCCCTTGTACTGCTGATGGAGCTTTTCCAGCCCGGCGTACTGCGGAGTCAGGCCGCACTTGGAAGCGACGTTGACCACCAGCACCACCTGGCCCTTGTACGGCGCCAGCGGCAGGTCCTGGCCATCCAGCGCACGCAGGTTGAGATCGTGAAAAGCACTCATGATGGACTTCCTCGACAGATTCGGCGCGACGGCCCACAAGGCGACCAGCGATGGCCTGCGAGCACAAAACACCTGGCGCGTTTTCGACGTCGCCGGCGACGGCCCGCGGGTGGCAGGCAACGCTGGCCTGCGACAAAAAAGGCGCCTATCGGCGCCTTCTTCGCAAGATTCAGCTTAGCAGCGGATCGCCATGATGGAACGACCGGAGGTCGTTTCGGACGATCCGCACGCCCTGCCGATCAGTGGTGGTGACCGCCTTCGCCGTGGATATGGCCGTGGGCCACTTCCTCGGCGCTGGCGTCGCGCACATTGACCACCTTGACCTTGAAGTTCAGGCGCTGGCCGGCCAGCGGGTGGTTGCCGTCGACGGTCACGTCGTCGCCGTCCAGATCGCGAATGGTGACGATCTGCATGCTGCCGTCCGGGCCGGAGGCGTGGAACTGCATGCCCACTTCCAGCTCGTCGACGCCTTCGAACATGGCGCGGCTGAGGGTGGCGACCAGTTCGGCGCTGTATTCGCCGTAGGCCTCTTCCGGCTCGACCGAAACGTCCAGCTCGTCGCCGACCTGCTTGCCGACCAGGGCCTTTTCCAGACCGGCGATGATGTTGCCCGCACCATGCAGATAGACCAGCGGCGCGCCGCCAGCCGAGCTGTCGATCACCTCACCGGCATCGTTGGTCAGGGTATAGTCGATGGAGACGGCCTTGTTGGCGGCGATCAGCATGGGTGAGACCTTTTGCAGAAGAATGATGAACGGGCGAGTTTAACCAAGGCCGCAGGCGAATGCGACCCGAGCCCGGACAAACGGCCGGCGGCCGTGGCGCCGCGCCTGCTTGACTTCCGTCAGGACGAGCACGGCGACTGGGTGGCAGTCTTGTCCTGCGGCCATACTCAGCACCTGCGCCACCGTCCGCCCTGGCAGAATCGCCCCTGGGTGCTCGACCCCGAACAGCGCCAGGCCCGCCTGGGCAGCGCCTTTCCCTGCGGCTGGTGCGCCACGGAGCGGTCGAACGATGATTTCAAGGAAGCCTAAATGCCTGCACGCAATATTCTGGTGATCAACTGCGGCAGCTCGTCGATCAAGTTCGCCCTGGTCAACGAAGCCCAGGAGCCATTCCCCCTGAGCGGCCTGGCCGAGCGCCTGGGCAGCCCGGAGGCGGCCCTGCACTGGCAGCGGGGCGAAACCCGGGACAGCCTGATGATCCCCGGCGCCGACCACCGCCTGGCGCTCTCCCAGCTGCTGCCGCTGGTACAACGCGCCGCCGGCGGCGAGCTGCACGGCATCGGCCATCGCGTGGTGCACGGCGGCGAGCGCTTCACCGCCGCCAGCCGGCTGGACGAGATCAGCCTGCTGGCCATCCGCCAGACCGCGCCGCTGGCGCCGCTGCACAACCCGGCCAACCTGCTGGGCATCGAGGCGGCGATGAAGCTGTTCCCCAACCTGGTGCAGGTCGCGGTGTTCGACACCGCCTTCCACCAGACCCTGCCCGAGTACGCCTACCGCTACGCCGTGCCGCAGGCGCTGTACCGCGAGCACGGCGTGCGCCGCTATGGCTTCCACGGCACCAGCCACCGCTACGTCAGCCGCCGCGCCGCGGAACTGGCCGGCCTGGCCGTGGGCGACAGCAGCTGGCTGGTGGCGCACCTGGGCAACGGCTGCTCCACCTGCGCCATAGTCGACGGCCAGAGCCGCGACACCAGCATGGGCCTGACCCCGCTGGAAGGCCTGGTGATGGGCACCCGCAGCGGCGACGTCGATCCCAACCTGCACAGCCACCTGGCGCGCGCCCTGGGCTGGAGCCTGGAGCAGATCGACAGCATGCTCAACAAGGACAGCGGCCTGCTCGGCCTGTCCGGCCTGTCCAACGACATGCGCGCCCTGGAGCAGGCGCGCGAGCAGGGCCATGCCGGCGCCAGCCTGGCCATCGAGGTGTTCTGCTACCGCCTGGCCAAGTCGCTGGCGGCCATGAGCTGCGCCCTGCCGCGGCTGGACGGCCTGGTGTTCACCGGCGGCATCGGCGAGAACTCGCCGCTGATCCGCAGCAAGACCGTCGACCACCTGCGCCTGCTCGGCCTGCACCTGGACCAGCCGGCCAACGCCCGCTGCGTGCGCGGCGTCGCCGGCGCCATCCAGGCCGACGGCAGTCCGCGGGTGCTGGTGGTGCCGACCAACGAGGAGCGGCAGATCGCCCTGGACACCCTGGCCCTACTCGACGCCTGAGCCCGAATCGCCCATAGGGCTTCGCTGCGCTCAGCGCCCCCATATCTGGAGAGACCATGCACACCTTCTTTATCGCCCCCACCGGCTTCGGCGTCGGCCTCACCTCCATCAGCCTCGGCCTGGTCGGCGCCCTGGAACGCAGCGGCCTCAAGGTCGGCTTCTTCAAGCCGATCGCCCAGCCGCATGCCGGCGACGAGGGCCCGGAGCGCTCCAGCGAGCTGATCGCCCGCACCCATGGCCTCAACTCGCCCAAGCCGCTGTCGCTCGGCCATGTCGAACGCATGCTCGGCGACGGCCAGCTCGACGAATTGCTCGAGGAGATCATCAGCCTCTACCAACGGGCCGCAGTGGACAAGGATGTGGTCATAGTCGAGGGCATGGTGCCGACCCGTCACGCCAGCTACGCCGCGCGGGTCAACTTCCACCTGGCCAAGAGCCTGGACGCCGACGTGATCCTGGTCAGCGCGCCGGAGGACGAGAGCCTCACCGAGCTGTCCGACCGCATCGAGATCCAGGCCCAGCTGTTCGGCGGGCCGAAGGATCCCAAGGTGCTCGGCGTGATCCTCAACAAGGTACGCAGCGAACAGGGCGTGGCGGCCTTCGCCGAACGCCTGCAGGAACTCTCGCCGCTGCTCAAGACCGCCGACTTCCGCCTGCTCGGCTGCATCCCCTGGCAGGAAGAACTCAACGCGCCGCGCACCAAGGACGTCGCCGAACTGCTCGGCGCGCGCATCCTCAACGCCGGCGAGTACGAGCAACGGCGCATGCTGAAGATCGTGCTCTGTGCCCGCGCCGTGGCCAACAGCGTGCAGCTGCTCAAGCCCGGCACCCTGGTGGTGACCCCGGGCGACCGCGACGACATCATCCTCTCCGCCGCGCTGGCGGCGATGAACGGCGTGCCGCTGGCCGGCCTGCTGCTGTGCAGCGACTTCGCCCCCGACCCGCGCATCATGGAGCTGTGCCGCGGCGCCCTGGCCAGCGGCCTGCCGGTAATGACGGTGGGCACCGGCTCCTACGACACCGCCACCAACCTCAACCGCCTGAACAAGGAAATCCCGGTCGACGACCGCGAGCGCGCGGAGAAGGTCGCCGACTTCGTCGCCGGGCATATCGACCACGACTGGCTGGCCACCCGCTGCGGCACGCCGCGCGAGCTGCGCCTGTCGCCGCCGGCGTTCCGCTACCAGCTGGTGCAGCGGGCCAAGGCCGCGGCCAAGCGCATCGTCCTGCCCGAGGGCAGCGAGCCGCGCACCGTACAGGCGGCGGCGATCTGCCAGGCGCGCGGCATCGCCCGCTGCGTGCTGCTGGCCAAGCCCGACGCCGTCCACGCCGTCGCCCGCGCCCAGGGCATCGAGCTGCCGGCGGGCCTGGAGATTCTCGACCCGGACCTGATCCGCGGGCGCTACGTCGAACCCATGGTCGAGCTGCGCAAGGGCAAGGGCCTCAACGCGCCGATGGCCGAGGCACAGCTGGAAGACACCGTGGTGCTGGGCACCATGATGCTGGCCCTGGACGAGGTCGATGGCCTGGTCTCCGGCGCCATCCACACCACCGCCAACACCATCCGCCCGGCGCTCCAGCTGATCAAGACCGCGCCGGGCTACAACCTGGTGTCCTCGGTGTTCTTCATGCTGCTGCCGGACCAGGTGCTGGTCTACGGCGACTGCGCGGTGAACCCCGACCCCAACGCCGAACAACTGGCCGAGATCGCCCTGCAGAGCGCCGACTCGGCGCAGGCCTTCGGCATCACCCCGCGGGTGGCCATGCTCAGCTACTCCACCGGCGACTCCGGCAGCGGCGAGGAGGTGGAGAAGGTGCGCGCCGCCACCCGCCTGGCCCGCGAGATGCGCCCCGACCTGCTGCTCGACGGCCCCTTGCAGTACGACGCCGCCGCCATCGACAGCGTCGGCCGGCAGAAGGCGCCGAACAGCCCGGTGGCCGGGCGCGCCACGGTGTTCGTGTTCCCCGACCTGAACACCGGCAACACCACCTACAAGGCGGTGCAGCGCAGCGCCGACTGCATCAGCGTCGGCCCCATGCTGCAGGGCCTGCGCAAGCCGGTGAACGACCTGTCGCGCGGCGCCCTGGTCGACGACATCGTCTACACCATCGCGCTGACCGCGATCCAGGCGGCCAACCTGCCGAACTGAAGCACCAGGCACGGACACAAGGGTGCGCCGGAATGGATGGCAGGCATCGGCCGGTGCAGCCGGTGCGCGCGGCGCACCCTGCGAACCGACGCAACCTGCCGGTCACCACTGGCACTTGCAGGTCAGTGCACAGACGTTAACCTTGTCAGCCGATACACCTGCGCAGGGATAGTCGCAGCCGTTTCGTACCGCCCCGGGGCCGACAGAAGCCCCTCGTCAGAAGGCCTCCTTTGCATGCTGCACTTCCTCCCCGCGCCGCTTCGCGGCCTGCTCGCCGGCCTGCTGCTGGCGCTCAACACCCTGTTCTGGTGCTGGCCCTTGTTCTTTGTGGCCCTGCTCAAGCTGTTGCTGCCCTTCGCCCCGCTGCAACGCGCACTGCGCTTCGTCATGCACGGCATCGCCGAGGCCTGGATCGGCGTCAACAAGTGCTGGATGCGCCTGGTCGGCCGCATCCACTGGGACGTGCAAGGCCTGGAGCGCTTCGACACCCGCCATTCCTACCTGGTGACCAGCAACCACCAGAGCTGGGTCGACATCCTGGTGCTGCAGTACATCCTCAACCGCCGCCTGCCGCTGCTGAAGTTCTTCCTCAAGCAGGAGCTGATCTGGGTGCCGGTGATCGGCCTGTGCTGGTGGGCGCTGGAATTCCCCTTCATGAAGCGCTTCAGCAAGGAATACCTGGCCAAGCACCCGGAGAAGCGCGGCCAGGACCTGGCCACCACCCGCCGTGCCTGCGAACGCTACAAGAGCAACCCGGTGGCGGTGTTCAACTTCCTCGAGGGCACCCGCCTGACCGCGGCCAAGCACGCCCAGCAGAACTCGCCGTTCCGCCACCTGCTCAAGCCCAAGGCCGGCGGCATCGCCTTCGTCCTCGACGCCATGGGCGAGCAGCTGCACAGCATCGTCAACGTCACCATCCACTACCCGCACGGCGTGCCCGGCTTCTGGGACCTGCTCTGCGGCCGTCTCGACGCGGTGCACGTGCGCTTCCAGCAGGTGCAGATCCCGCGCGAGTTCATCGGCCGCAACTACGACCAGGACGAGGCCTACCGCCTGGCGTTCCAGCAGTGGGTCAACCAGCTGTGGGAAGAAAAGGACGCCGAACTGGCGAGCCTGCACCAAGCGACTTGAAGTCACGCCAGCCCCTGAGGTTCGCGGCGCCCCCTACAGGCCATCGTCCGCTGCGGGCGGGGCGCCGCGCGACAGCGGCAGGCTGGCCCAGTCCAGCTGCGCCGGCACCTGCAGCGCGGCCTCGGCGGCGATGCCCGGCGCCACCAGAAAGCCCTGCATGATGCTGCAGCGATGGCGCACCAGCCAGTCGCGCTGGGCCTGGGTTTCCACCCCTTCGGCGATCACCTCCAGACCGAGGTGATGGCCGAGGTCGATGATGGTGCTGACCACCGCGGCGTCGCGCGGCGAATCGAGCATGTTGGCGACGAACAGGCGGTCGATCTTCAGCGTATCCAGCTCGAAATGGCGCAGGTAGGCCAGCGACGAATAGCCGGTGCCGAAGTCGTCGATGGCGATCTTCACCCCCAGCTGGCGCAGCTGGCGCAGCTGCGCCTGGGTCAGCTCCAGGTCCTGCATCAGCGCGCTCTCGGTCACCTCCACTTCCAGCTGGCGCGGCTGCAGGCCGTGGGCTTCGAGCACCCGCTGCAGGTCGTTGACCAGCTGCGGCATGCCGAACTGCACCGGACTGACATTGATGCTGAGCACCAGTTCGTCGCCGAACTGGCGACTGAAGCCAGCCAGCTGGCGCGCCCCTTCGCGGAAGATCCAGTCGCCCAGTCGATTGATCAGGCGGGTCTCTTCCAGCAGCGGGATGAACACGTTGGGCGCCACAGTGCCGGCGACCCGGTGCTGCCAGCGCAACAGCGCCTCGAAACCGCGCAGCCGGCCGGTTTCCAGATACACCTGGGGCTGGTAGACCAGCACGAAATCGTCGTTCTCGATGGCGTGGCGCAGGCTCTCCTCGAGCATCAGCCGCGAGCGCGCGCGACCGTTCATCTCCGGGGAGAAGAAGCGGTACTGCTGACGCCCGGCGCGCTTGGCCTCGTACATGGCCATGTCGGCGGCGCGCAGCAGGCCCTCGACGCTCTGCCCGCACTCGGGAAAGCAGGCGATGCCGACGCTGGCGCCAAGGGTGAAGTCGACGCCGTCGAGGTGATGGCGCACCGAGACCAGCTCGATCAGCTTCTCCGCGACCCGCGCCGCATCCTCGGGGTGGCCGAGGTTGTCGAGCAGCGCGGTGAACTCGTCGCCGCCGATGCGCGCCAGGCTGTCGTAGGGGCGCAGGCAGGCCTTGAGCTGTTCGCCGACGCGGCGCAGCAGCTGGTCGCCGGCGTCGTGGCCGAGCGAATCGTTGATCCGTTTGAAGCCGTCCAGGTCGAGGTAGAGCACGGCGAGGCGCTGGCCGCTGCGCTCGATACGCGCCAGCGCCGACTCCAGCGCGCGGTGGAAGCCGCGGCGGTTGAGCAGGCCGGTCAGCGCGTCGGTGACCGCCTGCGACTCCAGCTGCGCGTGCAGGTTGCGCACCACCGACATGTCCAGGGCGATCACCACCATGGCGTGCTGCAGGCGCGGCAGCGGCGAACAGGACAGCGCCACCGGCAGCACGCCGCCGACGAGGGTGCGCAGGCTGGCCTCGTGCACCCGGTAGGTGGCCTCGCGCTTCCAGTGGCGGTAGAACTCCGACTGCTGCCAGTCGCCCTCGACCTGCGGGCTGTGCAGGAAGGCCAGCAGCTCGGAGCCCTCCAGGTCGGCGACTTCGCCCTGGAGCATTTGCGCCATGGCCGGGTTGGCGAACTGGATGCGGCCGTCCTCGCCGACCACCATGATGCCCTCGGCGGCGTTGTTCAGCACCGAGGCGTTGAATGCCCGCGCGCGGTCGAGCTGCTGGCTCAGTTGCTGCAGCTCGCTGCGGTTGCGCTCGTGATCCAGCAGGCTGTGGATCTTGTGCCGCAGCACCGTGGGGTCGAACGGTTTGAGCACGAAATCCACTGCGCCACTGTTGTAGCCGCGCAGCACCGCGTCCTGGGTCTGGGCGATGGCGGAGACGAAGATGATCGGGGTGAAACGGGTGCGCGGGTTGCCGCGCATCAGCCGGGCCACCTCGAAGCCGTCCATCCGCGGCATCTGCACGTCGAGCAGCACCAGGCCGACGTCCTCTTCCAGCAGGCAGAGCAGCGCCTGCTCGCCGGAATTCACGCAACGCAGCTGCCAGTCGCCGTCGTCGAGCAGGGCCTGCATGGCCTCGAGATTCTCCGCGCGGTCGTCCACCACCAGCAGGATCTGCGTTCCCTGCTCAGCGTCGATCTTGGTCTGCGCCTTGGCCATGCTACCTCCTGTGTCCTTTTGGCCTTGCACTGAACTCCTGCCTCTCAGGTTAGATCATTGCCGGCCAGCGGCAGTGCGATAGGCGTTAGCCAGCGCTCCAGCAGGGCCAGCAGCTCGTCGCGCTTGATCGGCTTGGCCATGTAGTCGTCGGCTCCGGCGGTGATGCATTTCTCGCGGTCGCCCTTCATCGCGTGGGCGGTCAGGGCGATGATCGGCAGGCTGCAGCCGTGCTCCTGCTTGAGCAGGCGGGTGGCGGTGTAGCCATCCATGGTCGGCATGGCCATGTCCATCAGGATCAGGTCGAACGGCTCGCGCTGGTAGCAGGCGATGGCTTCGACGCCGTCCTTGGCCGCGGTCACGCGCAGGCCGACTTCATCGAGCAGCGCGCTTAAGGCGTAGACGTTGCGCATGTCGTCGTCGACCAGCAGGATGCGCCGCCCCTCCAGTGGATTGGCGCGGCGCCGGCCCTGGTCGGGGCCGCGCACCTCGTCGAGAAAGCCCTGCACGGCCTGATCCAGCGCGGCGGTGTCGTCGCCGTGCTTGCGCACCACCACCGCGCTGTAACGGCGCAGGCGCTGCAGGCTCTGCAGGGTGACGTCGACCCCGGTGTTGATCACCACCCGCAGGCCCTGCAGCGGGCGCAGCTGGTTGAGGCTGTCGAGCAGGGCGAAGCCGTCCTGGTCGGGCAGGTCCAGGTCGATCACCAGGGCACTGAACTGGCCGCCGGCATAGGCGGCGCGGGCCTGCTCGGCGCTGGCGCAGGCGGTCACCGCGAAGCCCTGCTGGCTCAGGTGCTCGCGGTAGTGTTCGCGCTCGATCTCGACGTCCTCTACCAGCAGCAGCGCCTGATCCGCCGACTGGCCGTGCTGCAGGTCGAGGAACACCTGCTCCAGCTCTTCGCGGTCGATCGGCTTGACCAGGTAGCGCGTGCCATCGTCGTTCCAGCCAGCCGGCTGCGGCACGCAGGAGATGATGTGCACCGGCGTGTGGCGATGGCCGACCTGGCCGCGCAGGCGGCGGAACAGCTGCCAGCCGCTGATGTCCGGCAGCAGGATGTCGAGGATCACCGCGTTGAACGGTTCGTGCTGCAGCAGGTTCAGCGCCTGCAGGCCGGTGCGGCAGTGCACGCTGGAAAAGCCGTGGCCGTGGGCCGCCTCGGCGATCACCGCGGCGAAATTGGCGTCGTCCTCGACAATCAGCAGCGGCGGCCCTTCGCCGCCGCGCTGCGGCCCCTCGAGCGGCGCTTCGGCGCTGGCAGGCGCGCTCTGCACCGGCAGGCGCACGCTGAACACCGAGCCCTGCCCCGGCGCGCTGTGCAGGCTGATGTCGCCGTCCATCGCCAGCACCAGCTGGCGGGTGATGGCCAGGCCCAGGCCGGTGCCGCCGAAGCGCCGGCTGGTGGAGCCGTCGATCTGCTGGAAGGCCTGGAAGATCTGCTCGTGCTGCGCCGGGTCGATGCCGATGCCGGTGTCGCGCACGCTGAAGCTGAGCAGCTCGCGACCGTCGTCCAGGCGTTCCTCCCAGCTCACGGTGAGGCTGACCTCGCCCTGCTCGGTGAACTTCAGCGCGTTGGACAGCAGGTTGCGCAGGATCTGGTGCAGCCGCACGCGGTCGGTGTGAATCACCCGCGGCACCCCGGCGTCGAGCTGGGTGTGCAGGCGCAGGCCCTTGAGCTCGGCCATCGGCCGCAGGCTGGCGTCCAGTTCGACCAGCACGTCCTGCATGTTCAGCGGCTCCAGTTTGAGCTGCATGCGCCCGGACTCGACCTTGGCCAGATCCAGCACGTCGTTGATCAGCTGCAGCAGGTCGCTGCCGGCGCGGTGGACGATATCGGCGTGCTTGGCCTGCTTCTCGGTAAGGTTGCCGGCCAGGTTCTGCCGCAGCTGGTCGCTCAGGATCAGGATGCTGTTGAGCGGCGTGCGCAGCTCGTGGGACATGTTGGCGAGGAACTCGGACTTGTAGCGGTTGGCCAGCAGCAGCTGCTCGGCCTGCTCGCGCAACTTGTGCTCGGCCGCCTTGCGCTCGCTGATGTCGATGATCACCGCCTGCACCAGGGTCTCGCTGCCGCTGCGGATCGGCGACAGGCCCACCTCCAGGGGGATCATCCGCCCTTCTCGGTGCTGGCCGAACAGCTCGCGGTTGCCGCCCATGCGCCGCGGTTCCGGCAGCGCCTGGTAGCCGCGGCGCATGGCCACGTGACTGCCGCGCAGGGCGCTGGGCAGGAGCATCTCCACCGGCTCGCCGAGCAGCAGCTGCCGCTCGTAGCCGAACAGCAGTTCGGTCTGGCGGTTGACCATGGCGATGCGGCCCAGGCTGTCGACCAGCAGGATGGCGTTGGGCGAGGCCTCGACCACCAGGCGGAAACGTTCCTCGGCGCCCTTGCGCGCGCGCAGGTCGACCAGGTTGAGCAGGTAGTCGGCGTCGCCGCCCTCGCGCAGGCGGCTGAGGCTGAGGCTGACCGGAATCGTCTCGCCGCGCTGGCTGCGCGCCTGCAGCTCGTCGCCCTCGGCCAGTTGCGCCTGCAGCGTCGGCAGCGCATCGACCGCCGGCAGAAAACGCGCCACCGGCTCGCCGAGCAGCGCCGGCGCGGCGCAGTCGAGCAGCTCGGCGGCGCTGCGGTTGGCCATCTCGATGCGCCCGTCGGCGGTGCACAGCAGGGTGGCCACCGGCAGACGTTCGACCAGCAGGCGGAAGCGCTCCTCGCGCTCCTGCAACTTGGCCGCCACCTGCTGGCTGGCGTGCAGCTTGCGGTCGCGCTGATACAGGTAACCACCCACCAGCAGCGCCAGCAGGGCCACCGCCGCCAACCCCAGCCACAGGCCGAGGGTACTGCCGCGGCCGGCCAGGCCGCGCTCGTACTCGGCGGTGCTGCTGACCTGCAGGCCCCAGGTGCGGCCGTACAGCGACAGCTCCAGGCTGCGCTGGAAGCGCGGTTGCCAGTCGGCGCGCGGCGCATCGCCGCTGAGCAGCATGGCGTCCGGCTCCTGCAGGTCCTTGAGGGCGATATCGAAGCGGCGGCTCTGCGGGCCGAGGATGCCTTCCATCAGATCCTGGCTGCGGAAGGCGCCATGGACCGTGCCGAGCAGGGCCTCGCGACGCTCCTGCGGCGTGCTCAAGGGCATGCCCGGGCGGAACACCGGAAGAAACAGCAGCACCCCGCCCTGCACGTCGACCTGGGTTTCCTGACGCAGGATCAGCGGCGCGCTGAGGGTGGCCTCGCCGCTGTCGATGGCGCGTTCGATGGTGCTCAGGCGCGCCGGCTCGGTGAGCATGTCGAAGCCCAGCACCCGGCGGTTGCGCCAGTCCAGCGGGCTGACGTAGCCGATCAGCAGGTACTGCTCGCGTTCGCCGGCGGGGAACATCTGGTAGTCGAGGCGCTGCTGTGCCTGCAGTTCGGCCAGGTAGTCGGCCAGTTGCGCGCGGCCCAGGTAGCGCGACCAGGCCAGGGCCTGGATGCCGGGATAGCGATCCTGCAGCTGCAGCTGGTCGAGGGCGCGATCCCACTCCACCTGCGACACCGCATCGCTGCCGGTCATCAGCCCGGAGACGCCGCGCAGCACCATCTCGTAGGCCTGCATTCGCGCCAGTACACGCTGGCCGACGTCCTGCGCCTCGAGCAAGAAGCGCTGCTCGCTGTCCTCGCGCTCGCGGCTCTGCATCAGCTGCCACTGCCAGACGATCAGCGCGCCGAGGCCGAGTAGCAGGCTCAGTGCCACGGCCAGCGGCAGCCAGGGTTTAGGCGCAGGCAAGACAGCTCTGTCGTCCATAGATTCTCCCTCGGTCATCCCGAACCAACGCGCACCAGCAGGCCGACGCGCGGACTTCACAGAACCACAGCAAGCATTCTAGTCAGGTTTTGAATGGCTGGCCTTTTGCCAGAAGAGACACGACAGGCGGTCAGGAAAAGCCCCCGGTCAGGGGGGGCTGGATCAGGGCAGAAGATGCCGCCGCTACAGCGGCGCCCGCGTCAGTTCGGGCGCATGTCCATCAGCATGCGCAGATAGGAGGTCAGGCGCTTGCCGCCGATCACGCCCTGGTAGCCGTGGCTGTCGTACTGCGCGCTCTTGACCAGGTCGACGCGAAAGCGCGGGGTGCGCTCATAGGTGCGGCCCAGGGTGCTGGTGGACTGGCTGTCGAACAGGTCGACGCTGACCTTGACGAACTCCCGCGGATTGCGCCGGCCGTTGGCGCCGCTGTTGTTCGGGCTGCTGAAGATGTCGCCGCTGGCGGTCATGGCCGAACTGTAGTATTCGCGGCCGCGCAGGCTGGTCTTGCCAGCACCGATGACGAACTGCTGGGTGGCCGGACGGTAGCGGTCGCCGGCGGTCAGGTAGCTGGCCAGCACGTCATACAGGGCATAGCTGCTGCCGCTGCCGCGCTCCTTGTTGCGCAGGTCGAAGACGAACACGCCATTGCTGCCGATCACTTCCATCTCGACCTGGCCCAGGCTGGGGTTGTCCTGCACCAGCAGGGCGGTGTCCTCGTCCACGCCGAAGGCGAACGGCACGTTGCTGTAGTCGGCCAGACGCACGATCCGGCCCTGGCGGCCGCGCTCGCTGAAGTGGGTGTCGAGCAGGCCATGACCGAAGAAACCGAAGCCGCCCTGCATGTCGTAGGACAGGTCATCGCCGCCCGGGCTGGTATAGACGCCATTGCGCAGCGCGTCATAGCTCTCGCCACCGGTGATCATCGGCCCCTGCACCATGATCGCGGTGCCGGCGCTGGTACCGGCCAGCACGGCGCCATTGGCATGCCGGGCACGGATGGCGGCCAGCGCCGGGCTGTCCTGGCGAGTGCTGGTCTGCAGGGTCTGGGTCAGTCGGCCCTGGTCGCCGCCGCCGAAGAAGAAGCCGGTCATGCCGTTGATCTGCTCGAGCACCTGAGGGTTGCTGTTGTTGCCGATGCTGTCCAGGTCGATGGGAATCCACTGGGCATCCTGGGCGCCGTAGGTTTTCAGCAGCGCGGCGTAGAACTCGCCGTTGGCCTGGGAGTTGCGCGCATTGGCGGTGCCGGCATCCGGGTCCTGACTGGGTGGAATGGACGCGGCGGTGATAATGCCGATGCGCGCCTGGCTGCCGCCGGCCAGCTGGATCAGGCGTTGATAGATCGCCGCGTTGTCATCCTTGATGGCGCCACCGATCAGCACCAGCGGGCCGCCGGCATGGCCGACCAGGGGCAACAGGGCGAGCAGCAGCAGGGTGCAGCGTAAGACTTTGCCAAGCATCATTGTCGAGTTCTCCGAGACGTGCGCCAGGCGCACTCTTGTTGTGGGTGTTGTGAAACGGGAACTGCCGCAGCGTGGATTTTTTTGTCGAGTGGTGACCTCCAGCTCAGTAAACCGAGAAGTGTTTGAAGTAACGCTGTTCGATACGCTTGTAGACCCCATTGCTGAGGATCACCGCCAGGGCGCGGTCCAGGCGCTCGCGCAGGGCCGTGTCGCCCTTGCGCACGGCGATACCCTGGCCCTGACCGAAGTGCTTGGGTGACACCACCTGGTTGCCGACCTGTTCGAAACCCTGGCCCTGGGGCGTGTCGAGAAAGCCGAAGAAGCCGGAGACGGCATCGTCGAGCACCAGATCGACCTGGCCGGCGGCCAGGGCCTGGTACATCAGCGCGGCGGAGTCGAAACGCTGCAACTGGACGTGGGCGGCGTACTTGTCGTCCAGCAGGCGCTCGTAGGTGGTGCCCTGCTGCACGCCAACCCGTTTGCCGGCGATGCGCCGCGGGGTGACGATCACCTCATGGATCAGGCCCTTGCGGGCGAAGAAGTAGGCCGGGGTCTGGGCGTACTTGGCGGTGAAGTCGACCCGTTGCTGGCGCGCCTCGGTGATCGACATGGAAGCCAGAATCAGATCGGCGCGCTGCGCCTCCAGCGCCGGGATCAGATCGTCCCAGGCAAAGCGCAGCAGCTGACACTCCTGCGCCATGGCCTGGCACAGGGCCTGGGCGATATCGACGTTGAAGCCCTTGAGCTGGCCGCTCTCGTCCAGTGTCTCGAAGGGCGGGAACTGGCCTTCCATGGCGATGCGCAAGGGTTGCGCCTGCACACCGAAGGCCAGCCCACAGAACATCAGGAGCAGAACGATACGCATGCTGTAAGTCTCCGCAATGAGCGCTGCACAGGGCCGCTGGAAAAAACGGCACCCGCGGGTGCCGTCAGGTCAAAGGAGCGTGGAGAAGACCTAAAACCTCGGGATTCGCCTGCCCCCGAGATGCAATCGGAGGCGGGCTGCAGCGCCGTTACAGCAGGCTCAGCGGGTACTCGACGATCAGCCGCACTTCGTTGAGGTCGTTGTCGAATGCAGTGGCGCGGTGGGTGGCCTGACGCAGGCGCAGGGACAGGTCCTTGGCGGCACCGGACTGCACCACGTACTTGGCCTCGAGGTCGCGCTCCCAGTGCTTCTCGTCCTTGCCGGCACAGCCGGCGAAGGCGCCATTGGGGTCGGCCTTGGTGCCGTCGATCTGGTCGCCCTTGATGTAGCGGGCCATGAAACTCAGGCCCGGCACGCCGAAGCTGGCCATGTTGAGGTCGTAGCGCACCTGGAAGGAACGCTCGTTGGGGGCGTTGAAGTCGGAGTACTGCACCGAGTTGGCCAGCCAGATGGAGTCGCCGCCGATGTAGTCGAAGAACTCGTCGCCGTTGACCTTCTGATAAGCCAGGCTGAGCTTGTGCGCGCCGAAACCGTAGGCGCCCTTGAGCGAGTAGGTCAGGGTGTCCAGCTCGCCGGCCAGGGCCTTGCCCTGGTCATCGGTCTTGTAGGCCACCAGGTCGAAGCTCAGCGACTGCTGGTCGGCCAGGGGAATGTTGTAGTAGAGGTTGCCGAAGTACTGGCGCCAGACGTCCTCGGCTTCGCTGCCATACAACGAGACGCTGAGGTTGTCGTGGAAGTTGTAGGTGCCGCCGACGAAGTCGACGCTGCGCGCCTCCACTTCGGCGTATTCGCTGGTCAGTTCGCCGTCGGAGTTGCTCGAGTTGCGGCGGTTGATGGCGGTGAAGTGCCCGGCTTCGAGGAACAGGTTGTCGATCTCGCTGCTGGACAGCTGGAAACCCGTGGCGGTTTCCGGCAGCAGGCGCGAGTCGCCGGTGGCGAATACCGGGGCGGTGGGACGCTGCTCGCCGAACTTCAATTGGGTGGAGGAAATGCGCGCCTTGACCACGCCACCGATTTCACCGGTGTTGTCCTCGATGCGGCCATCGCCGTCCACCGGCAGGATGCCGTTGCCCACGCTGCCGCGGCCGCCGTCGAGCTTGATGCCGCCGTAGGCATGGGCATCCACACCCACGCCCAGGGTGCCCTGGGTAAAGCCCGAGGCATAGTTCAGGTGCATGCCATGGGCCCACTCCTCGCGGGTGTTGCGCTGGCTGTTGACGAAGTTGCGCTGCATGTAGAAGTTGCGGTTGAGCAGCTTCAGCGTGCTGTCTTCGATAAAGCCCTTGGCCTGCTGCTGATCCCCGGCCAGGGCGAACGACGAGCCGGCGGCGACCGCCAGGGCGATCAGGCTCAGTTTTACCAGTTTCATCACTAACTCCATTGTTGTTATTGAACAGCTCAGCGTCCGCCGCTAGGCGAACAATTCCGGTGCCAGCTCGGGCGGACACTCGCCCTTGCTGATCACCGCCTCCAGGCACAGGGTCGACGCCGACTCGGCCCAGCAGACGAAATACCCCTTGGCCCGCAGGCGCTTGAGACGAAACGGCCACTCCAGCTCGTTGCCCGGCTGCAGGGCAGCCAGGTGCTCGGGCAGCTGGATGATCGAGTAGAAGCCGGCGCGGGTTTGCACCCGTTCCAGCACCCGCAGATCGGGCTTGCCGGCCAGCAGTCGCTCGCGCTGCGGGGCGTGCCAGAGTTTTTCCAGGGCGAAGGCTTCCAACCTGTTCAGTTGCATACAGGGCTCTCGGGGTATCGGGGGTGATTCGGGGCGGCGCCAGTCGGGCGCCGCCTGGTGCGCGTTAGCCTTTACTCAGGCCGGCGACCCGGGCCAGGGTCTGCGCCACTTCGCCGCGGCTGACCGGCGCATCGGGCTCGAAGCGCCCCTGCGCGGCCTTGAGCCAGCCCTCGCCCACGGTCAGGCGCGTGTTGTGGAAACGCTCGACCAGCGCCTTGCAGGCCAGGGCCCAGTCCTTGCGGGTGACCGGCTGCTGCCCGGCAAAAGTCTCGCCGGCGCGCATCCAGCCGTTGGACAGCACCACCTGCAGCTGCTCGCGCACCGGGTCGTCGGCGTCGATATCGCCGAGCGTCGGCAGCGCATCCAGCTTGGGCTCGGCGGCCAGGGTCATCTGCAGGGCATTGGCCAGTTCCAGGCGGCTGATGGGCCGCTGCGGCTCGAAGGCGTTCTGCCCGTTGAGGGTCATCAGGCCGCGGAAGCTCACCGCGCGGATGGCATCGCCGAGGGCGCCGTTGCCGGCATCGACCGGCGCACTGGCGGCCGGATCGCCCAGGTTGGCGTTGACCGGACGAATATCCAGGCGCACGCCGCTGACGCTGTAGTTGGTCAGCGAATCGTAGAACTGGCTGTAGGCGGCGAATTCCGGGGTCTTGCTGAACGCGAATCGGTAACCGTAGTGGTAGCCGTTGAGCGGGTTGTAGCGGGTCATCAGGCCCAGCTGGCGGCTGGCGCTGTTGTCGGCCAGGCCATAGAGCACGGCGCGGCCCATGGCCGAGACGGCGGCCAGGTCGGTGATCAGCTGGTTGCCCAGCAGGTATTGATTGCCGGCCTCGATGGCCGCCTTGCCCGCCGCCGGCTGCAGCGTGCCGCTGCGCAGGTCGTAGCGGTCGCCATGACCGAGCATGGCCAGGCGCACATTGCTCAGCCGGGTGCCGTAGAGGCCGAAGCCCTTCTCGGCCTGGCTGGCATCCATCACCGTCAGGTAGCCCTCGCCCAGCACCTCCAGCTGGCCGCCGGGCTTGACCCACATGGCGGTGTTGGTATCCAGGCCGAAGCCCTTGCTGGCCTTGCGCTCGGCCAGGTAGGCGGCCATGCGCGCGGCGCGGCCGGTGCTGGTTTCCTCGATCTGGTCCAGGTGCTGATCGATGATGCCGTTAAACAGACCGGCGCCCTTGAGGATGGCCGTGCCGCGCTGGTCGGCCTTGACGGCGACGCCGAAGTCCAGGGTATCCATGACCACGCCGTAAGCGGTGGGCATCTCGGCACCGAGAATGCTGGCCCCGGCGCTGGTGCCGGCCACCACGCCACCCCGGTCGAACACCTGGCGCACCCCCTGCATCAGCAGCGAGGGGCTGCCATCGGCATTGAACAGGGCGCGAGCGATGCGGGCCTGGTCGCCACCGACGAACCACACGGCACTGGCGTCAGCCAGGGGCTTGACCACCTCGGCGTCGTTCATGGTCTCCAGGTAGTTGTGACGGTCGATGCCGACGATGCTGATGCGCTCGGCCGGCACCCCCTGGGCGATCAGCTCGGCCATGAAGCGCTTGCTGGAGCCCTGACTGCCGCTGGCAGTGGGCAGAATGACGATGCGCGCGCCTTGCTGGCCGCCGGCCAGTTCGACGAACTTGGCGTAGACCGGGACGTTGCTGGCGCGCAGCATGCCCCCCACGGCCAGCAGGTGGCCTTCGGCCTGTGCCACGGAGCTGGCACAAGAGAGGATCAGGGCGACGAACAGACGGCGAGGCTGGAATGGCTTTTTCATTCTTATTGCTCTAGTTATGAAAATTCTGACGCGGATTGACCTCCCTGTGGCGGCTGCAAGCCGCGCCAGTCCTGGCGCCCAGCATGTGAATATTAATTTTCACAATGCAGCTTTGTGAAATTTTATATACCACAACGACCCCCTGTTCAAGCGCCCGCGGCGACCCTGGGCCTCCTGGTGCGGCCTGAAAAAGCCCGCTCGCGGCGCGGCAGACAGCGCGCTAGAGCGGCTGAGGCGAGCGCTCGGCGACACCCGGAATGATATAAATATTTCTAAATAGTAGATTTATGAAAATAAACGTGTCATATATAGTGCCCACAGGACCCGAGCCGGCCCACTTCGCCGACTCTCCGCAACCCGGCCCACCCGACCCGGTTGCCGGCTGCGCCCAGGCGCTGCCAGTGCACATCCAGCGCCGCGCCGCCGGCTGTGCAGCGAACCCCAAACCACCACCCAGGAGTCAATAAGATGAACAAGATCGCACTTCTCGGCGCACTGGCACTGTCCGTCGCCAGCAGCTTCAGCCACGCCAGCCAGGACAGCCTGCGCATCGGCATCGAGGCGGCCTACCCGCCCTTCGCCTTCAAGACCCCGGACGGCGCCATCAGCGGCTTCGACTACGACATCGGCCAGGCCCTGTGCGCCGAGATGAAGGTCAAGTGCCAGTGGGTCGAGCAGGAGTTCGACGGCCTGATCCCCTCGCTGAAGGTGCGCAAGGTCGACGCCGTGCTGTCGTCCATGTCGATCACCGAGGATCGCCTGAAATCGGTGGACTTCAGCAAAAAGTACTACCACACCCCCGGCAAGCTGGCGATGAAGGCCGGCACCCAGATCAACGACCCGCTGCTCGACCTCAAAGGCAAGAAGGTCGGCGTGCAGCGCGCCTCCACCTACGATCGCTACGCCAGCGACAAATTCGAGAAAGCCGGCATCGAAGTGGTGCGCTATGCCTCGCAGAACGAAGCCTTCCTCGACCTGGCCGCAGGCCGTCTGGACGCCACCCTGGCCGACATCGTCAATATCGACGAGGGCTTTATCAAGACCCCAACCGGCAAGGGTTTCGCCCTGGTCGGCCCGGACTTCAACGACCCGCAATACTTCGGCCGTGGTGCCGGCATCGCCGTGCGCAAGGGCGATGAGGCCAATGCCGCGCGCATCAGCGCCGCCATCGACGCCATCCGCAGCAATGGCAAGTACCAGGAAGTGCAGGCCAAGTACTTCGATTACGACATCTACGGCCAGTAACCCTGCCCTGTCCGCAGAGGCATCCGCCCACCGGCGCGATGCCTCTTTCTCGTATTCGCGCAGCGCCTGTCGCGGCGCGTGAGGACCCCATCATGCTCCACGGCTACGGCTCGACCATCCTCGATGGCGCCTGGCTCACCCTGAGCCTGGCGCTGACCTCCATGGCCCTGGCCATCAGCCTCGGCCTGCTCGGCGCGGCCCTGCGCCTGTCGCCGATGCGCTGGCTGGCGCTGCTCGGTGAGGGTTATGCCACGCTGATTCGCGGCATTCCCGACCTGGTGCTGATCCTGCTGATCTTCTACGGCGGCCAGGACCTGGTGAACCGTGTCGCGCCGCTGCTCGGCTACGACCACTACATCGACATCAATCCCTTCGTCGCCGGCGTGTTCACCATGGGCTTCATCTTCGGTGCCTACCTGTCGGAGACCTTCCGCGGCGCCTTTATGGCCATCCCTAAAGGCCAGGCCGAGGCCGGCGCGGCCTACGGCATGAGCGGGGTGCAGGTGTTCGTGCGCATCCTGGTGCCGCAGATGATCCGCCTCGCCATTCCCGGCTTCACCAACAACTGGCTGGTGCTGACCAAGGCCACCGCGCTGATCTCGGTGGTCGGCCTGCAGGACATGATGTTCAAGGC
>MTEU01002726.1_pt1 | contig 40435 bp, 38 predicted proteins | sample 1042701 | NCBI WGS metagenome assembly MTEU01 (sample SAMN06185813, study PRJNA358809) | soil metagenome | isolation source: naturally attenuated soil | place: India | collected 2015-05-23
CCGCACCGCACCGGCGGGGCCGAGGACCCGCGCAAGGCCTGCGCTCAGGCCGCTGCGGCTGCGGTTGCCGCGCTGGCTGCCGCCGGGGCGGCGGCGGGCTCGACCAACGGCACCGCGAACACATCGTAGCCGAAGCACCAGTCGGGATTCTCGTTGGTGCGCAGCCAGGTGTTCTCGTGCGAGACCCGTTGCACCTTGCTGGCGCGCTCGGCGCGGTTCGCTTCGTACAACGCAAAGGTCGTGCCGAAGTCGTCGAGCCCGGCTTCGACGAAGCAGCGCGTCAGCATCGCGGCGTCCTCGATCGCCATCGCCGCGCCCTGCGCCATATGCGGCTTCATCGGATGGCAGGCGTCGCCCAGCAGCACCAGACGGCCGCGGCTCCACAGCGGCAGCGGATCGCGCTCCAGCAGTGGCCACTTGGTGACCTCGACCGTGCCTTCGATCAGCGACTGCACGCCCTGGTGCCAGCCATCGAAGGCGGCGCGCATCTCCTCGATGCTGCTCGGCAGCCAGCTCTTGCTCATGTCCCAGGTGGGCTCGGGCACGCCGGTCACGTAGTAGATCTCGTCGAGCTTGCTCGTATCGAAGTAGACCATCATGTGGCGATCGTCGGACCACCACTTGGTGCAGCGGTCGTGCGTGAAGCCCTTGACGCGCGAAATCGGGAACACCGCGCGGTGCGCGATGTAGCCGGTGTACTTGGGCGGCTCGGCGCCCAGCAGCGTTTCGCGGATCTTCGAATTGACGCCGTCGGCGCCGATCACGATATCGGCCTCTTCGACGGTGCCGTCGGCGAAGCTCAGGCGCACCACGTCGCCCAGATCCTCGACCTGCGTCAGCTTCTTGTCGAACAGCAGCGTGCCGGGCGCGACCGCATCGGTCAGCAGCGCATGGAAGTCGCCGCGGTGCACGGTCAGATAGGTGGCGCCATAGTGCGACACCGCGTAGTCGCCCAGCGGGATCTGCGCGATCACCTCGCCGGTCTCCCAGTCGCGGCTGTACCAGTAATCCGGATGGCAGCCCATCGCATTGAGTCCGTCCTCGATGCCGATCCTGCGCATGATCTTCATCACGTTGGGCCCGACATGGATGCCGGCGCCAAGCCGCGAGAACGCCGGGGCCTGCTCATAGAGCCTGACGTTGAAACCCTGACGCTGCAGCAGCGCCGCCGCGGCCGTTCCTCCCAGTCCTGCACCGATCACGGCGATACGAGGTTTGCCTTGCACGTTTTTCTCCTGGCCATCACTTCCAATCAAACACGGTCGGCGCCGGCCGGGGCCAGCGATTTGAATTGAGTGTACACACCATATTTTTGTGCGTAAAGGCGGATTGCCCCGACTCGGTGTAATCCCTAGGTATCGACGTGCCTGTAACGTTGCAATGCGCCAATCGCGTGAAATCAAGCACCATTCGCGTTCTTCGTTCGTTGAGTGCTTACTAAAATGGTGCATTCGGCACGGTGTCGGATCTGGTTGTAGTAATACAGTGTGTACACTACAATGGTCCGACACACGCGCAAGACGGCTCGCCGTAGCGCCCCTCTATACCGACAAAACGGAGTCGACAGTGCAGAAAGTCTTTCGGATCGGCCAGATCGTGCCGAGCTCCAACACCACCATGGAAACCGAGATCCCTGCGATGCTGGCGGCGCGCCAGCTGGTGCGGCCGGAACGCTTCACCTTCCATTCGAGCCGGATGCGGATGAAGACGGTCAGGAAGGAAGAGCTCGCCGCGATGGACGCCGAATCGGACCGCTGCGCGGTCGAGCTCAGCGATGCGCGCGTCGACGTGCTCGGCTATGCGTGCCTCGTCGCGATCATGTCGATGGGGCGTGGCTATCATCGCGTGTCCGAGGAGCGGCTGCAGTCGCGCACCGCCGAGAACGACGGCACCGCGCCGGTGGTGACCAGCGCCGGCGCGCTGGTGAACGCGTTGAAGGTGATCGGCGCCAAACGCATTGCGCTGGTCGCGCCGTATATGAAACCGCTGACCGAGCTGGTGGTCGACTACATCCGGAACGAAGGCTACGAGGTCGTCGACTGGCGCGCGCTGGAGATCCCCGACAACCTGGAAGTGGGCCGCCACGATCCGAACCGCCTGCCGGCCATCGTCGCGCAGATGAATACGGGCGATGTCGATGCCGTGGTGCTGTCGGCCTGCGTGCAGATGCCGTCGCTGCCGGTGGTCGAGAAGGTCGAGGCGATGACCGGCAAGCCGGTGATCACCGCGGCGATCGCGACGACCTACGCGATGCTGAAGGCGCTGGACCTGGAGGCGGTGGTGCCGGGCGGCGGCACGCTGCTGTCGGGCGCGTACTGAGCCGCGCGGAGACAGCCATGACGACCTCCTTTCTCTACGGCGCCAACGTCTTCGCCAACGGCATCCGCCAGCACTACCTGCGCTACGGCGGCCCTGGCGAGGGCCGCGAGGCGCGCGACCCGGTCATCGTCGTGCCGGGCATCACCAGCCCGGCCGTGACCTGGGGCTTCGTCGGCGAACACTTCGGCCGCCAGTTCGACACCTATGTGCTCGATGTGCGCGGCCGCGGCCTGTCCGAAGCGGGCGAGGCGCTGGACTACAGCCTCGATGCACAGGCGGCCGACGTGATCGCCTTCGCCGAGGCGCTGGGCCTGAAGCGCTACAGCGTGGTCGGCCATTCGATGGGTGCGCGCATCGGGCTGCGTGCGGCGCGCGCGAAGCCGGCCGGCCTGGTTCGCCTGGCCATGATCGACCCGCCGGTGTCTGGCCCTGGCCGCCGGCCCTACCCCTCGCAACTGCCCTGGTATGTCGATTCGATCGGGCTGGCGCGCCGGGGCATCGATGTCGACGGCATGCGCGCGTTCTGTCCGACCTGGACGGAGGCGCAGTTGCGGCTGCGCGCGGAATGGCTGCATACCTGCGACGAGCGCGCGGTGGTGGCGAGCTTCGACGGCTTCCACCAGGACGACGTGCATGCCGACATGCCGCATGTCGCCGTGCCGGCGCTGCTGATGGTCGCGGGCCGCGGCGACGTGATCCGCCCGGAAGACGTCGAGGAAATCCGCGGCCTGATGCCACAGCTGCAGGTCGCGCGCGTGCCCGGCGCCGGCCACATGATTCCGTGGGACGACGAGGCGGGCTTCTATCGCGCCTTCGGCGATTTCCTCGGCGCGCCGCTGCAGGCATGAGCGCGCCGCGACTCATCACCGACTCACCGATTCACCGAGCAAGGAGAACGCATGCCGGTAAGCGATCATGATCTGACGCAGGCCTGGAAGCAGGTGCTGACGCTGTCGAAGCTGCAGCCGGGCCAGAGCGTCACGGTGCTGACCAGCGCCGCCACGCATCCACAGACAATGCGCACCGCGCTGCTGGCGGCCTCGTCGATGGGCGCCATCGTCAACCGGCTGGACCTGCCGCCGGTCAATGCCGAGAAGGCGCTGAGCCGCGATTCGCTGGCGTATCTGGGCACCACGCCGCTGACCGGCAATCCGGCCGCGATCGCGGCGCTGAAGGCCAGCGACCTGGTGCTCGACCTGATGACGCTGCTGTTCTCGCCCGAGCAGCACGAGATCCTCGCCACCGGCACGAAGATCCTGCTGGCCGTCGAGCCGCCCGAGGTCTTGGTGCGGCTCGTGCCGACGGAAGCGGACCGCGCCCGCGTGCGCGCGGCCACGGCGCGGCTGTCGCGGGCGCGGGAAATGCATATCGTCTCCGACGCCGGCACCGACCTGCGCTGCGCGCTCGGCGAATTCCCGGCGATCAGCGAGTACGGCTTCGTCGACGAACCCGGCCGCTGGGACCACTGGCCCAGCGGCTTCGTGCTGACCTGGCCCAACGAGGGCGGTACCAACGGCCGCATCGTGCTCGATCGCGGCGACATCCTGCTGCCGATGAAGTCCTATCTGCAGGCGCCGATCGATATCACCGTCGAAAACGGCTATGTCACGTCGATCGACGGCGAGCTCGACGCCGAGCTGCTGGCCGACTACATGGCCTCGTTCAACGACCCGGAGGCCTATGCGATGTCGCATATCGGCTGGGGCCTGCAGCCACGGGCGCGCTGGTCCACGCTGGCGATGTACGACCGCGAGGCCACCATCGGCATGGACGCACGCGCCTACGAGGGCAACTTCCTGTGCTCGTTCGGCCCGAACAACGAGGCCGGCGGCAGCCGCACCACCGCCTGCCACATCGACATTCCGGTGCGTCATTGCACCGTCAGCCTCGATGGCGAGACGGTGGTGGAACGTGGCCGCGTGATGGATGGCGGCGGGCCGATGCAGCAAGCCTTCGATTATCCAACCGATGGAGCCAGACATGCAGGATGAAGTGTCGACGTACCAGCGCCAGGGCTTTGGCGCGACCATGGAGATCGCCGCGCCGTTCGGCCTGCTGATCATCGACTTCGTCAATGGCTTCGCCGATCCGGCGGTGTTCGGCGGCGGCAATATCCCGCAGGCAATCGCCAACACCGGGCCGCTGCTGGCGGCCGCGCGCGAGCAGCGCTGGCCGATCGCGCATACGCGCATCGTCTTTGCCGACGACGACGCCGACCGCAATGTCTTCACGCAAAAGGTGCCGGGCATGCTGACGCTGAAGGAGGCCAGCCACGACAGCGCGATCGTGCCCGAGTTGGCGCCGCGCGACGGCGAGCTGGTGGTGCGCAAGACGGTACCGTCGGCGTTCTTCGGCACGTCGCTGGCGGCCTGGCTGGCGCACCGCGGCGTGCGCACGCTACTGGTGGCGGGCTGCGTGACCAGCGGCTGCGTGCGTGCCAGCGTCGTCGACGCGATGTCGTACGGCTTCCGCCCGCTGGTGCTGTCCGATTGCGTTGGCGATCGCGCGCTGGGGCCGCATCAGGCCAATCTGTTCGATATGGAGCAGAAGTACGCGACCGTGATGCCGCGCGACGAGGCGCTGGCCGCGATCGCCGCGGCGCAGGGCCGTTAAGGCTTCGACGAGAAGCGCGAGACCGCCGATGCGCCCCGCTTCAACCCGCCGCCGCCACGCGGGCGCTCTGCCCGCTCTTGATCGCGGTCTTGTTCGCGGTCTTGTTCGCGGTCTTGCGCGCCGGCTTGCGCGCGGCCTTGACCGGTTGCGAAGCCGCCAGCGGTTCCTCCGCAGCGGCCTGCTCCGCGGCAATGGCAGGCCGGCAGACCGCGTTCAACACGGTGTGCTGCATCACGTCGCGCCAGTGCTCCAGTGCCGGCTTGCTCATCATCGGCTCGCCGAGGAAGGCGCTGAGCGTATGGTGGTTGGAGTTGTAGAAGTAGCCGAGCGAGGCAATCACCAGGTAGATATCGCGGGCGCCTACCTCCGGCCGGAAATGGCCGCTGGCCTTGCCCCTCTCGAGCACGCCGTCGAGCACCGACAGCGCGTAGCTCGAGATTTCCTTGAGCCGGCCGGACTTCTTCGCATGGCGGCCCTGGCTGATATTCTCGCTGGTCAGGATCGCGACGAACTCGGGGTGGTCCAGGTAGTAGTGCCAGACGAAATCGGTCAGCTGCATCAGCGCGCGCACCGGATTGTCCGGATCGAGCTCCAGCGCCTGCTCGGCCTCGTTCAACTGCGTGTAGATGGTCTCGAGCACTTCGACGAACAGCTTTTCCTTGCTGCCGAAGTAGTAGTAGATCATCCGGTCGTAGGTCTTGGCGAGCGACGAGATCCGCTCGACCCGCCCACCGTCGTAGCCGCGCTCGGCGAACACCTTGATGGCCGCCTTCAGGATCTTGGCGCGCGTATCCTGGGCTTGCCGGGCCCGCGTGCCGGCCGCTGCCCTGGTTTTTGCCGTCGCGGTGGTCATGTCGTCGGTTGCGAGGATCTGGCGTTGCGAAGCTGCCAGTATAACTGTCGAAGGTGCGGGCGGCCGCGGGCCCTGCCGGCCGCACAAGGCCATGTCGAGGTCATGGCGGCGCGTCCGCCATCGAAGGGAAACCAAGCCAATGCCGATGCACGACGATGACTCTCCGCGGGCTCTGAGAAGGGCGCTGGCGCAGGCCAGCGGCGTGCTGCTGATCACGCGCGCCGCGCAGGCCGCGCCCAAACCGGCGCCCGGCCAGCCCGGCGCTGCGTCCGACTATGTACCGGCGCTGCCCGATGTCTTCGTCGCGGTGCGCGCGGACGGCGAGGTGCTGGCCTTCAATGGCCACGTCGATCTGGGCACGGGTATCCGCACCGCGCTCGCGCAGATCGTCGCCGAGGAGCTGGACGTGCCGCTCGCTTCGGTCCGCATGGTGCTCGGGCATACCGATGCCACGCCGAACCAGGGCCCGACCATCGCCAGCGCAACGATCCAGATTTCCGCGCAGCCGCTGCGCCGCGCCGCGGCGCAGGCGCGCGCGTTCCTGCTGGCGCGTGCCGCCGAGCGCCTCGGTGTGTCGGCCAACAGCCTGTTCGTCGACGACGGCCGCATTCAGGTCCGTCAGCCGGCCCGACCGGGCAACGATACCCCGGCCGAAACGAGCCTGACCTACGGTGCGCTGCTCGGCGACGATCACGTCGAACTGCCGCTCGCCGACGAGGTCGCGACCAAGCCGGCCAGCGCCTATCGCGTGGTCGGCAGGGCCGCGCCGCGCGTCGATATTCCGGCCAAGGCCACCGGCGCGCTGACCTTCGTCCATGACGCGCGCGTGCCCGGCATGCTGCATGGGCGAGTGATCCGTCCCCCGTATGCGGGGCGCGATGCCGGCGACTTCGTCGGCCGCAGCCTGGTCTCGGTGGATCGGGACTCGATCCGCGACGTGCCGGGCGTGGTCGACGTCGTGACGATCGGCGATTTCGTCGGCGTGGTCGCGCAGCGCGAGGAGCAGGCCATCGAAGCGGCGCGCCGGCTGCGCGTGCATTGGCGCGCCGTGCCGCCGTTGCCGCCGCTGGACGACCCCGAGCCGGCGCTGCGCGCCAATCCGGCCAAACGGCGCGCGCTGCGCGCGGACGACCTGGCCGCTGAGGCACCGAGGCAGGCCGCCGCCACGCTGAAGCGCAGCTATGTGTGGCCTTACCAGATGCATGCATCGATCGGGCCGTCCTGCGGCATGGCTGAGTGGCGCGACGGCGAGGGCAACGACGGGCGCGGCAGCACGCTGACGGTCTGGTCCGGCACGCAGAATCCGCATGTGCTGCGCATTGACCTGTCGCGCCTGACCGGCCTCGACGAAGGCCGGATCGAGATCGTGCGGATGGAGGCGGCCGGCTGCTATGGCCGCAACTGCGCCGACGATGTCTGCGCCGACGCGGTGCTTCTGTCCCGCGCGGTAGGCCGGCCAGTGCGCGTGCAGCTGTCGCGCGAGCAGGAACATCTGTGGGAGCCGAAGGGCGCCGCACAGCTGATGGACGTGCAGGGCACGCTCGGCGCCGACGGCGCGCTGCTGGACTACGACTTCGTCAGCCGCTATCCGTCGAATGACGCGCCGACGCTGGCGCTGCTGCTGACCGGCACCGTCGATCCGGCGCCGCGCATGCTGGAAATGGGCGACCGCACCGCGGTACCGCCCTACGACTACGCGCGAACCCGCATCGCCTGCGACGATACGCCGGCCATCGTCCGCGCGGCCTGGCTGCGCGGCGTGTCGGCGCTGCCCAATACCTTCGCGCACGAGTCCTTCATCGACGAACTCGCGCACGAGGCCGGCGCTGACCCGCTGGCCTTCCGGCTGCGCCACCTTCGCGACGAGCGCGCGGACGAGCTGCTGCGCGCGGTCGCCAACGAAGCGCTGTGGCGCGAGGGCCAGCGCGGTACGCGCGGCACGCCCGATGCCGATGGCAAGCTGCGCGGCCGCGGCATCGCCTATGCCCGCTATATCCACAGCAAGTTTCCCGGCTTCGGCGCGGCCTGGTCGGCGTGGGTCGTCGATCTGGAGGTCGAGCCCGACAGCGGCAGCATCCGCGTGCTGCGCGTGGTGGTCGGCCAGGACACCGGCATGATGGTCAACCCCGACGGCGTCCGCCATCAGGTGCATGGCAATGTGGTGCAGACCCTCAGCCGCGCGCTGAAGGAGCAGGTGCGCTTCAACGGGGACGGCGTGGCAAGCCGCGAATGGGGCAGCTATCCGCTGCTGACGTTCCCGGAGCTGCCGCCGATTTCGGTGGTATTGATGCCGCGCCAGCACGAGGCGCCGCTGGGCGCCGGCGAATCGGCTTCGCTGCCGGGTGCGCCGGCACTGGCCAATGCGCTGTTCGATGCCACCGGCCTGCGGCTGCGCCGGCCGCCGTTCACGCCGGAATCGGTGCGGGCGGCGTTGGCGGAAGCGGCGGCGAACGGAGCATCGTCGTCCCCGCGAATGCGGGGACCCAGTGTCTCTGCTCTTGCCGGTTGAAAGCCGCTGGGTCCTGCCTGCGCGGGAACGACAACCACCGCGTTCGAACCTTACGCCCCCGGCTCCCGCTCGTCGAACTCGCTCATCTTCTTGAGCAGATAGGTGATCGCAACGCGTTCGGCAGGATTCAGGTCGCCGAAGGTCTGCTCGGTGATCTGGTGCGCGAACGGGATGGTCTCGTCGATCAGCGCCAGCCCCGCCGGCGTGACGGTGACCACTACCTTGCGCCGGTCGCTCGGATCGTGCGACACCGCGATCAGCTCGCGCGCCTTCAGCCGCTCGATGATGCCGCGCACCGTGGCCTGGTCGATTGCCGTGGCGCGCACGATCTCGCTGAGCGAGCACGATTGCCGCTCCTTGACCGCGCACAGCACGACGAACTGCGCCGCGGTCAGCTGCGAATCGGGAATGGTCTGCTGGAAGATCGCGACATGCCGCTGATAGGCCCGCCGCAGCAGGTGGCCGACTTGATCGGTGAAATCGTAGGAAGGGACCGGCGTCTTGTTCTTGTTGGATGACGAGGTGGACACTTTGCGTGGCGGCATCGGTGGGAGTGTTGCGCAGAGTATATCGGGCACGGCCTCGCTACGGGGCCTTCGCCGCCGCTTTCCGCCCGGCATCCACCGGCATTTCGTCCCGGTCGCCGAGCAATTTGACCGTGCCCGCACGCGCGCGCAGTATCATGGGACCTTCTCCACGACGCAGCGCGCCCACACCGTTCCCATGTCAGCCGTCATCCCGGGGCATCTGGCCAAGCCCGATCCCTCGCACATGGTCCGCTTTTACGACGAGGATTCGATCCTTCTCGCGGACGTGCGCGAGTTCGCCGACGAGGTCTTGCGCTGTGGCGGCAGCGCGATCCTGATCGCCACCGAGGAACATCTGGACGCCCTGCTGCCGCTGCTGAGCGGCCTCGGTCCGGGACGGGACGATCGGCCCTGGTACACCGGCAATCTGATCACGCTGCCGGCGCAGGCGACGCTGGACCGCTTCATGGTCGACGGATGGCCGGACGAACAGCGCTTTCTGGCGAGCGTCGGCGAACTGGTGGCCGCGGAAGCGCGGCGTGCCCCACCGCTGCACGCGTTCGGCGAGATGGTCGCGCTGCTGTGCGAGCAAGGCATGCACGACGCCGCGCTGCGGCTCGAGGAACTGTGGAACGATCTGATCCGGCGCCACGGCTTCAGGCTGCTGTGCGCGTATCCGCATCGGGTGTTCGCCAGCGACGAGCAGGCGCGGCACTTCCGCTGCGTCTGCGACGTCCACACCCACTTCTACGCCACCGCCGCTGGCAAGGCACCGGATATCGCCGACAGCACGCTGCGCGCCGCGGTATGGCAGCAGAAGGCGCTGGCGCTGGAGAACGAGGTCAAGCGGCTGCGCGAGGCCGAATCGACGTTGCGCCGGCGCGAGATCGAGCTGACCGACTTCCTCGACAATGCCGCCGAGGGCGTGCATCGCGTCGCGGCGGACGGCACCATCCTGTGGGCCAACCGGGCCGAACTGGAGATGCTGGGCTATCGCTACGACGAGTATGTGGGACGCCCGATCACCGACTTCCACGTCGATGCGGCGGTGATCGAGGACATCCTGGACAGCCTGAAGGCCGGCGAGACGCTGTACGACCAGCCCGCCCGGCTGCGCTGCAAGGACGGCAGCATCAAACCCGTGCTGATCCATTCGAACGGCTGCTTCGAGGACGGCAAGCTGCGCTATACGCGCTGCTTCACGCGCGACGCCAGCGACCGCGTCGCGCGCGAGCTCGCCGAGCAGCAGCGCGAACGCTTGCTGCGCGAACTGGAGCGCGCCAGCCAGGCCAAGGACGAATTCCTGGCGATGCTGGGGCACGAGCTGCGCAATCCGCTATCGCCGATCGTGACCGCGCTGCAGCTGATGCGCATGCGCGGTTCCACCGAGACCCAGCGCGAACGGGCCATCATCGAGCGCCAGGTCGATCATCTGGTGCGGCTGATCGACGATCTGCTCGACGTCTCGCGCATCACGCGCGGCAACATCGAACTGAAGGTCGAGACGGTTCAACTTGCCGACGTGCTGACCAAGGCCGTCGAGATGGCGAGCCGGCTGCTGGAGCAGCGCAGCCATCGGCTGTCGTTCGAAGTGGACCGCTCGCTGGTCTGGCAAGGCGACCCGGTGCGGCTGGCGCAGGCGGTCGCCAATCTGCTGACCAATGCCGCGCGCTATACCGATATCGGCGGCGAGATCCAGCTGTCGGCACGGCGCGATGACGAAGGAGACGAGGTCGGCGCGGGCCGCACGGACGGCACGAATGGCACCAATGGCACCAATAGCACCAGTGGCACCATCGTGATCCAGGTACGCGACAACGGCATCGGCATCGCCGCGGAAATGCTGCCGCATCTGTTCGAGCTGTTCTATCAGGGCCCGCGCAAGATCGACCGCCAGGAGGGCGGGCTCGGCATCGGCCTGGCGCTGGTCAAGAATCTGGTCGAGTTGCACGGCGGCAGCGTGTCGGCCACCAGCGCAGGGCCGGGCCACGGCAGCGAATTCACGATCCGGCTGCCCGCGGCCGCCAGCGCCGAACTGGTCGCCGCGGCGCACCGCGAGGAGCCCGCCGCCGCGGTGGCGCAAGCCGATGCGCGCCGCGTGCTGCTGGTCGACGACAACGTCGATTCGGTGCAGGCGCTGGCACAGTTGCTGACGGCCTACGGCCATCACGTCGAAGTGGTCTACGACCCAGTCTCGGCGCTGCGCATCGTCGAACGTTTTGCGCCCGACGTGGCGGTGCTCGACATCGGCCTGCCGGTGATGGACGGCTACGAGCTGGTGCGGCGGCTGCGCGAGGCGCTGGGCGACCATCCGTGCCGCTTCGTCGCCCTGACCGGCTACGGGCAGGACACCGACCGCGATCGCAGCAAGGCTGCCGGCTTCGGCCAGCATCTGGTCAAGCCGGTCAGCCCCGATGCGCTGCTGCGGCTGATCGAGGACGGTGGGCGCTGAGTCCAGCCTGGTCCAGCTGCCGCTATACCGCCAGGTACTCGCGCCGCACCGCGTCGTTGGCGGCCAGCTCCGACATGGTGCCGTGATAGCGGATGTGGCCGTTCTCCAGCACATAGGCGCGATCGCTGACCAGTTCGGCGAAATGCAGGTTCTGCTCGGACAGCAGGATCGCCATGCCCTCGCGCTTGAGCGCCAGGATCATGTTGGCCATCTGCTCCACGATTACCGGTGCCACGCCTTCGGACGGCTCGTCGAGCAGCACCAGATACGGATTGCCCATCAGCGTGCGCGACACCGTCAGCATCTGCTGCTCGCCGCCGCTCATCTGCCCGCCCGGACGGTTCGGCATCTCGCCGAGATTGGGAAACAGCGAGAACAGCTTCTGCGGCGTCCATTCGACCGCATCGGCACGCGGCGGCTGCCTGCCGATCTCCAGGTTCTCCATCACCGTCAGGTCGGTGAAGATGCGGCGGTCCTCGGGCACGAAGCCCATGCCCATGCGGCTGATCTGGTACGGCTTGGCGCGCGCGAGATCCCGGCCGCGAAAGCGGATGCTGCCGTGCGCGCGATCGAGCAGCCCCATCAGCGCCTTCATCGTGGTCGACTTGCCGGCGCCGTTGCGGCCCATCAGCGCGACCACCTCGCCGCGCCGCACTTCCAGCCCGACGTCGAACAGGATATGCGCGCGGCCATAGAAGGCATTGAGGCCGCTCACTTCCAACAGCGTGTCGGCGCTCATGCCGAGCCCTCCTGCGTCTGTGCCGATCGGTGGTGTCCGGCCCGGCTTTCGAAGGTCTTGCCGGTGCCAAAATACACCTCGCGCACCTTCGCATCGTTGCGGATCGTCTCGCCATCGCCCTCGGCGATCAGCTGGCCGCGTGCCAGCACGATCATCCGGTCCGCATAGGCAAACACGACGTCCATGCTGTGCTCGGTGAACAGCACCGACAGCTGGTGGCGCTCGACCAGCCGCCTCGTCAGCGCCATCAGCGCACGGCGCTCCTCGGGCGCCATGCCGGCGGTCGGCTCGTCCATCAGCAGCAGCCTGGGCCGGTTGGCCAGCGCGATGGCCAGCTCGACGCGCTTGACGTCGCCATAGGCCAGCACGCCGCAGGCGCGCTCGGCCTGGCTAGCCATGCCGACCTGTTCGAGCAGCGCCATCGCCTCGTCGCGATAGTGTCCGCGCACCGGCCGCCACAGCTGGAACAGCTTGCGCTCGCGCGACAGGATCGCCATCTGCACGTTCTCGACCACCGTCATCGAGCCGAAGGTCGCGGCAATCTGGAAGGTCCGACCAACGCCGAGCCGCCAGATATCGCGCGGCCGCATGCCGGCGATCTCGTGCCCGTCGAAACGGATCGAGCCCTGGTCCGGCTTCAGCTGGCCATTCAGCATGTTGAAGCAGGTCGATTTGCCGGCCCCGTTGGGGCCGAGCAGCGCCAGCAGCTGGCCGGCAGGCAGGTCGAACGACACGTCGCTGACCGCCTTGACGCCGCCGAACGCCTTGCCCAGATGTCTGACTTGCAGCAGCGTCATGCCGGCTCCTTCAGCGAGGGGGATTGCCACGGCGAGGGGGCAGCACCTGGCGCACCAGCGGCCGGCTCGGCCTCGGCAGGCTCCGTCTCGCGCACGAAGCGCTTGCGCAGCGAGCCGACGATGCCGGCCGGGAACAGGATCACCAGCAGCAGCATGGTGGCGCCCAGCAGCGCCCGCCAGTATTCGGTTTCGCGCGCGATGGTGTCGTGCAGCCAGGTAAATACCGACGCGCCGACCAGCGGCCCGGCCAGCGTCTGCACGCCGCCGAGCAGCACCATCACCAGGCCGTCGACCGAGCGGCCGACACTGATCGCCTCGGGCGAGATGCTGCCCTTCGAATAGGCGAACAGCACGCCGGCCATGCCGCAGAACAGGCCGGCGATGGCAAACGCCACCCACTGCACGCGCTTGACGTCGATGCCGATCGCCTCCGCGCGCAGCGCCGAATCGCGGCCGGCGCGCATCGCGTAGCCGAACGGTGCGAACAGGACTCGGCGCAGCGCCAGCACGCACAGGCAGCACAGCCCCATGGTGAGGTAGTAGAAGGCGGTCGGCGAGGACAGCCAGCCTGCCGGCCACACGCCGAGCAGACCGTTGCTGCCGCCGGTGAAGCCGTCCCACTGGTAGATCACCGACCAGACGATCTGCGCGAAGGCCAGCGTCAGCATCGCCAGATAGGTGCCGGACAGCCGCACGCAGAACCAGCCGAACACGATCGCGCCGGCGCAGGCCACCAGCGGCGCCAGCAGCAGCGTGCTCTCCATCGGCAGCTGCCACTTGGTCAGCAGCAGCGCGGCCGCATAGGCCCCCACGCCGAAGTAGGCGGCATGGCCGAACGAATGCAGTCCGCCCGGACCCATGATGAAGTGCAGGCTGGCGGCGAACAGCACCGCGATCAGGATTTCGACCAGCAGCACCGTCAGGTACGGATAGGTTTGCGCCAGCAGCGGCACCGCCAGCAGCGCCGCGATCGTCAGCGCGCCGGCGAGCTTGACGGCCCTGCCGGGCGCGCGCAGCGGCGCCTCCAGCTCGGCGCCGTTGCGCGAGGGCGCCTGCGGCTTGCCCAGCAGCCCCCATGGGCGCACCACCAGGATCACCGCCATCACCAGGAACTCGACCACCAGCGTCATCCTGGTCAGCGCGATCTCGACGCCGCCGAACGACACCGTGCCGAGCGCGATGCACAGCGCCTTGATCTCGGCGATCAGCAGCGCAGCCAGGAAGGCGCCGGGAATCGAGCCCATGCCGCCGACCACGACGACGACGAAGGCGCTGCCGATGGTCTCCAGATCGAGCGCGAGGTTGGCCGGCACGCGCGGACCCTGCAGCGCGCCCGCGAGACCCGCGAGAAAGCAGCCGAGTGCGAACACGCCGGTGAACAGCCAGGCCTGATTGATGCCGAGCGCGCCGACCATCTCGCGGTCCTGCGTCGCCGCGCGCAGCCGCGTGCCCCAGCGCGTGCGTGTCAGCAGCAGCCACAGCAGGCCGAGCACCAGCGGGCCGATCGCGATCAGCACCAGATCGTATTGCGGGAAGCGCTGGCCCAGTATTTCCACCGCGCCGCTCAGGCCCGGCGCGCGCGGGCCGAACAGATCCTCGGGCCCCCAGACGAACAGCGCCGCATCCTTGATCACCAGAACCAGCGCAAAGGTCGCCAGCAACTGGAACAGCTCCGGCGCCTGATAGATGCGCCGCAGGATCACGCACTCGACCAGCGCACCGATCGCGGCGACCAGCAGCGCGGACACCAGCACGCCGGCCCAGAAGCCCGCGGCGGTCTCGCCGATGCGGCTGACCACCGTATAGGACAGGTAGATGCCCAGCATGAAGAACGAGCCGTGCGCGAAATTGACGATGCGCGTGACGCCGAAGATCAGCGACAGCCCGGCGGCCACCAGGAACATCGTCGAGGCTTCGGCCAGTCCATTCAGCAACTGGGCCAGCAAGCTTGTCAGTGTCATGTGTCGACTCCAGCCGGGACGCGCCGGCCTTGTTGCATCCGCCTAGTGCATCGGCCTTATTGCATCTTGCTTATTTCGCCGGCCGCATCGCCTTCACTTCGGCGTCGGTGGGCTGGACCTTGGCGCCGTCGACGTAGACGAACGAGGTCATCACGCCCTTGCCGTCGCGCACGCCGGTGCGCCCGACATAGGCGCCCATCGTCGATTGATGGTCCTGCGGGCGGTAGACGATCTGCCCCATCGGCGTGTCGACGCGCAGGCCCGAGAACGCGGCCGCGAGCTTGTCGCTGTCGGCGGTGCCGGCCTTCTGCAGCCCGGCCGCGATCGACTTGACCGCGGCGTAGCCGACCACCGAGCCGACGCGCGGCGTGTCGTTGAATTTCTTGCGATAGGCCTCGACGAACTTCTTGTTCTCGGGCGTATCGATCGCATACCACGGATAGCCGGTCACGATCCAGTTCTTCGGCGCCTCGCTGCGCAACGGATCGAGGTATTCCGGCTCGCCGGTCAGCAGCGACACCACCTCGCGGCCCTCGAACAGGCCGCGCGTATTGCCTTCGCGCACGAACTTGCCGAGGTCGGCGGCGAACAGCACGTTGAAGATCGCATCGGGCTTGGCGTCCGCCAGCGCCTGCACCACCGAGCCGGCGTCGACCTTGCCCAGCGGCGGCGCCTGCTCGGCGACGAACTCGACATCCGGCTGGGCCTGCTTCAGCAGCTTCTTGAAGGTGGCGACCGCCGACTGGCCGTACTCGTAGTTGGGATAGACGATGGCCCAGCGCTTCTTCTTCAGCTTGGCCGCCTCGGGCACCAGCATCGCGACCTGCATATAGGTCGACGGACGCAGCCGGTAGGTGTACTGGTTGCCGTTCTGCCAGACGATCTTGTCCGTCAGCGGCTCGGCGGCCAGGAAGAACACGCGCCGCTGCTTGGCATAGTCGGTCAACGCGAGGCCGGTATTCGACAGGAAGCCGCCGAACAGCAGCGCGACGCGCTCGCGCGCCACCAGTTCTTCCGCGACGCGCACCGAGTCGCCCGGGTTGCCGTTATCGTCGCGCGAGACCACTTCCAGCTTCTTGCCGAGCACGCCTCCCGCCGCATTGATCTCCTCGACCGCCATCTCCCAGCCGCGCTTGTACGGCTCGAGGAACGCCGGCTGTGCCTTGTAGCTGTTGATCTCGCCGATCTTGATGGTGTTCTGCGCCAGCGCCGCGGCGCTGCCGAGCAGCGCCGACACGGTGACTGCCACGGCGGCGGTGGCGCGGCGCAGTCGTCGTTGGGGGCGGATTCGGTTGGGCATCGTTCTTCCTTTGCTGAAGCGGGTCGCCGGTAGGCGGGATGGACGTTGGATCGACGGTGAAACGGACGTTGCAACAGCCTGGCACGCCGGCTCCCGGCCGGCACAGCGCTGGTGCGGCAGGCCCGCCCGGACGGTGCGCCGCGCACTGTTTTCATTCAGGATTCACTACATCAACTGCGGCGGACCGGTTGACGCAAGGAACGGGCCAGCCGCAGACTCCGCCAATCCGTACAAGCATGCCACGTCAACCGGCTTCGCGCCCGCCGGCCGGCAGTGCGCTGGCAGACGGATCCACCCGGCGGCGCCGTTGATGTAGTGTTTACCGAATGGACGTTCAGTATGTACTACATCAAGGCAAGTGGAAATCAGGGTGTTCACGGGAATGGCACCGGCTGAAGCGAGGCTGGCCCGCCGGAAAACAGCGCGGTGAATTAAGTCCTCTGCGAAAAGCCGGAGGGCTTCAGCCGCGCGCTCGCAGCAGATCGACATAGGCCGTCGGCACCAGCTGGCCGGCATCGACGCCAAGCTTGCCGAGCAGCGCATGCGCCTCGGCCACGCCCTGCTCGGCCGCTTCGCCGTCGCGCAGCACCACCTCCAGTTCGAGGAAGTCGCCCAGTCCCTCGACCCGGTCCAGATGCACACGGGTGCGGCCGACCAGGTACAGGATGCGGGCCTTGCGCACGCGTCCGGCCTCACCGTAGGCGGCCGCCAGCGCGGCGCGCAGCCGGTCCGGCTCGGCGGTCGGCACGATCTGGTAGTGGCTTGGCTTGGGACCGCTGTCGTCGGCGCGACGGTAGAAGATCAGCTCGCCGCAGCCCGAGGGGAACGCGCGCAGCTTGAGACGGCCGTTGCCGCAATGGAAGAAGGTGTCGTCCTGCTGCAGCAGTTCGGGACCGTGGTCGGCCAGTTCGGCCGCGAGGGGCGCCAGGGCGTCGCGGTCGTCGACGCGGGCCTTGATTTCGATATTGGTCGGCATGGGGCGACGATGGTAGCACGCGTGCCTGCGCGCCCCCGCCGCATGCCGTCAGGCCCTTATCCTCCTTATCCTGTTACCGCCTGCTGTTCGATGGCGAACGCCAGCGCGTCCTCCAGCCGGTCGTTGCCCCAGAACATCTGCTCGCCGACGAAGAAGGTCGGCGCGCCGAAGACGCCGCGGTGCAGGGCCCGGTCGGTCTGCGCGCGCAGCGCCTCCTTGTTCTGCCGCAGCACCGCGGCGGACAGCAGCGCGTCGGCCGGCAGGCCAAGTTCGGCCAGCGCCTCGCCGACCGCGTCCGCGTTGTCGATATCGCGGTCCTCCGCGAAGTTCATCCGCATGATGCGGCGGCAATAGGCCCCGATCCATGGTTCGCCGGCACCCAGCAGCGCCACGCGCATCGGCAGCAGCGCGCGGCGCGGGAACTGGCTCGGCTGCCGCCATGGCAGCCCGTATTTGGCGCACTGGCGGGCGGTATCGATCATCGCGTAGGCGCCCTTGGCGCGCTGCATCACGAACGGCGAGCCCTGCCAGCCCAGGGCGGAGAACACCGGGCCGAGCAGAAACGGCTTCCACGCCAGCGTGACGCCGTGCCGGGCCGCCAGCGGCTCGATCCGCATCGCGCTCAGGTAGCTGTAGTTGCTGCCGAACTCGAACCAGAACTCCAGCGTGGGCGGGGGTGCGGGGCGCATCGTCTCTCCTCGTTGGCTGCAACGACGCCACGATGATCGCCCACGGATCCGGCGGCGCTCAAGCGCGGCCTCGGCATGGCAAGCATGCCCAGTTGGCATGCGGCACCGCACAGGGAGCACCCAGACTGTGACACGCTCGCCGCACCAGGTGTCGTCCCTTTCCTACAGGCAATTCAGTCCCGGGCCGAAGCGACGGCGCCTCGGGGGGGCCTAAGCTGGACGCATCAGGCGGCAACCACGCCGCTCAGGAGATCATCATGTGGAAGCTGATAGCAACGCTCGTTGCGGCGGGCGCGATGACCATCTCGATGCAGGGCTGTACGCTCGGCGGCGCGGTTGCCGGCGGTGCGATCGGTCACGAAGTGTCCGATGGCAGCCCCTGGGGCACGATCGGCGGGGCGGCAGTCGGCGGCTATATCGGCCACGAGCTCGGCAAGGACTGACGGGCCCGGTCTGTCGTTGCCGCGCATGCGGGAATCCGGCGCCTCTGACCGGCCGCTGGGTCCCCGCCTTCGCGGGGACGACGTCGTCCTCAGCAACTCAATAGCGTGTCCGTTCCGCACTGCGCGCCACCACGGCATTGCCGGCGATCAGCTCGCCGAGCAGTGCCAGCGAGGCGCGGCCGCTGGTGCGGTACGGATCGAACTCCGCCCGCGGGAAGTACTTCAGCAGCGTGGCGGTATTGATGCGGCAGGTGTCGACCAGCCCCATCGCCCAGCCGGCAAATTGCCGCTCCCCGATTTCCTCGTAGTGCAGCAGCACGACGTCCTCGTGCCGCGGGTCCTTTGCGATCCGGTGATAGAGAGCCGATACCTCGGCGCGGGCGCCTTCCAGCGCCTGCAGGAACACGCCGTTGCCGTAGCACAGCACGCCGGTGATGCCTTGCGGCGGATTGCGCTCGATGCTGGTGGCGACGATGGTGTCGACCAGATCCTCGTCGGCGGGCTGGCGGGCGCGGCTCGCGTAAAGCAGACGAACTAGCATGGTGGCCTCCTTCAGCCGCGGTTCAGATTGAGCAGGGTCAGGAATTCGCGGCGCAGGCTGTCGTTCTTCAGGAAGGAGCCGCGCATCACGCTGTTGGTCATCTTGGCGTCGGTATCGCGCACGCCGCGCCAGTGCATGCAGAAGTGCTCTGCCTCCATCACGATGGCCAGGCCGTCCGGATTCATCTTCTGCTGCAGCAGGTCCGCCATCTGGCTGACCGCCTCTTCCTGGATCTGCGGACGGCACATGATCCATTCGGCCAGCCGCGCATACTTGGACAGGCCGATCAGGTTCGAATGCTGGTTGGGCATGACGCCGACCCACAGCTTGCCGATGATCGGGCACAGATGGTGCGAACACGCGCTGCGCACGCGGATCGGGCCGACGATCATCAGTTCGCTGAGCTGCTCGACATTCGGGAATTCCGTCACGCTCGGCGCATGCACATAGCGGCCGGCGAAGATTTCCTTCAGGTACATCTTGGCGACGCGGCGCGCGGTTTCCTGCGTGTTGTGATCGTTGTCGATATCGATCACGAGGCTGCGCAGCACGTCGGCCAGCCGGTTTTCGACCTCCTTCGACAACTGGTCGAGTTCGCCGGGCTCGATGAAGCGCGAGATATTGTCGTTGGCGTGAAAGCGCTGGCGCGCGGCGATCAGCCGCGCGCGGATGCGCTCCGACACCGGCTGCTCGACGACGTGGCCACGCGAGTCGGCCGTGCTGGGCGTCGAGAGGTCGGCCCCTTGCCGTTTCGAAGCGGAATCGCTGTTGGTCATGCCGTTTCCCGAGTTGAAGGACATTGGCCCGACTATAGGGGGACGGCACAGCGTCGGCAAGCGAGTCGCCTAGGCGGCACTCGCTGCAAGAAAATGTGACGAGTGCTACATTAGCGGGACGATTCTTGCTGCATTGTTCCGCCTTTCCCGTTCACCCGTCCTCACGGTCACCGTACGCCCATGGAGCGCCGCATGAGCCCGTCCCGTATTGCCCTCCCGCGCCGTGTTCTCCCCATCGCGCTCGCCGCCGCGCTGGCGTGCGCCGCGCTGGCCGGCGCGCCGGCCCACGCGCAAGGCGTGCCCGCGCAGCAGCAGAGCCAGGTGCCCGGCTATTACCGGATGATGCTCGGGGCGTTCGAGATCACCGCGCTGTACGACGGCTATATCGATCTGGACCCCAAGCTGCTGCGCAACACCAGCGCCCGCGAGGTGCAAACCCTGCTGGCGCGGATGTTCGTGGAGTCGACCCCCGGCGTGCAGACCGCGGTCAACGGATTCCTGATCCACACCGGCAAGAACCTGGTGCTGATCGACACCGGCGCCGGCACGTGCTTCGGCCCCGCGCTGGGCAAGATCGCCGACAACGTTCGCGCGGCCGGCTACGACCCGATGCAGGTCGACACGGTGCTGCTGACCCATCTGCACGGCGACCACGCCTGCGGCCTTGCGGTCGACGGCAAGCCGGTGTTCCCGACGGCCACCGTCTACGCGTCGCAGATCGACGCCGACTACTGGCTCTCGCAGGAGGTCGCCGACAAGGCGCCGGCCGATGCCCAGCCCTTCTTCAAGCTGGCGCGCGATTCGGTCGCCCCCTATCAGGCGGGCGGGCGCTTCCGTACCTTCAAGGCCGGCGACGAACTGTTGCCGGGCATCGCCGCGGTGGCCGCGTATGGCCACACTCCCGGCCATACCGGTTATCTGGTGCGCTCGGAGAAGAACGGCAAGGCGCAGAACCTGCTGGTCTGGGGCGACATCGTGCACAGCCATGCGGTCCAGTTCCGCCGGCCGGACGTGGCGATCGAGTTCGACGTGGACAGCCGCGCCGCGGTGCGCACGCGCAAACGCCTGTTCAACGACGCCGCGCGCAACAAGCTGTGGGTCGCGGGCATGCACCTGCCCTTCCCCGGCATCGGCCATGTGCGGGCCGACGGCAACGGCTATACCTGGGTGCCGGTCCAGTTCGGTCCGATCCGCCCGGACCGCTGAGCGCCGCGAGTCCGCGCCACTACTGGGCCGCTGCTGGGGCCGCTGCTGGGCCGCGATTGGCCCGCTACCCCCGCCGCTGGTCGCGCCGCATCACGGCATCGCACATCGCCTGCAGGCGCGCCGCCATGTCCCGCGAGGGCGCCGACGGTTCCGGCCTGACATGCAGGCTCAGCTCGACCGGCGGCACCGCGCCGATCAGCGCCGGCTCGTCGAGCACCCGATGCGCGCGTGTGACCACGCGGCGCGGCAACAGGCTGATGCCCAGGCCGTCCGCCACCGCCGAGCTCAGGCTAGCGAGACTGGCGCTGACGAAGCCGATGCGCCAGCGCCGGCCGCTCGCCTCGAGCGCATGCGTCATCTCGCCGCGATACAGTGCGCCACCGGGAAAGACGGCCAGCGGCACCGGATCGCGCTCGAACGCAGGGCGCCGCCGGCTGTCGATCCAGCACAGCGGCTCGGGCCAGTTCGCCAGCCCTGCCGCGCTGCCCTCGCGCTGCTTGATCAGCGCCAGGTCGAAATCGCCCTCCTGGAAGCCCTGCCACAGTTCGTGGCTCAGGCCGCTGGTGACCTCGAGCCGCACGCCGGACCACGCGTCGGCGAAAGCGGCCAGCACCGGCGTCAGCGTCTGCGCCGCGAAGTCTTCCGGCACGCCGAGCCGGATTTCGCCCTGCACCGCGCTGTCGCGGATTACCGCGACAGCCTCGCCCGACAGCTGCAGGATCCGCCGCGCATAGCCGAGCAGGCGTTCGCCTTCCGGGGTCGGCGTGACATAGCGGCCGCCCCTGTCCAGCAGCACGCAGCCGCATTGCTCCTCGAGCCGGCGCAATTGCTGGCTCACGGTCGACTGGGTCAGGTGGACGCGCTCGGCCGCGCGGGTAAAACTGCCGCTGTCGGCCACGGCAACGAAGCTGCGCAGCAGTTGCGGATCGAGGATGTCGTTCAAAGGTGTCGTGGACGCGGGCAACAGCGCGTTATTTGATTTCTCACTGCAGCGCATTCCATCATTTAATTTCCCAATTGCCAAGCGCGCGCGTACAGTCTGCTCCTCTACCCGCAGGCTCTTTTTCGCGAGGCAATCCCATGTCCACCCACGAATCCCTGTTGCGCGAGGCCGTGCATCTGGCGCAGGCCAACCGCGCGCGCGGCGGCCGGCCCTTCGGCGCCGTGCTGGCGCGCGAGGGCCAGCTGATCGCCACCGGCGTCAACGGCATCGTCCACAGCCACGATCCGACCAGCCATGCCGAGATGGAGGCGATCCGCGCTGCCAGTCGGCGCTTGCAAAGCCCTGACCTGCGCGGCTGCGCCGTCTATGCCAGCGGCCATCCGTGCCCGATGTGCCTGGCGGCGCTGGTGATCAGCGGCGTGCAGGAGGTCTACTACGCCTTCGACAACAACGACGCGGCGCCGTATGGCCTGTCCAGCGAGGCCACCTACCAGGCGCTGCGGCTGACGCTCGATCCGGCGCCGCTGCCGCTGATCCGGCTCGATGTGGGAATCAGCGCCGATGCCGTCTATGGCCGTTGATCTTCATGGCAGTTGAAGTCTCTGCCGGCCGGCCGCGCATCGGCGCACCCGGCTGGGCGCTGGCCGCGATCGTGCTGGCCGGCCTGAACCTGCGTCCCTTCCTGACCGGCGTTGGCCCGCTGGCGCCCGTGATCCGCGCCAGCACCGGCATGGACTACCGCGGCATGGCGTGGCTGACGCTGCTGCCGATGGTGCTGATCGGCGTCGGCGCCTGCCTCGCCCCGGCGATGCGCCGATGGCTGGGCGAACGGCGCGCGGTGCTGCTCGCGCTGGCGCTGGTCGGTATCGGCTCGCTGTTGCGGCTCGCGTGGCCCGGCGGCACGGCGCTGATCGCGACCGCGGCACTGTGCGGCCTTGGGACGGCCGCCGCGCAGGCGGCGCTGCCCGCCATCGTCAAGCGGCAGTTTCCGGCGCGGATGGCGATGGTGATGGGCCTGTATTCGGCCGCGCTGATGGCGGGTGGCGCCCTCGGTGCACAACTGACGCCGTGGGTCGCCGGGGTAAGCGGCAGCTGGCATGCAGGGCTCGCGGTGTGGGCGCTGCCGGCGTGGGCGGGATGGCTGCTGGCATGGCGCACGCTGCCGCGCGATGCGGCCGTCGCATCAGCGGCTCTTGCCGGCGACGTCGCCGACGCAAACGCCAGAGCCGAAGCGAAAGCCGACGCGAATGCCAGCCGCCCCACCACGATTCCGGTGCTGCGCCTGCTCGGACGCCCACGCACCTGGCTGCTGATGGCTTCGTTCGGCGTGATGAACGGCGGCTATGCCTCGCTGATCGCGTGGCTCGCCGCCTATTACCAGGAGCGCGGCTGGAGCGGTCCGGCCTCGGGCGGCCTGATTGCAGTGATGTCGGTGGCGCAGGCCGTTGCTGCGCTGGCGCTGCCGACACTGGCGGCCCGCAGTCCCGATCGCCGCGCCTGGCTGGCGCTCGCGCTCGCCCTGCAGGCAATCGGCTTCGCCGGCCTGGCCGGTTGGCCGGACCTTGCGCCGCTTGCATGGGCGGTGATCGGCGGCGCCGGTCTCGGCGGCTGCTTCTCGCTCTATCTGGTGGTCGCGCTGGACCATCTGCCCCGCCCCGAGGACGCCGCCGCGCTCGGCGCATTGATGCAGGGCGGCGGCTTCCTGCTGGCCGGCTGCGCCCCGTGGCTGGCGGCGGTGCTGCACGACGCCACCGGCAGCTTCGCCGCGGCCTGGTGGTACCACCTCGCCGCGGTGGTGCTGGTGATGCTCGCCACCACGCGCTTCGATCCGCGCCGGTATCTGGCCGCGATGCCGAGCCGGGCCTGATGGTCTTGCTGGGCGAAGGGAAGGCCTTCGCCTTCGGTAGTCCGCTTCGCCCGCAACTCAATCCATCCGCGGTGGGCACCACAGCGATGCCCTTCAGCGACAGGTCATACGGCAACCAGGAAATTCATCTTCTCGCCATAAGCCTCGTCACTTTCATACATCAATGATTCCCGCTCTTGACCCAGGCGCTCGCAAGCTTTCCCATGGCGACAATTTGGGCCTTGGAAAGCGATCTGGAGGGAGAAGAATCACGATCTTGAAGAAACCAGATCTGCCGGATGAATTGCACTGCGCCGTCGTGCCGACGGAGCACATCCGCTTGGGCGACGCCGTGGCACAGATCGGTCGGGCAGTAGAACTGAGTAACGATGACTTCGCTGTATTGGAGCGCGGGCGCAGCAGTTCACCGGCACGACCCATGGATTCCGAATGACGGTCCCAGGCTGGGCAATTGCGCCGCTGCCATACCCGCGTACCCGTTTCTGCGTACCGCCACCGGGACGCCGAAGCCGACCGTACCCGTTTCTGCGTAGGCCGGACCCGGTCTTTCCAATCAGGTCTTGATCCCCAGTTTTTCGATCAGCGCTTTGAAGGTGGCGTTGTCGCGCGCGATCACGCGCTTGAAGGCGGCTTCGTCCAGATAGCCTTCGCCCATGTTCTGTTTGGCCATCGTTTCGCGCAGCGCCGGGTCCTGCATGGTCTTGGCGATGGCGCTGCCCAGGCGCGCCACCACTTCCGGCGGCGTGCCCTTGGGCGCGGCGATGCCGCGCCAGCCGTGGATGACCAGATCGACGTTGCGCTCCTTCAGCGTCGGCACGTTCTCCCAGCCCGCCTTGATGCGCTGCTCCGACATCACCGCCAGCGGGCGGATCTTGCCGGCGGCCACATAGGTCGCGACTTCGACCGGCGTCACCGCCACCGCTTCGATATGTCCGCCAAGCAGATCCAGCACCGCCGGATTGGCGCCGCGGAACGGCACATGGTTCAAGCGCACGCCGGCCTTGTCCTCCAGCGCGGCGGCGGACAGATGACCGAGCGAGCCCGGGCCGGCGTTGCCCACGCGCATCGAATCCGGCTGCTTGCGCGCGGCGGCGAGGAACGCCTCGATGGTCGTGAAGGGCGAGTCGGCGCGCACCGCGATGGTGGCCGGGTCCGCGTTCAGGCGGGCCACCGGCGTCATGTCATCGGCGGTGAATTTGGCCAGGCCCAGATGCGGGATCATCGTCAGCTCGACCGTGATCACCGCCAGCCGATAGCCGTCGGGCTTGGCACTGACCAGATCGGCCCAGCCCACCGCGCCGCTGGCGCCGGACTTGTTCAGGATCACCAGGTTCTGTGGCAGGTGCTTGCGCGCGGCCTCGGCGAAGGCGCGCGCCAGCACATCGGTGCCACCGCCGGCGGCGAACGGCACGATCAGCTCGATCGGACGCGACGGGTAGGCGCCGCCCTGGGCCAGCGCGGGGCAGGCCGCGGTGGCGGACACGGCAGCGAGCGCGCGCAGCACGGCGCGGCGTTGATGAAACGGTGCATTCATGATGAAGATTCCCGGGTACGGTAAAGACGGGGCGACGAAGGAAGAAGAGCCGGCGCAGGCCGCGCTCAATCGAGCCGGATGCCGGCGGCCTTGATCACGCCGGACCACAGCTTCTGCTCGCTGCGGGTGAAGTCGCCGAATTCCGCCGCCGACATCGGCATCGGCTGGATGCCGAGTTCCTCGAGCTTGGCGCGCGTGCCGGGATGGCGCAGCGCGGCGACCAGCTCCTGATTGAGCCGCGCGACGACCGGCTGCGGCAGCTTGGCCGGACCGACGAAGCCCTGCCAGGCATAGGCCTCGAAGCCGGCCAGTTCCGGCAGGCCCGATTCCGCCATGGTCGGCACGTCGGGCAGGATCGGCAGGCGCTGGGGCGTGGCCACGGCGAGCACGCGCAGCTTGCCGCTGCGGATCATCGACAGGCTCGGCGGCAGATCGACGAACATGGTCTGCACCTGGCCGGCCATCAGGTCCTGCAGTGCCGGCGACGAGCCCTTGTAGGGCACGTGCAGGATGTCGGTACGCGTGCGTTGCTTGAACAGTTCCAGCGCGACATGCAGCGGCGAGCCCGGGCCCGAGGACGCCGAGGAAATGCGCCCCGGCGACTTGCGCACCAGCGCGACGAACTCTTTCATGTCTTTCGCCGGAAAGGAGGGATGCACAGCCAGCACCAGCGGCATCCGGCCCAGTCCGCCGATGAAGGTGAAGTCCTTGCCGGCGTCGTAGGTCAGGCTCGAATACATCGCCGGGTTGAAGGCCAGCGTGCCCGAGTCCGCCGTGCCGACTGTATAGCCGTCGGGCGCCGATCGCGCGATGGCGGTAGCGCCGATGATGCTGGCCGCGCCGGGGCGATTCTCGACCACCACGGGCTGGCCGAGGTCCTGGCCCATGCGCAGCGCCAGATTGCGTGCGATCACGTCGGTGGTGCCGCCCGGTGCATAGGGCACGATCCATTTGACCGGCTGGCTGGGGAAGGTCTGCGCGCCTGCGGGGGCAGCGCAGGTCAGCGTCGCGGCCAGTGTCGTGGCGAGTGCGGCGAACGCGCGGGCAATGCCGCGAGGGATGCGGGTCTTCATGGCAATGTCTCCTGTCTTGGCGGGAACTGCGGTGTTCCCTTGTCGTATGGCGAAGCGGGTGCCGCCCGGCGGCGGCGATCGAGCGGGTTCAGCGTTGGCGAAGCGTCGGCACAGCGTTTCAGCGTGGCGCCATCAGCCACGCGTGCGCCGGGTCGTTGCGGAAGGCCCAGCGCCGTTCGGGGCCGGCCATCGTGTTCAGGTAATAGAGGTCGTAGCCGTATGGCGCCGTGCAGGGGTGATAGCCGCGCGGCACCAGCACCGCATCGCGGTGCTCGACCGCCATCGCCTCGTCCAGACTGCGGTCGTCGGTATAGACGCGCTGGAAGGCGAAGCCTTGCGAGGGATCGAGCTGGTGGTAATAGACCTCCTCCAGCGCGGTCTCGGCCAGCGGGTCGCTCGCGTCGACGCTGTCGTGCTTGTGCGGCGGATAGCTGGACGAATGGCCCGCGGGCGTGATCACCTCGACCACCAGCAGCGATTCGGCGGCCTCGCTCTCGGGCAGGATGTCGCAGACATGGCGGGTATTGGCGCCCTTGCCGCGCACGCTGCGCCGCATCTGCGCGGGCTCGATCACGCGGCACGGCAGGCGGCCCTGGGCCGGCGCGGTGCTGAACGCCACCTCGGCCGCGTCGCGCGCGATGACCTGCACGTCGCCGCCCGGCGGCACATAGACGGCATACGGCGACTGCGCCTCGAAGACCGACCGGCGGCTGCCCAGCGCGCTGAACCGCTGCGTGCCGACCATCACGTCGACCTGCCCGGACAGCACCGTGATGCACAGCTCGCGCGCACCGGTGGAAAACGCCTCGGCCTCGCCGGCCCCGAGCCGGATCGCGCGAAAGCCGATATAGCGCCAGCCAGCCGACTGCGGCGTGATGTCGACGATGTTGCGGCCCGGTTGAGCCTTGACCAGCAGGCTGCCGGTGTTCCGCATCGGCCTCGTGCTCATGCTGCCTCCCGTGCGGCGCTGTCCGCCGCCTGGGCGGGCCGTGTGCTGCGCCAGCCGGCGATCAGCCGGCGGAAGTTGCCGGCCACGCGCGCCCGGAAGGCATCGTCGTCGAGTTCGCGGCGCAGCCACGCGAGGCTCGCCTCGGCCCATACCGAGCGGCCGATCATGAAGCCCTTGACCAGCGGCGAGCTGGCTTGCGCGAAGCCCTCGAGCAGCTGCTCGAGCGGCTGGTTCAGGCCGAGAATCACCGCACCGCGGCACCAGGGGTCGCGCTCCTGCACCAGCTGGTCCAGCGCCTGCCATTGCGCGGCCGACATCGCGCCGACCTTCCACCATTCCGGCTTCAGACCGATGTCGTAGAAGTGGCGGATCGCGCGGACCACGGCTTCGCCCCGGTCGTTCGGCGCGAGAGTGTCCTTGGGCGGAATGACCTCGAGCAGCAGCTCGTGGCCGCTGTGGCGGGTCGCTTCCCACACGGTCTGCAGGTAGTCGTCCTGCTCGGCGCGCAGCGCGGCGGGATCGTCCGGGTGATAGAACACCAGGCACTTGACGACCTGCTCGCGCGGCCATTGCGCCAGTTCGGAGGCGAGCGAGCGCGTGCCATCGAAGCGCAGCGGCCGCGAGCCCGGCAACTCGATCGGGCGGCCGACCCACCACCCTCGTCCGGTGGCCTGATGCAACGCGGACTCGCCCAGCCGGCCGTCGATCAGCACGCCGATCTTGCCGCCGCAGCCCGGATCGCCTTCGACCTCGGCCACCACGTCGTTGATCAGCCGCTTGAGCCGAGGGATGTCCGCCACGTCGGCACCCGCCTCCCGCGCCAGCTCCTCGAATTGCGAGCGATGGTCGTAGGCCAGCACGTACAGCTGCGGCCAGGGCTGGCGCGGCGCCGAGACGCGATGCAGATGGGCCAGCGTCGGATCGCGGTCGGGCCGCGGATGACGATGGCCGGAGAACCAGTGCGCCAGTTCGGCGGGCGTGGGCATGGCCGGCGCACAGCCGTGCCGCGACACCACGATGGCGCCGCACGCATTGGCGATGGCCGCGGATTCACGCCAGTCCTTGCCACGCAGCAGCCCGGCGAGCAGGCCCGAAGCGAAGGCATCGCCTGCGCCCAGCACGTTGAGCACCTCGACGCGCTCGCCCAGCACCGTCAGCGCATCGTCCAGCGTCGGCGGAATCTCGCCGGTGACGATCGAGCAGCCGAGCGGTCCGCGCTTGATCACCAGCGTGGCCTCCGTGCAGGCGCGCACCTGGCGCAGACTGGCCATCAGGTCGCCCTCGGCGCCGCCGGCGATCAGCCATTCCTCCTCGGTGCCGATGATCAGTTCGAACGCGCCGAGCTGTGCCTGCAGATGGCGGCTGACCTGCGCATTGCCGATGTAGCGCGTTTCGCCGTCGCCCTTGCCGGTCAGGCCCCACAGCACCGGCCGGTAGTCGATGTCCAGCACGCGCACCACGCCATGGCGCCCGGCGATCTCGAGCGCGCGCCGCGAGGCGGCCAGCACGCCGGGCGTGCTCAGATGCGTGCCGGTGATGACGAGGCTGCGGCAGCGCGCCAGGAAGCCCGCATCGATGGCCTCCGCGTCCAGCGCCATGTCGGCGCAGTTTTCACGCGCGAACAGCAGCGGGAAGGTGTCCTGGTCCTTGATGCCCAGGAGTACCATGCCGGTCAGCCGCGCGTCGTCGATCTGCACCTGGCTGACGTCGCAGCCTTCGCGGCGCAGTGTCTCGAGCAGGAAGCGTCCGTTCTGCTCGTTGCCGACGCGCGAAATCATCGCCGAGCGCAAACCGAGCCGCGCCGTGCCGAAGGCGATATTGGCCGACGAACCGCCCAGGTATTTGGCGAAGGTGCTGGCCGCCTCGAGGGTGCAGCCGATCTGCTGCGCATAGAGGTCGACCGCCAGCCGGCCAAGGCAGGCCACATCGAAATCGCGCTGGTCGGGAAATGGGAGGGTGCGCATGAAGGCTGTCTCTGTCTTGCTGTCTTGTGTTGTGTCCGCTGTCCCGGGTCGGGGCCGGGGCTGGTGGCTTGACCCACCAGCAGGAAGCTGGAAGCGATGATAGCGCGAGAATAGAAAATTTGTTCTGTTTTTTGTTGTGTGAGAAAATAAATTCCAATTCAATGCCTTCCTCTCCACATGGGGCCGCATGACGCGGCCGCCGGCGAGGCGGTGCGGCGACACCAGTTACCGATGAGCGAATCCCTTCCCTACGCAGACGCCGAGCAATTCCTGGCCGCCGTGCGCGCCGGTTTTCCGCAACTGAGCAAGCAACTGAAGGCGATCGCCCAGTACGTCGAGGCCCATCGCGAACAGCTGGTGCTCGACGGCGTCAACGAGTCGGCCCGCCATTGCGGCGTGCAGCCCTCGGCCATGGTCCGCTTCGCCAAGCATTTCGGGCTGTCGGGTTATTCGCAGATGCAGGCGCTGTTCCGCGCGGCCGCGGCGCGGCAGCTGGCGCCGAATCGCGACTATCGCGACCGGCTGCGCGCGCTGATCGGCAGCAAGGGCGGCCCGCTCGCGCCGGCGGACATCGCGCACGAGGTCATCGCGGGCAGCCTCGACAGCCTCGAGGCCCTGCAGCGCGAAGTCGATGGCGCGCGCTTCGGCGAAGCGGTCGAGCTGCTGGTCGAGGCGCCGTCGATCTGGCTGGCGGCCTCGCGGCGCGCGTTCCCGGTCGGCGCCTACCTGGCCTACGCGCTGCAGCACACCAGCAAGCCGATCCAGTGGCTCAATGGCCTTGGGCACATGCAGCAGGGCCAGCTGCGCGCCATGCAGCCAGGCGACGTGATGATCGCGGTCTCGTTCGCGCCCTATGCCGAGGAAACGCTGGCCTGCGTCAGGACCGCAGCCGCGCAGGGCGCGCGCATCGTCGCGCTGAGCGACAGCGCGCTCGGCCCGCTGGCCGAGCACGCCAGCGTGCTGCTGCAGGTCCAGGATGGCGCGACCTTCGGCTTCCGCTCGCTGACCAGCACGCTGTGCCTGGCGCAATCGCTGTTCCTGGCGCTCGCCTACCGGCTCGAGATCGAGTACACCGGCACCGCGCACTGACGCGTCCACGGCCGGTTTGCTGGCCGATCCGCAGACCGGTCCGCAGGCACGGCATGCCGCCGTCCTGTCGGCATCCATTTCCGATGTAACGCCGCATTACGCGCGCGCAATGCACCGCGTCGCTTGCACACCCTTTCATCCCGGCGAAAAAGCCTTGCCGCGCAACGAGATACGCCGCTCGACGCCGTCGATCGGCGCGGCCGGCGCCATCCCATGGCGCTGTGAGAGAGCCTTACAAGTGCAACGGCCGCCGCAGCATGCGCACCGCTACATTGCAGCCATGTTCAACGCGCCCCGCCAAGGAGCTCAAGGATGAAACGAACCAAACGAACGCTGTCCATGCTGGTGCTGCTGTCCGCCACCGCCGCCCTGCTGTCCGCCTGCATCGTCGTCCCGCATGGACACGGACACGGACATCACCATCGTCATCACCGTTATTGACATGGAAGGGAATGCGTTCGCGCCGATGGCCCGAATCGCAACGCAGCAACACCAGGCTTGTTACCTGAAGCAGGAGTACCCGATGACCCGCCCCTTGATTCTCGCGCTCGCCACCCTCGCCGCCGGCTCGGCCTTCGGATTCGTGTCGCCCGCCCAGGCCTATGATGGCCATCGCTACGATCGCGACCACGGCTACCGCCGCGTTGCGCCGCCACCGCCGCGCTACGAACCGCCACGAGCCGCACGCCGCGGACAGGTGTGGGTGCCGGGCTACTGGCGCGCGGCCGGTCCGCGCTATGTGTGGCAACCGGGCCATTGGGAACGCGCCCGCCCCGGCTACCGCTATGTGCCCGAGCGCTGGGTGCGCGGGCCGCATGGGTGGGTGATGCGGCCGGGGCACTGGGTGCGGTGAATCCCGCCACCGTCCCTGCGAAGGCGGGGGTCCAGCCACGTTGAGCCACTGGCCGCCCGCTTTCGCCCCGGCGCCAGAACCGCCTGCATCCGCTCACGTCACCTCACCGAGGGCCGGCCATTGCGCCGGCCCTTTTTGTCATCGCTGCGCCACCTGCGGCGCCAATCGGTGACCGTCGACCTCTGTTGCCTAGCAAACATTGCTGCAGCACAGCGGTCGATACACTTGCCCTGACGGTTTCACCCAATCGCATCGGCACGCGCGCAGCGGCCGATTGGAGGTGTCATGGCAAGCGAGAATCGAATCGTACCGGTGGTGCTGTGCGGCGGCACCGGTTCGAGGTTATGGCCGCTGTCGCGCGACGGCCATCCGAAGCAGTTCCTGCGTCTGCTTGGCGAACATACCCTGCTGCAGGACACGCTGCTGCGCGTGCGCGGCATCGACGGCGTCGGCGCGCCGATCCTGGTCAGCAATGAAGCGCATCGCTTCGTCGTCGCCGAACAGGCGCGCGAGATCGGCTGCGAACCGGCGGCGATCCTGCTCGAGCCGCATGCGCGCAACACCGCGCCGGCCGCCGCGGTCGCCGCGCTCAAGGCGCAGGCCGGCGGCGACGATCCGATCCTGCTGGTGCTGCCGTCGGACCATCTGGTGCGCGACCACGCGGCCTTCGCGCGTTCCGTGACGGCGGCCAGCGCAGGCGCGGCCGCCGGTGCGATCGCGACGCTCGGCGTGGTGCCGACCTTTCCCGCGACCGGCTATGGCTATATCAAGGCGGTACCGACCAATGACACCGGCCTGTTGACGGTCAAGCGCTTCGTCGAGAAGCCTTCGCTGGAGCAGGCGACCGACTTTCTCGGCGAGGGCAACTGCTATTGGAACAGCGGCATGTTCCTGTTCCGCGCGTCGGTCTATCTCGACGCGCTGCGGCAGTTCGCGCCCGAGATCCTGCGCGCCGCCGAACAGGCCGTGGCGCGCGGCAAATCCGATCTGGACTTCTGCCGGCTCGATGCCGATGCGTTCGGCGCGTGCCCGTCCGATTCGATCGACTACGCGGTGATGGAGCATCTGCGCGACGGGCGCATGGCGCCGCTGGCGGCCGACTGGAGCGATATCGGCTCGTGGGACGCGGTCTGGAAGGCCGCCGACAAGTCCGAAGGCAACAACGCGGCGGTCGGCAATGTGGTCACGCACGGCGCGCGCGATTGCCTGGTCCATGCCTCGCACCGGATGGTGGCGGTGGCGGGACTGGAGAACGTGATCGTGGTGGAAACGCCCGACGTCGTTCTGGTCGTCCACAAGGACCATGCGCAGGACGTCAAGCAACTGGTCGAAGCGCTGCGCGCACAGGGGCGTCCCGAGGCCACGCAGCATCGGCAGGTTTACCGGCCCTGGGGATCGTACGACAGTGTCGACCACGGCCAGCGCTATCAGGTCAAACGCATCAGCGTCAAACCCGGTGCCAAGCTGTCGCTGCAGAAGCATCACCACCGCGCCGAGCACTGGGTGGTGGTGTCCGGCACCGCGCGGGTGCGCCGCGGCGACGTCGAATTCCTGCTGACCGAGGATCAGTCCACCTATATCCCGATCGGCGAAACCCACAGTCTCGAAAATCCCGGACGGATCCCGCTCGAACTGATCGAGATCCAGTCCGGCTCGTACCTTGGCGAAGACGACATCATCAGGATGGCAGATATTTATGGGCGCACTTGACCTGCAACCGCTCGGCCCGCTGGCGGCCGGCGATCTCGAACTCCAGCCGCGGCAGCACGACGAGGCGACGGCCGGCGGCGGCTCGCGCCGCAAGCGGGCGCTGATCACCGGCATTACCGGACAGGACGGCGCCTATCTGTGCGAACTGCTGCTGGCCAAGGGCTACGAGGTCCATGGCATCAAGCGGCGCAGCTCGCTGTTCAATACGGAGCGGATCGACCATCTGTACCAGGACCCGCAGGCCCCGGACCGCCGCCTGATCCTGCATCACGGCGACATGACCGATACCGCCAGCATGGTGCGCGTGGTGCAGCAATCGCAGCCGGACGAGATCTACAACCTGGCCGCGCAGAGCCATGTGCAGGTGTCGTTCGAAGAGCCGGAATACACGGCGAATACCGATGCGCTGGGCACGCTGCGGCTGCTGGAGGCGATCCGCATCCTCGGCCTGGAAAAGACCACCCGCTTCTACCAGGCCTCGACGTCCGAGCTGTACGGCCTGGTGCAGGAGATTCCGCAAAAGGAAACGACGCCGTTCTATCCGCGCAGCCCATATGCGGCCGCCAAGCTCTACGCGTACTGGATCACGGTCAACTACCGCGAGGCGTACGGGATGTACGCCTGCAACGGCATCCTGTTCAACCACGAGAGCCCGCTGCGCGGCGAGACCTTCGTGACGCGCAAGATCACGCGCGCCATCGCGCGGATCGCGCTGGGGCTGCAGGACACGCTGCATCTGGGCAACCTGTCGTCGCTGCGGGACTGGGGCCATGCGCGCGACTACGTGCAGATGCAATGGATGATGCTGCAGCAGGAGCAGGCCGAGGACTTCGTCATCGCCACCGGCGAGCAGCACAGCGTGCGCGAGTTCGTGCAGCGCGCCGCCGCCGAGCTAGGCATCACGGTGCGCTTCGAGGGCAGCGGCGTCGACGAGATCGGCGTGATCGCCGCGATCGACAACAGCCGCCAGCAACTGGCGCCAGGGCGCAAGGTCGGCGATGTGATCGTGCGGGTCGATCCGCGCTACTTCCGCCCGACCGAGGTCGACACGCTGCTCGGCGATCCGAGCCGGGCCCGCGAGCGGCTGGGCTGGTCGCCGACCACCAGCTTCGACGAACTGGTGCGCGAGATGATCGGCGCCGACTACGCGGCGGCGCGGCGCGATGCGCTGTGCAAGCTGGCGGGCTTCCGCGCCTACGACCATCACGAATGATGCGGTGGACACGAGTTTGAACGCATAAGCGCATGGCATGACGGCCCGGGCCTGCCACGGCAGCCGGGCCGCAAACGGAAGAGGCGAGCGTGGAGCGGATATTGCGCGGAATCGGCGCGAACGCGCTGGGCCAGGCGGTCACCATCGTGACCCAGCTGCTCAGCGTGCCGATGTTCCTGGCGGCATGGGGTCCGGAGCGCTATGGCACCTGGCTGATGGTGATCGCGGTGCCGGTCTATCTGGGGCTGGCCGACCTGGGCTTCACCGGCGTGGCGGTCAACCGCATCAACATGAGCATCGCCGCCGGCAACCAGCGCGCGGCGGTGGTCTGCTACCAGTCGGCGCTGGTGCTGCTGCTGGCGATCGGTGCCGTGCTGGCGGGCCTGTCGATGCTGCTGGGCGCGGCGTTCGGCAACGCGATCCAGGGCTGGACCGGCCTGGCCGGCGGCGCCGCGGTGCTGGCGATGCTGATGATCGCGATCCAGGTCTCGACCTATATGCTGGCGTTGCTGTCGCACGGCGTGTTCTGGAGCGCGGGCCGCTACGCCGAGGCCACGATGTGGTTCAACCTGTTCCGGCTGCTCGAGTTCGGCGCGCTGGCGGCCGGCGTGCTGCTGTTCGACGGCGGCTTCCTGCTGCTGCTGACGCTGCTGGCGATCGTCCGCGTGCTGCTGGTGGTCGTCATGTATCGCCGCATGATGGCGTTCGCCCCGTGGGCGCGCGCCGGCGTGTCGGCCTTCTCGCGCGCCGAGGTGCGCGAGATGCTGCTGCCGGCGCTGGCGCTCAATGCCTTCCCGATCGGCAATGCACTCAATATGCAGGGGATGGTGCTGTGCGCGGGCTTCGTGTTCGGGCCGGCCTTCGTGGCGTACTTCAGCGCGATGCGCACGCTGTCGCGCATCCCCTACCAGCTCGGGCAGCTGATCAGCCAGGCGCTGTCGCCGGAGATCGGCCGGCTCTATGGCCAGCGCAACGCCACCGCGCTGCGCGCGTTGTTCCGCCACGCGCTGACCGCGTCGGTCGGCCTTGCCACCGCCTGCGGCATCTTCCTGTACGTCGCCGGCGAATGGATCTGCCAGCTGTGGACGCACGGCAAGATCGCGCCGATCCATCCGGATTACAGCTGGCTGCTGGCCGCCGCGGTGGTCAATTCGCTGTGGCACACGGCCTCGGTGATGGTCACCTCGACCAACAACCATGCGCGGCTGTCGCTGGTTTACCTGGGCGCCAATGTCGCGGGCCTGCTGATCGCGGTGGTCGGCGGCAAGCTGTTCGGGCAGCCGGCGGTGTCGTTCGGCGTGCTGGCCACCGAGCTGCTGATCCTGCTGGTGCTGCTGCCGCAGATCCATGGATTCGCACGGCATGGGTTGGCGGGGGCGTTGGTGAAGCCGTGACATGCCGGCCGTGACATGCGGCCGTGCGACGCGTCATTCCCGCGCGCGCATGCGGGAAGCGGGTGTCTTCCGAAGTCGCTGGATCCCTGCCTTCGCGGGGACGACGTCGGGCCGCTTCGCACGCCGTGCGGCCTCAGACGATATACCCTTCCTCGCGGCGGAAATACGCCAGGTCCTCCGGCAGTTCCTGCACCGCCTTGGCGGGGCAGCCGCCGTACAACATGTGCGGCGCCGCCATGCTGCGGTTCAGCACCGCGCCGGCGGCCAGCACGCTGTAGTCGGGCAGCGCCGCGCCGGGCAGCAGGATCGAGCCGGTGCCGACGAAGCAGTAGGCGCCGATCGTCACCGGCGCGCAGCGCTGGCGCGATTCGCGGATCGACACGCTATGCGTCAGGATCTGGCTGCGATAGCCGGCCACCGTCGAATAGGCGCCGACCGTGATCGTATCGGTGCAATCGAGGATATGGCGCGAGGTGATCGCGGCATGCCGCCCGATCACCAGCGCCGGATCGCGGTCGGCAGCGTCGCGAAAGTGCGGCGAGTCGGTCAGCCCCTGCGGGAATCCCGACACCCAGTTCAGGCTGCCGAGAATCGCATGCTCGCCCAGGCTCAGCCGGCGGATACCCTTGACCAGCGTCAGGTGGGCGATATGCGAGTGCGGCCCCATCTCGAGCTCGTCGCACAGCACCAGCGACCAGCCGATGCGCGCGCTCGGATCGATGCGGGCACCGCAGAAGCGGTTCAGCAGCCGCCGCCGCAGCGGCCACGGCAGGCCGATCGAGACGGCCGCCAGCACTTTCCGGATCATGACTGCCTCCCGAACACGGGGCCGCGCACCACCCGTTCATAGGTCGCGCGCGGATTGGCCAGATGCTTGGTCACGCGATACCAGGCCGATGCCAGGTCGTCGTAGCGGCGCCGATCGCGCCCAAGAATCTTGCGGAACATGCGCTGCTCGAACTGACGGTGCGCCTCGGCGAGCCTGGCCGAGCCGGTGATCGACTCGGCGTAGACGCGGTAGCAGCTCAGGAAGTCCGGCACATTGCGGAAGGTCGCTCCGGCCAGCGCCATGTCGACCACCAGTTCGCCGTCCCAGTTCGAGCGGTTCTCGACGTTGAAGCCGCCGACCGCGCGATAGGTCTCGGCGCGGAAGAACGTCGACGGCTGGATCGCGATGCTGGCGCCATAGGCCGCGCGGCGCAGGCCGAAGCGGTCGGAGTACACCCGCCGCACCAGCGCGCCCTCGCCGTCGATCACGTAGCCGTTGCCGCAGATCACGTCGGCCGACGGATAGCGGCGGAAATACGCGGCCACCTTGGCGAACGCCTCGGGCAGGAACAGGTCGTCGGAGTTCAGGTAGCAGAAGATCTCGCCGGTCGCCGCCGCGAAGCCCTTGTTCAGTCCGTCGGCGGGGCCGTTGTCCGGCTCGAGGATGCAACGGTCGATCGAGCCCGCATGGCGCGCGATGATGTCGCGGCTGCCGTCGGTCGAGCCCGGGTCCACCACGATGTATTCGAGCTCGCAGCCGCGCTGGCCGGTGACCGAGCGGATCGCCTGCTCGAGATGGCGCGCCTGGTTGAACGAGACCGTGACCACGCTGAATTTCATCGCACGCTCCGCAGCTGGCGATAGCGGGAGGCATGGTGCCACGCGAACAGCATGCCGAGGAACATCGCGGACTCCCAGCGGTGGTCCGCCGAGAACGGCGAGAAGAACACGTCCCAGACGAACTGCGCGGTGCCGACATAGAAGAAGATCGGCATCGTCGGCATATTGCGCACGAACAACCACAGCGTGCGCGCCAGCATGCAGATCCAGTAGAGCCCGCCGACGATGCCGCTCCAGATCAGCGCGCCCATCAGGAACGAGTGCGCGGGAATCAGCGTGTCGTCGGTAACGACGATCTTGTCGTCGAGCGCCGCGCCCATCTGGTAGACCATCACGCTGTAGGCGTCCTGGTAGCCGTTGCGGTCGACCGCCCACGAACCGTGGCCGAGCAGCGGCGCATCGAGGAAGGCGCGTACCGAGATCAGGATCTCGGAGCGGCCGCCGAACAGGATGCCCAGGTCGCTGGTGGCCTGCACCGTGTATTTGTGCGCAGCTTCGGGCGTCAGGAAACCGAACTCGCCGGCGTGCGCGAAGATCATCGAGAACAGCGCGTTCAGCGAGGCGATCACCAGCACCAGCACGCCGAACAGCAGCGGAATGCCGCCGCGCGTATTGGTCAGGCTGCGTATCCATGCGACTACCGAGGAGCGGCGCAGCAGGTAGATCGCCAATGCCAGCAGCGGCAGGCCGGCGGCGCTGCGGAAGTCGAACACCGCCGATACCGCGCAATAGGCAATGATGCACAGCGCGATGCGCAGCGCGCCGGCACGCGCCATCGACAGATAGCACAGCAGCAGCATCAGCACCGGCATCGCATAGCCCCATTTCCAGGGGTTGAACAGCATTTCTTCGCTGGGTGCGCGGCTGAGGTTGACGATCTCGCTGAGCGCGGCGCCGATCAGGAAGTACCAGATCCGCTTCGAGCTGCCCTGGCTGAAGTGGGTGCCGATGGCGAACACCGTCAGGAAGAACACGCCGGGCGCCAGCACGCCCTTGATCGACGAGTTCAGCGGCGTACCATTGGACAGGTCCGACAGCGCCTGCGCGAAGGCCCACATCAGCGTCAGGCCGAGGAAGGAGGCATAGGCGCGCTCGATCCGCAGCGTGGACAGCATCGCCAGCGCGTAGGCGGCCGCAAGGAATTCGCCGACATACACTTCGCCGATCACGTTGACCTTGATCGCGCACAGTGCGCCCAGCCCGAGATACAGCAGCATGGCCGAGTGGCTGGTGCGGGCGCCGATCGGCAGGGTCGAGGTCGTTTGCATGGTCTGGCCGCCTTCTGAGTCGGTGAGCGGGTATGCCGTGCGGGCCATGGACCCGCATGGCCGCACGATGCCGGGGGGTAAGCATGTTTTCCGTTCGATGGCGCACACCGGTTCGAGGCGGCCTGCGCGAATGTGCGCAAGCCCACAGTCGGCGGCGGGAGCGCGCGCTAGAGTCCGTCCAGTGCACGCCCTTCCGGGTGCAGCCCGGTGTGCCCGCCCATCGTCCGACCGCCACGTTGGTGGCCCACTTCGCCGATCCACAGTCAGTGTCACAGCCATGAATCAGCCTCCACACCGCATCTTCGTCGCCGGCCATCGCGGCATGGTCGGCGGCGCCATCGTGCGTGCGCTCGGCACGCGTCGCGACATCACCGTCATTACCCGCACGCATGCCGAACTGGACCTGTGCGACCAGGCCAAGGTACGCGCGTTCTTCGCCGAGCAGCGCATCGACGAGGTCTATCTGGCCGCGGCGCGCGTGGGCGGCATCCATGCGAACAACACGTATCCGGCCGAGTTCATCCAGCAGAACCTGATGATCGCGGCCAATGTCGTTCACGAGTCGTGGCGCTCCGGCGTCAAGCGCCTGCTGTTCCTCGGTTCGAGCTGCATCTATCCGGCCTTCGCCGCGCAGCCGATCGACGAGGCGGCGCTGCTGACCGGCGCGCTGGAGCCGACCAACGCGCCGTATGCGATCGCCAAGATCGCCGGCATCAAGCTGTGCGAGAGCTACAACCGGCAATACGGCACCGATTTCCGCTGCGCGATGCCGACCAATCTGTACGGCCCCGGCGACAACTACCACCCCGAGAACAGCCACGTGATACCGGGCCTGCTGCGGCGCTTCCACGAAGCCAAGCAGAACGGCGCCAGCGAGGTCGTGGTGTGGGGCACCGGCACGCCGCTGCGGGAATTCCTCTACGCCGACGATCTCGGCCAGGCCTGCGTGCACCTGATGGCGCTGCCGCAGCAGGAATACCGCAACCACGCCGGCGCACCCGGCTTCTTCAATGTCGGCAGCCCCGACGAGGTCAGCATCCGCGTGCTGGCCGAGCTGATCGCCGACACCGTGGGCTTCCGCGGCGCGATCCGCTTCGACACCAGCAAACCCGACGGCACGCCGCGCAAGCGGCTGAACTCGCACCGGATCGAGGCAACCGGCTGGAAGCCGACCGTGTCGCTGGTCGACGGCCTGCGGCTGGCCTATCGGGACGCGCTGCAAAGCGGCCGCCTGGAAAGCCCGCCCAGACGCCAGCCGCGGCTGGTGGCGCTGCGCTGATCGCGCGCATCGAGAACGGCGCGCGCCGATGAAGATCCTCCTGTACTGCCTGAACTACTCCCCCGAACTGACCGGCATCGGCAAATACACCGGCGAGCAGGCACGCTGGTTCGCCGCGCGCGGGCATGAGGTGCGCGTCATCACGGCGCCCCCCTACTATCCGGCCTGGCGCGTCGGCGCGGGCTACCGCGCATGGCAGTACCGGCGCGAGCAGCACGACGGCGTGCAGGTATGGCGCGCGCCGCTGTGGGTGCCCAGCCGGCCATCGGGCCTGAAGCGGGTGCTGCATCTGGCCAGCTTCGCGGCAAGCAGCCTGCCCTGCCTGCTAGCGCAATGGCGCTGGCGTCCGGACGTGGTGATGGTGGTCGAGCCGCCGCTGCTGTGCAGCCCCGCCGCGCTGCTGCTGGGACGCTGGACCGGCGCGAAGACCTGGCTGCATGTGCAGGACTACGAGGTCGATGCCGCCTTCGCGCTGGGCCTGCTGAAACAGCCGCTGCTGCGCAAGCTCGCCTGTGCGCTGGAACGCCATGCGATGGCGGCCTTCGACCGCGTGTCGACGATCTCCGAGGCGATGCTGCGGCTGGCGCGCGACAAGGGCGCGCCGGAGGCACGCACGCAACTGCTGCCGAACTGGGTCGACCTGCGCGCGATCCGGCCCGGCCGCGGCAGCCTCTATCGGCGCCGGCTCGGCATTCCGGCCGATGCGACGGTGGCGCTGTACTCCGGCAACATGGGCAACAAGCAAGGGCTGGAGGTATTGGCGCAGGCGGCGCGCCTGCTGCGCGACCGGCCCGACATCTGGTTCGTGCTGTGCGGTGACGGCGCCGGGCGCGCCGCGCTCGAGCAGGCCTGCGCCGGGCTGCCGCAGGTCCGCTTCCTGCCGCTGCAGCCGGCCTCGCGCTTTCCGGCGCTGCTGGCCGCCGCCGACCTGCACCTGCTGCCGCAGCGTGCCGACGCCGCCGACCTGGTGCTGCCGTCGAAGCTGGCCGG
>MTEU01001296.1_pt3 | contig 39929 bp, 36 predicted proteins | sample 1042701 | NCBI WGS metagenome assembly MTEU01 (sample SAMN06185813, study PRJNA358809) | soil metagenome | isolation source: naturally attenuated soil | place: India | collected 2015-05-23
GCCAGCGTAAAGATCCCCGCCGCGACGGAGACAAGTTTTGCGATGGTTTCCATATCTCGTCTAAGAGCTTCGGGGATTGATCTCACCTTTGCCGAGTCACGTCTCTTGCCTCAAAGATCGTTTGGGCCACCGTGCAGCACCGGTCGGGGCGACGCGGCGCGGAATCGGATCGTTCCACCCACCGGAGTAGTAAGAAGGCTGTCGCCCTATATCTCTTGAATCAGCCATGTACCGCCAAGATACTCATTGGTAAGTTCTCGAATGGCGCCAATCATGTCCGTCGGGTTTTTGAGCCCGCCCCGGTGCTGCGGCGGTTCCAGCCTCATTCTAAAATCGCTATCGATACCGCCCGTCCGCCTTTGCGCGAAGCGATCCTCCCGCCACCACTGAGACACTGTTTCCAGGATCTCTTCATATTCGACCCGTAGTGACGCTGTGGTGAGTTTGGTAGTGCGGTCGGATGGAAAGTTTTCCACTTCGGCCGGCTGGACGATTGATGGTCTCGCATCGGGATGCTCCGAGAACACAAAGGCGCGGCAACCGTTTTCGGGATACACAATGTAGTGGGATTCCGTGTTAGTTAGCGTCCCGCAAGCGGGAATATCGATCCAGACCAAGTTCGGCGCCTCCCCGCCATTCTTGAAATGATCATTCAATTCCCTTCTGCTCGTGAAGCGTGGTGCGCAGTAATAGAATTTGCGAGATTTTTTCTGCGAAAACTTATGAATGAGGTTGTACTGGTCCACGTCAATTGGAAATGCGTAGTACGGCATACCCGCTGCCGAACGAAAGTGCGTGTTGGATCGACTAGCACCGTCTACCTTTCTGGAGAATTTGTGTTGGAGATAGAGGAAGCGCACGGCCCCAGCATCTTTCAGCAGGAATGCGACGTCAAAACTGAGTCGCTCTTCCTGATTCTGGGTAGGAATGTAGGGGCACCCAGCGATCACAGCGCTGCGCGAAGCGCAGAACTCAGAATTGAACGCGAACTCGAATACTCGCTCCGAGACACCTGCGTGATATACAGCCATCTTGACGTTGGGACTTCAGAGCATTGAGCCAAGTCTGCGCAGCCAGCCGAGTACTTCCCCAGTCGGATCCCGCGCTTCCAACCGCTCCGCTGTCATCAGGGGGAAAGCCTTGTCGGCCAGGCGGATCTTTGCCTGCGTGTCCTTCATCACCCCATCGAACCTCTGTTGCGCGGAGTAGACTTCTGCAAACATCTTGGGCACTGCCTTGCCGTCGGGGCCGGGTTGATCGACTACCATCACATCGACTCCAAACGCCTCTTTGATGGCGTCGGCATGGAGATAACATTCGATCTCATGCTTCGAGGTCAACACTCCCCACGAACCATCGGTACGTTTGTTGACGTCATCGATCGCCGCGCCATACGTGGCGACGTCGCTGTCATAAATATGGACCTCGGGACGGTTGAGCTGGCGCAGGTAGTGTGCGGCGACCCAGTGCTTGAGGGTGGACCCACCTAGCAACACAAAGGCCACCCGCGGATCGTTCTCAAGATTCAACACCGTCTGATCTGCTGCATGCAGCGCCCGGCTAAGGCATTTCAGTGCGATGATATCGGTTGGACCTTCGACGCAGAGAAGAACCTTGACACGACTGTCCGGTACGACGCCCAGGGTTTCCGCAACGTTGCCAAACACGTCAGCGCCCGTCTGAATCTCTGGCTTCATGTCGTTGCCGCGCGTCACGAATCGAATGCTTTCCGTTGGCAGCTCGGAAGCAAAACCGGGGCTATGGGTGGTCAGGATGACTTGGCAACCCCGCTCAGTCGCCAGCGTCTTGAACGACTCGATCAGGATGCGCTGGTTGTTCGGATGCTGAGCGGTTTCCGGTTCTTCGATCGCGTAGATGATGTTCCGAGTGGTACCGTTGCGCAGCCTGCGTTCCGCCTCCGCCTTGAAGAAGCTGACCAGGATAAGTCGCCTGACGCCGCTTCCCCGCTTATTCAGAGCGATTCCGTCATCAGTATCCAGACTCACCGAGAAGAGTCCGGTCCATTTGGCAGCGGTGGGCGGCGCAAACTGCGGAGTCAGGTCCCTAGCAAGACCTGGATCGATCGTCTTTAGTGCCTCGTGCGTTGTCCGAGCGATTTGCTCGGCCTTTTCACGTACTTTCAACTGAATGCGCTCAATGTCGTCCTGCACCTCTGCAATCGCGGCGGCGATCGCCGCCTTCATCGGATTTTGTACTTCCCCATCCGAATCCCGACTGCTCCGATCGCTTTGGAACAGGGCAAATAGTGGTAGATGTGGCTCGAGCTGGTCCCAAATGCGCTTACTGTCTTCCTTCGGCTTCGTGACATGTATCTCGACTTCCTTCAGATGGAGGTCGCCTGCCGCCGCCCAAAGGGCCTGCCGCATGCCTGGATTTCCCTTGCGGGCGACAGGTAGTTTCTGTTCATCCACCCGACGTTGCAGGTCCCGCTCTTTCAGCTCCAGCAGATCCGCGACACCAACGGCTGTGGGATGGTGTGCCAGGATCGAGACCTCTGCCGACACCGTCTTCTTGCTGCAATCAAAGCTCTTGCGAATCTTCAACGATCCGCCGGCAGTGAGCAGAAACTCTGCTTCCAAAGTTGTCTCCGCGCCGGCATCGAGGGTCAATGTTGTGGGCAGATCGGAAAACTCACACGTGATGGCGACAGTCTTGTCTTCGTTGTGGACGTTAGCGTCGCTGGCGTCGATCTTTACTGTTTCGTTATTGAAGAAGATCTCGAGCGCCTCAAGGACAGTCGACTTCCCAATATCGTTCTTGCCAACGAACGTCGTCAGATCTGACATGACTACCGTGATTTCATCACGATAGCAGCGGAAATTTCGGATCGACACAGATTGCAGGCGCATTCGCTTTCTCTCGAGGCCAAATTTGGGGCATCCCGGACTCTGGAACGAGATGTCAGTGCAGTCAACCCGGATTTAGAGGGGAGTGATGTATTGCAAATGCCAACGTTGTCGCCTCCCTTTTCCGTCCGCGGCTCTGCCGATGTAATGCCGATTCGAAAAAAGCGGCCTTCTTCAGTGCAGCAGAAGCCGCGAGCTCGGCTGACCGCTCCTGGCCGGAAGGAGTCACACGCAGCCGACGGCGTACTTTAGGCCAATCCGACGGCGTTCGCCGCGCGGCACGAGAAGCCTCCTTGACCAAGAGCGATAGCTAAGTCTGTGAAGTGCGACGAAGTACGCGCTCGCCTTGGTGGCAAAGCTCTCAGATCCCGTGGCAAACGACAATAGGCGCCCAAAGCCCGCGTTTCCCAATTGCCTTACCATTCGGTCATTGCAAAGCGGACCCTCTCCGCATCCAAACGATCGAGCACAAGCCATGGCATTGACAATCACCCCCGGAACGACGACCCGCACCCTGATTCGCGGCGAGGCAGGCGATATCGAACTGCTGATCGATGCACCAAAGGAAGTGCTGCAGGGCATTGCCGTTGTCGGCCACCCGCATCCGATGCAAGGCGGTACGGCTGACCACAAGGTGCCGCACCAGTTGGCGCGCGAATTGACCGCCCACGGTTTTCTGGCGGTCAGGCCAAACTTCCGCGGCGTTGGCGGAACCGAGGGCGCGCACGATGCCGGTGTCGGAGAGACCAACGACATGCTGGCGGTAGTCGACCATCTTCGCCAGCAATACCCGGATCTGCCTCTGGCGCTGGCGGGATTCTCGTTCGGAGCCTTTGTTGCGGCGTTGGCATCGGTGCAGCTCGCCGAGCGCGGCATCACGATCGATCATTTGATATTGACCGGAATGCCGTCCGGCCCCGTCGCGAATCACCGCACCTATGACACGCCGCCGGTGCAAGCCAACGCGCTGGTGGTCCATGGGGAGAATGACGAACGGGTGGCGCTGTCGGCCATCTTCGATTGGGCCCGCCCGCAGCAGTTGCCGGTCGTGGTGGTGCCGGGTGCGGACCATTTCTTTTCCGGCAAGCTGCCCGTACTCAGGCGCCAGGTCGCCAGCTATCTCGAACGTCCGGCCTCATCGGTCGAGGCGTGAATCCACTGTCGCCGGCGCCTAGCCCTGCGAGGCGCCGCCGATCAATCTGACCCCCTTCCACTGCCCGCTCTCGACCATCTGCGACACGATGGCCTGCAGCGCGGCCTCGACGCTGCGGCACGCCAGGCTCAGGCTCGCCGACGACGACAGGCACAGGCTGACGCGCCGCTCCAGCGTTGCGTCGGAGATAGACATCGCGGCGAGCTGGTCCTCTTCGTCGCCGGCCAGCGCCGACCACGGCAGGATGGTCCACCCCAGCCCTTCGCGCACCGCGGACAGCAGCACCGATACCGCGCTGGTTTCCGCGACGAGGCGGCATTGCAGTCCGGCGCTGACCAGCGCGCGATCGCACAGCACGCGGACCGAATTGGGAAAGCTAGGCAGCAGCAGCGGCAGCGCCGCGGCCTGCGCCAGCGTGATGGCGTGGGGATGCCCTGGAATCGGCCGGCCCACCAGCATCAATTGCTCGTCGAGCAGCGGGGTCGACTGCATGTTGGGGCGCTGCTGCACGTCCATCGCGACGGCGAGATCCAGCTTCTGCAGCGCCAACGATTCCGCGAGGTCCGCGCTCGAGCCTTCGACGATTTCCAGGGTGATATCGGGGAAGTGCTCGGTCACATGCCGCAGCAGCGGCAATGCAAGCACGCGCGAGGTGCTGGTCGGCAGCCCGACGGTAACGTGGCCGCATGGTACGTCGCGGCCGTGCTGCACCGCGGCCTTGGCCTCTTCCATCTGCCGCAGCACCATCTTGGCGTGGCGGTAGAGGATATGGCCGGTGTCCGTCGGTCTCGTGCCAGAGGGACCGCGTACCAGCAATCTGGCGTCGAGTTCGGCTTCGAGGTTGGCGACGTGCTGGCTCAGCGAGGGCTGGGCGATATGGAGTGCATCGGCCGCGGCGGTGATGCTCTCCAGTTCGACGATGCGCGCGAAATAGCGCAGCTGCTTCAGGTCCATATTCGGCGAGGCGGTGGCGGGGCACGCCGGCAATGTAGCATCCCGGCGATGCCTCGCCGCCCGTAGTCGCATCCGGGACTAGCGGCGAATCGGCAGATCGAGATACGAAGCCAGTTCGCCACCAAGCCGGATCGACAGCCGCGGCGGGCGCCCGTGCGGCACCTGCGGGAAATGTCCGCGGTCGGCGCCGGCGATCGACAGGTGCAGCCGGCTGCCGGCGGCCAGCGTCCAGGCGACGGGCAGCATCGCGAAATGCATGCGCTCGGTCTGACCCGGTACCAGACGCGCGGCGTCGGCAGCCGCAAACGTACGGTACGGCCACGTCGTGCGGTATTCCGGCGGGCACGGCGCCGTCTTGCGATGCAGCGCACGCAGCATGCCTTCGGTGATATAGCGCACCTGGCCGGACGCCTCGACCTCGGACAGGAACACATGCAGCGCGGCATCGGGCTGCGAACTGGCCAGGCCGATGTTCAGCACGACATGGCCGGCGATCGCCAGCGGCGCGGTCAGCAATGCGCCATCGAAGGACAGCAGATCCCGCTGCCGCTCGCTCCAGTCCGGGTAATAGTCCTCGATATTGGCCGCGCCAAGCCGCTCATAACGGGTTTGACGGCCCGTTGACCAATTGAAGCTGGCCATGGTGTCCCGGTCCGATTCCGTGGCCGGACATGCGGGCGTCAGGCCTTCCGCATCGGCCGCCAGATACAGCCGCTGCGTGTCCTCGACCGGCGGCCATATCGGCGCTGCGTGCCATTGCTCGTCGTGCACGCTGTAGTAGTGGACTCGCGCTTCGTGCTCGAGGCCCGTCGGCAATTGCATCAGATGATGATCGAAGAAGCGCAATACCTCGGCCAGCAGCGGGAAGTCGGATGCCGCGCGGCTGCGCCATGGCGAGATATTGGTGCGCGCACCGTGATCCCACGGGCCCAACAGCAGCCGGCTGTCGTGATTGGGCAGCGACAGGAAGCGGGTGATCGCGCCATTCGCATAGCCGCCGCCGTCGTACCAGCCCGAGACCGAATACACAGCGACATCCTGCGCAATGCCGTCGAGATAGCGGTAAGGACTGCAGCTGCCCGAATCGAGCGCCGGATCGTGCTGCGTGGCGCCATCGCGGAAGGCGAACTCCGGCGCCAGATCGGCCAGCGCGAAGTTGTTGCGATGCTGCTCGATGGCCGCCTGCACCAGGCTGCCGTCGGTGTCCGCGTCGACGCGTTCGGGGCCATCGAAGCGTGGATCGTTGAAGTACGGATAGCGGGCCAGCAGCGCCCGGTCGTCCTGATCGAGCGCAACCATCAGTTCGTCGTAGGCCTGCACCCACACCTTGGACAGCAGGCCGCCGGGGTACAGCTGCTCGCTGTAGATATCGGAGACCGCGAACAGCGGCGCGATCGCCTTGACCGCGGGATGGCCCGTGCTGGCCAGGAAGCAGGCGGCCGCGCCGAGGTACGAGATGCCGGTCGAACCGATGCGGCCGTTGGACCAGGGCTGCGCCACGATCCAGTCGGCGATCTCGAAATAGTCGTCCCGCTCGGTCGGCGAGCGCAGCGCGTCGCGTGTGCCGAAGCTCGCGCCGGTGCCGCGCACGTCGACCACCACCACCGCATATCCCTTGGGCACGAAGGCATCGCGGTACTTGGCGGTGTTCGGACTCGGTTCCGCGCCCGGCTCGCGCAGCCGGAAACGGCGGAAATAGGGGGTGAAGATGACGATGGTGGGATAGGGGCTCGGCGAGCCTTCGGCGTCCAGTGGCTCTGGCACGAAGACATCGACGGCGAGTTGGCATCCATCGCGCATCGTCACATAACAGGACAGCGGATGATCTGGAATGGCGAAGCGCGAAGGGCGCGTTTCGAGATAGGCGCTGGCCGGTGTTTTCCAGGCATTGCCGCGGAGATCGATATCGGACATGAAACTTGCGTTGAAGTCGGTGGGTTCGCGGCAATGGTAAGCAGCGCCCCGGAAGCCGCGGAAAGACGAAATGTCGATGGGGACATAGGGCTGGGCTATGGCATGCTGCGCCGCGGCACCTTGGTTCGTCTATCGCCGCGTCGGGATGCCCCATGACAGGGCCGAACGCCGGCGCGAAATCGCATGACGTGCACCGTGGCGATTCGCCATGCCCCCGGGGAGGGCAGGCGGCAGTCCGTCATAGGATCGACCTATGGCGGCATCGAGATTCCGTATTGGTTCGCTCCCGCGCGAATTCTTACCATCGCTCTACGAGCCGGATCGAGGCGCGCCGATGTGAACGCCGCCATCGACACCATTTCTATTCGCATGACTGGGGAGAACTGCAGATGTACCGTTCCTTGATGGGCGCCGCGATGGCGGCCCTGATGACGCTGTCCGGCGCCGCCGTCGCGCAGGACGCCTATCCCAACCGTCCTGTCCGGCTGATCGTGCCGCAGTCGGCGGGCTCGGGCGGCGATGTGGTGGCACGGATGCTGGGCGACAAGCTCAGCCAGGAGCTGGGCCAGTCCGTGGTGGTCGACAATCGCGCCGGCGCCAACGGCATCATCGGTACGTCGTTCGTGGCCAAGCAGCCGGCGGACGGCTATACGCTGCTGCTGACCGGTGTGTCGCAGGTCAGCTTCAATCAGCATCTGTACAAGTCGCTGCCCTACGATCCGCAGAAGGACTTCACCTTCATTGCGCCGGTGGTCGATACGCCGTTCGTGCTGGTGACCAGCAAGGCCAGCGGCATCACGTCGATGGCGCAGTTCATCGAGAAGGCGAAAACCAAGCCCGGTGGGCTGACCTTCGGCAGCGCTGGCGTCGGCAATTCCACGCATCTGGCGATGGAGATGCTGGCCGACAAGGCGGGCATCAAGCTGACGCATGCCGCCTACAAGGGGTCGGGTCCGGCGCTGACCGGCGTGATCGCCGGCGAAGTCGATGCGATGGTCAGCGTGGTCGGTTCGGCGCTGCCGCAGATCACCGGTGGCAACGTGGTGCCGGTGGCGATCGTCGGGCAGAAGCGTGCGAAGGAGTTGCCCAATGTGCCGACCGTCAAGGAAGCGGGCCTGGACGTGCCGGTGATGCCGGGATGGTATGCGTTGCTCGGGCCGGCCAATATGGACGCCAAGGTGGTGGCTCGGCTCAATGCCTCGGTGCAGGCCTTCCTGGCCGATCCGCAGGTCAAGAGCAAGCTGGCTTCGCTCTATCTGGAGCCGCTGTCCGGTTCGGCCGACGCGATCAAGCAGCGCGCCGTGACGGACGCCAAGGTCTGGGGCGAGTTCATCAAGCGGCGGGGGATTCAGAACTCGTGATCGAAAGCCTGTGGCGTTGAGCCAGCAGGCCTCGATGGCAGCCTGTCGCCCTCGCGAGCGCGGGGACGACAGGAGCTTCTGCGATACCGCTAACTCTGCAGCTCCGGCACGTTGCCCGCTTCGTCGTGCACGGTCAGGCGATCGTCGATGTCCTGCACCCCGGCGACCCCCCGTACCGCGGCCAGCAGTGCCTCGTGCTCGGACGACAGGATGTGCCCGCTCAACCATACGCGTCCGCCGACTACCGCGACGTCGATGGCGCCGGGATGGCCGACCAGACGGCCCATTTCCGCGCGAACCCGCTCGGCAATGGTGTCGTCATCGGCCGCGTGCTTCCCCAGGCCGGTCGCGCTGCGTACCTTCGCCGCGATGCCCTGCATCCGGTCGGTGATCCGTTTGGCCTGCTTCTCCGCCAGATCCTGCATGTCGTGGCGGCTTGCCTCGGCCTTGTCGCGCAGCTCGGCGCGGCGCCGGCGACCCGACTGCGGATCGAACAGGTACATGATCGCGGCGCCAACCGCCGCCGCGACGGCAAACGGCAGCAGCCCCGGCCTGTTGCCGTGCATGTCGCGCTGCGTGCCTTCCCGCCGCTCCTCGTGCATTCCGTCGTTCATTTGCGCCTCCTTGGGAACAATGGCTTCACGCCCCGCCCGGCGGCGGGGGCGCGCTTAATGCGCCGAGCATCAGCTGTGCCAGTCCGAGCGCGCGCGAGGAGGGCCGGGCAGGCCGCGTCCATCGCATGGCGAGCGGGATCGGCAGGTCCGCGCAAATGCGAACTTACAGCGGCGTGTAATTCGGAAAGGCGAGCGAAACGGAAAACGACGTAGCCCATGCACGTGGCGTAATGGCGTCATGCAGCCGGCGTGATGCCAAGCGTTACGGCAACGAGTGAAGGGAACGGAAACGGCTGATTGGAAAACCGGGATGCGGAACGCGATCTCGGTGGGCAAGGTCGTCGCCGGCGCCGGATAGCTATGCCTCCGGCGCCGTCGTCGATTTGCGTTGGTAGGCTCGATTGGACTCGAACCAACGACCCCCACCATGTCAAGGTGGTGCTCTAACCAGCTGAGCTACGAGCCTGTGGAAGGCGCGGATTATAGAGAAGCTTTTGCGGACGCACAAGCCCGTCAGGCAAAAAATGCAGCGGGGCGTTTTCCGCTGTGGGACGCCGCCCGATTGCCGCGGCAGCGCGGCTCTCCTAAAAAGGGAGCATTGGCAAGCCAATCCGTCCATCGCCATGCTGAAGATCGCCACGTTCAATATCAATGGCATTCGCGCCCGCCTGCCGGCATTGCTGGAATGGCTCGAGCGCGAGGCACCGGATGTCGTCTGCCTGCAGGAATTGAAGACCGCCGATTCCGGTTTTCCGGTCGATGCCATTCGTGCCGCCGGATATGGCGCGATCTGGCACGGCGAGAAATCGTGGAACGGCGTGGCAATCCTGTCGCGCGGGACCGATCCGATCGAAAGCCGGCGTGGGCTGCCCGGCGACGACAGCGACAAGCAGAGCCGCTACATCGAGGCCGCGGTGCATGGCGTGCTGGTCGGCTGTCTGTATCTGCCCAACGGCAACCCGCAGCCGGGACCGAAATTCGAGTACAAGCTCGCCTGGTTCGAACGGCTGCTGAAGTATGCGGCCACGCTGTACGACAGCGGCCATCCTGTCGTGCTGGCCGGCGACTACAACGTGGTGCCGACCGACGAGGACATCTATAACCCGCGCTCCTGGCTCAAGGACGCGTTGCTGCAGCCCGAAAGCCGCGCCTGTTATCGGCGCCTGCTCGAGCAGGGATGGGTCGATGCCTTGCGCGCAAACTATCCGCACGAACGGATCTACACGTTCTGGGATTACTTTCGGCAGCACTGGCAAACCAATTCGGGTCTGCGCATCGACCATCTGCTGCTGAATGCGACGCTGGCGCCGGCGCTGCGCGAGGCGGGCGTCGATCGCTGGGTCCGCGGCGCGCCCCAGGCGAGCGATCATGCGCCGGCCTGGATCACGCTGGACGTTGGCGGCGCCGCGGGCGGGCGCAGGGTATCGGCGAAGACGGCGACGAAATCGCCGGGCGGCGCACCGGCTGCGAAGAAGGTGACCGCTGCAAAGAAGGTGAGCGCTGCGAAGAAGGTGACCGCTGCAAAGAAGGTGAGCGCTGCGAAGAGGACGACCGCCGTGAAGAAGACCATCGCGGCGAACAAAACCACTGCTGCAAAGAGGCCTGCCGCCAAGAAGGCAACCGGCGCGAGGCAAAGCGCGACTAAGCGACAATGACGCCCGTCGCGGCCACGGGGCCGTGTCCATGTCGTTTGTCGATTCACCTTCCGCTCGCTTTGCCCATGCTTCTGAAAGTCGGCACGCTCGCCAAGCAAACCGGCCTGACCGTCCGCGCCCTGCATCACTACGATCGCATCGGGCTGCTCAAGCCGTCGGGCCGCTCCGCGGCGGGCTATCGTCTCTACAACCGCGACGACGTGGCCCGCTTGCACGCAATCCAGGTGTTGCGGCAGTCAGGCCTGTCGCTTGCCGCGATCGGCGCGTTGCTGGCGGGCGAGGGGCCGCCGCGTCATCGCATCGTCACGCAGCAGATCGAAGCGCTCGATCGCGAGATCGCGCGGGCGACCGAGCTGCGCGGGCGCCTGGTGCTGCTGCAGACCGTGCTGGCCGCGGGCGGCGAGCCGGAGATCGAGCACTGGCTGGCGGCCCTGCGCCAGATGCGCGCCTATCGCCAATATTTCAGCGAGGCGGAACTCGAAACCATCTTTCGCCAGTGGATTGCCACCGAGGCGGAATGGCAGCCGCTGCTGGATGAAGTCCGCGAGGCCATGGCACAGCAGTGGCCCGCGGACGCGATCGGCACGCAAGCGCTGGCCGCGCGCTGGATGCATCTGGCCATGCGATGGATGCAGGGCGATATGGAGCGGGCCGTCCGTTGGGGCGAAATGATCAAGCAGGCCGCGCAACAGGGCTTTGGCGGCATCGACGCCGCGATGGTCGCTTATATGGAGTCGGCTGTCGCACTGCGGATGGCGGCGTGGCTACGGCATCTGTCGCCGGACGAACTGGCGCAACTCGACAAGCGCCTCGAACCCGAATGGCAGGCCCTGGCGCAGCGGGCCCGCGCGCTGATCGCGGCCGGCACCGATCCTTCGGCGGCCGCGAGCCGCACGTTGCTGCACGATTGGGACGCGCTGGTCGATCGCATGGTTGGACACGAGGCGGGGCTACGGGAAAAGCTGCTGAAGGCCTATCGCGACGAGCCGCTGCTGCAGATCGGGCATATGGTCGATGCCGAGGTGCGGGAGTTTGTCGAAGCGGTGCGCGCGCACGCCGGCGAGGCGGGGCGCGGCGGCGCTGACGGTCGGCGCTGAAAATCGGCGCTGAAAATCGGCGCTGAAGATCAGCGCTGAAGATCAGCGCTGAGAAGCAGTTCAAGCCATGACATGACGGCACCCGCCACGGGTGCGGGGGTTGACCCTGACGTGCACGTCAGGGTCTATGCTGCCCGGCTTTCGCAGCAGGAGCCGATCATGTCCCAAACCGAAACGACCGCGCTGGCTCAGGGCCGGCCCAGCACGACCGCCCTGATGATGGCCATCGCGCGCGCCGTCCACCAGTTGCTCGACGAGCCGATCGTGTTGCCCGATGCCATCGCCTTGCCGATCCTCGGCCCCGAGCTCGAGCGTGGTGTCCGCGACGATCCCTATCGTTATAACGACCCGATGGCGCGTCCGATGCGCGCGGCCGTGGTCGCGCGCGCGATGGTGGCCGACGCCGAACTGGCCGAGGCCTCGCGGGCTGGCGTGCGGCAATGCGTGGTGCTCGGCGCGGGCCTCGACACGCTGGCGTGGCGGGTGCCCGCCGCGGCCGACGGCATGCGCGTCTTCGAGGTCGACCATCCGGCGACGCAGGCGTGGAAGCAGGGGTTGATGCGGCAGGCCGGACTGAGCATGCCGGACTGGGCGACGTCCGTGCCCGCCGACCTTCAGCATGCCTCGTTGCAACGCGTGCTGGAAGAAGCCGGCTTTCGCGGCGACCGGCCCGCCTGCTTCGTGTGGCTGGGCGTGACGCCGTATCTGACCGACTCCGCGATCGAAGCGACGCTGCGCTATGTCGCCAGCCTGCCGCCGGGCACCCGCATCGTGTTCGACTATCGGGTCGATGCCACCATGCTGCCGCCGTTTGAACGCGTGATGGCCGTGCATATGGCCGAGCAGGTTGCCGCGCTGGGCGAGCCCTGGCTATCCGAATTCATGCCGGAGCAGCTGGCGCAACGGCTGACCGCGATGGGCTTTGGCAGCGTGACGGACCTCGACGCGCCGGCGCTGAATGCGCGTTACTTCGCCCGCCGCAAGGACGGGCTGCAGACCGCGGGTGGCGGCCTGCGCGTGCTGTGTGCCCGCGTCGGCGAAGGGCGATAGCGCGGCGTCGCCGCGCCGATCCGGTCCGATCGAGTTCAGCCGCGTGCTCAGCCGCGTGCCGCCAGCGTGCGCCGCGCGTAGTACTCGAACGTCAGCTGCGAGCGTCGCGGCGTCAGGATCCAGTCGTGCGCCTCCCTGGCCAGCGCCTCCGGCAGCGGCTTGATCGTGCCCGCCGCCATCGCGGCCAGCTGCATGCGGGCCGCGCGCTCGAACAGCAGCGCCATCACGCAGGCCTCCTCCACCGAGGTCGCGGCGATCAGCAGACCGTGGTGGGCCAGCAGGATGGCACGCTTGTCGCCCAGGGCCGCCGAAATGATTTCGCCTTCCTCATTGCCGACCGGCACGCCGGGCCATTTTTCGAGGAAGGCGCAATCGCCGTACAGCACGCAGGTGTCCATGTGCGACACCGTCAGCGGCACTTCCAGCATCGACAGCGTCGCCGCGTGGAACGGATGTGTATGGATGATGCAGTTGACGTCCGGCCGCGCCCGGTAGATCCACGAGTGAAAGCGGTTGGCCGGATTGGGCATGCCGCCGCCTTCGAGCACGCGCAGGTCTTCGTCGACCAGCAGCAGGTTCTGCGCGGTGATCTCGTCGAAGCCGAGCCCCAGCTGCTGTGTGTAGTAGCGGCCGGGTTCGTCCGCGCGCGCCGTGATCTGGCCGGCGAGGCCGGAATCGTGGCCGCCGTCGAACAGGATGCGGCAGGTCAGCGCCACCTTTTCGCGCAGCGATCGTTCCGGTACGGTCAGCCGGGTTTGCATCTCGCCCTGTGCGCGGGCGATCAGCTCGTCTTTCTTCAGGTCGAAGGTATCAGCCATATTGCAGGTTCCGTTGGGGTGTTGAAGGAGGGCCGTCGGTCATGTCTTCACTTCTATTCGGCCTTGATCTTTGCCGCGTCGACCACCGCCGCCCACTTCTTTTTCTCGGCGGCCATCATTGCAGCGTATTCCTGTTGCGTGCCGGCCAGTGCTTCGCTGCCTTGCGCCGCCAGGCGGCTGCGCAGGCTCGGACGGGCCAGCGTGGTACGCAGTGTCGTGGACAGTTTCTCGACCACATCGGCGGGTGTGCCGGCCGGAACGTACAGCGCATTCCAAGAGCTCGTCTCGAACGACGGCAAGCCGGCTTCCTGGCTCGTGGGCACTGCCGGCGCCGCGGTGGAGCGCGTGCCATTGGCGATGGCCAGCGCACGCAGCTTGCCGGCCTTGACCTGCGGCATGACGACGGGCACGGCGTCGATCACGGCGGCCACGTGGCCGCCGATCGCGGCATTGACCGCTTCGGCGCCGCTCTTGTACGGCACGTGATTGATCTTCGTGCCGCTCAGCAGCTTCAGCAACTCCATGCTCATGTGCGGCGCGCTGGCGCTGCCCGCCGAGCCGTAGTCGAGCCGGTCAGGGTGGCTGCGCGCATAGGCGAGGAATTCCTTGAGGTCGCGCGCCGGTACGCCGGTCGCCACCGCCAGCATGAACGGCGACTTCGACACCATGCCAAGCGGCGTGAAATGGCTCTCCGGCGAGTAGGGCAGCTTGCCGGCCGGATAGATCAGCGGATTGACGATCTGGGTGCCGACCGTACCCATGAACACGGTATAGCCATCGGGCGCCGCCTTGGCGGCGGCCTGCGCGGCGAGCAGCCCGCCGGCTCCAGGCCGGTTCTCGATCAGCACGGTCTGGCCAAGCGCGCCGGACCATTCCTGCCCGACCAGGCGGGCGATATTGTCGGTAATCCCGCCAGCGCCAAACGGCACCACCAGCCGGATCGGCTTGGCGGGAAACGGTTCTGCGGCTACGGCATTGACGGTCAGCAGGCAGCAGCCGGCCACCGCCACCATCCATCGGGGCGCTTTCATCTGGAACTCTCCGTTGTGTGTCATGTCATTGCCGGCATGACACAATGTGTCCTAGAGAATGTGTTGTGTCAAGTAGGACATGTTGTACCCGGAGCGCCGATATAATGCCGCGGTCGCTTTCGCTACCGCCCCCCATGGTCAATCTGGCGCATCGCCTTCGCACGCTCCGCCGCCAACGCGGCCTTTCGCTGGAAACGCTGGCCGAGCAAACCGGCCTGACGCGCAGTTATCTGTCCAAGCTGGAGCGAGGTCTCAGTTCGCCATCGATCGCCACGATCCTGAAGATCGCCGATGCCTATGGCATGGGGACGGGGCAGCTGCTGGGCGATGCACGCGACAGTGCGCACGAGGTCGTCTGCATTTCTCGCGCCGGCGAGCGGGAGCCGTTGTCGCCATCGTCGCGCGAGGGCACCTATCGCTACGAGGCCATCGCCGCGCAGCGCAAGGTCAAGGCGATGGAGCCCTTCATCATGTATCCGCCGCGGGAGTTTCCCGACGAAGCGCGCTCCGCGCACAGCGGCGAGGAGTTCCTGTTCGTGCTGAAGGGCCAGGTCGAGGTGATGCTGGGGGAAGAGACCATCGCGCTGTCGATCGGCGATTCGCTGTACTTCGATGCCGATCTGCCGCACCGCATTCGCACGGTGGGACGCGCGCAGGCCGAGGTGCTGGTCACCACGGCGAAATAAGAACCGCAGCCGCAATGACAAAGCCGCCGGGGCGCATCGCTCCCGGCGGCTTTGTCATGTTGTGGGCGGAGACGGCTGGCGCCGGGCGCCTTCGAGGCGGTTTCAGGCCGTCCTGGCCTCTTGATAAGCGGCGTACAGGCGCTTGAATACCGGTCCCGGCGCGCCGCTGCCGATGGTCTTGCCGTCGATCGTCACCACCGGAAGGATCTCCTTGCTGGCCGACGACAGCAGGACTTCGTCGGCGGCAAATACCTCGTCGCGGGTGACCGGGCGCGACACCAGCGGAATCTCGAAGCGTGCGCACAGCTCTTCGATCAGGCCATAGCGGATGCCCTCGAGGATCAGATTGTCCTTGGGCGGCGCGGCGACGGTGCCATGCTTGACGACCCAGACGTTGGACGCCGAGGCCTCGGTCAGCATGCCGTCGCGGAACTGGATGGCCTCGGTGACGCCATGCTCGGCGGCATTCTGCGCGGCGAGCACATTGCCCAGCAGCGACGTCGACTTGATCTGGCAGTGCAGCCAGCGCTTGTCCTCCATCGTGACGCAGGCGACCCCACGCTCGGTCGCCGCGGCCGGCGGCAGCGACATCGGATTGGTCATGATGAAGACGGTCGGCGTGATCTCCTTCGGGAACGCGTGCATGCGCTTGGCGACGCCGCGCGTGACCTGGATATAGATCATCTGGTCCGGCATCGGATTGGCCTGCATCACGCGCGCGATCAGCGCCGACCATTGGCCCTCGTCATGCGGATTCGGAATACCGATCGCGTAGAGGCTGCGCGCGAGCCGCGCCAGATGCTGTGCCGCGCGGAACGGCTTGCCGGCGTAGACCGGGATCACCTCGTAGACGCCGTCGCCAAAGATAAAGCCGCGGTCGAGCACGGGAATGCGCGCCTCGGACAGTGGCGTCAATTCGCCGTTCAGATAAACGATGGCGTCGGAGCTGGAATTCATGGTCTGAATGGGATCGAAGTGAGAGGAACAGCGTTCAGGCATTGTTCCACAACGGGTCGCGGGCAGTCATGCCGAATCCGCATAACGTCGAAGCCCCGGCCCCGCCGCCCAGGCTGCCCCGAAAGCAAGCTCGGCCTTGCTTGTAGGACGAATCCTTGCCGTAATCAGCCATGCGCCGACGGCGCCCCCAGGTCCCCTACGGAATACTCCGGGGAAAACGACTGACAGCGTGGCGCCGTGCTCACCTTCGTGCTGCTGACCCTCGCCGCGATCGGACTGATCGCGATCGTAATCTACCTGTCCAGATGACTGGTGGATGGACGACCGGTGTCGTGCGCCTGGGCACGAGCCAGGGCCGGGCGCGCTCGCAGCGGGCTTCAGCTGGCGCCGTCCGTGCGCAGCGGCGCGGCCGCGACAGGCAGGCCCGGCGGCTCCAGGCCACCACCGCTGTCGTTGGCGGCGGTGTGCTCGGTTGGGGGCGCGGGCGTTGGCGTTGGCGTTTCGTCGAGCCGATTGCCATGCGCGTCGAGGTCGGGCCGGCGCGCAAACAGCAGCGCAAAGTCGCTGAGCGCCTGCCACGTGCTCTGGTGCGCAATGATGTCCGAATGATTGCTGCCGGGGATGGTCTCCACCGCCACCGGTCCCGGCCACGCCGCCATCAGCCGCTCGGAGCATTCATGCGGAACCACGTCGTCGACCTCGGCGAGCAGCACCTTGGTCCGCTGTACCACTTTCTTGCAGTGCGAGATCGAATCGAAGTGATGACGCATCAGCTGACGCAGCGGCACCAGCGGGAAACGCTTGCGCACGAGCTCCAGCAGCGAATCGTAGGGCGTAATCAACTGCAGGCTCTCGAAGTCCTGCAGGTCCGCCAGCTGGATCGCGACCCCCGTGCCCAGGCTGCGGCCCACCACATGCACGCGCGTGCCCGGCAACACGCGGCGCAGGTGCAGCAGGAACTGGCTGGCGTCGGCCACGGCGGCGGCCTCCGAGGGGCTGCCGTCGGAATGGCCCAGGCCCCGATAGTCGAACGTGGCGAAGCCGACTTCGGCCGGCAGCCAATGTAGAAATTGCATGGTCTCGAGCACGTCTTCGCCGCGACCTGGCAAATAGAACAACAGATCGGTGACGGCACAGTGCGCGTCGCCGCGATACACGTAGCCGCGCAGCATGCCGCCTGGAATGGTGTGCGAATAGGCGGTAATGCCCTCCGGCAGCTCGCGCGGCGGGCGCCGGCGTGCGTCGAACAGCAGGCGGCCCTGGTTGATGCCGAGGTAGGTCCAGTAGCTCAAGAAGCCGGCGGCCGTCAGCACGGCGGCGGCGCCGATGGTCTTGTAGGGCAGGTGCGTCAGGACCTGACGAAACAAGTAGCGATTCGCATTGCGGTTTGGGTTGCGTTTCTGTTCTTCCATGAGGCGCACCTTATACGAATTCGGCCCCGCGCGGCAAATCGACGCCAAATGCGGGGCGGATAGCGGCATTTGCCGGCAGTACCTGATTTGAGCGGACCCGCGCGTTGCAGCATCGCATCGGCATTGCGGCTATGCCCTCGCGATAGGCGGATCGATTTCCTATGCTGCCTGTGTCCCCTCACCTGTCCCTGTCCTGACATGGAGAACAACATGGATCGTCGCCAGTTCTTGAAATGGGGAAGCTTCATCACCGTCTCGGTCGCCACCACGGGGTTGGCCGGCTGCGGCGGTGGCGATGACAATCCCGATCCGCCCGAACCGGACCTGTTCGACTTCCGCCACGGGGTCGCCTCGGGGGATCCCCGCGCCGACAGCGTCGTGCTGTGGACGCGCGTCGACGGCGACAACGGCAGGCGTCACGTCAATGTGCGCCTGCAGGTGTCGACCCAGGAGGACTTCTCCACGCTGGTCGTCAACGACCTGTTGCGTGCACTGCCGGATTGGGATTACACGCTGCGCACCAAGGTCACCGGCCTGAACGCCGCCACCACCTACTACTACCGCTTCCGCGTCGGCAGCCGTTTCAGTCCCGTCGGCCGCACGCGCACCGCCCCCGCGGCCGGCACGCCGCTGTCGCAGCTGAAGTTCGCCTTCGTCAGCTGCCAGGACTGGAGCATCAACCACTGGGCCGGCATGGAGGAGCTCGCCCAGCAGGACCTCGATTTCATCGTGCATACCGGCGACTACATCTATGAGGCCGTGGCCGACGGCGCGCCGGTCAACCTGGTCGAAAGCCGCCATACGCCGCTGTCGCTGCCCAATGGCACCACGCTGCCGAGCGGCTTCCGCTACGCGACCACGCTGGAGGACTACCGCTATCTGTACAAGGCCTACCGCAGCGATGCGCGGCTGCAGGCGCTGCATGCGCGCTTCCCGATGATCGCGATCTGGGACGACCATGAGTTCTCCGACGACTGCTGGCAGGACCGCCAGAGCTATGACGCCGACGACGACCAGACGCCGCAGACCGCGCGGCGGCGCAGCGCCAACCAGGCGTGGTTCGAGTACCTGCCGGCCGACGTGACGCTGGACCTGAACAACCCGTCGTTCCAGAACATCCAGATCTATCGCGCCTTCACCTTTGGCAATCTGGCGACGCTGCTGATGACGGACGAGCGGCTGTATCGCGCCGACCATCTGATCTCGGAGGCCAATGCCGGCGGCGATGTCGGCAGCCGCTTCTTCATCCGGCGCGACACGCTGAAAGCCGCCGAGGACGCGAAGATCGCCGCGGCGGGCGGTGCGCTGACGCCGGTGTCGATGCTGGGCGATGCGCAGCGTGCCTGGTGGCAGGACCGTATCGGCGGCGCGGCGACGACGTGGAAACTGTGGGGCAATCAGGTCTCGCTGCTGCGCATGCAGGCCGATCTGACCGAGGCGATCGCCGAGCTGATGGTGTTGCGGCTGATCGCGAGCAATACGGCGCTGACACCGCTGCGCGACCAGATGGAGACGGCGCTGACAGCGGACCTGCGCGCGGCGGTATCGTCGGGGACCTATCCGAACAACGTCGCCTACGCCAATCTGCGGCAACTGCTGTCGACGCAGGGGGGCATCGACGCCGCCAACTTCGACGCCAATATCAAGCCGACGCTCGACAGCCGCCTGCCGCCGGCTTCGCTGCTGGCGACCTACGTGCTGAACGCCGACCAGTGGGATGGCTACGACGCCGAGCGCCGCAACCTGATGGCGTTCCTGAAGACGAACAACGTGCGCAATGTGGTGGCGTTGACCGGCGACATCCACGCGTTCTTTGCCGGCGTGGTGATGGACGACTACGACGCGGCGACACCGACGCCGGTGATGGTCGACCTGGTCGGCGCAGGGCTGTCCAGCAATACGCTGATGAGCACGTACAAGAGCGTGGTCGACAACGATCCGCGCCTCGCCGAGATCAAGGCGTTGATCTACGAGGAGGTCAGCGGCGCGGTGGTCAACACGCTGAATCGCACGCTGCAGCATTTCAATCCGTGGATGCGCTATGTGGAGACCAACGTCACCGGCTATGCGATCGTCACGCTGACGCCGGACCGGCTCAATTGCGCGTTCCATATCCTGAAGGGACTGGTCGACGGCAATGCGCCGCCGCAGCCGGCGACGGCCAGCGTCACGACGGTGGAGGTGCCGGCGGGCTCGGCGGTGGTCAACGTGGTGTAGCGCACCACGCCGCCGTGGCTCCCCTCTCCCTTTCGCGGGAGAGGGGAGCAGTACGACTCGGGATGTCGAGCGTCACGCGCTTTGGTACGATGCCCTCGTTGCCCGAGCCACCACGGAGTCCCCATGCGTCGCAGCGTTGCAGGCCGGGTTCTGCCCGTCGTCATAGTGGCCGCGTTGTGCGGCGCCAGCCTTGCGCATGCCGCGCGCTCGTCGTCACCGGCCGAGCAGGCGCCGGTGCCGCCCGTGGTGCCGTCCATGCCGGCCCAGCCCACGCCGGTCGCCACCGCGGAAGGCATCACCGAGTACCGCCTGCCCAACGGGTTGCGCGTACTGCTCGCTCCCGACGCGGCGCAGCCGACCACCACGGTCAATATCACCTATCTGGTCGGGAGCCGGCACGAGAGCTACGGCGAAAGCGGCATGGCGCACCTGCTCGAGCACCTGCTGTTCAAGGGCACGCCGAGCCTGCCCGACGGCGCGACCGGCCGGCAGATGGCCAGCCGGGGCATGCAATTCAATGGCACTACCGCGTACGATCGGACCAACTACTTCGCCACCTTCGCGGCCAGCGAGGAAAACCTGGACTGGCTGCTGCGGATGGAGGCGGACCGGATGGTCAACAGCACGATCTCGCGCAGCGCGCTCGACAGCGAGATGACGGTGGTGCGCAACGAGCTGGAGCGCGGCGAGAACAGCCCGACCGGGGTGCTGCTGCGGCAGCTGGCCGCCAGCGCCTATCACTGGCACAACTACGGCAAGGCGCCGATCGGCGCGCGCAGCGATATCGAGCACGTCGGCATCGACGCGCTGCAGGCCTTCTATCGCCGCTACTACCAGCCCGACAATGCGGTGCTGGTGATCACCGGGCAATTCGATCCGCAGCGCGCGCTGGCCAGCGTGAGTCGCTATTTCGGCGCGATTCCCCGGCCCGCCCGTGTGCTGGCGGAGCAGTACACCGTCGAGCCGCCGCAGGAAGGGCCGCGCGAGATCCTGCTGCAGCGGCCCGGCGATATCCAGGTCGTGGCCGCGCAGTATCACATCGGCCCGGGCGCGCATCCGGATACCGCGGCGATGACGCTGCTGGTCGATATCCTGACCGCGATTCCCGGAGGACGCCTGTACCACGGACTGGTCGAGCACAAGAAGGCGGCGTCGCAGACGGGCTTTGTGCGGGCGTTGAAGCAGCCGGGCAGCGTGGTGTTCCTGGCGCAGGTCGGCAAGGCGCAGCCGCTGGAGCCGGCGCGCAGCGGGCTGCTGGATCTGGTCGAAGGCATCGCCGCGCGGCCGATCACGCAAGAGGAGCTCGACCGCGCGCAGCGGCGTGCGCGCAATGGCTACGAACGGATGCTGAACGATCCGGCCAGCTATGGTGTGGCGCTGTCGGAGGCCATTGCCAAGGGCGATTGGCGGCTGATGCTGATTGCCCGCGATCAGATCGAGCGCGTGACGCTCGACGACGTCAACCGCGTGGCACGCCACTATCTGCAGCGCGCCAACCGCACGCTGGGCCAGTTCATTCCCGTCGACGTGCCCGGCTACGTGGCGATTCCGCCGGCGCCCGACCTCGCCGAGCTGACGCGCGACTATCGGGGCAAGCCCGGCGCGGCCCCGGTCGCGCCGTTCGCTCCCACGCCCGCCAATATCGAGGCGCATACGGTGCGCGCCACGCTGCCGAACGGCATGGCGATGGCGATGTTGCCCAAGCCCGCGCGGGGGCAGCGTGTGCAGGGCCAACTGGTGCTGCGCATGGGCGATGTGCAGAGCCTGCGCGGGCTGGACGCCGTGGGCACGCTGACCGCCGGCATGCTGATGCGCGGCGCCGGCGGGCGCGATCGCCAGCAGCTGATCGATGCGTTCGAGGCGCTGAGGGCGACGGTCGGCGTCTCCGGCGATGCCGAACGCGTGACCGTCGGCTTTCAGGCGCCGCGCGAGCACCTGCCGCAGGTCCTGACGCTGCTGCGCGACGTGCTGCGCGAACCGGGCCTGCCGCTGGCGGAATTCGAGGTGCTGCGCGCCAGCACGATCGCCGGCATCCAGAGCCAGGTACGGCAGCCCGAAGCCCTGGCCCCGGTCGTGCTGGGCCGGCACGGCAATCCCTATCCGAAGGGCGATCCGCGCTATGTGCCCACGCTCGAGGAATCGATTGCCGAATTGCGCGCGGTCCGGCTCGAGCAGGTGCGGGACTTCCATCGGCGTTTCTACGGCGCCAGCCATGCGCAGTTCGCGCTGGTCGGCGACTTCGATGCCGCGGCCGTGCGGCAGCAGGTGGAGGTCCTGTTCGGCGACTGGAATGCGCCGATGCCGTTCGCGCGTGTGGAGCGCGATTTCGTGCCGCTGCATCCGGCGAGCCTGGCCGTGCCGACGCCGCACAAGGCCAACGCCAGCTTCATCGCGGCGCTGCCGATCGGCATGACGATGGACCATCCCGACTATGCGGCGCTGGCGATCGCCAACCGGATCTTCGGCGGCAGCTCGATGAAGAGCCGGCTGGCCGATCGCCTGCGCCAGCAGGAGGGCATCAGCTACGGCGCCACCAGCTATCTGCGGATCGGCGCACTCGACACCGCGGGGCGTTTCGGCATCCAGGCATCCTTCGCGCCGCAGAACCTGCCGCGGCTGAAGGCTGGCGTGCAGCGCGAATTGCGGCGATTCCTGCGCGAAGGCGTGACCGGGGACGAACTGGCCGAGGCCAAGAGTGGGCTGCGGCAACAGGGGCTGGTCACCCGCAGCCGCGACGAGGCGTTGGCCTCGATGCTGGCCTATCAATTGTTCGTCGGCCAGACCATGGCGTTTACGGAGCAACTGGAGGCCCGCATCGAGCAGGCCACGGTCGAGCAGGTCAATGCGGCGATCCGGCGGTATCTGGACCCGGACCGCTTTGTCGAGGTCTATGCCGGCGCCTGGCAGGACGCCCGCGGCGCCGAGGACCCGGGCAAAGTCGCGGCCTCGCCGGAGGGGGATCTATAGCTTTACCTAATGACGACGGTTTAAACGATAAATTGTACAAATCGAGGGGGCATCGCCAGAATGGGGCCTTCGCTGCGAAACACAAAGCACGCAGCACAAGAATCTGAACCCTGACACCGACCATCCAACCAAGGAGCGATCCCAATGCTGCAATCCCGTGAAGGCCAACGCGTCCCCAACGTCACGTTCCGCGTCCGCGAGAACAATGAATGGAAGAACCTGAGCACCGCGGAGCTGTTCGACAACAAGACCGTCGTGGTCTTCTCGCTGCCCGGCGCATTCACCCCGACCTGTTCGTCGACCCACCTGCCGCGCTACAACGAGCTGGCGCCCGTCTTCGCCAAGCACGGCGTCGACGCGATCCTGTGCGTCTCGGTCAATGACACCTTCGTGATGAACGAGTGGGCCAAGGACCAGGAATCCGAGAACATCGTGATGATCCCCGACGGCAACGGCGAATTCACCGACGGCATGGGCATGCTGGTGGACAAGACCGACCTCGGCTTCGGCAAGCGCAGCTGGCGCTATTCGATGCTGGTCAAGAACGGCGTGGTCGACAAGATGTTCATCGAGCCGGAAGAACCGGGCGACCCGTTCAAGGTCTCCGACGCCGACACGATGCTGGCCTATGTCGCTCCGAACGCCAAGAAGCCTGACCAGGTCGTGGTGTTCTCGAAGGAAGGCTGCCCGTTCTGCGCCAAGGCCAAGCAGCTGCTGGCGGACAACGGCTACCAGTACATCGACGTGCCGCTGGAACACAAGATCCGCGGCAAGGTGCTCGGCGCGGTGTCCGGCACGATGACCGCTCCCCAGGTGTTCATCAACGGCAAGCTGATCGGCGGCGCTGAGCAGGTCGAGCAGTATCTGGCTGCCTGATCTTCCGCAGCGCCTCTTTTCCCCAATTCCACTGAATTTTCCGTGGCGCGGTCCGGCAGTCGCCGGACCCGATGGCGGCGTGCCGCCATGGGGTCCGTGGATTGAACCGCCCCGAATACAACGAACGTCTCTCCGAACAGGAATTTCGCCATGCAAACCATCGACACCGACATCGCCGTGATCGGCGCAGGCACCGCTGGCCTCGCCGCGTATCGCGCCGCCAGGGCCGCCGGCAAGCGCGCCGTGATCATCGAGGGCGGGGAATACGGCACCACCTGCGCCCGCGTTGGTTGCATGCCGTCGAAGCTGCTGATCGCGGCGGCCGAGGCCGCGCACGAGCTGCGCCATACCGCGCCGTTCGGCGTCCATGTCGATGGGCAGATCCGCATCGACGGCCGCGAGGTGATGGACCGGGTGCGGCGCGAACGCGATCGCTTCGTCGGCTTCGTCGTGCGCGGCGTCGACAATATTCCGGAGCAGGACCGCCTGCGCGGCTATGCCCGCTTCATCGACAACACGGTGCTGCAGGTCGGCGACGATGCCGGCGGCACCGTGGTCCGCGCGAGCCGCGTGGTGATCGCCACCGGCTCGAGCCCGGCCGTGCCAGCGCCGTTCCGCGTGTTCGGTGACCGCCTGGTAGTCAACGACGACGTCTTTGACTGGCAGGATCTGCCGCGCCGCGTGGCGGTGTTCGGTCCCGGCGTGATCGGCCTTGAACTGGGGCAGGCGCTGTCGCGTCTGGGCATGCAGGTGCGCGTGTTCGGCGTGCGCGGCGGCGTCGGTCCGTTGACCGACCCGGCGATTCGCGCCTACGCCGCCCAGGCCTTCCAGCAGGAGTTCTATCTGGATCCCGATGCCAACGTCACGGACATGGCGCGCGAAGGCGACGAGGCGGTGATCTCGTTCATCGACCGCGACGGCAATGCGGTGACCGAGCGCTTCGACCACGTGCTGGCCGCCACCGGCCGCCAGCCGAATGTCCGCAATCTCGGCCTGGAAAACACCGGCCTGGAGCTCGACGCCCGCGGCGTGCCGGTGTTCGACCCGGCCACGCTGCAGTGCGGCTCGGCCCCGATCTTCATCGCCGGCGACGCCAACGACGTGCTGCCGCTGCTGCACGAGGCCGCCGACGAGGGCAAGAGCGCCGGCGAAAACGCCGCCAGCTGGCCGCGGGTTTCCCCGGTGCCGCGCCGCGCGCCGATCGCGGTGGTGTTCTCGGACCCGCAACTGGCGATGGTCGGCCAGCGCTACGCCGACCTGCCGGCCGACAGCTTTGTCACCGGCGAGGTCAGCTTCGAGGACCAGGGGCGCAGCCGCGTGATGCTGAAGAATCGCGGGCTGATGCATGTCTATGCCGACAAGGCGAGCGGCCGTTTCCTCGGTGCCGAATGGATGGGCCCGCGCGCCGAACATATCGCGCATCTGCTGGCATGGGCATATCAACAGCAATTGACGATCGATCAGATGCTGGCGATGCCGTTCTATCACCCCGTGATCGAAGAGGGCCTGCGCACCGCGTTGCGCGATGCACAAGCCAAACTGCGTGCCTGAGCCGGGTAAATGCCGCCGTGGCGGCATTCCTTCCATTGCCGTTATGCGTGCTGCCGCGCATCCCCGCCTCGACATCGCGGGGGTGCGAATTATTATGTAATTGCCGAATATTGTGATTCTGTCTTATTGGATTACATTTTTTATGGTGACGCGAACATAACCGTGAGCTAGCATAACGGCACCCTACAACTGGCAAGGAATGACGATGGCGACTTACAAACAATTGCTGGCAGAAAAGGAAAAACTCGAAGCGCAACTTGAGGAAGCCAGGCAAACCGAAGTGGCGACGGTGATCGCCCAGATCCAGCAGCTGATGGAGGATTACGGTTTGACGGCAGAGGATCTCGCGCCGCGCCGCCGTGGCCGTCCTCGCAAGTCGGCAGCCCGCTCCGGCACGCCGGCCCCGGCCAAATATCGCGATCCGAAGACCGGCAAGACCTGGTCCGGCCGCGGCCGCGCACCGGCATGGCTGGGCAAGAATCGGGATCGTTTCCTGATCACCGAGTAAGGTTGTGCGTGCAAGACCGTGCGTGATTGCAATTCACCAACGGTAATGCGCCGAATGGCAATATCCGGCGCGAGCGATGTCCTGCCAGGGGACGCGATTGACGCGATTTGCCGCCGTGCCCCCGCATGATTCTGTGCGATAGCCGGTCCCGGGGGCGCAGCATACCTGTCCGTTTTTTGCGGGAATTCCTGTTTTTTGAACCGGTTCCGCCAGCCTGCTTGCAGCAAGACATTGTGACAAGACATTGCGACAAGACAATGCGCAAGCCATTGACGGCGCTTAATTAAGTCTCTTCTTACAATCGAGCCGATCCTCCGTATTGCGACGGGTCAACGCAATACGGGCCGGCCGCCGCCGAATTGCCGAAACGATAACGGTAACGGTGCGCGGCGCATCGAAACGCTCGCCTCGCGCCAATACGATATCCCGCGCCGCTTCCGTGCGATCGTCCGATTCGCAGGTCAACCATACCGACCCTTGCAGGCAAAGCACGGTGTATCCTTGGCCGATCACCAGCCGAAGCGGTTCGGAGCCGATTCTGTCAACGCGACCAATACGATCGATCCGGTCAATTCGGACAATACCGTCGGGTCCGGCGAATGCATGCATGGCGATCTCCGTGCGTGCCCAGTAGCGGTGGGGCGCCATGTCATTGTGCTCGCGCGTCCGATAGCCTGGCCGGATGTTTCGGCATCCCCGGCATTCCGGCGCATCATGACCGGCGCCAATGACCGCGCCAATACGGCGCCAATGACGACGCCTGCGCTACCATGACTGCGTATATCCGCATCAACTAGCCATGACGAAGATCAGTCCGGCCGCTTCCCAGGCCTTGCGCGCCATGTCCCTCGACGCGCTGCGCGGATTTGACAGCGCGGCCCGTCATTTGAGCTTTACCGCGGCGGCGGACGAGCTGTGCCTGACGCAGTCGGCCATCAGCAAGCAGATCAAGAGCCTGGAGGACGGGCTGGGCGTGCCGCTGTTCCTGCGCGGGGCCAAGGGGTTGTCGTTGACGCCCGAGGGCCGTCTGCTGCAGCAGGCCGCCCGCGAGGCGATCGAACGGCTGGCCGGCACGGTCGAACGCCTGATCGCGCCGGAGCGCAGCGCGATCTCGGTGACCACCACGCCGTCGTTCGCCACGCTATGGCTGGTGCCGCGCCTGGCGCGGTTTCAGGCGGAGGCGCCTGATGTCGACGTGCGTGTGGACGCCTCGGAGGCGGTCGCCAATCTGGACCGGGACGGTTTTGATCTGGCCATCCGGCTGCGCTCGCCGGGACAGGCCGCCGCCGCGCTGCTGCGCGAGCGGTTGATGCTGGTTGCCGCGCCACCGGTCGCCGCGCGCATCCAGCGCGCCGGCGATATTCGCGGCGCGACGCTGCTGGTCTATCACGATCCCAATGCCCGCTTCGGCTGGATGTCTTGGGGCGAGTGGTATCGGCGCCTGGGGCTGACGGCCGCCGCCAGTCAGCCCTGCCTGTATTTCTCGCGCTACGAGCACGTCGTCGCCGCGGCCGCGGAAGGGGCGGGCATTGCGATCGGGCGCACACCGCTGATCCTGCCGCTGCTGGCTCGCGGCGAGCTGCAAGTGGTACTGCCGGAGGCCGGGATGGACGGCATGGAGTACCAGATCGTGCTTGCGGACCATGCACAGGCACGGCCCGCGGTGCACCGCTTCGAGGCCTGGTTGACGCGCGAACTGACGCGCGACGTCACCGGCTGACCGGAGACGCCGCGGCCCACGCCATCAGAAGCGGTGGCGCACACCCACCCCGTAGTTGTTGCCGTGGGACAGGCCGCCGACCTTGTCGTAGTAATAGGCGACATAGACATCGGTGCGCTTGGACAGGTTGTAGTCGTAGGCCACCGCCGCCGTATTGCGCTCGATATCGGCGACGTCGTTCTTGACCTTGCCGTAGGCATACGACAGCAGCAGGCTGCCGGCGCCGATCGGCACCGACGCGCCGATCTGTCCGTTGCTGTGCTTGATGTCGCCGGTCGCGCCGTCGATATCCGATCGGATGTGCTGGCCCTGCGCAAACAGCTTGACCACCTTGAAGTCGTAGCTGAGGCCGGCCTGCACGGCGTTCTGCTTGCGAAAGCCGACCATCGCGGCGGGCGAGGTCACGTCTCCCGGCGTGTTGTTGAACTTGACCTGCTGGAACGCGACCGTCGCGGCAAACGGCCCGTTGAAATACAGCACGTTGCCGCCCCACTTGTTCTTGCCGTTGTCGCCGGCCTGCTCGCCGAACGCATAGATCGCATTGAAGCTGAGCCCGCCGAACTTCGGCGACGAATAGACCAGCGAATTGCTCCACCCGGAATCGCCAATGATGCCCGGATCGTAGACCGTGCCGCCATTGCTGCTGACATAGGTGTGGAAGATGGTCGGCGAGAAGTGGTACGAATCGACCAGCGGATTGAACAGGATCGTCGACAGGAAATACGGCGTGGTATTTCGGCCGAGCCGGACGGTGCCCGCTGACTCGCTCTGCAGCCCGACATAGGCGCTGCGCGTGAACATGCCGTCGGCATCGAACCGGCCCGCACGGCCGCCGTCGGCCCGATAGAAGCCATTCAGATCGAAGATCGCCTTCAGGCCGTTGCCCAGATCCTCGGTGCCCTTGATGCCCCAATACGACGTCTGCATGCCGCCGGCACCGAGCACATAGGCGCGATCGCCGCCGACCGCCTTGTTGCTGCCGACGTAGGTGTCGATCTGCCCGTACAGCGTCACGCTGGACTGCGCCAGTACGCCCCCGCTCGCCAATGCCGCCACGGCGGCCACCATCGCGGCCGACAGCGCGCGCGCCGGCCGGAATATCGTCGTTGTCATGCGAACCTCCATCGTTGACCCTGATTTCTCTCGTGCTGCCTTCTATCGAGGCGTCGTTGTCGTGATGTCCCCGCTCGGCTGGCTCGGCCGATTTACCGGGGTGTTCGGAGCAGTGTGCGGAAATCGGGCGGGACCGACCACCATCATTTTTCGTGCGACGCGAACACAAAATGTGTGCGGTGGCGGAACGAGCCGTGCAGAGGCCCGGACGAGATGGCGGGGACGGCGTCGCGCCCGTTATGCGGCCAACGTCAGCGGCGCGTGCAGGCCGGCGATGGCCGTTTTCAGATGCTCGGCAAATGCGGCGGCAGAGGGCGGCAGCGCGCGGCCCTTGCGGGCGGCCAGCACCAGCCGGCCCAGCGCCAGCTCGGGATCGCCGAGCGGCACCGCGGTCAGCGTGCCCTGGCGCGTTTCGCGCAGCGTGCCGGCATGGAACTGGAAGCAGATCGCATCGGTCTGCCGGACGAAACCCTTCAGCGTCTCGACCGTGGTCGCCTCGAGCATCACCGACAGATGCAGCCGATTGCGCGCGGCGATCGCTTCGATCAGACCGCGGCTGGCAAAGGTGGCCGGGCCGAGGGCCACCGGGAAGGCCGCGCAGTCGGCCAGCCGCAGCGTGCGCCGTGCGGCAAGCGGATGGTCGGGCCGCATCATCGCGCAGAACGGCTGTGGCGCGGCCGCCAGCTCCTGCAGCAGCGGACTGGCAGGGGGATCGTGCGCCAGCAGCAGGTCCGCTTCGTCCTGCTTCAGCGCTTGCATCAGCGCATCGGTCCCGCCGATCTGCACATGGAATTGCACGCCGCGATGGCGTGTCTGATAGCGGCCGATCGCGCCGGGCAGGAAATCGGTCGCCACCGACTCCGCCGAGGCGATCCGCACCGAGCCGCGCACCAAGCCGCGCAGCTGTGCCATCTGTGCCGCCGCCGCGTCCAGGTCGGCCAGGCTGCGCCGGATGGTGGCCACCAGCACTTCGCCGGCCGACGTCAGCCGCACGCCGCGCGGCAGCCGTTCGAACAGCGGCGTGCCGATCTGCTGTTCCACCTCGAGAATCTTGCGGTTCAGCGCGGTCGACGCGACATGCAGCTGTTCGGCGGCCTTGCGGATCGAGCCGCAGCGGGCCACGGTGTCGAGATACAGATAGACGCGGGGAGGGTGGAGCATCGGCTCGGGGGGCGCGCGGCAGGAATCGGAACGATCACTGGCAAGCAAGGATCGTGCGCGGTCTCGAAGCCCTGGAGACAACACGGGCGTGGCCGCCCTGCGCTGGCCGATCTTCCGTTCGCATCCTATTGTGGGACGTGGTTGGGTCGGTCCGATCGTATCCGGGCGGCCCATGTCTCGTAACAACACTGACGGAGCGCATGGCTATGCAGAAGATTGGATCGGCAAGGTGGCAAGGCGGCATCAAGGACGGCGGCGGCACGATCTCGACCCAGAGCGGCGTGCTCAAGGATGCGCCATACGGCTTCAAGGCACGCTTCGAGGGCGGCCCTGGCACCAATCCGGAGGAGCTGATCGGGGCTGCCCATGCCGGCTGCTTTTCGATGGCCCTGTCGCTGATTCTCGGCGAGGCGGGCATGGTGCCGGACAGCATCGACACCAAGGCCACCGTCACGCTGGAAAAGGAGGGCGGCGGCTTCAGTATCACGGCCATCCATCTGGACGTGGCGGTGCGTATCCCCGGCGCGGACCAGGCCGCCTTCGACAAGTGCGCGCAGACCGCCAAGGAGAACTGCCCGGTGTCCAAGCTGATGAAGGCACCGATCACGATGAATGCCACCCTGAATGCCTGAGTACCCGCCCGCCGCCGTGCCGCGCCCAGGCGGCACGGCGGCGAGATTTCCCGGGAACCGGGCGCGCAACGCGCTTTCTATAATGGACAGGGCGCAGCGCCCCGCCATCCGGCGCTGCTGCCCGCCACCTCAGGAGGCAACATCATGCAGAGCAGCGAAGCGGTGCTCACGCAGGCCCGCGCGGCGCTGGCCAATCTGCCGTTCCACGGCCAGCATCTCCATCCCACCATCAATTTGCGCCTGTCCGACGGCGCACTGATTCTCGAGGGCGACGTCCCGGATATCGTCGCCAAGACCCGGGCCGCGGCCCGGATGCGCAAGATCGACGGCGTATCGTGCGTGATCGACCATCTGCGCGTGGCCAACGGCGCGGCGCCCGCCGGCGATGGCGAACTGCGCAACGCGGTCTGCGAGCGGCTGCTGCAGGCCGTGGATTTCCGCAGTTGCAAGATCTGCGTGCATGCCAAGGGCCGGCTGGAAACGCTGCGCGAGGCGGTCGGCGAGCGCAGCGGCTGGATCGAGGTCAATACGGTCGATGGCATCGTGACCTTGCGCGGACAGGTGATCAGCCTGTCCCATATGCGGCTCGCCGGCGTGCTCGCCTGGTGGTCCCCCGGCTGCCAGTGCGTGGTCAATGAACTCGAGATCGCGCCGGCGGAACGCGACAACGACGAGGAGATCACCGAGGCGCTGCGCCTGGTGCTCGAGTCGGATCCGCTGGTCAATGCGGACCAGATCGCCATTCGCACCGAGAACCGCGTGGTCACGCTGGAGGGCTATGCGGGCGAGGGCGCACGCCGCCAGGCCGAACGCGATGCCTGGTATCTGCACGGCGTCGAGGACGTCATCAACCGGATCGAACGCCGGCCAGATGCCGTCTGAGCGCGCGGCGAGCATTGCGCCAGGGTTTGGCGCTGCCATGGGCCCGGCCTATCGTCAGGCCGCGGTCCCTTCGCGCAGCCCGTCCTCCACGCGCCAGTAACGGCGCCGCGCCCGCAGCGCATAGCGGGCGCGATAGTCCGACATCGACATCCCGGTCGCGCGCTGGAACAGCCGCCGGAAGGTCGCTGCATCGCTGTAGCCGCACGCTTCGGCGATCGCCTGCGTGCCGTGCAGCGAGACCTCCAGCAGTGTCTTCGCCCGCTCGATTCGCAGGGCATGCAGGTAGGCCAGCGGCGTCATGCCGGTAACCTGGCGGAAATGCCGCAGCAAGGTCCGCTCGCTGACCGCGGCCGCGCCCGCCGCCTCGGCCAACCGGTATGGCGCGCCGATATGGTCCCGCAGCCAGCGCCTGGCGCGGAATACCGGGCTGTCGGCGGTCGGGGTGAGCCAGCGCTGCGCCGTCAGCGCCGGCGTCAGCAGCTGGCGTTCAGCCTGCAGCAGCAGCACGCGGGCACTGGCCTGGGCCAGGTCGGGATCGTGCAGATGGCCGAGCACGCGCAGCATGAATTCGGTCTGCAGGGCCGGCGCCACGCTGTGGAAGACGCGGCCGTGCACGCCCATCGGTTCGTCGTCGGTGAAGTCGCACAGCCGGTAGCGGCGCGCCATCCAGCTCTGGTAAAGCCACGGTGCGCCGATGCGGGCGCCGTCGAGCAGTCCCAGTTCGGCGGCATAGGCGATGCCGTTGAACGACGCCGCGATCCAGCCGCCCGCCTGCGCATGCCGCTCCACCAGCTTGAGCACCGCGCGTTGCTGTTCGAACAATTCGCCGAGATGCGGCGCATTGCGCGCCATCACGCCCGGGATCACCAGCAGTGAACGGGTTTCGCCCTGTTTGCGGCCGCGCTTGGCTGCGCGCGAGCGGCGGCGTGAGCGGACCAGGCCCGGTACCGGCATCGGCAAGGCCCGTCCCGATTCGCCGATGACCTGCCAGCTGAGCCCGCACTCGCGTCCCGGGCGCTGCAATTGCGCGATGCCGCTGGCCGTGCGCAGGACGTCGAGCGCGGCGAACAGCGAGCCCGGCATGGCATGGGACAGCCACAGCAGCCGCACATGCAATGCCGGCGCCGGGCGGTCCGTCGCCGGTAGCGGGCCCAGTTCGGGGAAATTCGGCGCAGACGCGTCGTCGTCGGGGCAGGGCGGTGGAGGCGCTGGCATGGCGGGATCGACATCGGAAATGGCGATATTGGTCCTCCCCGATGCGGCGGACAAGCCCTAGCATCCCGGATTGACTCCCGGCACAACGCGGCCCCTTGCCGCCAACAACATTCGCTATCCGGGCCTTCACCTCAGGAGACTTCATGCAGCCACGCCTGCAACCCGTCATACGCCGTCTCGCCGCGGCAGCCCTGTTCGCTTGCGCCGCCGGCGCTGCCACCATCGCAGGCCCCGCCCAGGCCGCGCCCGATGCGACGTTGCTCGAGGCGGCCCGCGCCGCGCAGCCGAAACTGATCGAATCGCTGAAGGAGATGGTGTCGATCGAATCGGGCAGCCGCAACGCGGCCGGATTGGCGCAGATGGCGGCGTATGCCGAAAGGCGGCTGGCGGCGCTGGGCGCAACCACCGAGCGCGTCAAGCCGAAAAGCGGGGACAGTCCGATCGTCAAAGGCACGCTGACGGGCAACGGCAAGGCGCGCATCATGCTGATCGCGCATATGGACACGATCTATCCGCCCAATACGCTGGCCACGCAGCCGATCCGCCAGGATGGCAACAAGCTGTACGGGCCCGGCATCGCCGACGACAAGGGGGGCATCGCGGTGATCCTGCACGCGCTGGAAATCCTGCAGGCGAGCGGCTGGCGTGACTACGCGCGCATCACGGTGCTGCTGAACGCCGACGAGGAAATCGGCTCGGAGGGCTCGGGCGAGCTGATCGCCGCGCTCGGCGAGCAGCACGACGTGGTGTTGTCGTGCGAGCCGACCGCGGCCAAGGCCGTGGTCAAGGCCGAGGCGCTGCTGCTTGGCGCCAGCGGCACCGCCAGTGCGACGATGGAGGTCAAGGGACGCGCCGCTCATGCCGGCGCCGCGCCCGAGCACGGCCGCAACGCACTGCTCGAACTCGCCCATCAGTTGCAGCAGACCCGTGATATCGCCAAGTCGGTTCCCGGCACGCAGCTGAACTGGACCGGCGCGCAGGCGGGCGTCGTGCGCAACCAGATTCCCGAGGTCGCGGTGGCGACCGCCGACGTGCGCACCACCGTCAAGGACGGTCCGCAGAAGCTGAAGGCCGCGCTCGAGCGCAAGGTCGCGGAGAGCCGGCTGGTTCCCGATACGCACACCACGGTGTCGATGGAAGAGGGCCGTCCGCCCTTCGTCGTCAACGAAAAGGGCCGCGCGCTGGCCAAGCGGGCGCAGCAGATCTACGCCGAACTGGACGGCCGTCAGCTTGCGCTGGCGGAAGGAACCGGCGGCGGCACCGACGCGGGCTACGCCGCGCTGTCGGGCAAGCCCGCGGTGGTCGAGAGTTTTGGACTGGCCGGCTTCGGCTATCACGCGCGCGACGAGTACATCGAGATCGACTCGATCGTGCCGCGGCTGTATCTGATGACGCGCATGCTGCAGGAAATCGGCAGGCAATAGCGCTGCGCTTTCAATTGGCGGCAATCTGAATCCCGCGTCATTCCGATCTTTTCAATGCGCCCGCCGGCAATAACCGGCGGGCGCATTTTTTCTTGCGCAATGCCACAGAACCCGCCAACGCAAGTTTTGCAAGGCGTGCAGGGAATGTCTGTCGGATTCACAACGTGGGGCGCGTGCTGGCGCGGAATTGGATCGGCACGCCCGTTGCTAGAGCTAGGAACGCGTCGCCGGCGGCTCACCGCACGGCGTCTTTCGCTCACCCCACAACGGAGTTTCCATGGACACCTTGACCGATCTGCTGGATGCCAAGGGCTGCCCGCTGGGCCAGCAACATTTCACTTGGAAGGACCTGGTCCAGGCGCCGATCAGCAAGCTGGACGATGACGCATTCACCCGCGTCCGCATCATTCTGATGAATGGCATCGAATCCGATGCGCTGCGGCTCAAGCACATCATGTCGCGCTGCAATCGGGAATTGCGGATTCCGCTCGCGCAAATCCGCCGCGTCGAGCATCACCAGGCCACGATGATCAACTGGCTGATCGGCGCCGATCATTCCCCGCTGGAGACGACGATCGCCTATGAACAAGTGGCCATCGAGGTCACCGCGGCGGTCGCGCAGACCGAGCCCGATCCGTACCAGGCGCAGGCCTATCGCTTCGGCCTGCTCGAGGACTTCGATCATCTGTACCGCTATAGCGCGCTGCTCGACCGGCTCGAAGGCAAGGACGCGAATGCGATCACGCAGGGCCATACCGACATCGTGCCGGGACGCTCGACCTGGGTCGAACACCGCGCGCCGCAGGACGACGTGCGCGAGAGCTACGACCGCGCCAACGCCGCGCTGATCACCAAGATCCACGCCGCGATGATCACCGCGGCCGAGTACCAGACCCACGACTACTACATGAACATCGGGCCGCTGTTCTCCGACCCGCTGGCGCGCCAGCTGTACGCCGAGATCGCATCGATCGAGGAACAGCACGTGACCCAGTACGGCTCGCTGATGGATCCCGATGAAAGCATGATCGAGAAGTGGGTGATCCACGAAGCGATGGAGGCCTACAACTACTACAGCTGCGTGCAGCAGGAGAGCAATCCGCGCATCAAGGCGATCTGGGAACGCTTCCTCGACTACGAGCTGGGCCATCTGCATGTCGCCTGCGAAATGCTCAAGCGCCACGAGAATCGTGACCCCGCAGAGATCCTGTCCGGACCGCTGCCCAAGCCGATCGACTTCGCCAGCCAACGCGATTTCGTGCGCAAGGTGCTGGCGGACGAGGTCGACCTGCGTGCCAACGGCATGGACTTCGTGCCGCTCGACAAGGACAGCCCCGCCTCGATCGAATACCGCCGCGTGATGAATGCCGACGGCTCGCCGTCGCAGCTGGTTTCCGCCGGCTATGTCTGGACGCCCGGCACCGAACTGGCGCGGATGCACACCGCCGCCTGAGGCGATCGCTGAAGCCGCCACGAAGCCGCCACGAAGCCATCTCGCTGGACCAGCGAACTGGACAACCGAAACTGGAGAGAACGCATGCAACAGACCACCCAGATGGGCGTCAACCGCACCGGCGCGCAGATGTCGCCGATCGACACCGAGACCATGGAGCGTTATGCCGAGAACATGGGGCCGGACAGCGGGATCGACGACATGAACGTACCGGCCGAATCGCAGCCGGCCGCCGAGGTGCGTGCCCAATATATTGACGAGGCAGACCCGGTCGGTTCGGTGCCGCTGCCCGGTACGCTCAAGGGCGCGATGAGCACGACGATGGACAAGCTGACCGGCAATCGTCCAGAGGTGCTGATCGACAAGCTCGGCGAGCGCCTGGCGTTCGAACGCACCGGCACGCGCCTCTACGAGCTGATGATCGCCAAGTGCAAGGAGATGGATACCAGCGCGGTCGATCCCGACGTGCTCGGCACGCTGATGCATTTCCATGATGAAGAGGCCGAGCACTTCGCGATGGTCGACGAGACCATGCGGGCGATCGGCGCAGACCCGACTGCGGTCACGCCTTGCGCCGACGTGGCAGGCGTCACCGCCATGGGAGTACTGCAGACCATCGCCGATCCTCGCACGAACTTCGCGCAATGCCTCAATGCGCTGCTGACCGCGGAGATGACCGACAACGCGGGTTGGGAATTGCTGATCAAGCTCGCGACCGAGACCGGCCATACCGAGATGGCACAGAAGTTCCAGCAGGCGCTGACGGAGGAGGAGCAGCATATGGCCACGATCCGGCAGTGGCTGGAGCGTGCAGTCATCACGGAAGCGACGTAAGACGAGCGCACCAGCACCAGCACCAGCACCAGCGCCGGTTGCCGCGGCGGACCCGCGGCACCGCCCGCCTGAAGGAGGGCGCATGAAGGAAATGTTCTATCGCGACCATCTGATCGCCGCGCACGCGGTGCCGGTCGGCGCCAGCGCGGGCGTGCGCTACGGCTACCAGGGCGAGATCCTGCCGGCCGGCGCGCGCGCGGCCACGACGCAGGAGGACTTGCCGGCGTCCTTCGCCTCCGATGTCGAGACGGCGTTCGACAACGCGGCCACCGCGATCGAGGCCTGCCTGCTCGAGGGCCGGCGGCTGATCGATATCCGGCTCGACGGCGCCGACACGCCGGCGGCATCGTCCGACCCGGCCCGGGCCCCCGGCTCGGGCAATAGCAACCAGAGGAGCATGCAATGACCCAGAAGCAGACCGACCAAGGCAAGAGCGGATCGAGCGGCAAGGGTGCCGCCCAGGGTGGCAAGGGCGGTGAAGGCGGACGCGAGGAGCCGAGCCCGATCGACGTGCAGAAGTCCCTGAAGGGCATCGATTTTCCCGCCACCAAGGACGACATCCTCTCGCGCGCCCGCGACGGCGGCGCCAGCGAAGAGGTCATGGCCGAACTGGAGCAACTGCCGGAGCGCGACTACGATTCCCCGGCGGAGATCTCGCGGGAGTTGGGCAAGCTGCATTGAAGCTGATGCGCTTGACGCGCGGCATGGGCGGTGGAGCGCGAAGGTGAGGCTCAGGTACACCTTCTGCTGCGACTTTTCGCAAAAGCGCGCTGCGGTCTTGCGGCGCGCTCATCGATTGTCTAGATTGGCCCGTCTACCGTGGAGGGGCCAGCATGCGCACGATCAACCTGGATGAAGCTTCCGCCGACTTGCCGCATCTCGTTGAGATGGCGGCGCAAGGGGAGTCGTTTGTCATCGCGAAAGGCGGCAAGCCAATGGTCAGGGTCGTTCCGGTCCAGGCCATCCATCGCTCCGGTGAAAAGCGGATCGGCATTCTGCAGGATCGGTTCAACGTTCCCGAGGATTTCGACCGGCTGTGCAGTGATGAAATCGAAGTACTCTTCACTGGCCGGATATGAAGCTGCTTTTCGATACGCATATCTTGCTGTGGGCGTTGATCAAGCCCGGACGTCTTCCAGCCATCGTGGAAGACATGGCCCTCATTACCGCGGATCCAGTGGTCGCACGTTATCCCGGCCCGGTGCGGCACGTGTGACACTGGACCGAAGAGAGCCCAGACGGGTCCTTACGACACCGCCTCCAACACTGGCGCCACTACCGGCCGCGGTCCGGGAAACGAATCGCGATAGCCCATTTCCGGATCGCGCGCGAATATTTCGGCGGCCCAATCGACGAAGACGCGGACCTTGGCCGACAGGTTCCGGTTTTGCGGATACATGGCCGAGATCGGCATGACTTCTTCCTGCCAATCGCCCATGATTTCAACGAGTCGGCCGCTTTCCAGATACGGTTGGGCCATCACACGGGAAATGACGGCGATACCGTGGCCTTCCAGCGCGCAGCCGATATAGACCTCGGGATCGTTGGTCGAGATCGCCGACGGTAGCAGCAATTCATGGCGTTCGTCGCCGCGCGTCAGGATCCATGGCATTTCGCGGCCGGTGCGCGACGACAGGTAATTGATCGCGCGATGCTGCATCAATTCATCCGGCGTGGTCGGCGTGCCGTGCTGCTTCAGATAAATAGGCGAGGCGTAGAAAGCCAGGCGCAATTGGCCGATTCGCCGCGCCACCATCGTATCGTCGACGGTATCGCCGACCCGAATGACCACGTCGACGCCTTCCTTCAGCAGATCGATCGGTTTGCCATTGATCGTCAGTTCGACCTTCAGGTCCGGATAGCGCGCGAAGAACTCATGCAGATTGGGCACCAAGGCCAGCCGCGCCAGCCCGCCGACCGTATCGACCCGCAGCGTGCCGCGCGGGGTCTGGTTCTGATGCGTCAGCGATTGCTCGGCTTCGTCGACATCGGCCAGAATGCGGACGCACCGTTCGTAATAGGCGGCGCCTTCCGACGTCACGCTGATCCGGCGCGTGGTCCGGTGCAACAGCTTGACGCCCAGATGCGTTTCCAGATTCTGGATCAGCCGCGTCAGCGTGGCCTTGGGCAAATCGAGCGATTCTGCCGCGCGCGCGAAACTACCGACATCGACGACGCGGGTAAAGGCTTGCATTGAGACGAAGCGGTCCATGGCGGCTATCCAATAAGAAAGCCATAGCGAGCGGACAGTGCCGCGCGGCTGGCGAGGGCGAATGTTACTCACTCTGCGAGACGTATGCACGGTAGGGTCTTTCATTGGCATAACCGCAACAGTGGAGCGGTTATTGGCCGAATGGGGACGATCTACCGGAACGAACCCGGGGCCGGCGCGATTATTCCATCCGCAGAATAGTGCGTTGGCAAACTGCGCCTTTATCCCGCCTACGTCAATCACCATAATTCGGTGCAACGCAACATGCAAACCATGCGTCGAGCCGTTTCCGGCGGCCGCGCAACGGAACCCAGACCATGACCAAGCCGACGCAAGATACCGCTTCCCAGCCCGCCAAGGCCGGCGCCGCGGCGCGTGTGGTGCGGCATGAGATCGCCAGCGGCGAGCGCACCATTGCTGTGCACGTGTGTTATCCCGCCGGATATCCGACCGCGTGGGCGCCGTCTCCGCTGCCATGGTTGCTCTATCTGCATGCCGGCAGCTTCGTCGACGGCGGCATCGAGAAGGCGGCCCATCTGACCCGCCAGTTGGCCGGCGCGGTCCCGGCGGTAGTGGTCGCGCCCGAATACTCGCTGGCTCCGGACCATCCGTTCCCGGCTGCACCGGAAGACGCCTTCAATACCGCCGAATGGGTATTGCGCCAGGCGCGCCGGCTCAAGGTCGACAAGATGCGTTTCTCGCTGGTGGGCGAGGAAGCGGGCGGCAATCTGGCGATTGCGGTGGCGCAGATGCTGCGCGATCGCGGCCTGCCGGCGCCGCGCGCGCAATGGCTGATCCGCCCGGTCACCGACCCCTGCCTGCAGCACGCCTCCTGCGCCGGCCAGGCGCACGTGCCGCTGGAAACGCTGCAGCGCATGGCCGTTTGCTATCGCGATTACCTGCCGACGCCCGCGGCGTCGGTCCATCCCTACGCCGCGCCGGCGCATGCGATGCGTCTGGCCGGTCTGCCGCCGACGCTGATCCAGGTGGCCGAGCTCGATGCCCTGCGGCCGGAAGGCGAGGCCTTCGGTCGCAAGCTGCTCGACCGCGGCGTGGCGGCGGAAACCCGAATCATGCCCGGCGCCTGTGGCGCCGGTGTCGAAGCATCCCACGACCGATGTCAGGTATGGGTCGATGAAGGCGCGCGCTTTCTGCGAGAACGTTTCGCGGACAGCGACGAAGCCTCGCCACAGGCCGAACGCCGGCCGGCAGCCAAGCCTTCCGGTTGGGCGCCGTGACGTGCCCGCGGCCGCGCCGGTGCTGACACGCTAGCGCGGACCGCCATTCGAGAAGTCAGCCGCGTGTGAATGTCTCCGGACCCCGCGTCGGCGCCCCAGGGTTTGCATACCCGCAAGGCGTCGAACGGGCCCGGCGGGCGGCGTTCGTCCTTTTGCTTTTCCGGTTGAAGAAAACCCGAAACGGAGTGAAGAAATGAAGCTGCAATCCCGACGTAGCCTGATCGCCGTCGCCATCGTGATCGTGCTGGGCACCGGCCTGGCCACCACGGTCCTGCGCCCCTGGCATGCCGGCGAGGCACAAGCCGTGCCGAGCCCCGCCCCAAGCGCGGCGGCGGTCGATGTCGCTGCCGCCATCGG
>MTEU01001296.1_pt4 | contig 39674 bp, 27 predicted proteins | sample 1042701 | NCBI WGS metagenome assembly MTEU01 (sample SAMN06185813, study PRJNA358809) | soil metagenome | isolation source: naturally attenuated soil | place: India | collected 2015-05-23
TCGGCGGCACCATCGACGCGGTGCACTTCCGCGAAGGCGCGATGGTCAAGAAGGGCGATCTGCTGTTCACCATCGACCCGCGTCCTTACGCGGCCGAGGTGGCACGCGCCGAAGCCGCGCTGGCCGCCGCGCAGGTACGCGCCAGCCATGCGCAGAGCGAGCAGGTGCGGGCGCAGCGGCTGCTGGACGACAACGCGATCTCGCGCCGCGAATTCGACGAACGGATCCACGCGGCGCGCGAGGCGAACGCCAACGTGCGCGCCGCGCAGGCGGCGCTCGATTCCGCCAGGCTGAACCTGGCCTACACCCGCATCACCTCGCCGGTGACCGGCCGCGTCTCGCGCGCCGAGATCACGGTGGGCAATCTGGTCGCGCCGGGCGCCAATTCCCCGGCGCTGACCACGGTGGTGTCGGTGTCGCCGGTGTACGCCAGCTTCGAGATCGACGAGCAGAGCTATCTGCGCTACACCGCGCCGGGCGCCGCGGGCGGCGCCAACGGCAAGGGCATGGCGGTCTATCTGGGCCTGGCCAACGAGGAAGGCCATCCACACGAGGGCCGCATCCAGTCGGTCGACAACCGGCTCGATCCGCGCAGCGGCACGATCCGCGTACGGGCGGTGTTCGACAACCCGGACGGACGCCTGCTGCCGGGGTTGTACGCCAAGGTCAAGCTTGGCGGCAATGCGCCGCATGACGCGGTGCTGATCAACGACCGTGCGATCGGCACCGACCAGGGCAAGAAGTTCGTGCTGGTGGTCGACAAGGACAACAAGCTGAACTATCGCGAAGTCCAGATGGGGCCCAACTATGACGGTCTGCGCGTGATCCGGTCCGGCCTGAAGGCGGGCGAGGTCATCGTGGTCAATGGCCTGCAGCGCGTGCGGCCGGGCGACACGGTTGCGCCGACGCCGGTGCGCATGGCGCTCAAGCGCGAGCTCGAGCGGGGCAATGCCACCGAGAAGAGCGCGGACAACCAGCCCGAGCAGGCGAAGAAGGAGTCGGTCGGATGATAGAGAACCTGCACGCCGCCGGCGCCTGACGATCCGGTACTCCCCTCTCCCGCCTGCGGGAGAGGGGTTGGGGAGAGGGCAGGGCAGTCGATGAACCGACCGCGCCATTGCCAGCGCATGGCCCTCCCCCCGGCCCTCTCCCGCAAGCGGGAGAGGGAGGACACCGATCCCGCGCCATTTCAACGCCCATATGCTTTTCCATGGCGTCCCGAGCGGACCGCCAGGGGGCTCCCTTTTTATCGAGACCCGTCATGAACCTCTCGAAATTCTTTATCGACCGGCCGATTTTCGCCGGCGTGCTATCGGTGCTGATCTTCCTGATCGGCGCGATCGCCATGTTCAAGCTGCCGATTTCCGAGTATCCGGAAGTCGTGCCGCCGTCCGTCGTGGTGCGCGCGCAGTATCCCGGCGCGAACCCGAAGGTGATCGCCGAAACGGTGGCCTCGCCGCTCGAAGAGCAGATCAACGGCGTCGAAGACATGCTGTACATGTCCTCGCAGTCCAACAGCGACGGCCTGCTGACGCTGACCGTGACCTTCAAGCTGGGCACCGACCCGGACAAGGCACAGCAGCTGGTGCAGAACCGCGTGTCGCAGGCCGAGCCGCGCCTGCCCGAGGACGTGCGCCGGCTCGGCATCACGACCGTCAAGAGCTCGCCCGACCTGACCATGGTGGTCCACCTGGTCTCGCCGAACGATCGCTATGACATGACCTACCTGCGCAACTACGCGGTGATCAACGTCAAGGATCGTCTGGCCCGTATCCAGGGCGTGGGCCAAGTGCAGCTGTTCGGCTCGGGCGACTACGCGATGCGCGTCTGGCTCGATCCCGAGAAGATGGCCGAGCGCCAGCTCGCCGCCAGCGACGTGGTGCGCGCGATCCGCGAGCAGAACGTGCAGGTGGCGGCCGGCGTGATCGGCGCCTCGCCGTCGCTGCCGGGCACCGATCTGCAGCTGTCGGTCAACGCGCAGGGCCGCCTGAACTCCGAGGAGGAGTTTGGCGGCATCATCGTGCGCACCTCGCCGGACGGCGGCGTGACCTATCTGCGCGATGTCGCCCGCATCGAGCTGGGCGCGTCCGAATACGCGCTGCGCTCGCTGCTCGACAACAAGCCGGCGGTCGCGATTCCGATCTTCCAGGCTCCGGGCTCGAACGCGATCCAGATTTCGGACGACGTGCGCAAGACCATGGAAGAGCTCAAGGAGAACTTCCCGGACGGCGTCGACTACAGCATCGTCTACGATCCGACGCAGTTCGTGCGGCACAGTATCGAGGCGGTCACGCACACGCTGTTCGAGGCGATCGCACTGGTGGTGCTGGTCGTGATCCTGTTCCTGCAGACCTGGCGCGCATCGATCATCCCGCTGCTGGCGGTGCCGGTATCGATCGTCGGCACGTTCGGCCTGATGTACGCGTTCGGCTTCTCGATCAATGCGCTGTCGTTGTTCGGTCTCGTGCTGGCGATCGGTATCGTGGTCGACGATGCGATCGTGGTGGTCGAGAACGTCGAGCGCAATATCGAGCAGGGTCTGTCGCCGAAGGAAGCCACCTACCAGGCGATGCGCGAAGTCAGCGGCCCGATCATCGCGATCGCGCTGGTGCTGTGCGCCGTCTTCGTGCCGCTGGCGTTCATGACGGGCCTGACCGGCCAGTTCTACAAGCAGTTCGCGCTGACGATCTCGATCTCGACGATCATCTCGGCATTCAACTCGCTGACGCTGTCGCCGGCGCTGTCCGCGCTGCTGCTGCGCAGCCATGACGCACCGAAGGACTGGCTGTCGCGGGCGATGGACCGCGTGCTGGGCGGCTTCTTCAAGCGCTTCAACCGCTTCTTCGGCGCCAGCTCCGAGCGCTACGGACAGGGTGTCAAGGGCGTGGTCCGCCGCAAGGGCGCGGTGTTCGGCGTCTATGCCGTGATGCTGGTGCTGACCTGGGGCATCTTCCAGCTGGTACCGAAGGGCTTCGTGCCGGCGCAGGACAAGCAGTACCTGGTCAGCTTCGCCAAGCTGCCTGACGGCGCGACGCTGGACCGCACCGAGGACGTGATTCGCCGCATGTCCGAGATCGCGCTGAAGCATCCGGGCGTGGAATCGGCGGTGGCGTTCCCGGGCCTGTCGATCAATGGTTTCACCAACAGCCCGAGCGCCGGCATCGTGTTCGCCACGCTCAAGCCGTTCGAGGAGCGCAAGTCCGAAGACCTGAGCGGCAACGCCATCGCGGCGCAGCTGAACCAGCAGTACGGAGCGATCCAGGACGCGTTCATCGCGGTGTTCCCGCCGCCCCCGGTGCAGGGTCTGGGCACCATCGGCGGCTTCAAGCTGATGATCGAGGACCGGGCCGCGCTGGGCTACGACGCGCTGTTTGCCGCGACCAATGCGTTCGCCACCAAGGCGCGCGCCACGCCGGAACTGGCCGGCATCTTCAGCAACTACCAGGTCAACGTGCCGCAGCTGGACGTTCAGCTCGACCGTGTCAAGGCCAAGCAGCTCGGCGTGCCGGTGACGGACGTGTTCGACACGCTGCAGACCTATCTCGGTTCTGCCTACGTCAACGACTTCAACAAGTTCGGCCGTACCTATCAGGTCAAGGTCCAGGCGGATGCCAGCTACCGCCAGCATGCCGAGGACATCCTGCAGCTGAAGACGCGCAACGCCGCCGGCGAGATGGTGCCGCTGTCGTCGCTGGTGCAGGTCAAGCAGAGCTTCGGCCCGGACAGCGTGGTGCGGTACAACGGCTTTACCGCCGCGGACATGAACGGCGGACCGGCGCCCGGCTTCTCTTCGGGCCAGGCGCAGGCCGCGGCCGAGCGCATCGCCGCGGAGACGCTGCCGAAGGGCATCAAGTTCGAATGGACCGAGCTGACCTATCAGGACATCCTGGCCGGCAACGCGGGTGTGTGGATCTTCCCGCTGTGCGTGCTGCTGGTGTTCCTGGTGCTGGCCGCGCAGTACGAGAGCCTGACGCTGCCGCTGGCGGTGATCCTGATCGTGCCGCTGTCGTTGCTGGCCGCGCTGACCGGGGTCTGGCTGACGCGGGGGGACAACAACATCTTCACGCAGATCGGCTTCATCGTGCTGGTCGGGTTGTCGGCGAAGAACTCGATCCTGATCGTGGAGTTTGCCCGCGAGCTGGAGCATCAGGGCCGCACCATCGTGCAGGCCGCGATCGAGGCGAGCCGCCTGCGTCTGCGCCCGATCCTGATGACCTCGTTCGCTTTCATCATGGGCGTGGTGCCGCTGGTGGTGTCGACCGGTGCCGGCGCGGAGATGCGCCACGCGATGGGCGTGGCCGTGTTCGCCGGCATGCTGGGCGTGACGTTCTTTGGCCTGTTCCTGACGCCGGTGTTCTACGTGGCGCTGCGCAAGCTCGCCACGCGGGGCAAGGCCGAGCCGGAGCCGGCGCCGGAAGCACGGCCGGGACGCACGGTGGCATTGGCCGAACCGCAGCATTGAGCGCATGCCGCGGGGTTGCTCCCCTCTCCCGCAAGCGGGAGAGGGAGCACGCCGGCGGCAAGCCACGAACTGAAGAGCGACGACGAGCCGACTGCAAGTCGACAACGAAGAATTCGAGGATGAACAAATGACAGCAAACCTGCAATCGTGGATGCCGCGGCTGGCCACGCTGGCCGCCGCGCTGGTGCTGGCAGGCTGCTCGCTGGCGCCGACCTACAAGGTGCCGGAAACCGCGACCATGCCGGCCTTCAAGGAGGCCGAGGCCGCGCAGGCCGAAGGCGCGCAATGGAAAGTGGCCACACCCGCCGAGGGTGCCGAACGCGGCCAATGGTGGAAGCTGTTCGGCGATGCGGAGCTCGACCGCCTGATCGAAGCGGCCAACAGCAATAACCAGGACCTGGCCGCGGCCGCGGCGCGGGTCAAGCAGGCGCGCGCGTTCACCGGCGTGGCCGAGGCCGATCTGTATCCGCAACTGAGTGTGGGTCTCGATCCGACCCGGTCGCAGCCGTCGGCAGCGTCGCTCGGCTTGCCCGACGGCACGCCGGTATCGCCGCGCACCGTGCTGCGTGCACGCGCCATCGCCAGCTACGAGCTCGACCTGTTCGGCCGCGTAGCCGACAGCGTGCGCGCCGCGCGTGCCGAGGGCGAGGCTGCCGAGGACCTGTTCCGCTCGGTGCAGCTGACACTGCAGGCCGATGTCGCGCAGGCCTATTTCACGCTGCGCACGCTCGATGCCGAGCGTCAGCTGCTGCGCGCCACCATCGCGCTGCGCGAGGACGCGGTGCGCCTGCTCAAGCGCCGTTTCGATGCCGGCGAAACCACCGACCTGGACCCGGCACGCGCCGAAGCGGAGCTTGGCACCGCGCGTGCCGATCTGGCCGACGTCGAACGCCGTCGCGCCAATCAGGAGCATGCGTTGGCGGTGCTGACCGGCGTGCCGCCGGCCCAGTTCGCACTGGCCGAGCGGCCCTTCGACGCTGCGCCGGTCGCGATTCCGGCCGGCCTGCCGTCCGAACTGCTCGAGCGCCGGCCCGACATCGCACAGGCCGAGCGTCTGATGGCCGCGGCGAACGCCCGCATCGGCGTCGCCAAGTCGGCCTTCTTCCCGCGCATTTCGCTGACCGGCGTGTTCGGCTTCGAGTCCAGCGAGCTGTCCAACCTGTTCCGCTGGTCCTCGCGTGCGTGGCTGCTCGGTCCGCTGATCGGCTCGACCATCGCGGCGCCGATCTTCGACGGCGGCCGCAACCGCGCCAATCTGGCGGCGGCACGCGCCCAGCATGAGGAAGCGGTGGCCGCCTACCGGCAGACCGTGCTGGTGGCGTTCCGCGAGGTGGAGGACGGACTCGCCGACGTCCGCTGGCTGTCGCAGCAGGCGAGCGCGCTCGACAGCGCGCTGGCCGGCGCACGCCGCGCCCAGCGGATCTCGCGCAGCCGCTACGACGCCGGCGCGGTCGACTATCTGACCGTGATCGATGCGGACCGTACCGTGCTGCAATCGCAGCGCGCGGCCAATCAGGTGGCGGGCCTGCGCGCCGCCGCGACGGTGGCGCTGGTGCGGAGCCTGGGCGGCGGATGGGGGCCGGTGCAGGCGCCGAGCGACGCGGCGGCACGTTGATCGTGGCGAGGCAATAACGCAGAACGGCCGCTGCCAGCGTGGAGCAGGCAGCGGCCATGCCGCAACAAGAGGCCGGTCTTTCACCGGCCTTTTTTTCATCAAAGCATCATGCCGCCCGAGGCCTCGACGCGTTGCGCGTTGATCCAGCCCGTACCGGGTGCGAACAATGCCGCCACGACGGCGCCGATGTCGTCCGGCTTGCCGGGCCGGCCCAATGCGGTCACGGAGGATACGAAGGCATTGACCTCCGCGTTGTCGCGCACGGCACCCCCGCTGAAATCGGTCTCGATGGCACCGGGCGCCAGCGTGTTGACGCTGATGCCGCGCTCGCCCAGCTCCTTGGCCAGATAGCGCGTCAGCACTTCGACGCCGCCCTTCATCGTCGCGTAGGCCGAGTAACCGGGCAGCGCAAAGCGTGCCAGGCCGGTCGACACATTGAGGATGCGCCCGCCGTCCGCAATCAGCGGCAGCAAGGCCTGCGTCAGGAAGAACGGTGCCTTCAGATGGATGCGCATCAGTTCGTCGAACTGGTCTTCGGTGGTTTCGGCAAAGCTCGCATGCAGGCCGATGCCGGCGTTGTTCAACAGGAAGTCGAAACGGTTGCGGCCCCAGCCGGCCAGTACGGACTCGACCTGCGCGGCGAAGCCGGCGAAGGTCCGGCTGTCGCCGACGTCCAGTTGCAGCGCGGCGGCGCGCCGGCCCAGCCCCTCGATTTCCGCGACGGCACGCTCGGCCTCGGCACGATGGCCCCGGTAGGTCAGGATCACGTCGGTGCCCTGGCGGGCGAGGTGGATCGCGGCATTGCGGCCGAGGCCGCGGCTGCCGCCGGTGATCACGGCGATGGTGGAGGTAGTGGTCATCAAGTGGACTCCGGTGGAAGTTCGGGTTTGGGTTTCGGATGCGGTGGCGCCGCATGTGTCCACTTTATTGATTCGACCGGAGCGCATAAACTGCCGCCATGTGGCAGCTATATTTGCAATACGTAAACAATTGACCAACGATCCGGCCCATGGATTCCCTCGACACGCTGCGCATCGTTCTGCGCGTCGCCGAACTCGGCGGTTTCGCCCGGGCCGCGGACAGCCTCGCGCTGTCCAAGGCAGCGGTATCGATCGCCGTGCAGCGGCTGGAGGCCAGCCTTGGCACGCAACTCTTCCATCGGACCACGCGCCGGGTCCAGCTGACCGCGGACGGGCAGGCGTTCTACGAGCGTGCGCGGGATCTGCTCGATGACATGGACGAGTTGCACGGCATGTTCCAGCGAGACGGTGGCGCGCTGAAGGGCCGCTTGCGTGTCGACATGCCGGCGGGCATGGCATCGCGCTTCGTGATTCCGCGACTGCCGGAATTCCTCGACCGGTATCCCGAGCTTTCGATCGAGATCAGCGGCACCGACCGTCGCGTCGATGTCGTGCGCGAAGGCTTCGACTGCGTGGTTCGCGTCGGCACGCTCGACGACAGCAGCCTCGTGGCGCGGCCCCTGGGGGCGATACGGCTGATCAACTGCGCCAGTCCGGACTATCTGCGTCGCCATGGCACGCCGCGCAGCATCGAGGATCTTCGCGATCATCGGCTGGTGCACTACGCCGGCACGTTGGGGCAGCGCCCGGTCGGATTCGAATATCCGGACGGCGGCGGCCATGCGGCATTGCCGATGGCGGGCAGCGTCACCGTCAACAACGGCGCCGCCTACGAAGCCGCGGCCGTGGCAGGGCTTGGCATCATCCAGGTACCCGCCATGGCGATGCAGTCAAGGCTGGCCGCAGGAGAGCTGGTCGAAGTCCTGCCGGGCTGTCCACCGCCGCCGATGCCCGTGACACTGCTCTATGCGCAGCGGCGCAACCTGCCGCGGCGCGTGCGCGTCTTCATGGATTGGATCGCACAGGTCCTCGAACCGCATCTCGAACCGGTGCCGTCAAGCCCGCGCAGCGCCTTGCCGGCATGAGCCGTTGGTGTCCGGCGACGGCAGCCTGCTTGGTGAACTGCACACGCCGCTGCGGTACAGTCGAGGCCATGAGCAAGCCCCGTCCCATCGAGCCCACCCACGACCCTGGCGATGCCGCGCTGCGGCAGCGCGCCGCGCGCCGCAGCACGCTGGTCAGCGTCGCGGTCAATCTGGTGCTGACCGCGGCCCAGGCCATCACCGGCATCCTGGCCGGCTCGCAGGCGCTGCTGGCCGATGCCGTCCATTCGCTGTCGGACATGCTGTCCGATTTCATCGTGCTGTTCGCCGGCATACACAGCGGCAAGGGGCCCGACGAAGACCATCAGTACGGGCACCAACGCTTCGAGAACGCGGCTTCGCTGGCGCTTGGCGTGCTGCTGCTGGCCGTCGGCGCCGGCATGCTGTGGTCGGCCGCCGGCAAGGTGGACCCCGCCGCGGACACGCCGCCGGTCGGCATGGTGGCGCTGTGGGTGGCGCTCGGCACGCTGGTGTTGAAGGAGTCGCTGTTCCGCTATCTGCTGGCGGTCGCGCACCGCGTTCGCTCAAGCATGCTGGCGGCGAACGCGTGGCATTCGCGCTCGGACGCCGCGTCGTCCCTGGTGGTCGCGCTCGGCATCGGTGGCAGCCTGCTCGGCTACCGCTGGCTCGACCCCGTCGCCGCGATGGTGGTCGGGCTGATGATCATCCGCATGGGCTGGCGTTTCGGCTGGAACGCGATGCAGGACCTGATGGACCGCGGCGCCGATGCCCACACCGTCGAGGCGATCCGGCACAGCCTGTTGTCGACCCCCGGCGTGCTGGGCGTGCATGACCTGCGCACCCGCAAGATGGGCGACCTGATCCTGGTCGACGTGCACCTGGAGATGGAGGCGATGCTGACCGTCGAGCAGGGCCACGCGATCGCGATGGAGGCCCGCCGGCGCGCGATGGAGAATCGCGACGTGCTCGACGTGATGACCCACATGGACCCGGTCCGCCGCGGCGGCGCCACGATGGACCGCGCGGCCGGCTAGCGCTTGCGCAGCGGCGCAAGCAGATGCGACAGGCCGTTGTGGTCGAGCTCCTGCATCAACGCCAGCAGCCGCCCGATTTCGCCGGGCGGAAATCCTTCGCGCGCAAACCAGTTCAGGTAGTTGCCCGGCAGGTCGGCGATCAGCCGGCCCTTGTATTTGCCGAACGGCATGGTGCGGGTAACGAGGAGTTGGAGGTCTTCGGGTTGCATGGCGGCTGCGAGCAGTTCGGCCGGGATGGGAACGCTTGTCGAACTGTTCGGGTGAGTCGGCGAGAACTACAATCGTATCCGACATGCCATCCATGGAACCGTCCACCACCTCGATCGCAGCCCAGCAGGCGATGCATGTCGCCCTGCTAGGCGCTCTCGGCCGCTGCCACGGCGCCATCGATGCCGCCTTTGTATTCGGCTCGTTGGCACGCGGTGCTGCGGCTCCTGGCAGCGATGTCGACGTCTTCATCGTCGGCGACATCGATTTCAGAGAAGTCGTACGGCTTTTCTATCCGGTCGAAGGTACGCTCGGTCGTGATGTCAATCCCGTGGTATTGACAGCGCGGGCATGGCGGACTCGGGTAAGCGAGCGTGATCCCTTTCTCTCCGACGTGCTGACCAGGCCGAAGTTGTTCCTGATCGGAAGCGAGCATGTCCTTGCAGAACTTGGTGGGGATCAGTCTCGACGTGGTGGTCCCGGATCGGAGGCACATCCAGCGACTTCTGGCCGCGGTCAGGCGAAATCTCGCTGATGCCCATATCGAGGGTCTGAGCAACGAGAACCGCTTCGATGTCGCCTACAAGGCGATCATGCAACTCTCCATGCTTGTGTTGCATGCCTGCGGATACCGTACGCTGACTAGCCGCGCTGGGCATCGGCGTACGGCGATCCGGGCCTTGCAAGTGGCCATGGGACTACCGGTTGAACGACTGATCGCGCTGGACACCTTGCGCAAGCAGCGCAATGCCACGGACTACTCCGGAGATACCTTGCCTCCCGCACTGGTAGTCGAATGCATCGAGGCAGGCAAGGCATTGCTTGGCGACGTCTTGCACTGGCTGCATGCCGAGAAGTCGGAATTGCTCTCCCAGGCCAGCAAGGACCCAAGGCGACTCTGCAGTGCCATCAACCAGCTTCGACCCCCGCCGCAGCCGTAGGCAGCGACGGACGCGCCCGCTCCAGCCGCACGCTCCAGGCCGCGACCGCCAGTGCCGATAGCGGGGCCAGCGCGGCGACCCAGGGCAGGGCGGTCAGGCCCGGTCCGTGGTCGATCACCATGCCGCCGAGCCAGGCGCCGAGTGCATTGCCGAGGTTGAAGGCAGCGATGTTGAAGCTCGATGCCAGGTTCTGTCCCGGGCCGCGCGCGTGCCGCAGCACGCGCAGCTGCAGCGGCGACACCGTGGCGAAGGCCGCGATGCCAAGGATGCCGACGAAGGCGACCACCGCAACCTGGTTGTGAATGGCGAAGGTCATCAGCGCGAGCACGCAAGCGAGCGAGGTCAGCGTGGCGAGTACCGCGGCGACCGGGCGGCGGTCGGCCAGCCGGCCACCGAGCAGATTGCCGACGATCATGCCCGCGCCGAACAGCAGCAGGATCGGCGACACCGCCGCCTCGCCATAGCCGGCCACCTTCGTCAGCAGCGGCTGCACGTAGGTGATCACCGCGAAGATGCCGATGGCCTGCAGGATCGTCATGGCAAGGCCCAGCATCACCTGCGGGCGCACCATGGTCGCCAGTTCGTCCTTCAGCGAGGCCGGCGCGCTGTGGTCGCGGCTGGCCTTGACCAGCAGGCCGATCACGGCCAGCGACACCAGTCCGATCAGCGTCATCGCCCAGAAGGTGGAGCGCCAGCCCAGATGCAGGCCGAGCCAGGCGCCTGCCGGCATGCCGAGCAGCGTGGCCAGCGTCAGGCCGGAGAACATCACCGAGATCGCCGAGGCGCGGCGATCTTCCGGCACCAGGCCGGTCGCCACTACGGCGCCGACGCCAAAGAAGGTGCCATGCGTCAGCGACGTGATCACGCGGGCAATCATCAGCGTGGTGTAGTCCGGCGCCAGTGCGCAGGCCGCATTGCCGACGGTGTAGATCACCATCAGCGCCAGCAGCACCGCCTTGCGCGGCATGCGCCGGGTCAGCAGCGTCAGGATCGGCGCGCCGGCGGCGACGCCGAATGCGTAGCCGGACACCAGCATGCCGGCCGACGCAATGGACACGTGCAGATCGGCGCTGACCTGCAGCAGCAGGCCCATGATCACGAATTCGGCGCAGCCGATGCCGAAGGAGCCGGCGGTCAGCGCGTAGAGGGCCAGCGGCATGCCGGCGCGCGCGGGCTTCGCAGTGGGGTTGTTATTGGGCGGGATGGTGGCGGTAGGCGGGGCGGCCATGACAACTCTCCTATTGGAAGGTCCGCAGTTTGCCCGCCCCCATCTTTTTGAAAAACCGGCGGTATCATGAATCAGTTTCAATATTTGATTGATAGTCATGGACCGTATCGGCGATATCGCGCTGTTCCTGCGCGTGCTGGACCTCGGCTCGATCAGCGCAGCGGCGCGCAGTCTCGACCTGTCGGTGGCCGTGGCGAGCCAGCGCCTGAAGCGGCTGGAACAGGATCTGGGCGTGCGGCTGCTGCATCGGACCACCCGCAGGCTGCACGCGACGCCCGAAGGCGCGGCGCTTGCCGAGCAGGGCCGGGGGCTCGTCGAGGAACTGGAGGCGCTTGGCAGTTCGTTGCGCCGGGCCGGTGGCGAGGTCACCGGTACGCTGCGGGTGACCACGGCGTCGTCGTTCGGGCGCCAGTACCTGTCGCCGTTGTTGCCCGAATTCATGGCGCGGCATCCGCAACTGCGGCTGAACATCCATCTGGACGACCGCGTGGTGGATCTGGTCAGCGCCGGCTTCGATCTGGCGGTGCGCATCGGCGCGCTCGACGATTCGACGCTGGTGGCCCGCAAGCTCGCCAACAATCGGCGGCTGCTGTGCGCGTCCCCGGAATATCTGCGCCGTCATGGCACGCCGCGCACGCCCGGCGACCTGTCCCGGCACGAATGCCTGGTGCTGGTGGGAAGCCAGGGGCGGCAGGACCTGTGGCGGCTGGAGGACCCCGACGGCCGCGAGATCGCGGTACGGGTACGGGGCCGGATCGAGGCCAATACCGGCGAATTGCTGTCGGACGCGGCGCTGGGCGGGCTCGGCATCGCGCTGCATTCGTACTGGCATGTCTGCGCGATGCTGCGGGCCGGCCAGCTGGTGCAGGTGTTGCCGGACTACCAGATCGCCGACACCGGCATCTATGCGGTGATGCCGCAGAGACGGCTGGTGCCGCCCCGTGTGCGGGCACTGGTTGATTTCCTGGCCGAGCGCTTCGGCGATGTTCCGCCGTGGGAACGCGGCGGCAGCCGCGGAGGCTGAACCGAAACGGATGCGCGCCCGCGATCCTTCAACATAACCCGGTGGCGCGCGGCGGCGGCCACGCCATGGACCGGACGAGCCGATCGTGGGCTGGTCGCCACCGCCAACACACTTGTCACGATTTCAGTTTCGATTTGCCGCCCTTGTGCGCGCCGTCCGAATAGGGATTGCGCGGACCGCTCCTGGCGCCGTCGCTGTAAGGATTGCGCGCACCGGCCCTGGCACCCTGGCTGTACGGATTGCGCGCGCCGGCCTTGGGCCCCTTGGCCTTGCCGTTCGATGCGAGCGTCGAGCGCTGCTCGGTACGGGCGCCCTGCGTGTACGGGTCGAATCGGTCCGAACGCGCGCCCTGCGTATAAGGATCGAATCGGTCCGAACGTGCGCCCTGCGAGTAGGGATCGCGTGCGCCGGTGGTCTGTGCGTTGGCCGATGACATCGCGCCGAACGTCACCATGGCGGCGACCGCCATGCCAACGAGTCCGCGCGTGGAAGCCGTTGAAATCGGCGCCGTCGTCTGCGAAGGGAAAGGTCTTTTCAGCATCATCTACCTCATCGTCTGGCGCCGCGATTGCCGGCGCGGATTGCATGGAACAGTGGATCCGTTCCACGTTGGGTCATGCGCGGGCCGCTGTCGCGGTCAGCGCATGGTCGCTCAGGAAGCGGTGAATCTGGGACACGACGGCGGCCCCCTCGCCAACGGCCGAGGCGACACGCTTGGTCGATCCAGAACGCACGTCGCCGATCGCAAAGACGCCTGCCGCACTGGTCTGCAGCGGCAGCTCCGCGCTCGAAGGCGATGGCAGGTCGGCGCCGGTCAGCACGAAGCCCTTGCTGTCCAGCGCGATGCCGCAGGGGCCCAGCCAGCCCGTCTTGGGATCGGCGCCGATGAAGACGAACAGATGGCGCGCCGACATGGCACCTTCGATGCCGCCGGCGCCGCGGTAGTGCACGCGTTCGAGCCTTCCCTCGCCCTCGAGCTGCGTCAGCTCGGTCCGGGTATGCACGGTGACGTTCGGCAGCGAGCCGATGCGATCGACCAGGTAGCGCGACATGCCGAGCGCGAGACTCGCGCCCCGGATAAAGATGTGCACGTGTTCGGCGTGGCTGGCGAGGAAGACGGCGGCCTGCCCCGCGGAGTTGCCGCCTCCAAGCAGCAGCACCGGCTCCTTGCGGCAGAGCCTGGCTTCCACCGGCGTGGCCCAGTAGTAGACCCCCGAACATTCGAGGCTGGCCAGATTGCCCAGATCGGGACGCCGGTATTCGGCGCCGCTGGCGATCACCACGGTGCGCGCGCTGATGCGCCGGCCATCGGCGAGCTCGACACAGCGCGGATGCCGGTCACAGTGCAGCGACGTGACCTCGCACGGAATGCCGATATGCGCGCCGAACTTCTGCGCCTGCACGAACGCCCGGCCGGCCAGCGCCTGGCCCGTGATGCCGGTGGGAAAGCCCAGGTAGTTCTCGATGCGGGCGCTGGTGCCCGCCTGCCCGCCGGGCGCCCGGCAATCGAGCACGGCGACCGACAGTCCTTCGGAAGCGGCGTAGACGGCCGCGGCCAATCCGCCGGGTCCGGCGCCGACGATGGCCACGTCATAGACATGGGCCGGGTCGAAGTCCGGAATAAGGCCTAGGCAGGAGGCCAGGTGGCGCTCGTCTGGATTGCGCAGCACCCGGCCATCGGGGCATACCACCAGCGGGAACTCGTCGTGTCTTGGCGTCAGCCGGGCCAGCAGCGCGATGGCGTCGGCATCCTGCTCGGCATCGAGCGTGGTATGCGGAAAGGCATTGCGCCGAAGGAAGTTCTGCAAGCCCCGGGTTCGCGCATCGCCCGGCCGACCGAGCAGGACGACGCCGTGGCCGCGCTCGAGCACCAGCACCCGTCGCAGGATCAGCGCCCGGATGATGGTCTCGCCGATGTCCGCCTCGTTGATCATCAGCTTGCTCAGTTCGTCGGGACGCAGCAGCACCGCTTCGACATCCTCGACCACGCAGGCATCGACGACGGCCGGCTTGTTCGACAGCTGCGTGACATCGGAGGTGAACTCCCCGCGGCGGCTATAGACGTGGATGGTCTGCCCGGCGCGCAATCCATCGCGGCCGGAGATCCGCACCTTGCCCGACAACAGCAGGAACACGCCGGGGCATGGACTGCCGGCCCGGTACAGATAGTCGCCGGCGGCGAAGTGGCACAGCGAGCCGAAGCGTCGCACCCGTTCGATGTCGGCGTCCGCCAGCACCGGAAACATCTGGTGAAAGCGCGGATGATCGCGCACGCCGCCATCGGCTACCAGCGCGCCGTCATCGTCTTGCGCCTCGACCTGCTGTCGCGCGCCTGCTGCGTCGGGCGGGACCGTCGGATCCATGCCTGCTCCTGGTTGGCCGCCCGCTACGCCCGGGCCGACAGGTCCATCAGCTTTTCCATCGTGATCGGCAGATCGCGGACCCGTTTGCCGGTCGCATGGTGGACCGCGTTGGCAACCGCCGCCGCCAACCCCGTGATGCCGATTTCGCCGATTCCGCGCGCGCCGAACTCGTTGAACGCGAGGTCCGGATAGTCGAGCAGGATCACGTCGATCTCCGGCTGGTCCGCGTGCACCGGCATCACGTATTCCGCGCAGTTGTTGTTGCCCGGGATGCCGTTGCGCTCGTCGAATTCCGTCGCTTCGAACAGCGCCATGCCGACCCCCATCACGATCGCGCCCTCGACCTGATTGCGCGCCATGACCGGGTTGATGACGCGGCCGACATCGATCGCGCTGACGACCCGCGCGACGCGCAGCCGCGAAATGCCCGGGTCCCAGCGCACTTCGACGAAATGGGCGCCGAAGGACATGAAGGACACCTTGTCGGTCGGCGTGCCGCCCGTATGCGCATGGCCTTCGGCATTGGCGAAGCGCCGGGCGCGAAGCACGTCCGCAAAGTCGATCGCCCGCTTGCCATCGGTCAGCTGCCCCTTGCGCATGCGCAGCGCTTCCGGCTTGACGCCGGCGAACTCGCCGCCGGGCTGCGTGGCGATGCCGCCCAGTTGCGCGATGGCGTTGCGCGTCGCCTCGGCAATCGCCGGCAATACGCTGGCGGTCGCCCACGACCCCCCGGAGACCGGCGCGGCGGGGAACGAGGAGTCGCCCAGCCTGACTTCGATCCTGTCCAGGCCGAGCCCCGTCAGCTCGCTGACGGTCTGCGCCGCAATCGTGTAGGTGCCGGTGCCGATGTCCTGGATCGCGCAGAAGGCGATCGCGGTACCGTCGTCACGCAGCTGCACGCGCGCCTGCGCCGGCGTACGCCACGCGTCCCAGTTGCAGACCGCGACGCCATATCCGGCGATCTCGTTGCCGACCCGCATCGAGCCGATGTGCGGATTGCGCCTGGTCCAGCCGATCTTGTCGGCGCCCTTGGCAATGGCCTCGCGCAAATGATTGCTGGACCATGGCAGATTCAGGCTTTCGTCGCGCGTGGACAGATTGGCGAGCCGGAACTGGACCGGGTCGGTGCCGCAGGCCAGCGCCAGTTCGTCGATCGCCGATTCGAGCGCGAACAGCCCGGGGGCCGCGCCGGGCGCCCGCATCGACGTGGGGGCGCCCCGGTGCACCTCGGCAGTGTGGTGGCTGACCAGGACGTTCGGGCACGCGTAAATGCTGCTTGTCATGCCGCCGCAGTTCTCGACGTACTGCTCGATGAAGGACGTGGTATTGATCGACTCGTGCCGGATCGACGTGATCCGGCCTTTCGCGTCGGCGGCCAGCCGCAGCCGCTGCTTCGTCTCCGGCCGGTGTCCCGTCGCGGTAAACATCTGCGCCCGCGGAACCACCAGCTTGACCGGCCGGCCCGTCATCCGGGCCGCCGCGCTGGCCGCCACCGAATGCGGCCACAGGAACAGCTTGCAGCCGAAGCCGGAGCCGATGAACGGCGCTTCGACCGTGACGTACTCGGGCGGCAGTCCGAAGATCTGCGCCAGCGTGTTGCGATGGACCGTGACGCCCTGGGATGCCTCGTAGACCCGCAGGCGGCCGCCGTCCCACCAGGCGACGGTGGCGTTCATCTCCATCGGATTGTGGCTCTCGACCGGCGTGTGGTAAGTCGCATCGACCCTGACCGGCGACCGGTCGAAGACCGCCGCCGCCGACCCGCGTGCGTGCCCACGCCCGCCGTCCCGCGGCTTGCCGGCGGCGAGCGCCTGTTCGAGGTTCGCCAGCGCCTTCGTCTGCTGGTAGCTGACCTTTACCTTGTAGGCCGCTTCCCGCGCGTGCTCGAAGGTATCGGCGATGACCAGCGCGACAAACTGGCCGGCGTAGTGGATGGTCGCGTCCTCGAACGGCAGCCGATGCTCGTCGGTGATGGCCGTCGTCAGGATCGCCGTTGCCGAGATCGGATTCTTCGGAATGCGATGCAGCGGCAGGAAGCGATCGTGATGAAGGACATCGACCACGCCTGGCGTGCGCATGGCTTCGCTGACGTCGATGTGTTCGATGCGGCCGCTGGCGATGGTGCTGAAGACGCCGTAGGCGTACAACATCCCCGGCAAGCGCCGGTCGGCGGTATAGGGGGCGGCGCCGGTCAGCTTGAGGCGGCCATCGATACGGCGCGGCGAGGCGCCAATGGCGTTGGTAGTCACGCGGATCTCCGGAAACAGGATGGGCTGCGGATCGATAGGTGGCAAACGGGCGCTACGCGAGCAGGGTCGACAGGTTGCGGGACACCGCCTGCTGGCCGAGCAGGATCTTGAAGCCGTTCTGCCCGTACGATTTGGCCCCGGTCATCGCCGCCGCCGCGGCCGACTGGATCAGCGCCGGCGTCGGCGTCTGGCCGCGCAATACCGCCTCGGCGCCTTCGGCGCGCCACGGCTTGGTGCTGACGCCGCCCAGCGCAATGCGGATATCGCGCACGGCGTTGCCGTCCATCACCAGCACGATGGCGCTCGATGCCAGCGCAAACTGATACGAGGTACGGTCGCGCAGCTTCAGGTAGGCGGACCGGCTTTGCGCCAGCGGCGGGTCGAGCGTGACGTGCGTAATCAGCTCGCCGGGCTGGATCGCATGCTCCTTCCACGGCTCGCTGCCCGGCAGCAGGTGGAACTGCGCGAACGGCACCTCGCGTCTTCCATTCGGACCCTGCAGCTGGATCGTCGCGCCGATCGCCACCATGGCCACGCACATGTCGGACGGATGAGCGGCAATGCAGTGTTCGCTGCCGCCGAGCACGGCATGGACATTGCGATTCAGCCCTTCGATCGCCGGGCATCCCGACCCCGGCGTGCGCTTGTTGCACGGCGAGACGCCATCGCGGAAGTAGCCGCAGCGCACGCGCTGCATGATGTTGCCCGCCGTGGTGGCCTTGTTGCGCAGCTGGGTACTGGCGCCGGACAGCAGGGCCTGGGACAGCACCGGGTAGTGGCGCTGGATGTGGGGGTGCCGCGCCAGTTCCGTATTGCTGACCATGGCGCCGATGCGCACGCGGCCGTCTGCGCCCACTTCGATCTGGTCGAGCCCGAGCCGGTGGATGTCGACCAGCCGGGCAGGTCGCGTGATGTCGAGCTTCATCAGGTCCAGCAGCGTGGTGCCGCCGGCAAGATAGACCGTGTCGCCGGCACCGGCATGCAGCGCGATCGCTTCGTCGATGCTGCCCGCGCGCGAGAATTCGAAGTTGCGCATCAGCTCTCTCCCCGCAGTTTGCCGCGCGCGTCCTGAATCGCCGTGACGATGTTGCGGTAGGCACCGCAGCGGCAGATGTTGCCGCTCATCGCTTCACGCAGCGATGCGTCGTCGGCGGGGATACGCTTGTCGCCGATCACGCCGATGGCGCACATGATCTGGCCCGCCGTGCAGTAGCCGCACTGGTAGGCGTCGTGTTCCCAGAACGCCTGTTGCACCGGATGCAGCCGTTCGCCTTGCGACAGGCCCTCGATCGTGGTGATGTCGTCGCCCTGGTGCATCACGGCGAGGGACAGGCACGCATTGACGGGCACGCCGTTGACGTGCAGCGTGCAGGCGCCGCATTGGCCGTGGTCGCAGCCCTTCTTGGTGCCAGTCAGGCCCAATTGATCGCGCAGTACGTCGAGCAGGATCGCGTTGTTGGCCACGGAAAGCGTGTGCGTTTTTCCGTTGACCTTCAGCGTCAGCGCACGCGCATCGGCGGCTTCGCGGCCGGCAGGGCCACCGGCAGGGCCGCCGCTGGGCGCCGCGGATGCCGTCGGGATCCAGCCGACACTGGCTGCGCCGACGCCTGATGCGCCGACCGATTGCAGGAAACGTCGCCGCGTCAGTCGTGGTTTCAACGCGCCGGTCGCGTCGTCGAGCTGGTGCTCGCCGTCGTGGTTTGCTGTATCGCCCATGGGCCTGATCTCCGGGTGGGGGAAGGAGGAGATTTCATGGTAGTGGGCGGTGGGGCGTTGCGGACGCGGTCCGCGCGACAAGACCCAATGCATGCCGATTCGGGCCAAACCAGGCCGATACAAGCGCAATACAAGCGCAATACAAGCGCGCAATACAAGGCCAGCGCAACGAGTCTGCCGTGGACCCGCCGCCCGCCGGCTTCAGCGCGCCGGAACGAGGAAGCGGAACGTCGCGCCTCGCGGCGGATTCGGCAAGGCGCAGATCTGTCCGCCGAACGCTTCCACGATCGACCGGCATATCGCCAGGCCGACGCCGAGCCCGCGCGGCTTCGTCGTAAAGAAGGCTTCGAAGCAGTCCTTGCCGTCGGCCGTCGGCAGCCCTGGTCCGGTGTCCCGAATCTCGACCATCACGCGGCCCATCGGGTCGAGTCCGCTGACGACGCGCAGTTCGCGCGGATGTCCAGCGGCGTCGGCATCCATCGCTTCGACGGCATTGATCAGCAGATTCAGCACGACCTGCTGCAACTGCGTGCGCTCGGCGGCCGCAAACAGCGGGCCCGGATGCAGCGCCAGCACGATGCCGATGCCCTTGCTGTCGGCCTCGGCGGCGACCAGCGGCAGCGTCTGGTCGATGACCGCGTTGATATCCACCGCTTCGACACGCGCCGGTGCCTTTCGCATCAGGGCCCGCGTGCGATCCAGAATGTCGGTCGCCCTTGCGCTGTCGCGCATCACGCGCTCGAGCGCGCGTACGGTGGCCTCGATGTTCGGCGGGTTTGCCGCGAGCCAGCGCAATCCGGCATTGGCGCTGGTGACCAGTCCGGCCAGCGGCTGCTTGACGTCGTGCGCGATCCATGCCGACAGATGGCCCATCGTGACCAGCCGGTTGGTGTGGGCCAGCTCCGCATGCAGCATCCGATTGCGGCGTTCGATGGCGAGCGCCCGCGCCTCGGCCTGCTTCTGCTGGCTCAGGTCCAGCACGATGGCGATCCCTTGCTGAACGGACTCGTCGAAGGCGGTCGCGCCCATCAGGACCGGAAGCCGGGTGCCGTCCTTGCGAAAGTACTCTTTCTCGATGGGACGCAGCGCGCCGGTCCGCCGGATTTCGTCCATTTCAAGAACGACCTGGTCGCGCCATTCCGGCGGCGTCATCTCGAACCAGTTCATCGCGCCGTTTTCGACATCCTCGCGGCTGTAGCCGACCATGTTCAGGAAGGCCTGATTGGCGTCGAGCAGGCGGCCGTCGAGATCCCACAGCACGATGCCGATGACGTCGACCTCGAACAGCCGGCGCAGCCTGTATTCGCGGTTCTGCAGATCGGCGTACAGCCGCGCGTTCTCCAGCGACAAGGCGGCCAGCGTCGCAAGAAGTTCGAGCAGGTCCAGCCGGGCCTGCGCGAAGACGCGGGCCATCAGGTTGTTCTCCAGATACAGCGCCGCCTTCAGCCTGGCATGCGCGACGACCGGCAGGCACAGTACCGATCTGACGCGATGAAGGGCCACGTGGGGGTCGTGCTGAAAGCGGCTGTCGGCGGCGGCGTCGTCGACGAGGACCGTTTCACCGGTTCGCAATGCAAAGCGGATCAGGCCTTCCGGTACCGCGGCGCTCCATTTGCCGTCGTCCGGCAGGCTCACCCGGGTCCCTTCGCCGTCGATGGTGACTTCCGCAGCCAGCGAAAGGGTATCGTCCCTCGACAGCAGAAGCACCGCACGTGCTGCGCCCGCGTGCTGGGCCAGCGTCTGCATCAGGGTGATGGTCAGGCGCGCGGTCGTGCCGTCGCCATAGGCCGCGCCCGGCTCTATCCCGTCGCCTGTCTGCGGATCGGTCTGCCCGGACGCGCCTGCACGCGCCTGAGCCGCCAATCCGTCCGGCAGCCGGGCACGGGGCCGCGGATGGAACCGACGGAGCAGCCTGACCTTGGCCTCGGCGCCCCAGCGACCATAGCAGTCCAGCGCGTCGTCGATGTAGGCGGTGGCGATCCGGCCGAGCCCACGGGTTGCATAGAAGCGGCTGGCCAGTTCGCGTGCGAGTCCTTCGATCAGCAACGAGCCGTGCAGCCGGGCCGCGCGCGCGCTGTCGTCGTACAGCTGTTCCGCCGCCAGCCCGTCGCCATCGAGGTCCGCGATCTCGGCGCTCAGCAACAGATGGCGACAGGCGGCCATCGCCGTGCCCGTGGCCCGCGCCCAATCGCCGATCAGCGCCCGATGCCAGGCTAGGCGCGTGCGCAGGGGCTCGGCGTTCCGCGTGGTGACATTGCGCAGGGTCGCGCAGATCGCCAGCGCGGTGAAGAAGTGGCATTCGGCCTGTTCTGGGTGGTCGGCATCGAAGGCATCCGGATCGTGCCCGGATCGCTCGCCAAACACGGCTGCAGCGGCAGCCAGAGCGGCGTTGGGATCGCCCGCCAGGTAGTGGAGCATCACCTTGCTGGCCCAATAGGAATGAACCAGCAAGGTCATGCCCGAACCGGCGACGCTGCTTTCGAAGCGCCGGCCATCGAAGGGGCCATCGTTGAAGTCCGCAAGATGGCAGGTCTTTCCCATCAGGCATGCAAACGTCCGCTCCGGGACCTCCACCAGCTTCGCGGACTCGGACGATCCCGAGGCCCGTGCCAGTTCGAGGTAAGCGAGGACTTCGTCGTAGTCCTGTTGCAGCGCGTGGCCGCGCATCAGCAGATACATGCCGATCCGGTTCGCCAGCCGGCAGGCAAGGCCGGCATCGCCGCTTGCCGCTGCTTGCCTTGTCGCCTGGCGCAGCAGGTCGACGGGCTCGTACTCTGGTACGGATGTCGAGGCGATCATCGTCTGGAGCCAATGGCGTGCTCGACGGCGCTCAACAACTGCTGGGCCTCGAATGGCTTGCGCAGTATCCGTACCGAATCCGGCGGCAGCGCATGCGTACCGCATTCGGCTGGATCGTGTGCCGTCATCAATACCACCTGCAGGCCCGGCCGCCTTTGCTGCAGGATCGCGGCAAGCTGCCATCCGTTGATCACCGGCATGCGAATGTCCGAGATCAGGCATGCGATGGCATCGAGATAGGGGCACTCCAGCAACGCGGTGGCCGTTGCAAAGCACAGCGTGGCGTGGCCTACGGAGGCAAGAAGGTCGGATATCGACTCGACGATCGTCGGGTCGTCGTCGATCACGGCAACCACTGAGTCCGGCGCGAATACCATTGCCTTTACCTTTGCTTTTCCAGCCGGCCGCTATCCGCGGGAATGGTCCGCCTGCGGATTGCCGCGTCGAACCGGCGCGACGTCCTGGCAGCCGAAGGCATTGAGCTGTACCGACATGCGAACCAGCTCGGCGAAGGAGCCGGCGGCCATCTTGCGCATCACTTGCCGCCGATGGATTTGCAGCGTGACTTCGCTGATGCCCAGCTGCGCCGCCGCCTGCTTGTTCAGCAGGCCGCTGACCGCCAATGCGAAGACTTCGCGCTCGCGGGGTGTCAGCAGTGCATGGCGCCGGAGCAGGTCCGCCACTTCGGTGCGCTGTGCCAGCGTCTGCCGGTGTTTGGCGAGCGCGGCTGCCACGGCGGTAACCAGTTGATCGTCGCTGAACGGCTTGGACAGGAAGTCGATGGCACCGGCGCGCATCGCGCGCACCGTCATCGGGATGTCGCCATGGCCGGAGATGAATACGATCGGCGGATGCGCGCCGCCGGCCAGCTCGCATTGCAGGTCCAGGCCATTGATGTCCGGCAGCCTGACATCGAGAACCAGGCAGGACGGCGTCTGCGGCCGCTCGCAGGCGATGTACTCCTGCGCGGACCGGCATGCCACCACTCCCATCCCCATGGACTTCAACAGGTCCGTGGTGGCTTCCAGTACCGACGGGTCGTCGTCGATGACGAATACTGTGCTGTCCCGATTCATGTCCGTTCCATGGCGGTTGTCATTGTGGCGGCGGCGCGCCCTGCGGCGCACCGGTCTCGGTGGCGGCCCGTGGCAGCACCACGCGCAGGATGGCGCCATGCGGCCGGTTCGACGTCGCCGCGATGTGGCCGCCGAACGCTTCCACGATCGATCGGCAGATCGACAGGCCCATGCCGAGCGCGCCGCGCTTGGTCGTGACGAAGGCGTCGAAGCAGTCGCGGCCGTTCAGCGACGGAAAGCCGGGGCCAGTATCGCGAACCTCGATCAGATAACCGTCCGGATGATCGCCGTCCGTCAGCACCGTCAATGTGCGGGCAGCCTCGGACGCGCCGCTCATGGCATCGATCGCGTTGACCAGCAGGTTCAGCATGACTTGCTGCAGCTGTACCCGGTCCGCAGTGGGCCGCATCGGCGAGCGGCCGAACGTGGTCTCGATCGCGATGCCCTTGCGGACCGCCTCCGGCGCGATCAATGAGATCGTCGTGGCAGCCACCTCATTGATATCGACCGCTTCCGCGGCGGGAGCGACCTTCCTGACCAGTTCCCGTGTCCGGTCAAGGACTTCGGCCGCATGCATGCCGCCGCCAACGATGCGCTGCAGCGCATCCCGGGCCTTGTCCAGGTGCGGCGTTTCTGCCGCCAGCTCGGCCAGTGCCGCCATGCCGCTGGCGGCGATGTCCGCGAGCGGACGCTTGACGTCGTGCGCGATCCAGTCGGACAGTTGGCCGATCGTGGCGAGGCGGTTGGCATGGGCGAGCTCGACATGCAGCTCGCGGCTGCGCCTTTCGCTGTCCAGCGCCCGCTGCTCCGCGGCCTTGCGGTCCGACAGGTCCAGCACGAAGGCGACGCCGCTGCGCGCTTCGTCGAACATGGCCGCGCCGATCAGGATCGGGACGCGCGTGCCGTCCTTGCGGATGTACTGTTTCTCCCAAGGCGCCATCGCGCCTGTTTCCCGCAGCTGCTGCAGCTTTGCCGACATCTGGGTTCGCCATTCCGGCGGGGTCATCTCGCGCCAGCTGATGCCGCCCCGCTCGACATCGGACCGGTCATAGCCGGTCATCGCCAGAAACGCATCGTTGGCGTAGGTGACGTTGCCATTCAGGTCCCAGAACAGGATCCCGATGACGTCGGATTCCACCAGCAGCCGCAGCCGCGCTTCCCGCTTTTCCAGCTCGGCATACAGTCTGGCGTTCTCGATCGCGGCGGCAGCATGCGTGGCCAGTATCTCGAGGATGTCGAGCCGCGTCGCGCGGAATGCGCCCGGGGTGTCGTTGTGCGCAAGATAGAGCACGGTCATCTGCCCACCGAAGCCCGCTATCGGCAGGCACAGCACCGAGCGCAGGCCTTGGCGGGCCACGGCCGGCTCGCCGGCAAACCGCTCGTCGCCGTGGGCATCGTCCACGATCAACGTCTTGCCCCGCTTGACCAGATGCCGGAGGATCGCTTCGGGCCAGCGCCGCGGCGCGTCGCCATTGCCGAGGTCGACCGCCACGCCGTCCGCGGCGAAGCGGGCCGAAGCCATGGTCTCCACCTCGTTCGAATGATGCAGGCGAAGCAGCGCCCCGCATTGCGCCCCCGTGGACTCGAGCACGGCGCGCATCACCGTCACCAGCAGCCTGTCGAGCGCGAAATCGTCGTTGACCGGCGACGGCCGCTTGACGAAATCGGCAAAGCTGAACTGGTGCAGCGGCATCATGGCCGTCGGAGCCGGCTCCGCTGCATCCGCCGTGAATCGACCGGCGATCGGATGGGCACGTTGCAATTGATCCACCTTGGCCCGGGCGCCCCACTGCCAGTAGGCCTCGATGGCGTCGTGCAGGTAGATGGCCGCGATGCGTTCGAGCCCTCGCTCCTGGTAAAAGCGCGCGGCCAGCTCGGCCGCCAGCGCCAGGACATGCCTGAATCCGTTCTTGCCGGCGGCCCGTGCACTGCGTTCGTACAGCTGGCCGGCTTCCAGCGTGCGACCTTCGATCCGGGCGATCTCGGCGCCCAGCAGCAGGTGCTTGTCGGTGAAGGTGCGCGATTGCGATTCGGCGGCCCATTTGCGGATCGTCAGATAGTGCTCGTCGAGCTGCGCGCGCAGCGCCGGACGCCGCTCCTCGGGTGCCGAATTCCAGGCGGCCGCGGCGGCCAGCCCGGTATAGAACCGGTACTCGAGATGGCGGACCAGGTGGATCTGGCCGGGCGGCCCTTGCTGGAATCGCTTCGATGCCGCGAGCGCCGCGTCGTGCTGGCCGGCCAGATAGAGCAGCATGGTCATCGACGTCCAGTAGAGTTGGGAGACGACATTCAGCCGCGGTCCGCGGACGTCGGCTTCGAACGCGGCGCCGTCGAAGTCGTCACCCGTAAAGTCAGTCAGGCTACGGGTCTGTCCGCGCAGGCAGGCAATGGTGCGCTCCAGTGTCGTCAGCAGCGCGATGCCGTCCTGGAATCCGGTTTCCCGCGCAAAACCGAGGTAGGCAAGGCACATCCGAGCGTCCTCCGCAAGATCGCGGCCCTGCATGAACCGATGGATGGCGCAGTGGAAGGCGGAGAAGCAGGCGAAATAGATGTCGCCCGCCTCGATGCCCTTCTGGTAGGCCAGGCGCGACCATTCGACGCTTTTCTCCAGCGGCTGCGTCCAGGCCGCCGTTAATGCCATCGTATTGAACGTCCTGGAAGTTTCACGGCTGGTGGCGGCCTGGGCAGCTTGCGCGGCCCGCTCGCATGCGTCCAGGGCCAGGCGATATCCCTCGCGGTAGCGCCCCAGCGCGGGGCCCATCAGCAATCCGAACAGCGCGAATCCCTGGTTGGACGAGCGGGCCGATCCATGGTCGAGGCTCAGCGTCACCATGTTGCAGACCACGACGATGGCCAGCCTGAAGTCGGTGAAGCTGGCCGCCGGCCACGTATCGGCGAGCAGCCGCATCGACATCAGCCGCAGCGGATCGGTCATGGCCGGCAAGCCGGCGATCGACCGCACGGCATGCTCGTCGAACCGGCGCCAGGCCGATTCGAGGGCGAGGTGCACGTCGTCGGCGCTCGGATGGGCGTCCAGCGGGATGCCGAGCCGGTTCAGTGCCGCGACCGCCGTGTCGACGGCCAGATCGTTCTCCGAGCTGACCATGTGCAACTCGATCTTCAGGCGATTGGCCGCGGCGATCTCCAGTTCGGTGCGGGCGAGCTTGAACAGCTCGCCGATCATGGCCTTTGCCTCGGCCACGCCGCCGGCAAGGAAGCGGCATTCGGCATGTTCGAGGGCGAGCTCGTATGCCAGGGCGCGCTGATCGCGTTCATCGGCGCTGGCCAGTTGAGCGCGGCCGGTCGCCAGGTAGTCGCATGCCGCCGCGTAGGCGGTGGAGGCCCTTGCCTTGCGGCCGGCGCGCAGATTCAGCGCCGCAACGTGCGGCCGTTGCGCCGCCGAGATCGGTCCGCCGCGATTCAGATGGCCGACGATCTCAAAAAGGTGGTCGTCGAGATCTCCGTCCGTCGTGTTGTTCAGCAGCAGCATCCCGATGCGCCGATGCATCTGGCTCCTGGCGGCATCCGGTTGCAGCGCATAGGCGGCCTCGTGGACGCGGTCGTGAGCGAAGGCGTACTCGCTCGAATACCGCAGCACCAGTCCGAGCGCGATCGCTTCCTCGAGATGGCGGCGGACGTCCTTCTCGCTGGCCGACAGCGCTATGGCCAGCTTGTACGCCGGCGTCCGGCTTCCCATGCAGGCCAGCACCGTGACCGCGTGGAGCGACGCCTCGGAAAGGCGTGTCAAACGCTCGACCATCAGACCGACGATGTTGTCGGCGATCTCGCGCCGGCGAATTCGCTCGAGGTCCCAGCCCCAGCCGCGGCTCGGGACGTCATAGACCAGCAGGCCATCGTCCGCCAGCGCGGCGACGAACTGCACGATGAAGAACGGATTGTCGCCAGTCTTGTCCAGGATGCACGCACTCAGTGCGGACACCGCGCTGACAGGACATTTCACCGCGTCGGCGATCATCTGCGCGACCTGCGCCTTGCCGATGCCGCGCAGCGAAATATCCAGCGGCGGGCTGGGCTGGGCGTGAAGTTCATCGAGCAGGCTGGCGAGTTCCGGCCGGCCTTCCACTTCGTTGCTGCGGTACGAGCCGATCAGCAGCAGGTTGGCCATGTCGGGATGCGTTGCCAGGTCGCGAAACAGGTCCAGCGTCGCGGTGTCCAGCCACTGCAGATCGTCCAGGAACAGGACCAGCGGATGCCCGGGACGGGCGAATACCCCGATGAAGCTGCGGAACACGCGCAGGAAGCGCGCGCGCGCCTCGGTGCCGGAAAGCTCCGAGATCTCCGGCTGCGGGCCGAGCAGATGCTTCAAGTCGGGGATCAGGTCGACGATCAGGCCGCCATGGCCGCCCAGCGCCGCCTGCAGCGGCGCACGCCAGGCCTGCAGCTCATGCTCGGTCTTGCCGAGCAGCTCGCGGACCAGAGGCTGGAGTGCTTGGGCCACGGCTGTGTACGGCTCGGCGCGCTTGTACTGGTCGAACTTGCCGATCGCGAAGGGGGCGGTCGACGCCGCGAGGGTCTTGCGCAATGCGTCGATCAGCGCGGACTTGCCGATACCGGAATAGCCGGAGACCAGCACCACCCGGCGCTCGCCCGCATTGGCGACGTCGGCATAAGCGGCTTCGAGCTGCGCCAGCTCGGCGTCGCGGCCATAGAGTCCTTCGCGGAAGCGGAATCGTTCGGGCGATTCGCCCGCCCCGGGGGGAAACGGCCGAATCGTCCGGTCGGCCTCCCATTGCGCCAGGCAACGGGCAAGATCGGATGCCAGCCCGCTCGCGCTCTGGTAGCGGTCGCACGGGCTCTTGCCGAGCAGTTTCATCACGATGTCGGAGAGCTGCGCCGGCACCGATTCACGCCGGTGCATGGGCGGAGCCGGTTGCCTGGCCAGATGGCCATGGATCCATTCCGCCGGGCTCGATGCGGTCAGGGGCAACGTGCCCGTGAGCAGTTCGTAAAGCGTGACGCCCAGCGAGTACAGGTCGCTTCGTTGGTCGACGCGCCGATGGATGCGGCCGGTCTGCTCCGGTGCCATATAGGCGAACGTGCCGAACGTTGGGGCTTCGTCTCCCGGATCCTGGCCGGGCGGCACCGCGATGCCGAAGCCGGTCAGGCGGGCGGTGCCCGTCGCCGCATCGAACACGACGTTTCCCGTACGGATATCCCGGTGAAGCCATCCCGCCTGGTGCATCTTCGAAACGGCGGTGGCCAGCGCGATCGCGATGGCCAGGAATCGCTCGATGGCCAGCGCCGGCCCGGCCAGCCGCGACGCGATGTCGCCGCCCGGATCGTGCAGCAGCAGTGCGCCGCTCTGCTCGACGAAGGCAAGCGGAACGACCGCCCATTCGCCATCGAGCCGCTCCTTCAGCCGGTCTTCGTGGCGCAGGCGGGCGCAATCCGGCTTGCGGCCGGGGCGGCCGACCGCTTCGACCACCAGCAGCGCAGATGCAAGGGGCTTCGCAGGGGAGGGGTGTCCGCGATAGATCCGGCGATCGGGCTCGTCGGACAGCAGTTCGATGTGGCCGCCGAACCAGTCGCCAGCTGGGCGCGGGTCATGCATCGCGACGATCTCCGTGCACGTCCTGTCTCCCTTGTCGGACTGGTCCGCGTAGTCGTGTAGCCGCGGCCAGCGCGGCCGTCGGGGTGCCATATGATCGCGCGAACCGTGCCGACTATCCAGCCCGCGGTATGCCGCTCGACATCATACAAAGCCATGATTTACGTGCGGGCCCAAATGCTGTTGCCTGCGGGCCCTTGGACAGGGCGCGGAGGCGCTGCCGCTGCGCCGAGACACCCGGCGGCGTCGATCCTGCCGCTGGCGATCGCCGTCGCGGCAAGGCGGTCGGTCCAGTGGCCGCTGACGATCAGGCCGCCACGATGCGCGAGCCGGACGCCCGCCGCGAACGGCTGGCAACAGGTGGCGTGGCCGGACCCTGTGGCCTGAAGGTGGACATAGGCCAGGGCTTCGGTGCCGACCGCGCGTACGGCCGCCTGCGCACGCGCCAGTTCCGCCGCCGTCGTCGGCAGGCTCAAGGTCAGCCCGACGCGGCCCGGCGGCCATGTGTTCAGCAGCGCCTGGACCGCGTCGCGCAGGAAGCCGCTGTCGGCCGACGTCCGGCCGATCCGATCCGGCCACGTACCGAGCGTCGCGGCAAGCTCGACCCCATCGAAGCCCGCGTCGATGGCCTGCTCCGCCGCGGTACGGTACGCGTCGAGCGCCGCATCGATCTGGTCCTCGTTCAGCGGCAAGCCGACCGCACCGGCCGATGCGCCGATGCGCGCCACGGCAATGCCGCCTGCCGCATGGATCGAACGCGTGGTCTCGAGCCAGCCATTGACCTCGCTGGCGCAGGCGATCCCCGTTGTCAGCGGATGACCCTGTCCGGCCAGCGCGCCGTCGGCCAGCGCGCAGACCCTCAATCGGCCTTCGGCGGTTCCGTGGCTGTCGGCCTGGCGGGCGCAGCGGACAGGGTCCGCCGGGGCGCCGACCATGAAGAGCCGGTGTCGCAGGCGTAGCGCGCCCAGGGTCAATGGCAGGAGCAGGGCTCGAAAGGGTTCGGCGGTCATGGTTGGGTGAGGCAGTGCCGCGGGGACACCGTTGATGTTGGTCCAGCGGTGCGGCAGGGGCGAGTTATTCGTTGCTAAGAATCGCCCGGCATGGCCGCGGGCCGGCGGGAGTTGGGGCGGGCAGGGATCAGGCGCCCGCAGCGTTCTTAGCAAGTCTTAACTCGCGTTATGCGCAGGCGCCGACAAGAATGACCGCAATGCATTTCTGTCTCCACTGAGCTACAGATCCCCATGAATACGCCGCCAGCCGCCACGTTTGGCCTTGCCGCAACGCGCGTTCCGCCGCCTCCGACCGCCCGCGCCGCGAGCTCGCTGCTCGAGCCCGGCGTCGCGCGACATGTGATGGACAACGGGGTGCCGGGGCGCGGCGGTCCGTTGACACCGGGCGCCCGGGTCCAGGTACGGCGGGGGGCGAGCTGGCTGATGCCGGTCACGGTGTGGGAGTCCTCCGCGGATGGCGAGGCCGCGCCCGCACCGCCGCCTGTAGACGGCCATATCCTGGAGTGGCATTTGTCGGCCTCCACCGTGCAGCGGGTGTTGCCGTCTGGCCACATCATCGAAACGCTGCCGCCGAACGGCTTCCTGCTCCGCCCGATGGGGCTGTCGCTGCGGGTGAAGACGGCCGGCCCGACCTGCTACGTCCATTTCCATCTGGCCGACTCCTTTCTGCGTACCGTCGCCGTGGACTGGCTCGGCGATGCGGCCGACTGCGACGGCTTGCTTTGCTGCGGGCAACTGATGAGAAGCGATGCTCAGCTTGTGTCGATGCTCGATGTGTATTTGCGCCGCGCGCTGGACCCTGACGAAGCGCCGACCCGGCTCGAAATGGACAGTCGCGCCCACCTGATTGCGTTGCAGGTCCTGCGGCGCCATTCCACGCTGGTCGAGGGGCAGCTCCGCGCCAGGCGCGGCGGCCTGGCGCCCCATCAGTTGAAGAAGGCCTGCGAGCTGATGACGCGCGATCTCGCCGAGGATATTCCGCTGAGCGTGCTGGCTGGCGAGATCGGCGTTTCGTACCATCACTTCTGCCACGCCTTCAAGATGTCCACCGGACAGCCGCCACGGCAATGGCTGGTCGAGCGCAGGGTCGAGGCCGCGTGCGAACTGTTGCGGACCACGCGCATGACGGTGACCGAGATTGCCGCTGCCGTCGGATATGACGACCAGAACCAGCTGCTGCGCGTGTTTCGCAGCAGGCGCGGGACCACTCCCGGCGCGTATCGGCGCGAATTCCAGGATGTCGCCGGCACCGCGGCCGTGGCCATGACCGTGGCCGCATGACGGCTTGAGGCCGAGCATGGAATCGGCTCGCTCGCCGCGAGCGCCCTGCAATGTGTCATACAATCGCCCGCTTTCGCCGGGCATGCCTTTGCCTCACCCGATTGGACTAATAGAAAGCTGTGATTCCGGCGCGCGCCCGCGTCACGGTATCTTCGCGCCGGAAGCCGTCATCGAGTCGGGGACGCAATGGTCGGGCGATTTCAATTCCTTGTTCCGGGAGCGAACGGCGCTGCCCTGATGGCGCGGCAGGGGCCATAGCCATGGCGCCCGAGGCGACGCTGAACTTCGGCCCTTTCAGCCTGCTCCCGCGTCAGCGCGTATTGCTGGAGGGCGGGGTGCCGGTACGGCTCGGCAGCCGCGCGTTCGATCTGCTCGTGACGCTGGTGGAGCGGGCTGGCGAAATCGTTCCGAACGCCGAACTGATGGCGCGCGTCTGGCCGAATGTGATCGTCGAATCCGGCGCGCTCAGGGTCCATCTGGCCGGCCTGCGCAAGGCGCTTGGCGATGGCCGGCAGGCACAGCGCTACATCGTCAACGTGCCGATGCAGGGCTACTGCTTCGTTGCTCAGGTCACGCCGGGAAGCGCGCCGGATTTGCCGGCAACGACTGCCTCCGAAGCAGGCGGAGCGGGCGGGATGGCCGGTGCAGGCGGCCCGATACCCACGGCAACAGGCACCGTGCCGGCCCCGCATGCGCCGATGGCGATGCCGCTGCCCGCGCAGGTGGCGCGCGTGATCGGCCGGGACGAGGTCGTCGCCGAACTGGTGCGGGAGCTGCCGCAGCGGCGGTGCGTCACGGTGACCGGACCGGCCGGAATGGGCAAGACCACGGTCGCACTCGCCGCGGCAAGGCAGCTTTCCCCTTCGTTTGGCCAGCACGCGGTATTCGTCAATCTGGCGCCGCTCAAGGACGCCTCGCTGGTCACCAACACCGTTACCGCCGCGCTCGGGATTTCCGCGCCCGGTGCGGCATCCTTGCACGTCCTGCTGACCCATCTGCGGGACCGTCGCGTCCTGATCGTGCTGGACAATTGCGAGCATGTGATCGAGTCCGCCGCGGAACTGGCCGAGGCGCTGCTGACAGGCGCGCCTGGCGTCCATTTGCTGATGACCAGCCGCGAGCCGCTGCGCATCCACGGCGAATGGGTCCAGCGGCTCGGCTCGCTCAGCGTACCTCCCATGCTGGAAAAGCTCAGCGTGCACCAGACACTCGGCTATGCGTCGGCGGACCTGTTCGTCGAGCGCGTCAGGGCCAGCCTAGATTCGTTCGAGCTATGCGAAGCCGATCTGCCGGCCCTTGGCCGGATTTGCCGCGCGCTCGACGGCATACCGCTGGCACTTGAACTGGCGGCCGCGGGGGTGGACCGGCTCGGCATGCGTGGCGTGGCTGCCCATCTCGACGATCGGCTCGGCCTGCTGACCCGTGGACGCCGCACCGCGCTGCCGCGCCACCAGACTCTGCGGGCGGCGCTGGACTGGAGCTATGCGCTGCTGCCCGAACCGGAGCGCTGCCTGCTGCGAAGCCTGTCGATCTTCCGTGGCCGGTTTACCGCGGAAGGGACCAAGGCCCTGATGGACGGCTGCGCGATGGCCGGCGATGTCGACGAGCATCTGTACAACCTGGTCAGCAAGTCGCTGCTGATGTCGGACGTCAGTGGGGAGGTCGCGCAGTACTGGCTGCTGGAGACCACGCGCGAGTATGGGCTGGCGCAGATGGAAAGCCATGGCGAAACGGCCAGGGTGTCGCGCCTGCATGCCGGCCACATGGTGCAGCTCGCCGACGCGGCCGAACGCGCGAGGCCGCATCAGCCGCAGGGCGAATGGCTGGCGCGCCATGCCTACCTGCTCGACGACTTTCGCTTCGCGCTGCACTGGAGCCTGTCCGAGCGCGGGGATCTGAACATCGGCGCCGCGCTGGCCGGCGCCTCCGCGCCGCTGTGGTACGCGCTGTCCCATATGGCCGAATACCTGTCGCTGGTCGAGCGACTGCTCGAACTGCTGCCCGGTACGGACGCGCTCGACCCCGCTCGCGAGATCGCGGTGCGCGAGGCCCACGGCCATGCACTGTGGAACAGCCGTGGTGCAGGACCCGCTGCCATCGCGACTTTCGAGCGTGCGCTGGAGCTTGCGCAGCGGACCAATTCGATTCCAGACCAGCTGCATGCGTTATGGGGCCTGTGGCTGGTCAGCAATTCGTTGGGGGACTATCCGCTGACCGTCCGCCGGGCCAATCAGTACGGGGGGCTGGCTCCGCTGACCGGCAATCCGGCCGATGCGGTGGTGCATGACAGGATGATGACGCTGAGCATGCATTTCACCGGCCAGCATGCCAGGGCGAACTTCCACGCGCGGCGGGTGCTGGCACAACCGTTGAACGTCAATGTCAGCGCGCGGCGCAGCGGCTTCCAGTTCGACCAGCGCGTGGCGGCGCTGATGACGCTGGCGCGCATCCTGTGGCTACAGGGTTTTCCGGATAGCGCGCTCGATCATGCGGAAGGAGCGGTCGAGCGGGCGCTGAACATCAACCATTCGCTGTCGCTGTGCTTTGCCATCTCGGTGGGGTGCGGGCCGGTGGCATTCTGGAGCGGCGACGGCGAGCGGGCCGAGCGCTATACCGCTCTGTTGCGCAAACGCGCGGCGGAGTACGCACTGACGTTCTGGGGCCATTTCGGCGAAGGCTATGCGCTGGTGCTCGGCCGTCGTCGCGGCGACGTCGACCACGCCGACGTTCCGGCAAATTGGCCGCGATCGCTTCGGGACACGCTCTGCACACTCGACGCGGACCTGGTCCAGACGGCGGATTTCGAACGCGGCCGGACCGGGGTGGTACCGTGGATCTCCCCCGAGCTGTTGCGGATCGAGGGCGAACGCCTGCGCCGTCTTGGCGATGCCGAGGCCGCGGAGCGATCGATGCGGGCGGGCCTGGCGATGGCCGACGAACAGGGCGCCCGGTCCCTGTCGCTGCGCTGCGCGATGAGTCTGGCGGACCTTCTGGCTGATGTCGGATCGCGCGGCCCGGCGATCGACGTGCTGGCGCCGGTGTATGAAGCCTTCACCGAGGGATTCGGCACGGCGGATCTGCAGGCCGCCTCGTGCCTGTTGAAGCGGCTGGCGTGAGGGCGCCCGTGGTCAGGCGATCGCGCTGGCGCCGATGCTGTCGAGCACGAAGCGGACGCGGGCGGCCACGTCGGCTCGCGGCAATTCGATCAGCGTATAGCCGCAATCGCGATACGCCTGCGCGACGGCATCAAAGGTGCGCTCGGCTTCGTCCAGCGATTGCTTGCGCTCCGCGTCCTGCCGATAGATTTCCGGCCACGGCGGTGCGATGAAGACCTGTTGCCGATAGCGAAACGCGGCGGCGGCCCGCAGCAGATGCTCCGGCACCGGCAGTTCGCACAGCCGCAGATAGCCGATGACGTCCGGCACGCCGCGATCGAACAATACCGGGCCCGCTTGCCGCTGCCCCATGCGATAGGACCTCAGTTCCCAGCCGAGCATCGCCTCGGCGAAGGCCTGCCGGTCGCGCCACGGCAGCGCGGGGCCGTCGATCGCGACCTGATCCTGGATGATGCCGCGGCCCGCTTCTTCCGAGCGGGCGTAGCCTTGCTGCTCGAGCGCATCGATCAGCGTGCTCTTGCCCGAGCCCGGGCCGCCGGTGAAGACGATCAACCGGGCGGTATTGTCGGTGCCGCGGGCGGCGGCATGGCGGCCCGTCAAGCCCATGTCTTGTGCTGACATTGCTCCTTCCTCAAGTTGGGAGTATGGGGTGCTTCGGTTTGGCGCACTCGCGCCGCGGCTACTTCGACGTGGCGATGCGCGCCGTCAACAGCGGGTAGGGATTGATCGCGCCGGCCGGCGTATAGATGCCGTAGTGCAGATGCGGTGGCGTACCGCGCGCGTTGCCGGTATTGCCGACATAGCCGAGCACGGTGCCCGGCATGACGCGATCGCCGGGCGCGATCTCGCCATAGCGGTCGAGGTGGGCGTAGTAGTGCATCTGCCGGCCCGGTCCCATGACCCAGACGACCTGGCCGCCGAGATTGTTGGTGCCGACGCGGGACACGATGCCTTCGGTCGCCGACACGACTTCGCGTCCGCGCGGCGCGAAGATGTCGATGCCCTGATGCCGGCGGCCGCCGGAGCGCGCGGCATTCCAGGTATCGCGCAACGCGTTGGCCGATACGCCCGCGACCGGCACCGGCAGCGCTTTCGGCGCCGGCATCGCGGCCAGGCGGATGCCGTAGACCATGCGATCCAGCACCGGCTGGAGGCGCGGCCAGGCCCACCACGCGGCGGCCGCGAAGGCCGCGATCCACAACCAGCCCGACCGCCTGCGCAGGATCGACACGGTGGTCAGCCTGCCGCGGTGATCGCCGGCCCGCGCGGAATCAGGCGGCCCTCGTGGTGGCAATCGACACGCCGGCCTGCAGCGTGCGGGTGACCGGTGTCTTGCCGGCGATTTCCAGCAGGCGTTCCCACTGCTCGTCGCTCAGCGATGCCGACGTGTGCAACGTGCGTTCGATCCGCGTATCGCCGTCGCGGTTCTTCAGCAGCGTCAGCTCGACGCGAAGATCGCCGAGGTCCCAGCCCTTGCGGTCCGCATACATCCGCAGCGTGATCGCGGTGCACGCGCCCAGCCCGGTCAGCACATAGTCGTACGGAGCCGGCCCGGCATCCTGTCCGCCGGCCCTGGCGGGCTCGTCGGACACCAGCTGATGCTTGCCGGTGGTGATCTCGTGCCGGTAATTCGGTCCGGCGGCGCGGACGCTGGCGTGGGAAACCGGGGTCATGGCGGGTGGCTCCTGTCGGGTCGGTTCACGAAAATGGCTGACATCGCGGGGCGAATACTGTCCCGGCCGCGCGAATCCACCGGGCATTTTATGCCTCAATTCGTCGTCAACACCCGCACCGGGCCGCGCCGCTCCAGCATGTCCACGACGACATGCCGGCCCGAGCGCCGCAGCGCGACGTCGGCCGAGCCGCCGCCGACCGCGAGGTTGCGGAAGACCACCTCGTCGAGGAAGGCCGGCAGCGCCGGCTCGTCGAAGGTGATATGCACGCGTTCGGTGTCGAAGCCCAGCCCCAGGCTGGCCTGCAGCATGTACAGCGGCGCGGCCGCGGCCCAGGCCTGCGGGATGCAGGCGACCGGATAGAAGGTCGGGCCCTGCGTGCCCTGGCGCGGGAAGCCGCAGAACAGCTCGGGCAGGCGGCGCAGGTCGATATAGGTGGACGCCGCGAACAGGCCCTCGAAGATCCGTGCCGCCTCGCGATGGAAGCCGTAACGGGCCATGCCGCCGGCGATCAGCGCATTGTCGTGCGGCCAGACCGAGCCGTTGTGATAGCTCATCGGGTTGTAGCGCGCCTCGTTCGACGCGACGGTCCGCACGCCCCATCCGCAGAACGACGTTCCCGACATCAGCGTGCGGACCACCGCGGGCGCGCGCTCGGGAAACGCGATGCCGGTCAGCAGCGCATGGCCCGCGTTCGACGTGCGTACCCGGCAGGGCCGCTTGTCGCCATCGAGCGCGAGCACGTAGGTGCCAAGCGCCTCGTCGAAGAACGCCGCGTCGAAGGCCGCGCGCAGCGCCTCGGCGCGCGCGGCGCATTGGGTGGCGCGCTCCGTCATGCCCAGTTGCCCCGCAATGTCGGCGCCGGCCTGCCAGGCACCGTAGACGTAGGCCTGCACCTCGGCCAGTGCGATCGGTCCCTTGGCCAGCGTGCCGTCCGCATGGAACACCGAGTCGTGGCTGTCCTTCCAGCCCTGGTTGACCAGCCCTTCGGTGGTGCGCCTGCCGTACTCGACGAAGCCGTCGCCATCGCGGTCGCCATAGCGCTCGATCCACTGCAGCGCGGCCTCGAGGCTCGGCCACAGCCGCTGCAGCGTGCCCAGGTCTCCGGTGCGATGCAGATAGGCGCCGGCCAGCATCACGAACAGCGGCGTCGAATCGATGCTGCCGTAGTAGCGGCGGAACGGCACCTCGCCGAGTTCGGCCATCTCGCCGTGCCGTACCTCGTGAAGGATCTTGCCGGGCTCGGCATCGGCGGCGGCATCGTTGTCGGTGGCCTGATTGGCCGCCAGGTAGCCGAGCACGCCGCGCGCGATATTCGGGTCCAGCCACAGCGTCTCAAGCGCCGTGATCAGCGCGTCGCGGCCGAACACGGTGCTGAACCACGGAATGCCGGCGTAAGGGTACGGACCTTGCGGCGTATCGGTGATCAGCATGTACAGGTCGGACACGCTGCGCCGGACGGCTTCGTTGAAGATCTCGTTCGACGTGACGATCGAGGCCGCGCGCGAGGCCGAGTTGCGCAACGCCCGCCTGGCATCGCGCAGCGCGCTGAAGAATGTGCAGCGCGTCTGCTGCGGAATCTCGCCGATGCCGCAGCGGATCTCGACGAACAGCAGCCGCGCCTCCTTCGGCTGCAGCTCCATCGTGAAGCGGGCGCAATTGCCGGTCAGCCGTGTCGGCGCCGGATCGAACAGCAGCGCGGTGTGCCGGCTCTGCTGGTCCAGTCCGGTATAGCCGAGGATGACCCGATTGTTGGTAATGCGCGCCGGATGGTGTTCGCCGCGGCGCTCGCGCTTCGAGCCGCGGACTTCGAACAGGTCGGCGAAATCCGCGGCAAACGCCAGTTCGAGCTGGATGCGGCGCGGCTTGTCGTCATAGTTGCGGATCAGCAGCCGCTCGTAGCACGTCGCATTCCACAGGAAGCGCGAGCGGCGCAGATGGAGCACGTCGTGTTCGACCGTTAGCTGGCCATCGCCGTCGAACAGATCGGGATTGGTGAGGTCGCAGGTCAGCGTCGCGTTGTCGTCGCGCAGCGTCGATGACAGCAGCATCGGCCGCGCGCCATCGATCGACAGGAACAGGTGCGACAGATGGCGGCAGTCCCGATGGAATACGCCCTCGGGACTGCCGGGACCGGACAGCGCATCGCCATTGTGGTCGAACACGGCGAAGGTATCGCCATGCTTGAGCGTGCGCGGCCTTCGTTCCTGCAGCGACGCGGCGGCCGGGATGAAGAACTGGGCGAGCTGGGTACCGCCGGGCCCGCTGGGCGCCGGCGCGTGGGTAGCGGCAACAGTGCTGGCGGTTGGCATCGTCGCGATCCTTTGCGGTTCAGGCGAGGGCACGCAGACCGACGCGATCGCTGCCGATCGCGTTGCCCACCGTTGCTCCCATGGCACGGCGCAGCAGTGCACCGGCGTTCAGGTCGGCCAGGCTGCGATAGATCTCGACATACCGCTGCGCCATTTGTTCCACGGTGAAGCGGCGCTCGAAGGTGGCGCGGATCCGGCCCCGGTCCAGTTCGTCGATGCGTCCGACCGCTTCCGCCGCCTGCTCGATGTCGTCGACGATAAAGCCGGTCACGCCCTCGTCGATGACTTCGGGCACCGAGCCGCAGCGATAGGCGATCACCGGTGTGCCGCAGGCCATCGCCTCGATCATCACGAGGCCGAACGGCTCCGGCCAATCGATCGGGAACAGCAACGCGCGGGCATTGCCGAGGAATTCGGCCTTCTGGTGCTCGTTGATTTCGCCGATGAACCTGACTTTCGGATGCGCGGCGATCATCGGCGCGATGACCTCGTCCCAATAGGCCTGGTCGGCCTTGTCGATCTTGGCGGCGATCTTCAGCGGCATGCCGGTACGCGCCGCGATCTCGATCGCGCGATCGGGCCGCTTTTCCGGCGAGATGCGGCCGAGGAAGGCCAGATAGCCCCCCTTCGGATCGGCGGTGAAGGGCAGCAGGTCGCGCGGCAGCCCATGGTGCACCGTGCCGACCCAGTTGACAGGCGGCATCGGCCGGCGCTGGTGGTCGGAGATCGACACCAGCGGAAACTCGGGAAACGCGCGATAGAACGGCGCCAGATCGGGCAGATCGAGCCGGCCATGCAGCGTGGTGACGGTGCGCTCGGCGATATCGCGGATCAGCGGGAAATGCAGCAGGTCGATGTGGAAGTGCAGCACATCGAAGTCGTCGGCACGCCGACGGACCTCGTCCAGCATCATGACGTGATAGGGGATCGGGTCTTTCACCCTGGGATCGAGCCGTAGCGCGATGTCGGAGCCGCGTACCAGCTTCGCGGCGGTCCTGGAGTCGCCGCTGGCGAACAGGGTCACGTCATGACCCTGGCGGACCAGCTCTTCGGTCAGATAGGACACGATGCGCTCGGTGCCGCCGTAGAGCTTGGGTGGGCAACGCTCGGCAAGCGGGGCGATCTGGGCAATCTTCATCAGCAAACCTCCTCTTCAAGCGAAGTTGACTGTCCGGAAGCCGCGCGGCCGCGATGGCCGGCGCGGCGTGGGTGCCGTTCCAGAGAAGACGGGCCGACGCCAAAATAGGGGCGGCTGTGTGACCTTCAAGAGCCCGCCTCCCCAAATTTTTTGGGCGGCGCAGCTGCGCCGCCCTTCTGGATTAGTTATATGCGATGCCGAAGCGGTGTGAAGAGCGGGCCGCATCGCGGCTTTGCGCAAGGGGATGTTCGGTGTTCAGCGCTGGCCGTCGCCGAGACCATGACGGGCATGCCATTGCGCCAGCGATTCCTCGGGCCACTGGCCGCAATGGACATGGCCCTTGCCGCGCGGCACGTCGACCCAGGGCGCCGCAAAGTCCAGCGCCGCCTCGACGACCTCGGGCGGCCGCGGCAGCGGGGTATCGATCGCCGACGCATGCGGATGAACCAGCTCCGGCCAGCGCGGGTCCCATAGCCACAGCGGGCTGCCGCATTGCAGGCAGAAATGGCGCGATGCCGGCGAGCGGGTCGCGCGCTTGCCCGGCTCGCGGATCACGGCGTGATAGATGCCCAGATGCTTGCGGCCCCGTACGCGCAGCGTGTTGGCGTCGGCGCCCAGATTGATCGCATAACCGCCCGAGCCCGCCGTCTTGCGGCAGATCGAGCAATGGCAATGCATGAACGGGTAATACGAAGACGACTCGACGCTGAAATGCACCGCGCCGCAATGACAGGAGCCTTCCAGATGCATGGCGACCTCATCTTCCAGAGTGGTGGATCGAGGTTCCCATTGTGGAAGCTGATCGCTGGAATACCAATCGGATGCCAATCCGCAGGCCGGGATGCAGGGAAGGCGCCGCGCAAAACAAAAAGCCCGCCGATCGCAAGATCGGCGGGCTTTCTGCTTGTTGCTGGCGGAGTGGACGGGACTCGAACCC
>MTEU01001296.1_pt2 | contig 39235 bp, 36 predicted proteins | sample 1042701 | NCBI WGS metagenome assembly MTEU01 (sample SAMN06185813, study PRJNA358809) | soil metagenome | isolation source: naturally attenuated soil | place: India | collected 2015-05-23
GGCGGTTCGCACGCCACCGCCGCCCGAAACGACCCGCAACCCTAAAGTCCGCCGCCCAATCTGCCGTTACCACCCTCATCCACCGCCACGGTCGCGACTGCATCGCGCGGCCAGGGCGACCAACAGAATCCGGGGCTAGTGCATGTCTCTCTTCAATATCGGCCTGTCCGGCCTGAATACGGCACAGAACGCGCTGACGACCATCGGCCATAACGTCAGCAACGCGGCGACCGCCGGCTACACGCGCCAGAACACCATCATCGCGTCGTCGGGCGGCCAGTACACCAGCCAGGGCTTCTTCGGCCAGGGCTCGACCACCACCACGGTGATGCGGGTCTACGACGAATTCCTGACCAGCCAGCTGCGCGCGGCCGAAACGTCGAGCGCGCACCTGTCGACGTACTCGGAACAGATCAAGCAGATCGACAGCCTGCTGGCCGACCAGAAGGGCGGCATCGCGCCGCTGATGCAGAAATTCTTCGCCGCGGTGCAGGGCGTGGCCGACAAGCCGGGCGACACCGCGGTCCGCCAGAACATGCTGAACGCCGCCCAGTCGCTGGCCGGCCAGCTGCGTTCCGCGGCGTCGTACTTCCAGAACCAGCAGGAAGGCATCAACAGCGAGATCCAGAGCTCGGTCACGCAGGTGAACGCCTTCGCCAAGGAGATCGCCTCGCTGAACAGCGAGATCGCCAAGGCCACCGCCGCCAGCGGCGGCCAGCCGCCCAACGATCTGCTGGACCAGCGCGACGAAATGGTCGCGCAGCTGAACAAGCTCGTCGGCGTCAAGGTAGTCGCGCAGGACGGCGGCAGCTACAACGTGTTCGTCGGCAACGGCCAGCCGCTGGTCGTCGGCGCCAACTCGTACGACCTGAAGGCCGTACAATCCGCGGCCGACCCGTCGCGGATGGGCATCGCCTATACGCTTCCGGACGGCACCGCGATCGAGATGGATGACGCGCTGTTCAGCGGCGGCAGCATCGGCGGCCTGATGCAGTTCCGCAGCGAGACCCTCGACGCCGCGCAGAACGCGATCGGCCGACTGTCGCTGGCGATCGGCCAGACCTTCAATGCGCAGCACCGCCTGGGCATGGACCTGAAGGGCCAGATCGGCGGCGACATGTTCGCGATGGGCTCGCCGACCGTGATCGGCAACACGCGCAACAACGGCACCGGCACGGTGGCGGCCACGGTTGCCGATGCCACCGCGCTGACCACCAGTGACTACACGGTGACCTACGACGGTACCAGCTACAGCCTGGTGCGGATGTCCGACAACGAAGTGGTCGCCACCGGCGCCGGCCCCACCTTCACGGCCGACGGCCTGAGCATCACGGTCGGCGGCACCATGGCCGCGGGCGACACCTTCCAGATCCAGCCGACCCGCAATGTCGCTCGTTCGTTCGACCTCGCCATCACCGACCCCGCCAAGGTCGCCGCCGCCTCGCCGGTGCTCGCCGAGAGCAGCGCATCCAATGTCGGCTCCGGTACGGCCAAGGTCAGCAATGTCGCGCAGGGCTTCAACGTGCCGCCGTCGAAGATCGTCGCGACCTACGACGGCACCGGCTATACCTTCACCGACGCCGCCGGCAATCCGGTGACGCCGGACGCCGGCCCGGTGCCCAACGGCAGCGCGGTCGACTATACGTTCGACGGCGTGACCGTCAGCTTCGGCGGCGCGCCGAAGGCCGGTGACAGCTTCACGATCGGCTCCAACGTCGGCGGCTCGTCCGACAACGGCAATGCGCTGGTGCTGGCCAAGCTGCAGACCACCAAGACCATCAACGGCGTGTCCAGCTTCAACGACGCCTATGCCGAGCTGGTCAACGACATCGGCAGCCGTACCAAGTCGATCGATATCGCGTCGACCTCGCAGAACAGCATCACGACCCAGGTGCGTACCGCCCAGCAGTCGGTCTCCGGCGTCAACATGGACGAGGAAACCGTCAACCTGCTGCGCTTCCAGCAGCTCTATCAGGCCAGCGCGCAGGTGATCCAGACCGCTTCATCGCTGTTCGACGCCATCATCAATATCCGCTGACGGGCCGCCCGCCTACCGAGACCAGGAAACCATCATGCGTGTCGCCACTTCCACGTTCTACCAGCTCGGCCTGTCCGCGATGAACGGCCAGCAGTCCTCGCTGCTGCACGTGCAGCAGCAGCTCGGCACCGGCCGGCGCGTGCTGAACCCGTCCGACGACCCGATTGCCGCCACGCGCGCACTCGGTGTGACGCAGTCGATCGGCGTCAACGAGCAATACGCCACCTCGCGTACCCAGGCCAACATCAGCCTGGCGCTCGAGGAAAAGACGCTGCAGAGCGTGATCACCACGATCCAGAACGTGCAGACGCTGATCGTCAACGGCGGCAACGGCACCATCAGCAACGCCGACCGCGCCTCGATCGCGTCCGAACTGCAGAGCAACTACGAGCAGCTGCTGGGACTGGCCAACGCCGACGACGGCAACGGCCAGTACCTGTTTGCCGGCTTCAAGTCGGGCACCCCGCCGTTCGCGGCCAATGGCGGCACCGTGCAATACGTCGGCGACACCGGCTCGCAACTGCTGCAGGTCGACGTCGCCCGCCAGATGGCCGCCGGCGACAACGGCCGCGATGTATTCCTCAGCGTCACCGGCTCGGCCGACTACGTGATGACCGAAGGCGGCGGCAATACCGGCACGGCGCTCTACGGCGCGCTGTCGGTCACCGACCCGAGCAACCCGCTGTACGGCCACGAATTCTCGATCGACTTCACCGTCGACGGCGCCGGCAATACCACCTACACCGTCACCGACAACAGCGCCGTGCCGCCCACGGCCATCGTGCCGTCTACGCCTTACGTAGCCGGGGATGCGATCCAGTTCGGCGGCGTGTCGTTTACCGTCAAGGGCGCGCCGGCCAACGGCGACTCGATGACGCTGGCCCCGGCCAAGCAGGCGGGCACCGACATCTTCGCGAACATCCAGGCCGCCATCGACGCGCTGAAGCAGCCGATCGTCACCGAGGCCGACCGTGCGCGGCTCGATAACGCACTGTCGACCGCCAACCGCAAGATGTCCAACTCGCTCGACAACGTGCTGACCGTGCGCGCGTCGGTCGGCTCGCGGATGCAGGAACTCGATGCGCTCGACACCATCGGGGCCAACCGCGACCTGAACTACGAGCAGACGCTGTCGGGCCTGCAGGATCTGGACTACGCGTCGGCGATCGCCGAGTACTATCAGCGCCAGACCGCGCTGCAGGCGGCACAGCAGTCGTTCATGCAGATTCAGGGGATGAATCTGTTCAATTATCTGCGGTAAGCCTGGATAACACGGACAAGGCTGCCGGCCTGCACCCCGGACCAGGGGTGGGAGCCGGCGGCGTACCGCAGGTCTCCACCCGAACATCTCGACTGCCTCAGCCTTCCGCCGCCACGCGCGATCATCGCGTCGAACGCCTCATCCGCGTCGTCACGGAAAACGTCTCGGCGGGATGGATCGTGACAGAGACTTCGAAGGTGTCGCCCGCCTCGTCAAGGTAGCGGCGCACGACTTTCAGCACCGACGACCCGATTTCGATGCCGAGCGCGCGGGCCACGCGTTTGTCGGTCAGCGTCGAGGCACGTACGCTTTGTTCGATCTCGGCGATCTGCCGGCCGTGGCGCGACTCGATCAGCGAGCTGACGAGCACGTCCGGCGTATCTCGCACGATGGCGCCGATGTCCTCGTAGGCGGTATCGATATAGATGTCGGTCCACGCGATCGGCGTGGCGGCCGCATCGTCGTTCCATCGCACGCTTGAAATGCGCAGCCATTTCGTTGCCGGCGTGCCCCCCAACGCAGCAGCCACTTCGGCAGGCGCGACGGTCGTCTCCACGGCTTGCACTACGCGCCGATGCTGCTCCCCGAACTGCATCAGATCTTCGACCGACGCCAGCGTCGGCTTGAACACCGCCTTGGGCTCGGCGGCTTCGACACGTGTGCCGACGTTCTTTCGGCGCGACACCAGCCCGAGGTCCTGCAGTTCCTGCAATACAGCGCGGATCGTGTAGCGGCTGGCGTGGAACTGCTCGCACAACTCGAACTCGGTGGGCAACAGCGCTCCGACCGGATAGCGGCCGCCCTTGATGCCGTCCAACAGTTCGCGAGTGATCTCTGGTGCGGTTCGTCTGCTCATTTCGCCATTGTCCCCGACTCAACGGAGCGCGATTCAAGGGTTAACACCTATTCTCCGGTATATGTTCGAACATATTTAATGCGGATATGTTCGAACATATCGAACGACCAGCCTATTGCAACAAGGTCGCTCCATGCCCAACTCCAGCATTCCCGCCGCCAGTACCGTCGTCGATTCCGCGCTGTTCCGCGATGCTTTCGGAACCAGGAAGATGCGAGAGATCTTCTCCGACGGTGCGCTGGTACAGCGCTACATCGACGTCGAGGTCGCCCTTGCCAGCGCCGAAGCCCGCGTTGGCGTGATTCCGGCCGAAGCGGCCGAGACGATCGCACGCGAAGCGCGTATCGAGCGCATCGACTTCGATCACATGCGCGAGGAAACCGATATTGTCGGCTATCCCATCCTGCCGCTGGTGCACCAGCTGGTGCAGATGTGCGGCGACGCAGGACGTTACGTTCACTGGGGAGCCACCACGCAGGACATCATGGACACGGCCGTGGCCCTGCAGGTGCGCGACGGGCTGGACAGCATCGAGGCCGATATTCGCGCGCTGCGCGGCATCCTGGCCGATCTCGCCAAGGCGCATCGCGATACCCCGATGGCCGGCCGCACGCACCTGCAGCAAGCGCTGCCGGTGACCTTCGGCTACAAGGCCGCTGTCTGGCTGGCGATGTTCGACCGGCACCAGCAGCGCCTGGCCCAGCTACGCCCCAGGGTTGCGGTGGTGCAATTCGCCGGCGCCGCCGGCACGCTGGCATCGCTGGGCGACAAGGGCTTCCAGGTGCAGCGCGAGCTGGCCGAGGAGTTGGGCCTCGGGGTACCCGCGACGACCTGGCATGTCGCGCGTGACGGTTTTGCCGAGGCCGTCAATCTGCTCGCGCTGATTACCGGCTCGCTCGGCAAGATCGCGTTGGACATCATGATCATGGCGTCCACCGAGTTTGCGGAAGTCTACGAGCCCTTCGTCAAGGGGCGCGGGGCGAGTAGCACGATGCCGCAGAAGCGCAATCCCATTTCGAGCGAACTGATGCTGGCGGCATCGAAGGCGGTGCGTCAGCACGCCGGTTTGATGGTCGATGCGTTGGTCCAGGACTTCGAGCGCGCCACGGGGCCGTGGCACGCGGAGTGGATCGCGATTCCCGAGAGCTTCATCCTGACGTCCGGCGCGCTGCACCAGGCAAAGTTCGCGCTCGGCGGACTGATCGTCGATGCGCCACGCATGGCTCACAACCTCGGCATCTCCAAGGGCCTGATCGTGGCCGAAGCCGTGATGATGCGGATGGCCCCGCATATCGGTCGCCAACAAGCGCATGACGTCGTCTACGACGCCTGCCGCACCGTCAACGAAGCCGGCGGCACGCTGGCCGAAGCCCTGCTCGCCTTGCCCGCTGTCACGCAGCACTTCGACCGTGCGGCGATCGAGCAGATGGTCGATCCCGCCAACTACCTCGGACTCGCGCCGCAGATGGTGGACCGCGCCGTCGCTCTATCGGCGGAAATCCCCTGAGCCAGCGCCGCGAGTACGGGACCGAGGCCGGTCAACGCGCACCGATCGCATCGAACGATTCAAGCGCATCCATTGCGGCGGCGGGCCGAAGCAGTCCGATCGCTGCAGCCTACCAAGGAGACAAATCATGAAAGCCATCCCAACCGTCGTGCGCGCCTCGATGACGATCGCCGCGCTGCTTGCCGCGGCGTCGGTACACGCGCAGAACTGGCCGACCCGGCCGATTACCTGGATCGTGCCCTTCGCCGCCGGCGGCCCCACCGACGCGCTGGCACGCACCATTGCCGACCGCGTGTCGCGCGAAGTCGGCCAGTCGATCATCATCGAAAACACGCCTGGCGCAGGCGGCACGATCGGGGCAGGGAAGGCAGCTCGCGCGCCCGCGGACGGCTACACGATGCTGGTGGGGCATATGGGCTATATGGGCGCCGCGCCGGCTCTCTACAAGAAGCTGCCCTACGACCCGGTCAAGGACTTTGCCCCGGTCTTCCGCTTTCCGGATACGCCAATGGTCTTGATGGTGCGCAAGGACCATCCCGCCAAGGATGTAAGGGCGCTGGTCGACTATGGCAAACAGAATCCGGGCAAGCTATTCATCAGCAATGCCGGCATGGGCTCGACCTCGCACTTGATCGCAGCGATGTTCGCCTCGTCCGCCGGCATCAAGGTCTCGCTGGTGCCGTACAAGGGTGCGGGTCCGGCGCTGATCGATGTCATCGGTGGGCAGGTCGATGGCATGTTCGACCAGACCAACACCGCGTTGCCGCAAATCACCGAGGCCAAGGTCAGGCCGCTGGCCGTCACGTCGGCCAGGCGGGTGGCACAGCTCAAGGACGTGCCGACGCTTGCCGAGACGGTCGCTCCCGGCTTCGAAGCGGCAACCTGGTATGGCATCTATGCACCCAAGGGCACGGCACCGGCGGAAGTGGAAAAGATGCAGCAGGCCTATCTGAAGGTGATGAAGGACAAGGCGTTCACCGACCGGCTGTCGGCGCAGGCGATCCAGATGCTGCGCGAGGACCAGTACACCGCCAGCGCGCTGGGAAAGCACACCGAAGCGGAAGTCGCCCGCTGGAAGGTGCTGGCGGCCAAGGCCAATATCTCGCTGGACTGAGCGCGATGACGGCGACCCGCACCGAATACGACGCCTTCGGCCCGGTCGACATCCCGGCCGACCGCTACTGGGGCGCGCAGACCCAGCGTGCCCTGGCCGTCTTCGACATTGGCAGCGAGCGCTTCCCGCCCTGTCTGATCCGCGCGTTCGGCCTGCACAAGATGGCGGCGGCCACGGCCAATCTGCAGTGCGGCGCGCTGGATGCCGGCATTGCGGCCGCCATCATCGAGGCGAGCGCAGAGGTGTGGCACGGCGCCTTCGACGACCATTTTCCATTGACGGTCTGGCAGACGGGATCCGGTACGCAGACCAATATGAATGCGAACGAGGTCATCGCCAATCGCGCGAACGAGCGGCTAGGCCAACCGTTGGGGACCAAGCGGCCCGTTCATCCGAACGATCACGTCAATCGCTCGCAATCATCCAACGACAGCTTTCCGACGGTGATGCACCTTGGTGCGGTGCTGGAATTGCAAGGCACGCTGCTACCGGCACTGACGGCACTACGAGACAGTCTGCAGGCCCGCGCCAGGGACTTCGCCGATATCCTGAAGCTGGCCCGCACGCATCTGATGGATGCCGTGCCGACGACGCTGGGCCGCAGCTTCGAAGGCTTCGCCGCGCAGATGGATCACGCGGTGGCACGCATCGAAGCGACGATGCCGCGGCTGCTGATGTTGCCGCAGGGCGGCACTGCGGCAGGGACGGGGCTGAACGCGCCCGCCGGATTTGCGCAGGCATTCTGCGACGAGGCAAGCCGCCTGACGGGTCAGCCATTTCGTCCCAATCCCTGCAAGGTCGAAGGCATGGCAGCCCACGACGCGCTGCTGGAGCTGTCTGGCGCGCTGAACGTCATCGCGGCATCGTTCATCAAGATCGCCAACGATCTGCGCTGGATGAACTCGGGGCCGAACTGCGGCATCGGAGAAATCGTCATGCCGGAGGACGGGTTGACATCGTCGATCATGCCGGGCAAACGCAACCCGACGATCGCCGAGGTCATGGTGCAGGCTGGCATGCAGGTGGCCGGCAATCACGTGACCGTAACCATGGCAGCCGCCAGCGGCAATTTCGAGCTGAACGTCGCCAAGCCGGTGTTGATCCATAACGTGCTCCAGTCCATTCGACTGCTCGCAGACAGCGCGCGTACGCTGGCACAGCGGGTGATTCCAGGACTGGAGCCAAATCACGCGACCATGGCGCGACAGCTCGAGAGTCCGCTTCTGGCGGCCACCGCGCTCAATCCAGTGATCGGCTACGACCAGGCAGCACGGATCGTGCGCCACGCCATGGCAATGGGAATGTCGCCACGTCAGGCGGCGGTCGACCTGGGGGTGCTCGGCGGCGAGGAGTACGACCGGCTCGTGAACCTCGAGAAGATGGGGCGTGGAGTCGCATAGTCCTTGCCCCATGCAGCGGTGAAAGGACCCGAGCCCTTTTGGCTTGAAGGCAAGCAAGCTTTGCCGTTGACCTGCCGCTCGATCCGAAGCGATCAATGACGCGGCGGATTCGGATCGCTTCCTGCGGGGTTTCGCGTCTCCTGTACCTTCTGCTCGCCTACCGGCGCATTGCTGACCGGCGAGACCAGCGAGGACGGATCTATTGCGCCAGAGCCGGTCGGCGCCGTACTTCCCTGCGCCTGCGTCGCCGGGGCTTCCGATACACCGACTCTGCGGTCATCGTCGCCACCGCACGCCGACACCCCAAGGGCTGCCAGCGCTGCGGCGAACGCTACGCCGGCGCAGCGGGTCATCGAATCCTGTTTCACCTTGCACCTCCTGATTCTCGGCAATCGCTGCATGGTGCGGCACGCTCGGCAGTGCGGCCCGGCCCTGCCTTCGTAGGGGCAGTCTTGTCGCAAATCGACGCGACGGAGAAGACGAAAGCTGTAACAGATCGTTACGCGTCTTCTCATTTGGATCGCCCGAACTACCGTCTGCAATATGCGGCCCGCATGTCGATGTTCAGCCTTTGGTGACCCCGCCAAGGAGGCAACAGATGGGTGCTCGAATTGCAGTGATATCGCTCGTCGGTGCGACTTTGCTGGCCGCACATCCCGCTCCGGCGCAAGCGCCTTCCACCGATGCACAGATCAACGCGATCGTGCAATCGATCCTCAACCAGATGACGCAAGCCGAGAAGCTCGACTACGTCAGCGGCACCGGCGCATGGGACGTCAAGCCGCTGCCTCGGCTGGGCGTGCCGCAGATCCGCGCGACGGACGGCGGCCTTGGCGTGCGATTGAGCGATCCGCAAGGCGTCGCCTATCCGGCCGGCCCTGCGCTCGCATCGACATTCAGCGTCGATCGCGCCAAGCAGATGGGTGTCGGCCTTGGCCTGGACACGCGCAACCACGGGTTCCAGCAGGTGACCGGCCCTGGCCTGAACATGTATCGCACGCCTTTCGCCGGCCGCGCGTTCGAGTACCTGTCCGGTGAGGATCCCTTTCTTGGCGCGGTGCTGGGCGCCGCGCAGGTCAATGCGATCCAGTCGCAAGGCGTGTGGGCCGACGCAAAGCACTATCTCGCCAACGAGCAGGAGGTCAACCGCTTCAACCTGATGGAGACCATCAGCGAGCGGGCACTGCGGGAAATTTACATGGTGCCGTTCGAATCGGCTGTAAAGAACGCCAATGTCGCGGTGATCATGTGCGGATTCAATGGGCTCAATGGCGCCGATCCCGTTTGCGAGAGCGAGCATGCGATTCAGCGGGTGCTGAAGAACGAATGGGGATTCAAGGGCATCGTCGAGACCGACTATGCGACGCTGAAACATGGCCAGGCCGCGGCAGTGGCGGGCGTGGATATCGAACGGCCGTCAGCGATGCATTTCACGCCGGCGGCGCTGAGCGCGATGCTGGCAAACGGCTCGTTGACGCAAGCCCAGCTCGACGACAAGGTGCGCCGGATTCTTGGACGCGTCGTGGCCTACGGGTTTATCGGCAGCGTGCCGCCGGCGACCGGCGAATCGCATCCTCCGTTTTCCGAGCGCGCCGCGCTGGACGTGGCGCGCGAGGGCATCGTGCTGCTGAAGAACGGCGGGCAACTGCTGCCGTTGCAGCGCGGCTCGGTGCGCAATATCGCGGTGATTGGACGGCTGGCCACCGACGTGCCGCCGACCGGCTTCGGCAGCGCCTATGTCCGGGCCTCGCGCTTCATCACCGAGATCGACGGCTTGCGGCAGATCGCCGGTCCGGGCACGAATATCGTGCTGCTCGACGCGCTGACGCTGGACCCGGCCCGCTCCGCCTGGACCACGCCGACTGGGCAGCCGGGCGCGCAGGCGCAGTACTTCGCCAATGCCACCTGGAGCGGTGCGCCGGTGTTGTCGCGCGTGGAACCCGTCATCAATCTCGATACGTCGGGCAATGCGCCGCCGGGAAGCGCCTATACCACGCGCTATGGCGGCGACGGCTCGGCGCCGCCATCGTCGGTACGCTGGACCACGACGATCCGGCCCACGATCACCGGTCCCCATGTGTTCAAGGCCAGGGCCGACGGCGCTGTCCGTCTCTACGTCAACGGCCAGCTGATCATGGACAACGGCGAGGGGACGCCGCTTCCCAACAACGTGATTCCGCCTACCGTGCCACTGAGCGCGCGCATGCATCTGCAGGCGGGGCAGACCTATACCGTGCAGTTCGACTACTCGCGCCGCCCTGGCTATATCCCTGTGTTCGGCGGCTTCCTCGGCGCGCAATTGAGCTGGGCCTCGCTGCAGGCGCCAGCGGATCTGCGCAATTACGATGCGGTGGTGGTCGCGGCCGGCAACAGCGCGGAGTACGAGGGAGAAGGATTCGATCATCCCTTTACGCTGCCGGAATTCCAGGACGAGCTGATCGCCAACCTGTCGCGAGCGAATCCGCGCACGATTGCCGTGCTGCACGGTGGCACCGGACTCGACATGCGCAACTGGATCGATCAAGTAGGCGCGGTCCTGCACGCGTGGTATCCCGGCTCGAACGGCGGGCAGGCGCTGGCCGAGATCCTGTTCGGCGACGTCAATCCTTCCGGCAAGCTGCCCATCACGATCGAGCGGAACATCGCGGACAACCCGACCTATCCGAACTACCCGCAGTTTTCGAACGATCCGAATATCCGCGCGATGACCTACACCGAGGACATCTTCGTCGGCTATCGGGGATTCGAACGCAGCAACGTGGCACCGCTGTTCCCGTTCGGATTCGGGCTCTCCTATACGACCTTTACCTACTCGTCGCTGAGCGTGTCGCCAGGGTTTGCCGCGGGGCAGGGCCGGATCGCCGTGTCGTTCGATATCACCAATTCGGGCCAGATGGCGGGTGCCGAAGCGGCACAGGTCTACGTGAGCCAGCGCGGATCCGCGGTGCCCAGACCGGTCAAGGAGCTCAAGGGTTTCACCAAGGTCTTCCTGCAACCGGGGCAAACGCAACGGGTCACGGTGTACCTGGACCAGCGCTCGCTGTCGTATTTCGACCCAGCCCGCAATGCGTGGGTATCGGAAGCCGGCGCGGTCGATGTCCTGGTCGGCGCTTCGTCGCAGGACATCCGGCTGCGCGGCCAGCTGTTCAATATCCTGCCCTCGGTGGTGACGCCGCGCGCCAGCAATCCGCTGCCGGACCCGACGCTGGTGCAATTGGGGCCGGTGCATCCTTGATGCCGGCCGGATGATCGCTTGACGCCCGGCCGGCGGGATCCAAGGCCGCCAGTGACGTGAATTCGAACGCAGCGCCGCGTGGCCGGTTCGGCCACGCGTGCGGGCGGCCGCCGCGAGCCCCACGGGTGGAGTATTCGGACTGCGGAGCCGGCGTCCGCCATGAACGGCGCGTGAAGGCGGTGGTCGTGATCAGAACAGCAGGATGCCCCCCAACGCGCCGCCGCGCTGCCTCGCCGACAGCCCGTCGAACGACTTCGATCGCGTCTCGCCGATCTCGGCGACCAACGTGATGCTCTTGGTCAGGCTGTAATACAGGCCCGCGGTGAGATTGGCGTTGGATTTGAGTCCGGTCCCTGGGTTGTCGCGATTGCGGCTCTGGCCATAGCCCAGACCGAGCTTGATTCGATCCGTTGCCTTGTACGTGCCCTGCACAAGATAGGCGGAGGTCCGCACATCGCCCTGGTCCGCATCCGACAGAATGCCCAGGCCCTTGCCGGTCTGGTAGTTCGCCAGCAGGCCAAAGCGCCCGACGTTGACCGAGCCGCCGACTTCCACTGCCGCCATGTTCAGCGAATTTCCAGCGATGTCCTCCATGCGCTGCGACTTGCCGCCCAGCCACAGCTTGTACTGGTCGGTGCCGAAATTGACGCGGCCCTGGAACTGAGGCGTGTTCTTCGCCGTGTAGTCGGGTACGCCGATCACCGGCTGCTGATCGACCGGGCTCATCACCGCCACATCGACGGACAAGCCACTGAACGACGGGGTCGTGTAGACGAACTGGCCATAGGTGCCGACATAGGCGTAGCCCGCGCCAATATGACCGAGCGACACGCGACCGCGCTGCGTGGCACGGGTCGCGGCACCGACACCGAGCAGCGTCATGTCGTTGATGATCGCGTTGTAGCCATACAGCCCATAGTCGCGGCCGAGCTTGACCGTGCCCATGCTGCTGTTGCCGAACGTCAGGTAGGCCTGGCGCACGTCCACCACGTTGTTCTGGGAGATGGCGTCGCCGGTCGCGGCTGCCGCCCCGATACCGATCAGCGCGGCCACATCGTATTCGTCCTGGCGCGACTTCGCGCCGACCGACAGATAGCTGGGCAGCAGGCCATTGCCGATGACCGTGCTGTTGTCCTTGCCACCGCAAGCGAGCGCGCGGCTGCCAAGCGCGAGGCCGCCGATGTTGTCGCCCGAGCACGAGTTCGTCGTATAGAAGGCATTGATATTGCCGCCCACCGTCAGCGTCCAGTCGCCGGCCTGGAACTCCGCGGCGCCTGCATGGCTCGTGCAGACCAGCGCGGCGAGGACACATGCGCGGCGGATGGATTGTTGGGGCGGTTTCGGTGTTGCGTGCTGCTTGTGCATGGATGTCTCCTCTTGTGTTGTTGATCTGATGCAGCCGGTTTGCCGGCCGGGCGCATTGCGCAAGCGGCGTGCCGGAGCAGTTGAAGAAGAGGAGCGGATCGAAGGGCTGTGGCGCGGTGAGGCACCGATGCGCACGCTTGAAGCAGCCGTGCCGATCGATGCGGCAAAACGAAACAGGACGCTCGGCGTGGGCGTCCCGAGGCGCCGCACACAATGACCGGCCGATGCGCCGTACGAGGACAGTTGTTGCGGAATCGTTCAGCGATGCGCCGGCACGAGGGATCGGCTGTTCGCGATGTGCCTTGTGTCATTTCCGCTCACTGCGTGCAGCAATGCGACAGGCCGGAACAGTGATACCAATCGGCCAATCGGGTTACAGTGCTCGAATAGTCCAGCGGAGGCGGAAATGACAGTCACCCGGCGTTCTTCGGGCTTGGTGGTGGTGCGTCGGACGGGAGCGCAATGGCGCTGCCTCGTCCTGCGTGCGTACGGCAATTGGGATCTTCCGAAGGGAACGCCGGAGCCCGGCGAAGAGCCGTTGCAGACCGCATTGCGCGAGACTGCCGAGGAGACAGGTTTATCCGCGCTGACGATGCCTTGGGGCGATGACTATCGCGAAACCGAGCCATACGCCAAAGGCAAGGTCGCACGCTTTTATATCGCCTTGTCCGACGAAGGGACGGTCAGCCTTCCGGTCAGCGCGGAGCTGGGCCGGCCGGAGCATCATGCGTTCCGCTGGGTGTCGTTTGCCGCGGCACTCGAACTGCTGCCACCGCGCTTTGGGCCGATTCTTCGGTGGGCGCAGAGCGTTGTGGCGGCAAGCGCAGAGGAACGCCGACCGTAACCCAATATCTGGCATGACGGCAGTCCTGCGACAGGATGTCGCACGCACGATTGGTTGACTCGGTCATTTCGGGGCCGAAATGCCATCTCGTTTTCGTACCGATCCGGTCGATCGCATCGCTGCCAGCGTAGTCCCCTTATTCCCGATCAGGCCGGTCGCGATCATCAATTCGTTTTACCTGATTGCGGTGATATCCTTTCGATCGTTTCGATATTGGTCAATTCGTCTGGAGTCGTGAATATGAACCGCCATTCTCGATTGCCCCATTGATTCTGGCGTCTATCAGGCATCCGCCAACTTCGAGACTCGTTCGAATAGTTCGCTGCCAAACGGACCGATCTTTGGCAGCGCATGGATGCAAAAGGGAACCTATGCTTCAGGAGCAAATAGACAGCGCCCAGCAAAGAGACCAAAGCCGCCGAAGCGCGACTGCGAAAATCGCCACGATATTGGGGGCGATTTTTTCCCTCATTGCAGCGGTGGTGATTGTCGCCGGCGGGAACGACTGGCACATGGAGGAGACGACGATTCTCAACGGCTGGCTAGTACCCGGCACCCTGGCCCTGGCGTGTACCGCTGTCGCGTTCGTCATCACCAGGTGGAAGCTGGGGCCGCGTGGTTCTGCAAAGACGGTTCTGATTGCGATCTGCCTGTGGCTGCTGTGCGCGCTGTTTGCGTTCCGTTACCCGGTCTCCTTCTCGGTTTTGCATTCAAATACCCAGGAGGGTGAACGGATCGAAACAGATTATCGATTTGACCTCAGCTATCCCTCGGAGCCCATAAGGGCGATCCATTCCGATAAGGAAGGGGCTCCGGGTCTGTGGGGCAGCCGGACGGCGTATAGGCTGATGTCAATGCGCAGCGATGGCGCCAGGTGCTGGCGAAGCGAATACGGATGCCAGTACTTCGATTGCGAGGTTGCGAAAGTGTGGTGGTTCGCCGGTGCAGGGTACCGGAGAGAATGGCGAGAAGAGTGGAGTCCGGTGCCAAGGAGTCTCGACGAGAATTGCACGCCTGCTGGCCCCGCGCACATGGAGCAGTACAACGAGGAGGGCTTCCGGTTCGAGTGATCCGCCATGTCGTTGCTGCACGCGATTTTCTTCATCCTTGCCATTCTCATCTTGCCACCCCTGGGCGGCGGAGTTGTCCATCAGATCGGCAGGCTGATGGTTGCATGCTGGCGACGTGCACGAGCCCCGCGCGCAAGATCCGGTCAATACCGCCATGCGCTGGCTGCGGAACAACTGCAAGGCAACCGATTCACTGCCGTCTGGCGATGGGTGACGATCGCGGTGATCGTCGCCTTGGTGGTGGCGGTGATTGTGCTATTCCCGAAGGAATCGCAGCTGCAGCGCAACCTGACGGCACTGGTCAGCTACTCCGCTACCCGCGTCTCTGTGCGGCTGACGCATGACACGCCGGCGGATCGTGCGGCGGTGATGACGGCGCTGGAGCCGGTGCTGCGCGATGGTGGGCGAAAGTTCGTCTACCGCTCCGGCAAACGCCGGACCGGCAGCTATTCGAATCGCGCCGTGATGCCCGCAAGATATCGGTTCGATGCCGCGACGTTGGAGATCGTCATGGGAGGAATCTTGCCCAACGATCGCCTGGCTCCGATTCACGCCGCGCTGACTGCGGTTGCGGCCCACCGGTCGCTCGATGCCCTCGAAGAGCGGTCTGCCGCAACGCTGCGGATCGGCGGGCAGATTTACTCACTGACCGTACTGCCGCGCACGGCCCGGCTCAGTGGTCTGGCGTACTTCGATCCGGAATGGGCAATGGACGAAAACGCGTGTCATCTGCGCATCCACGCCGAGATGCCGCCACAGGCTTCGGAGGCGTTCTTTTCCACGAGGGTCCACGACGGGTCTCCCGATCTCGTCAGCTTGAAGATCGGCGAAGAGCCCGGCGCGACGTTCTCGGTTATCCGCATGATGACCACGCCGATATGGATCCGACGACCACACGTGCGTTCGGTCGTTCTGGCGCTCGTTCCCGAGTCGTTCGACGCACGGTCGCAATCGTGCGCGCTCGATTTCATGTCCTTCATCGATTCGCGGCTGGTGTCCGCTGCAGCGTTGAATGCGATGCCCGGCCTGCAGGGTCGCATCGCCGCGGTACAGATCCCGCGGCATCGGATGTTCTGGCCCTGGTTCAATGGAAAGTTCGATCGATTTGACGAGGACGAGCGAGGTGTCGCTGGCGGTAAGGCATGCACGTACGAGGATTACGCACTGCTGCGAGCCGAAATCCAGTCGATCAAGGCTGGTTGCCAGAACAATCCGACGTCGGACGCCTGTGCCGCCGCGGAGGCTCGTCGCACGCAATTTGCCGGGCACCTGTCGCAGTGCTTTACGCGAATACGGGAAGGCGGGGAACCCAGTCGCAATTGAAGCCGAATCGGTGCAGATAACCAATGACAGCCGATGTCGCTCCATACCTGGAACCTCCCGCACCCCGATATCGTCCAAGCTGGATTCGGACAGATATGGGAATCCATCATGCGAAAAACTCTCCTGAGTGCAATGAGTCTCGTCTTGCTGCTTGGAATGATGGCGGGATGCAGCAACACCGGCGCCCCGGGCGACCGGCAATCCGGCATCACGATGTATGGCACCGTCGACGCCGGCGTCAGTGTCACGCGGTAGGGCGGGGCAACCTATCTCGATCCGTCTTTAACCGCACGACAGTGGGTCGAGCCATTCGCCAATGACCGTGCGTGCGGCGCGTTCCAGCAGAGGACCATGCCGCGCGGCATCCGCACGGATCGCAGCGATGTCGAGCCGATGCGCGGTCAACTCATGCGCATGCCCGATCAACCATCGCTCTATCTGCCGATGATCGGCCTCAAGGTGAAATTGCAAGCCGAGAATGCGCGGTCCGAGCGAAAACGCCTGATTGGGAAATCCTGGCGTTTCGGCCAGGCGCGATGCGCCTTCCGGAATGGCGAATTGGTCGCCGTGCCAATGCAGTACTGGAATGGCAGCAATATGCCGCAGCGGCGAGGCTCGGCCGTCCTCGGTCAGCGTCAATTCGCCGTAGCCGATTTCCACCTTGCCCGTCGGCGCCACCGTCGCGCCCAGCGCTTCGGCCATCAGTTGTGCGCCGAGACAGATGCCGAGAGTTGGCTTGTCCTGCTTGAGCCGCGCCGCGATGGCGTCCTTTTCCTCCGCGAGAAAGGGATAGCGATCCGTCTCGTACACACCGATCGGGCCGCCCAGCACCACCAACAGATCCGCCGCCGTCACCGTCGCACGGTCGATTGCGTCGACGCCGGCCTCCAGATAGCGGACCGTATAACCGCGTTCGGTCAATAGCGGTTCAATGATGCCGAGGTCTTCGAAGGCGACATGGCGGATTGCCAATGCGGTGCGATTCATGCGGTTCAGCTCCATTCCATCAATCAAACAATCGGTCGCGGTATCGGACAGCATTTCGGCCCGCATTTCGGCCGGCATTTCGACCGGCATTTCGACCGGCAGGGCGGGCGGATGAATGCTCCGCCCGCCTTGCCGCCAGGCCAAAGGGCTTACGCGGCGGCTCGCAGCTTCACCGCCGGAAAGTCCACCGGCACGGCAAAGGCCACATTGACGTAGTTGGTGAACAGATTCAGCGCCACGTGAGCAAGGATCTCGACGATTTCCTCGTCGCCGAAGCCTGCCGCGCGCACCGCCCGCACATCGGCCTCGTCGACCTGCCCGCGCGCCTCGACCAGTTTCAGCGCGAAGCGCAGGGCTGCCGCAGTCCTGGGATCGGTGGACTCCCCACCCTGCGCGGCAGACATTTCCTCGGCGCTGGCACCCGCCTTGCGGCCCAGCGCGGTGTGGGCAGCCAGGCAATATTCGCAGGCATTGCGGTTGGCTATCGCCACGGCGATCTGCTCGCCAAGCCGTGCAGGGATGACGCCGCCGCCGAGCGCGCCGAAGCTGCCCCACATGCTGTTCAGCGCGGCCGGAGAATTGGCCACGGCCTTGAACATGTTCGGCGTGGCACCGAACGCGCCGTGGATCTGCGTCAGCAGTGCCTGGCGCTCTGCGGTGGTGTGATTGGGATCGATCAACGGGACGCGGGACATGCGGTGACTCCTTGAAGGGGATGGCTGCCGTCCGAATGGAGCGGTCGAGTGGAATGGTAGGTAGAATGCCTGGACGCAAGGCGTGAAAACGTCCATGAAAATTGTCCATCCATCCGAAATCGCCGCCCAGTCGCCGGCGGATCCCGTCGATCGGTTGACCGCGCTGCTGGACCGGTTCCGTGTCCGCACCAGGCTGTTCCATACGGGAAAGCTGTGTGGGCGATCCACCTTCGAGCCGCTGCCGGGACGGGCCTTCCTGCATGTGCTGCGCCGAGGCGAGATGGAAGTGCGGCACCGGCCCGGCGATACCGACGTGCCGCGCTTCCATCTTGCCGAGCCGACGCTGCTGCTCTATCCCCGCCCCGTGCATCACCAGTTCATCAATCCTCCGGAGGACGGCTCGGATTTCACCTGCGCGACGCTCGACTTCGACGGTGGGGAACGCAATCCGATCGTGCAATCGCTGCCCTCGCTGGTGCGGGTGCCACTCGATGCGGTGGAAGGTCTCGGGCCTGCGCTGGACCTGCTGTTTGCGGAGGCGGATCAGGTCCGCTGCGGCTCGCGCGTGCTGGCCGATCGCTTGTTCGAGGTTGTGCTGATCCAGCTGTTGCGCTGGATCATCGATCATCCCGCGGAGGTGGGCGTGACAAGTGGGCTGATCATGGGGCTATCCGATCCGCGCCTGGCGAAGGCGCTCGTCGCCCTGCATCGGTCGCCGTATGAGGACTGGCCGCTGGCGCGGATGGCCTCGAACGCGGGCATGTCGCGCAGCGCGTTTGCCGCGGCGTTCAAGGACGCGACCGGTACCACCCCGGCCGCTTATCTGACGGACTGGCGGCTCAGTCTCGGCGCGTCGATGATGCGCTCCGGGCGACCGGTGAACCTGATCGCCACGGAGTTGGGATTCGCCAGCGCATCGTCGTTCTCGAAGGCGTTCCGGCAGCGGATGGGCGTGTCGCCGCGCAAGTGGCTGGCGGAGTCCTGATTCAGCGCGCCACGGCGGCGCGGCCGCGAATGGCCGCCAGCACCAGCACGGTCGCACACGCCTCGAGGAACGCGACGAAGTACAGGCCCGACGACAGCTGCCCGGTATTGGTCTTGAACCAGCCGATCATGTACGGCGCCACGAAGCCGGCCAGGTTGCCGATCGAATTGATCAGGGCGATGCCGCCCGCGGCAGCGGTGCCGGCAAGGAAGGCGGACGGCAGCGACCAGAACACCGGGAATGCGGCCAGGATGCCGATCGACGCCAGCGTCAGCGCGACCAGGGCCAGCATCGCGCTGTGCAGCCACAGTCCGGTCAACGTCAGGCCGACCGCCGCGAGCAGTGTGGCCATCGCGCAGTGCATCCGGCGCTCGCCGCTGCGGTCCGAGTGAATACCATTGAGGACCATCGCGATGGTGCCCGCAATAAACGGAATCGCCGATACCAGACCGATCTGCAGATTGCCCTGGACGCCCAGTTCCTTGATGATCGACGGCGACCAGAACGCAATGGTGGCATTACCGCTGACCACGCAGAAATAGATCGCGGCGCAGATCCAGACGCGGGAATTGACGAACGCGGCCTTCAGCGTCGAATGCTTGGCGGGATCACGATTCTCCGCCTCGATCGTCCGGGTCACCAGCTGCTTCTCGGTGTCGGACAGCCAACGCGCGTTCGCGGGTTTCTCCGGCAGGTACATCATCACCGCGATGCCGGCGAGCACCGACGGAATGCCTTCGAGCACGAACAGCCATTGCCAGTTGGCGAGGCCATCGACGCCATCCATCGTCGTCATGATGAAGCCGGCCAGCGGGCCGCCGATCACGCCGGCGATCGCAAACGACGTCATGAACAGGCCATTGATGCGCGCGCGCCGTGCGGCGGGGAACCAGTACGTCAGGTACAGCACGACGCCGGGGAAGAAGCCCGCCTCGAACACGCCCAGCAGGAAGCGCAGCGCGTAGAACTGCATCGGCGTCTTGACGAAGATCATCGCCATCGACGCCAGCCCCCACAGGATCGTGATGCGGGCCAGCGTCTTGCGGGCGCCGATCTTCTCGAGCAACAGGTTGCTGGGCACCTCGAACAGGAAATAGCCGAGAAAGAAGATGCCGGCGCCGAAGCCGTATACCGCCTCGCTGAACTGCAGGTCCTGCAGCATCTGCAGCTTGGCGAAGCCGACGTTGACGCGGTCGATCCACGCGAGGATGAACAGGAAGACCAGGAAGGGAATCAGGCGGATGGCGATCTTGCGATACGCCACTTCGCATTGCCGCGCGACCTCGATGGGCTGCGCGTTTTCCAGGGCGCCAGCGGCGCCGCTCATCGCGGAAGACATGGGTGTTGCTCCTAGGGTGTGGTGGGCGGGGCCGCGCTGCATTGGCGCAGCCCTCGGAGGGTCGCTGTGCTGGGGGAACGCCTGCCTTGGCGGCGCGATCTTCTCTGTGCCGTGTAGTTCGGGCCGACGGGGGCCGTGTCAGCGCAGCAGCGGCTCGATGGATCCGGCCACCTGCAGCACGCGCGCGTCCCTGCCATGCAGCCCGCAAACGCTCAGGCCAATACCCGGCGCGACCGGCAATGACACGGCGCAGCCGTCCAGGAAATTGATCACGCTGGGATTGCGCAGCACCAGCGCGTTGGTCGCGAAGAAATCCTCGTCGCGCTCGAGTGCATCGAGCCGCGGCGCCGGCACCGCAACGGTCGGCATCAGCCAGGCGTCCGCCTCGCGCAGCCGCTCGGCCGCGTGTTGCTGCATCGCGCGGCGCTCGGCCAGCAGCGTGATGTAGTCCGCCGCGCTCTGTTGCGCGCCGCGCCGAATGCGCTGTGCCACCCGCTGGTCGTAGCGTTCGCCATCGCGCGTCAGCCAGTCGCGATGCAGGGCCCATGCCTCGGCCGCGGTCAGGCCGCCTCCGGCGTTGATCTCCGGCAAGCGGCGCAGTCCGGGGAAATCGAACGGCACGATGCGCGCGCCTTGCGCCGACAGCCGCGACAGCATGTCTTCGAATGCCTGGGCGACGTCGGCATCGACGCCATCGCAGACGAAATCGCGCGTCACGTAGAGGCGCAGCCCGGCCAGCGACGCCGGACGCGCGTCCAGCGTCTCGCCGCTCAGCACGGCATCCATCGCGGCGCAACAGGCAACCGATCGCGCCAGCGGGCCCGCGGAATCCAGCGACGTCGACAGCGGGACGGCGCCGTCGAGGGGCACGCGGCGCGCGGTCGGCTTGAAGCCGGTCAGGCCACAGAAGGCCGACGGAATGCGGATGGAGCCGCCGGTATCGGTGCCCAGCGCGGCCACCGCCATGCCGCCCGCCACGCTCACCGCGCCGCCCGAGGTGGAGCCCCCGGCGATCCGCTCGGCATCGAACGGCGAGCGCGGCGTGCCGTAGTGCGGGTTCAGCCCGAGTCCCGAGAACGCGAACTCGCTCATATTGGTGCGGCCGATCAGCACGGCACCGGCCGCGCGCAAGCGCGCCACGGCCGGCGAATCGGCCGCCGCCGGCGCATTGCCGTCGAGCACGCGCGAGCCGGCGCGGGTAACCTGTCCGCGCACGTCGAACAGATCCTTGATCGAAATCGGCAATCCGGCCAAGGGCGAGGCCACCAGACCGGCGGCCCGTGCCTGGTCGGCGGCGCGCGCGGCAGCGAGCGCACCGGCTCCGTCCACCTCGACGAACGCCGCGCCGCCGGCGCTGCGATGGCTGTCGATGCGCGCCAACGCCTGCTCGGTCAGCGCGACACTGGTGGTCTGTCCAGCGGCCAATTGGGCCGCCAGCGCTGCAATGGTCGGCTCGCTCATTCGGCCACCGCCAGGGTTTGCACGCGATAGGCATGGCGCAGCGTGCGGTTGCGCACCGGGTCATGCAGTTCGACCTCGAACGCCTCGCCATGGCCCAGCTCGCCGATCACGGCCTGGGTGCCGCAGAACATCGCCGTGCCAGGCGGCAGCGAGGCCTCGCCGGTCAGGCGCTGGATCAGTTCGCGCGGATCGAGCAGGCGCGTGACCTTGCCCTCCTGGTACAGCGCGCGCTCGCCGTCGCGCACACGCCAGCAGCGCATCTCGAGACTGTCCCAGTGGTCGGCCACATCGTCGAAGCGCCAGACCTGCGTGCCGACCGGTTTGTCGCACATCTGCTTGGACACCGTCACGTCGTAGGCCTCGACCTTGCGATCGGTGTGGTCAGACCCGACGCCGACGTACAGCCCATCGTTACCCTGCAGCAGCACGACTTCGATTTCGCCGGACGAGTCGTCGCGCGGCACTTCGATGACCTCCGCCGTGGTCAGCAGCGACGCGGCCAGCGGATAGAAGGTCGGCACGCTGGCGGGCGGCTTCACGCCGATGGCCTGCAGCTCTTCGATATGGTGCTGGACGGCCTCGAGATCGCGGCCGGTCCAGCCGGCAATGATCAAACGTTGAATGTCGAGGGCGAGTTCGCCCCCGCCGGCGACTTGGAAATGCAGTGTCGGCATTGCGTACTACCTTGATTGGGGAAAAGAGGGTGGTTAGAGCGTCCGGATGATGTTCTTCCGGAATTCGTCGATATGCGTGCGGACCGCTTCCCGCACCGCCGGCACATCCCTGCGCTCCAGTGCATCGACGATCTCCAGGTGCTCCTGGTAGACGTTCTCGAGATGCTGCGGGTCAGACAGCGACAGGAACCAGAAGCGCGCCTGCTTTTCATGCAGGCCGCGCAGCAATTCGGCCAGTACCCGGTTGCGCGAGGCGGCTGACATCGCGGTGTGGAACTTGAGGTCCAACGAGGCCAGCGCGGGGATGTCGCGACCGGCGATCAGCGGTGGCGAGCGGTCGACGATGTCGCGCATCGCCTTGAAATCGCTGTCGTGCCCGCGCTCGCAGGCCAGCGTGGCGCACAGCACCTCATTGGTGGCGCGCACCTCGATCATGTCGAGCACTTCGTTCAGCGACAGCGGCGTCACCAGCACGCCCTTGCGCGGCATGATCGACACCAGCCCTTCGACTTCCAGCCGATGCAGCGCCTGATGGACCGGGGTGCGCCCCAGGCCAAGCATGGTCGCGACCTGCGCTTCGTTCAAAGGCTCGCCGGGCCGGAATTCGCACGAAATGATGCGCCGCTTGATTTCCGTATAGGCCATTTCACGCATGGCCGCCCCCGTCTGGGAGGCGGTCTGCTTGCCGGTTTCGTCGTCGGTTCCTACCAGTCGGATGGATGTCGCCACGGTCCGCTCTCGTTCTCATCTAAAGTTGGAGTGATACTAGTGTGATATTTCACTGAGGACAAGGGTGGGATTTATCAGGGTTTACGCTGAGGGGTAGTACATCGAGGAGGCGGGGCGGATGGGGAGGCTGGCGACGTGCGTGGCAAGGACGCCGCTTTCGATGCCTACTGGCTGCCGCGGAATTCGCGGTGGGCTGACTCCCGGCATCGAGCTTCAAACGTGCGGCTCGCTGTTCCACCTCGGCCGCCGTGCGCAGCATAGGTCGTGGAGGGGGATAGTGGAGCGCCGCTGCCGGGATTCCCGCGGCGGGAACCGGTGCGAAGGCGCATAAAAAAATCGGGGCCGCCGACAGGCCATGCGCCCCACCGACCGCCTCCTATGAGCCATCCGGGCGAGATCGTTCTTGGCTGGCCTCGATGGTTTCCTCCAGCATCTCCAGCCGGTCCTGTCCCCAGAACAGCTCGCCGCGATAGACGTAGGAGGGTGAGCCAAAGACGCCCGCCGCGACGGCCTCGTCGGTGTAGCGTCGATACTGTTGCGAGATCTCGGCCGTTCTCGCCTTCGACAGCAGGGCGCGATCGTCCATGCCATAGGCAATCAGGATTTGCCGAAGCGTCGCCTCCGATGAAATGTCCTGATCGTCGCACCATTGCGCATGGAGGATCGCCTTGTGCAGACGGCCCACGGATAGTCCAAGGGAATCGGCCGCGATGACGATGCACGAGGCGAGATCCGCGTTCGGACACATGAAAGCCGGCTTGGGGTTGATCGGCATGCCTAGCTTGTCGCACCAGCGACGCAGTTCCGTCAGGCGGTAGGCCTGGCGCTCGGGGGAGCGCTGGTGCAGCAGGATGCCGCCGGTGCGCGCATAGATTTCGGGAAGATCGACAGGCCGGTACCGGATCGCGATGTCGTGCCGCCGCACAATCGCCTCGAGGCGGTCGGCACCGAGATAGGCCCAGTCGGAGTTCATCCAGAAGTAGTAGTCGATGGCGGCCGTGCTCATGTGCGCGCTCCTTCGGTGGTTGCCGGCGGCACGGCGAATCGAAGCGGGCCATGCATCCGTGCCGCGCTGATTACCGCAATGATGCCCAGCGCGCTCAGATACCAGACGATGTAGCGCGGGTCGCCATTGCCGTAGGCGAGCAGCGAAGTCGCGACGATCGGCGCCAGGCCTCCGCCGATAGCGCCCGAGACCTGCACCGCGATCGAAATGCCGCTGTAGCGCACTTCGGGCGGAAACTGTGCGGAAAACAGGCTCCCTTGCGGACCATACAGGCAGGCGTAGACGACACCGATGGCGATCACCATGGCGAAGGTGATCGAGCCGGGGTCGCGGTACTGCAGCATGCCGAAGAACAGCGGTGCGAAGCCGATGACGCCGACCGCGCCCGCCATGAAGACCCACTTGTAGCCCACCCTGTCGCCGAGCATGCCGAACAGCGGCATGGCGAACAGCGCAACCACCGCGCCCCACACCGTGGCGTCGAGCATGGCGATGCGCGGAATGCCGAGCGTACCGGTCGCGTAGGCCAGCGCAAAGGTCACCACCGTATAGAACCACGTCACCTCGGCCAGCCGGCCGCCGATGACGACGAGCAACTCCCTGGGGTAGCGCCGCAGCACGACCTTGGCGGGCACCTGTACCTTGTCCCCCTTGCTCTTCATCCGCTCGAAGTCGGGAGACTCGGCGACCTTGACGCGAATGAACCAACCCACCAGCAGCAGGATGACGCTGGCCAGGAACGGCACGCGCCAGCCCCATGTCAGCATGTCTTCGTCGGGCAGCGTCGACACCGCGGCCATCGCCAGGGAAGAGAGGATGAGCCCGGGCGCGACGCCGGCCTGCGGCAGGCTGCCGAAAAAGCCCTTCTTGCCTTCCGGTGCGTGCTCGACCGCCATCAGCACGGCGCCTCCCCATTCGCCGCCCACGGCCACCCCCTGCAGCAGGCGCATCAGTACCAGCAGCACGGCGGCCCAGTATCCAATGCTGTCATAGGACGGAATCAGTCCGATCAGGATGGTCGGAATCCCCATCAACAACAACGTGATCAGCAGCATCGACTTGCGGCCGACCCTGTCGCCAAAGTGTCCGAACACGATACCGCCAAGGGGGCGTGCGAAGAAGCCCACCGAGTAGGTGGCGAAGGCTGCCAGCGTGCCGGTGATCGGATCGAAGGCGGGAAAGAAGATCTTGTTGAAGATCAGGGCTGCGGCGGTACCGTAGAGGAAGAAGTCGTACCACTCGATGGTGGTGCCCATCATGCTCGCGAGTCCGGCGGTAATGTATTGGCGGCGCGACCGCGCCGCCTGTGGAACAGGCGCTGTCATAGCGGCTTCCTTGAAGTGAGATGGCGAAAGCCGACCGGTCAGGCCGCCGGCAACGGGGCGATGCCCCGGGTCTGGCGCGCCCAGTAGTCGAAAGTCGCGTTGACGATCGAGGGCTTGAGCAGATAGTCGTGCGCTTCGCGCGCGAGGGCGTCGTCGACCGGCGTCAACGCGCCGAAGGCTTGCGCGCGGATCTGCATGCGCGCCGCCCGTTCCAGATAGACCGATAGATACGTCGCCTCTTCGCACGAGGCGCCCGCGGCCAGATAGCCATGGTGCGCCAGCACGATCGCACGCTTGTCACCCAGTGCCTCGGAGATCAGCACGCCCTCCTGGTCCGCGATCGGAACGCCCGGCCAGTCCGCCAGAAAGGCGCAGTCATCGTGCAACGGCGTCATGTCCATATGCGCGATTACCAGCGGCTGGCGAGCGGCCGCCAGTGCCGACGCCCACGGGGAATGGGTATGGATGATCGATTGCACGTCGGGGCGACCCTCGTACACCCACAGATGAAAACGCGTAGCCGGGTTGGCCATGCCTTTGCCCGTCAGCGTGTTCAGGTCGCGGTCGACCTCGATGAAATCGTCGGGGGTCGCTTCATCGAAGCCAAGGCCAAAGCGCAGGGTCCAGTAAGCATCGGGCCGCTGAGAACGGACGCTGATTTGTCCGGCCAGTCCGGCTTCCTGTTCTGTCATGGCGAGGATGCGGCAGGCATAGGCCATGGTTTCCTGCACGCTGCGCTCGACGGCGTGCAGGTGCTGCGCCATGTCGCGTGTCGCGCGGGCATCGAAATAGGCCTTTTCTCTGAAGGCGGTGCTCATACTGTCTCCTGGTCATGGATGGATGCGGAACGCTGTCGTTCCAGGAGCGAGTATGAAAAGCGAACGCCATGGGAGCCATGCAGCTCAGCTCATAGCTGCTATTCCAGCGGATTGGGCGGCAGTTTGGCCGAGATGCGCATGGCGCAATCGAGCAGATCGGCAGTCAGCGGCAGCGGCTGACGGTCGGCGCGCAGGATGGCGACGACGCGGCGATGCAGCGAGGGCCGTTGTATCGGCACCTTGCGCAAGCCATAGTCCGTCAGCAGCTTCTCGGGAATGCGGTTGGGCAGGATGCACGCGCCGACGCCCGAAGAAACCAGCCTGAGCATGGCATCGATCGTTTCGGCTTCGGCCACGAATTCCGGATTCAGTCCGCTGCTGTGAATCATGCGGCGAAGGGCGTAGTGCGGCGGAAATCCGACCAGCCGCAAGGTCGAGTCGGTCAGGTCGCTGGCCTGCAATGTCGACGTGTCCCGCACGATCAGGCACATGGCATCGTCGAACAACACATGCGATACCAGCCCACCGGAATCGACGGCGGCATCGTAGACGAAGCCCAGGTCCACCTTGCCCGCCTCGACCAGCGAGACAACTTCCGGAGAGCTGCGGCCCAGCAGCGACAGGTTGACGCTCGGATGGGTGCTGACGAAGGCCGCGACCACGTCCGCGGTGAAGTAGTAGCTCAACGTATGCACGGTGGCCAGCCGAACCGTGCCCTGGCTGACGCCATGCCGCAGGCGAATGGCGTCGACGGCGCGATCGATGGCGCCATAGGCCGGCAGGATCGCCTCCTGCAGTTGCCGCCCCGCCTCGGTCAGCTCGACGCCGCGTCCGGTGCGCACGAACAGCGGCTTGCCGAGGCTGGTTTCCAGGGCGGCAAGCTGCTTGCTGATGCCGGACTGCGTCTGATCCAGTTGCTCGGCGGCCTTCGACAGCGATTTGAGTTCCGCGATCCGGAGGAAATAGCGCAGTTGGCGGTCCATGGCTTCCATGGCCGCAGTGTGCGCCGGCAAGGGCCGGGCTGTCTCTCGGGGTTTGTCAGCAGCGGGGCGGCTGGCGTCAGGCAGGCGGCCCGCTGTTATGCGGTCTCGCGGCGATTCCCGCTCGCGGCCCGCACGATGCTCGACGGCAGACGGCCGGCGACCCGCAGGAACGACCGGCGCATCGCCTGCTCGGAAGCGAAGCCGCTGCGGCGTGCGACTTCCTTCAGCGAGGCTGCGGTCGTCTTGAGCATCGCCGTTGCATGTTCGACGCGAATACGCTCCAGCGCCGCCGATGGCGATTCCTGGGTCTGCTCCATGAATTTGCGATAGAACGATCGCACCGAATGTCCGCTGTATTCGGCCATGTCCTCGGCGCGCCACGGCTCCGCCGGCCGCGCCGCGAGCTGCGCAAGCAGCTCCCCGAAGGCCCAGGCGCTGCTGGTTTGCAGGCGCAGCGCATCGCTGTATTGCGCCTGACCGCCAGGCCGGCGCATGTGCACGACCAAGCGTTTGGCAACGGCCGCGGCGCAGCTGGTGCCGGCATCCTCTTCAATGAGCGCGAGTGCCAGATCGATCCCCGCGGAAACGCCCGCGGAGGTGTAGACGTTGCCATCGCGCAGGTAGATCGGGACCGGGTCGACCCGCACGCCCGGATAGGCGCGGGCAAGCCGGTCAGCCGCACGCCAATGAGTGCAGGCGGCACGTCCTTCCAGCAGTCCGCTGGATGCCAGCAAGAACGCGCCCGTACAGACAGAGCAGACCCGCCGCGCGCTTGCCGCCAACGCGGTCAACGCGTGGCGCAACGCCGGTTCGTCGCAGGCCGTGTCGACGCCCGGTCCGCCGGGCACCATCAGGGTATCGACCGGCAGCGACAGTTCGCTCCAGGGTTCGGTCAGCACGGCCAGCGGTCCGGTGCCCTTCACCGGGCCACCCATTGTGCTGACGATGCGGACGTCGTAGGCGGGGCCGCGCTCGCCCGCGGCGGTCACGAAGGCCTGCACCGGGCCGGCGAGGTCAATTGCCTGGAAGCCGGGGTAAACCAGCAGGGCGACCACCGGTGACGCCGGCTTCGGCGCAGGCACGGCGGCTGGCAGCGGTTGAGGGCAAGTTGGCAGGGCCATGGGGAAGGGCGCTCCTAGTATGACTGGACGTCGTGTCCGCTGAAGCAAGCGTCGCCACGCGTTCTTGGGAGCTATTCGATGCTGGTGAATTTTGCGTTATTCGAAGGTGTCACACAACTGGACCTGACGGGACCGTATGAAGTCCTGGTTCGCGCGCCGGGCTTTCAATGCGAGCTGGTCGCCAAGCAGGCCGCACCGGTTCGGTCCGATCGTGGCCTGATGCTGGTGCCGACCACGACCATCGCGCAGGCCTCGCCTTGCGACCTGCTGGTCGTGCCCGGCGGCCCGGGCACCGATGCCGCCCTTGTCGATCCCGAGTGGATCGCGTTCGTGCGTGAGCAGGCCGAGCAGGCGCGTTGGGTGTTCGGCATCTGCACGGGATCGCTGCTGCTCGGCGCGGCGGGTTTGCTGCACGGGCGTCGCGCCTCCGGCCACTGGCTGGCCCGCGATCTGCTGACTCAGTTCGACGCCATCCCGATGGACGACCGCACCACCATCGACGGCAAGTACTTCACGTCCGGTGGCGTGACCGCGGGCATCGACATGGCCTTGCGCGTGGTCGCCAACGTGCTCGACCAGGAGGCGGCCGAGCAGATCCAATTGCAGATCGAGTACGACCCCGAACCTCCTTTCGTTGGCGGCACGCCATTTACCGCTCGGCCGGAGATCATCGCCCGCTGCAGGAGTGCGGGCGCGCAGCGGCGCAGACTGCGCGAGGTCGCGGTACATGAAGCCGCGCAGCGGCTGGCCCTCGAATGGAGCCGGCAATGAACGCCGTGGCCATCCGTCTTCGCCGTGCCGCCGTTGTCGTCGCTGCGATCGCGGGCATGTTCCATGGCGCGGCAGCACGCGCGGAGGCGTACCCGGCTCGGCCGGTGACCATTGTGGTGCCGTATGCAGCCGGAGGACCGATGGACCTCGTGGCCCGCCAACTCGCGGTGGTTTTGAAGGACCGGCTCGGCACCACCGTAGTGGTCGAGAATCAGGGCGGGGCCGGAGGCACGATCGGATCGCAGCGAGTCGCGCGCGCTGCTGCCGACGGCTACACGCTGCTGCTGCATCATGTCGGGCTTGCGACCGTGCTGGCGCTGTATCCGTCGCTGAAGCTCGATCCGCGGCGTGACCTGGTGCCGCTGGCGCTGGTATCGGAAGTGCCGATGATGATCGTCGTCCCATCGGGTTCATCGATAGCGGGAATCGAACACCTCGCATCCAGGAGTCGTGGCGGCCAACTGAACTGGGGAACCGCGGGGCCCGGCTCGGCCTCGTCGCTTTGCATGCGGCTGGTCGGGGCAGCGATGCGCGGCCGCGATACCGAGATCGCCTACAAGGGCACAGGGCCTGCGCTGATCGACCTGATGGCAGGACGCGTCGATGCGATGTGCGATCTGGTCACCAACCTGAAGCCGATGCTCGATAGCGGCAAGGTCGCCGCAATCGCAACGGTGTCGGAACGCCGCAATCCCTTGTTCCCCGCAGTGCCTTCGCTCGTCGAGCAAGGCTTGCCAGTGGCCAGTTTCGCGGTGTGGTATGGGTTGTTCGCCCCGTCCGGCACATCCACGGCGGTCGTGCAGGCATTGCGCCGTGCCAGTGAGGCGGCGGTGGGCGATGCTGCGTACCGCACGGCGCTGGCCGGCGCCGGGGCCACTGTACCGAACGCCGGCGACGCTACGGGGAATCGACTCGGTGAGCGGTTGCTGCAGGACATAGCCCGGTTGCGCCCTTTGCTGACGGCTGCCGCGGAGGGCCGTCAATAGGGAAGCCGGGGACGCCGTCCCGCGAGTCGAGGCGGCAATCGTTGGGCAGCGGCTATCCCAGATCGACCAGGACCTTCCCTCCCTCGATGCGCACCGGATAGTTGCGAATGTTTTCCGTCACAGGCGCGCACACCGCCGCGCCGGTCCGCACATCGAACTTGCCCTGATGCAGCGGACATTCGATCTCGTGCCCATCGAGAAAGCCGTCGCACAGCCGCGCGTGGCCATGCGTGCAGAGATTGTCGGTGGCATAGATTTCGCCATCGACGGCGTAGAGCGCAATCTCCCGTCCCGCCACTTCGACAGCGATCACGTCGTCCTGCGGCACGCTGGAAAGTGGGGCCGCTTCGGTCCAGGTTTCGGTCATCGTTCGCTCCAGGATCAAATCGGATAGATCAGCGAGTTCGGAATCATCTCGCTGTCGAAGATGCAAAGCCGCGAGGCGAAACGCAGGCCGCCCGGCGTGCGCACCACCGTGTCCAGATAGCGGCCGGTGTTCAGCACATCGGTCAGCTGATCGGGCTTGGTGCGCAGCACCGCGTAATTGGCCTCGGACACGATGCGCTCGCCGTCGGCGCAGCGCACCAGCGGTGCGCCGACGATGTGGCGCTGATAGTAGGGATCGTGGAACAGCGTCTCCCGAATGCCGTAAATGCGATCCCGCAGCATGGCCTTGCTTTCGAACGACAGCGTCGCCAGCGGCAGGCCGCGTTCGTGGTTTTCGCGCGGCTGGACCCTGTAGACGCAGTCGTCGGTGAAGAATTCGGGCCAGCGGTCCCAGTCGCCGTTGTCGACGACGCTGGCGTAGTCGGCGTACAAGGTCAGCAGCGCGTGGTAGTCGGTGAATTCCATCGTCATACCTCCATCACCTTGCGCCAGTAGGCGTACATACCGCGAATCAGCGTTTCGGTGACCATGTGGTCGGTGTTCTCCGCGGTGAGGCCGCCGAGTTCGGCGAGCACGCGGTGCCAGGGCTTCTGCGCGAAGCCTTGCTGCGAGCATTCGATCGCTTCGCCGTCGTCGGCCGAGACGAAGCCGGCGGGGCCGAACAGATTGGCCTGGCGCAGCCGGCGTCGCGTCATGGCTTCATCGTCGTCCTCGAAGCCGAAGTGGGTCCAGACGAAGTCGAACGCGTCGGGTCCTCTCGGCTGGATATGCCGCGTCGATACCGAATTGACTTGCTGCTGGAAGATGACGCTGGGGAATATCGTCATCATCACGGCCGTGGGTTCGCCCCACCAGGGCTCATGCACGATGTCGAGCAAGCGGTCGTCCTGCAAGGCCATCTGGTCCTTGAAGCTTGCGACACCGGAGGTGACCTCGCTTTTTCCGCCCTGTCCGCGTGTGGAAACCATCGCGGCATGACGCCAATGCGGATCCATCACGAGGCGCGCCTTGTTGTCCGCGCGCCAGAGGCCGAAGGTCACGAACCACGTATGCAGCAGTCCCGGATGGTACGGGTCCTTGATGTTCTCCTGCATCAGCTTCCAGTTGCCTGGAATGCGCTGTTTGTTGTAGCCGAGCAGCTTCAACTTGCGCCCGCTGAACAGGCGGTCGAAGTAGCCGAGGATGTCCGGGCCGAGGTAGGTCTCCAGCGATTCAACGTCGTGATCGAACGACGCGAATACCACGCCGCCGCGCGTGGCCACCTTCAATTTGGTCAGGCCGTGTTGCTCCGGCCGGAAGTCGGCGGGCATGCCCCCATTGACCTTGCCGTCCTGCTTGACACCGCGACGAAACGGCACGCCCTGTAGATTCCCTTTCAGGTCGTAGTTCCACTGGTGATACGGGCAGTGGAAGTCCTTGCGGTTGCCGCTGCGCTCGCGGCAGAACTTCATGCCGCGATGCGCGCAGACGTTTTCGACCACGTTGATATCGCCGTCCGCATCGCGTATCACGATGACGGAGCGCTCGCCAATCGCGGTGCGCTTGAAATCGCCGGGATTCTGTATCTCGGCTTCGAGGGCGACGTAGTTCCAATGACCGCGATAGAAGCAGCGCTCCAGTTCCCGCTGGTAGAGCTGCTGGTCGGTATAGACGCGGAACGGGATGCGGCTGATGCCGTCGTCGGGCCATATCGGCTCGGTGCATGCGGCGTGGATATTCATGTTTGGTCTCCCTATTTTTTTGGTCCGGTTTTCCCGGCGCCCATTTCTGAAGCGATCGAATCGTCAACCGCCCGACGCGTAGAAAGCATCGGCGTAGATGTGCTCCGTGCGGACGCCGCGATCGCGCAGCTGTACCGTTGCGGCTTCGACCATCGGCGGCGCGCCGCACAGGTACGCCCGCCAGCCGGTCAGATCGCCGTAGTCCTGCTCGACCGCCTCCGTAACGAGCCCGGTACGCAGATCGCGGTCGCTGCCCGGCAAAGTCGACACCACATCGATGCGCAGGCGAGGATGCCGCTGGGCAAGCTCGTTCAACCAATCGAATCCGTAGGCATCCCGCGGCGATCGAATGCCGAAGTACAAATGGATCGGGTTGGTCAGCCCGGCCGCAATGGCGCCGCGCACAATGGCGAGTACCGGCGCGAGGCCTGTCCCTCCGGCAATGCAAAGAATCGGATCGTCATTGCGCGTGCGCAGATACGAGGTGCCTAGCGGCCCGCTGACGCGAACGGTGTCGCCCACCTTCAGCCGATCGCAGATATATCTGGTGACGCGACCGTCCGGAACCATGCGCACATGGAATTCCAGTTCGCCTTCACCCGGCAGCCGCGCCATCGAATAGGGGCGGATATGGTCCGGCGTGAACTGCAGCATTGCGTATTGGCCCGGGGAGAACGACAGCGGCTTGGCCGGTGCGAGTCGGATCAGCTTGATGTCGTGCGTCAGGTCTGCGAGCGCCGTCACCGTGCTCCTCACGATGCGAGCGGGGTGGACGACGATCTCGTCCGGCTCAGGGATCTCGATGGTGCAGGGGCCCATTACCACGGATTGGCAGGCCAGCAGAGGGCGATGGTCCTGCTTGTCGATGTCGCCGTCGTCGGTATTGCCAGCGACGGCGTGACGCACATCGCCCTCGACCAGCCGACAGCGGCAGGTACCGCAGCGTCCCGCCATGCAGCTGTACGAAATTGGCACGCCATGCTGCTGGAGGGCGGTCAGCAAATTCTCGCCCTGCGGCACATCGAGACGCTGTCCGTGGGGAAGGACGCGCACTTCCATATCGTCTCCGGTTCGTTGTTGTTGTTGTCGTTCTCGTACTGTCCGGCGCTCATCATCGGATATCGTCGCTGATAAACCAATAGAATCCGGCTTATATGACCCATTCACCAAAGTGATAATAAAAAGGGGGAGACATGCGGTTGCAGGACGTCGATTTGAACCTGCTCGTCGTGTTCGAGCACCTGCTGCGGTTGCGCACGGTATCGGGAACCGCCCGCGAACTGGGCCTGACGCAACCGGCCGTCAGCAATGCGTTGGCGCGATTGCGCCGAGTCTTCGACGATCAGTTGTTCGTGCGCAGCGCCAAGGGCATGCTGCCGACGCCGGTGGCTGAGGATCTTGCCGAACCGGTCGCCTATGCGCTGGACGCGCTGCAGTCGGCCTTGAACCGCAAGGTCGCCTTCGACCCGCTGCGCAGCGATCGCCGATTCCAGCTGGCAATGACCGATATCGGCGAAGTGCATTTCATCCCCAGGCTGATGAGCGCATTGCGGGAGCGCGCACCCGGCGTGTCGATCGCGACCGTGCGCAATACCGCGATCAACCTGGCAGAGGCAATGAGCTTGGGGCAGGTCGATCTCGCATTGGGCCACCTGCCCGAGCTGCCATCGGAGTTCTACCAGCGCCGGCTGTTTCGCCAGCGTTATGTCTGCATGTTCCGTGCGGGCCATGCGCTGGACAAACGCACCGTGCGGCTACAGGACTTCGAGCGTGCCGACCATGTGGTGGTAACGGCCGCAGGCACCGGCCACGCGCGCGTCGATGAAATCCTGGCCAAGCTAGGCGTACGACGCAACATCCGCCTGCGCGTACCGCACTTCGTCGCACTGGCCGATATCGTCGCCACCACGGACCTGGTGGCCACCGTCACCGAGAAGTTCGCAGAGCGCAGCGCGGCATATTTCGGCCTCAAATCGATCCGCCATCCGGTCGATCTCCCGGATATCCAGATCAATCTGTTCTGGCATGGACGCTATCACCGCGATCCCGGCAATCAGTGGTTGCGGGATTTGATTTTTGAGTTGTTTGCGGAAGATTGAGCTCAAGGAACCAGGAGCGGCACTCGCACTGTCGTCTTCGTATTTTGCCACCCGACTTCAGTAGGGGGAACTTCTCGCCTTTCATGCCGTTATCCAATGGCGATAGCACTCAATGGAGTCATTCTCGCAGATGACTACCCATGCGCGTCGTCAGATCGATTGATTCGTATATTCCGAATCAAGATAGATCCGCTTTTCCTACAAAATGGGGGGGCTACTGTCTTCCACGTTGCGTGACCATTGGCTACTCAACTTGGGCAATGGGAGCCGAGCCGATTCGTTGGCATGCGTAGCTTTAAGGAACCGTTGATGCTATTAAAAGACGGCAATTCGACCGGTATCGCGATTGCGAGTGTATTTGTCGCGGGACTGGTGTTGGTGTTCGTCGCGATCTATTGGCTGGAGAGCTACCTGGGTCGGTTGATAAGTTTCTCTGTTGGGTTAAGTCTTTGCGCAGCAGCGGGATATGCTGGTAGAGCAAAAGCAATTGGATTACGCCATTTTGACGAGGCGGAATGGCGCAAGGCGAAGCGAACGTATGATGATTGGGATGATAGCCACGATGCCTAGAGAATCCGCTGCATTGAACGGGATCGCACCAGCGGGAACGCAGACGGTGAAATCCCAGTAAGAAAAATATGGCGAAGGGCTGCCATCGCATATATGGCGCTATCGGGTTTGCCGGCCGTAATATTGATCTTTTCCTTTGCCAGGGGCTCGGGATGGACGCCGGTATTAGTCGGTCTGCCCGTAATTTGTACCATCTTCGTTAGTGTGACGTACCAGCTCATAAGGGAACTGCGGGTGGCGGTAAAAGGTACGGAAATGGGGCAAGGTGGCGCAGAGGTATCCAAGTCGAGCCAGCGGAATGGACGTTTCCCGCGTGGAGGACAGTAGATGGATATCGGGATCTGTGTGATCTTCGCCGGCTATTCCACCAGCGCTATGTCTGCATGTTCCGAGCGGGCTATGCACCCGATAAGCCCGCTGTGCGGCTCCAGAACGTCAAGCACGCCAACCACGTGGTGGTGACGGCTGCGGGGACAGGCAGGCCCGGGCGGACGAGATCCTTGCCACGCTGGGCGTACGGCGCAACACCCGCCTGGCGTGCCGCGTTTCGTCGCGCTGACCGATATGGTGGCGACCACGGATGTCGTAGCGTTTTGTTTTGCGATTCATTCGCCTCAACGGACATCCGTATGGCCATCTAGATAGCTTTACAGCGATCTGAAGTGGATTTTTTCGTTCCGAAGTGACCTAAATATTACAAGCAATAAAGGATCCGGCCGTTCATGTCAATAAGCATAGAGAAGATAAGAAGATTTAATCGAGTACGCTATGCAATAATTGGAGTTTTTATTTTTGGATTCTTGTGTTTCCCCATATTCAAGCTAATGCCGAAAAATTGCGAGTATTTGGTGGTTATATACATGATGATGTTCCTTGGATCTTTGTTCTTCATCGTTGGTTTTTTCTATCGATGCCCCTCTTGTAATGCTGTGCCTGTGGCCAGGCCAATTCCATATGTTGATCTGGCTCCAAAAATCTGTCATTCGTGCGGCGCTAGTTTGAGAAAGTAATGAACTGGACGCATGAGAAGGTTTGTCTTCAATATAGAGCCCTATATCTTGTCTCCAGATCCAAACGTGATGGAGTGTCAGGCGTGTCTCACGACAATGCAGCGGTGTGAATCACCATTGCTTGGTGACCTCCTGGATTCTTGCGCCTACCAGTCCGTAAAGAGCCGGAATAGAGCCCAGCTGCGCGGCGATATGTTTCGCAAGACCATTGCGAACAGCCGAGCGGTTCCCGCAATGCTGGCATGCGCTTTCCTCGTGGCAGGATGCACCATCGGCAATGGGCGGATCTGCGGCCCTCAGACACCGAGGGCCAATTGTGATAAGGAGGTGCTCGAGCGATTGCTATCCGGCGCACCGCTGGAGCGGCCCGCACCGGAAGTCCAGGAGCGGCTGGCATATCAATCGACCCCTGCACCACGGGGGCAAAGTCGTATCCGGGTCTTCGGGCAGAACGGGATCTTTGTGGAACTCCACATCGGTAGCGCGTGTATAAGGGATGAGGCGGGAAAGAGAGTATCCGGTGACTTTGGTGGAGCGTTTGGATCAATGCTCGGGCTAGCTTCGAATACTTCAATCGGGATCCCTGAAACGCCTGTCACCTATAAAATCAAGAATAAGAGCCGGATTTTCTCCACGGCGTACTTTCGTGAATATGTGATTCCACCCGGCACGCCGACAAGTTTACGGGTGGGAGCTATTGACTTCCATCACCTGAAGAGCGGTGCCAATCGGTACAGGACCGCTTGTGTTCGTACGCTTTCCTTTACGCCTCGCGATATGGACGACTACGAGGTCGATTGGGTGGCGGGCGGAGGCCGATGCGAGCTTATGCTGAATCGGGTTGTCAATAGAGAAGGCTATGTGGACCTCGAGCGGGTACCCGTAGCGGATGCACCGGACTGCGTAGAGCCTTGAGGAGGCTGGGAAGAAACACCAATGAAATGCACTGCCATTGCCAACTTCCCCAAAATTCTGATCATCACCGGCCTGATGGCCGCCGGCAAATCGTCGGTCGCGCAGGCCATCGCGGAACGCCTGCCAAAGTCCGTCCACCTGCGTGGCGACACATTCCGCAAGATGATCGTGAACGGACGGGCGGAAGTGAAACCGGAACTCTCGCCAGAGGCCCTGCAGCAGCTCTCGCTGCGCTACCGGATCTCCTGCGACGCTTGTGAAGCTTATGCCGGCGCGGGCTTTACCGTGATCTATCAGGACGTGATTCTTGGCGAGTATCTGAACGAGATTTACACGCGGCTGTCCCGCTGGTCGCCGGGCGTACTGGTGCTGAACCCGACGTTGGATGTGGTCGCGCGGCGCGATGCCGAGCGGCGCAAGACGGCGTATGCCGGCGATTGGACGCCGGCCTCGCTGGCCGCGGGGCTTCAACATACACCGCGTATCGGCTTGTGGCTCGACACCTCGGCCATGACGGTGGAGCAGACCGCCGACTTCGTATTGGGGCACGCCGCGGAAGCCACCGCAGGAAAGCGTTAGGACGCGAGCGTTACCGCCGTCATCCGGATCTCGCCATAACTGTCGTTTGCCATCGCACGGGAGAGACGCGTGCCTTGCGGATCAACCGCTTACAGGAACGCTGCCACTCCGTGCCAGCAGGGTTGTCGTATATCGGAGAATTTGTCTCGCTTCGCCATCGTGTATGTGTGTTTTGTGCCTAGACCAGGAACGGTCAGTCGCTCTGCTTGAATGACGGCTTGCGACCCAAAGCGGACATCCAAGTTGCGGAACAACGTCGGAAGCCGTATTTGGTGCCAGCCCGATAGCGGGGCATCGATTTAGCCCTAGAGTATCCTGCGTTGTGAGTTTTTTAATGGAGAGATTTCTCCACGTCGTCAAGAACGGAAATTCGTGCGTAGACCTCATTCAGCAGGTTGGATTCATGTTTTAAGACCAGTGTGTTGTACTCGTTGGGCAGTTGTCGCGCATTTTGTAGCGCCACGCCGTAATTCTTCCCACGTCGATGAAGCTCATACGCGTTGATGCCTCTTTCCACTTCAACCGCATTCATGATCTCGTTTCGACCGGAAAACTTCGCAAGAAACAGTTCTTTGTCGTAACGATAAGCGTTGATTCCTCTATCAACGTTGAAGTGTTCCAAGTATCCGCTCGCGCGAATATAGTTGCACACTACCTTATTTATAGCAGGGGTCCCCGCGACAAGCGGTCCAACGTCGCTTTGCCGGGCGACCTGTCCAAGCCCTCTGCGCAAGGCCAATCCACGGACCTTTCCTAGCCATTCGAACGTCGCGCGCTGTATTTTCTCGTTGGGATCCTTGGTGTGAGCGAAGTCAATCTGTTGTTCGCTTGCTTCGAGGGCGAAGCCAGGTACCGGTGTCAAGAGGCTCGACTTTGCAAAGTCATTCGGACTGCAATAGTCGGGGTTCATCACTACCCTGACGTCTGCGGCCATATAGCATTGCGCGACAAGTCGGGAACAAAACTGTTTGGAAGAGGATGTCGGCACTCTTATCTTCGAATAGCCGGGAACGGCTGCGGCCTGCATCTTGGAATATAGTGCGCCTACCCAGTAGCGTGCCGTATCAACAATACTCGCAGATTGCCCGTCCGATAGTCCGCCAACTCTCCGAAGGGCCAGCATGTCCGCTTGCGTCGAGAACAAGAGTCGCTGAGGATTCTTCGAATATACGCCGTCTGGCATCGCATGAATCACCGAATTTCCTACGTACAGCATTGCATGAGAAAAATGTCCGCCGGTAACCTTTGCAATGAGTGAGCTCCCTTTTGTATCGCCGCGGGTCAGCAGAATGTCGCCCGGAAGAAGCTCGTCGGTATTGAATAGGAATTGTTTTGTCATACGGTTGAATTCAGTGGTACTGGAAATGGCAAACTGAAAATATCGGGCGGCGGTAGTTCGTACGACTTCAGGCGGTGTGAGCGCTGGGGCGACGCAGCAGCACCGCCAACCGCGCGCCATCGGTGCGCTCAGCCTGGACTCCAGAGGCGCGCGAGGATAACAGCAGCCAGTACCCGGCAGCGGCATCTTGCTATCGCTGCGCCCCTACAATAATGGCCTTCGTATGACGACTTTGACTCTTTACAAGCAGCCCAGCGCGATGGATTTTGACAGCCTCCCGTAACGCGAGTATTCCGGTCGGGAACAGTGTCGCAGCCAGAATGGCGAATAGGACGAAGATGTTACCGACATTTGAGGAAATGTAGCGGGAGAAAATCAATGGCGTCGTGGCGGTGAATACAAAGATTGCATAAACGGACGTGTAGAAATATATCCTCAGTTTTCTTGATCCTTCCCGCTGATATTTCGGGGAAAAATCGACCTGTAGATTTCCCTGGTGGGGCAAGTGTTCCAAATAGGATCGTCCCAGCACGTAATACCTAAGCGCCTTTTCCGGCTCTTGAAGCGAAAGGAGATACTCCACCTCACTGCTCTTTAAACCTCGATCCCCCGATATTGCTTGATATCCCTTCTCTTTCGCAAATGGGTGCATCGTCCCTGATGCCACATCCGAAAGGAACTCTCTGGCAAACTTATATTCTTCCCGCGCGCGCACCCTTCGA
>MTEU01001608.1_pt2 | contig 37936 bp, 24 predicted proteins | sample 1042701 | NCBI WGS metagenome assembly MTEU01 (sample SAMN06185813, study PRJNA358809) | soil metagenome | isolation source: naturally attenuated soil | place: India | collected 2015-05-23
TCACCACCAGGCCAGGAGTACGCCGTTGGACGCCAGCGCCATCAACAATCTGTTCTTGATCGGCGCCCTGCTGGTGGCGGCCAGCATCCTGGTCAGTGCCTTCGGCACCCGTTTCGGCATCCCCATCCTGGTGATCTTCCTCGCCGTCGGCATGCTCGCCGGCGTCGACGGCCCCGGCGGCATCGTCTTCGACAACTACCCGCTGGCCTACCTGGTGGGCAACCTGGCGCTGGCCGTGATCCTCCTCGACGGCGGCATGCGTACCCGCGTCTCCAGCTTCCGCGTGGCGCTGTGGCCGTCGCTGTCGCTGGCCACCCTGGGGGTGGTGATCACCGCCGGGCTGACCGGCCTGGCCGCCGCCTGGCTGTTCGACCTGAGCCTGCTGGAGGGCCTGCTGATCGGCGCCATCGTCGGCTCCACCGACGCCGCGGCGGTGTTCTCCCTGCTCGGCGGCCGCGGCCTCAACGAACGGGTCAGCTCGACCCTGGAAATCGAATCCGGCAGCAACGACCCGATGGCGGTCTTCCTCACCGTCACCCTGATCGCCATGCTCGCCAGCGGCCAGACCGGCTTCAGCTGGGACCTGCCGATCCAGCTGCTGCAGCAGTTCGGCCTCGGCGCCGTGCTCGGCCTCGGCGGCGGCTGGCTGCTGCTCAAGCTGATCAACCGCATGGAGCTGGCCAGCGGCCTGTACCCGTTATTGGTAGTCAGCGGCGGCCTGATCATCTTCGCCATCACCACCGCGGTGGGCGGCAGCGGCATCCTCGCCATCTACCTGTGCGGCCTGCTGCTGGGCAACCGGCCGATCCGTTCGCGCCACGGCATCCTGCACATGCTCGACGGCCTCACCTGGCTGGCGCAGATCGGCATGTTCCTGGTCCTCGGCATGCTGGTCACTCCCCACGAGCTGCTGCCCATCGCCTTGCCGGCGCTGGGTCTGGCGCTGTGGATGATCCTCTTCGCCCGACCGCTGTCGGTGCTGCTCGGCCTGCTGCCGTTTCCGGCCTTCCACGACCGCGAGAAAGTCTTCATCGCCTGGGTCGGCCTGCGCGGCGCGGTGCCGATCATCCTCGCGGTGTTCCCGCTGATGGCCGGGCTGCCCAATGCCCAGCTGTTCTTCAACGTGGCCTTCTTCATCGTCCTGGTCTCGCTACTGCTGCAGGGCACCAGCCTGCCGCTGGCCGCCCGGCTGATGCGCGTCACCGTACCGCCGGAGCCGGCGCCGGTGTCGCGCGCCGGCCTGGAGGTGCACCCCACCAGCCAGTGGGAGCTGTTCGTCTACCGCCTGGGCGCGGAGAAGTGGTGCATCGGCGCCGCCCTGCGCGAGCTGAACATGCCCGAGGGCACGCGTATCGCCGCGCTGTTTCGCGGTCGCGAGCTGCTTCACCCGTCCGGCAGCACGCGCCTGGAGGCCGGCGACCTGCTCTGCGTGATCGGCCACGAGGCCGATCTGCCGGCACTCGGCAAGCTGTTCAGCCAGGCGCCCAAGCGCGGTCAGGACCTGCGCTTCTTCGGCGACTTCGTCCTCGAAGGCGACGCCGAGCTGGGCGCGGTGGCCGCGCTCTACGGCCTCAAGCTGGAAGGCGCCGAAGGCCAGTTGCACCTGGGCCGCTTTATCGCGCACAAGGTGGGCGGCGAACCGATCGTCGGCGACCAGGTGGAATGGCAGGGCCTGACCTGGACGGTGGCGGCGATGGACGGGAACAAGGTGCGCAAGGTCGGCGTCAAATTCCCCGAAGGCAGCCGCCCGGGCCCCGGGCTGTTCCTGTAACAGGCTCGTCGCACCAGCGTCGCAGCCGCGAGCGCGCCGGACTCTGCTAGCATCGCAGCTGCGCACGCCCCTCCCGCGAGGGCCGGCGCGGCGGCGCCTGCGGCGGCCGTCCTACACTGTCATCGTCCCATTCAGCAGATCCCACGACCATGTCCCTGTTGCGCCTCCCGTTCGTCGCCGCCCTGCTCGCCCTGTGCCTGAGCATTCCCCCGGTTCTCGCCCAGGAGCCGCCCAAGGCCGAGAGCGTGCAGCAGAGCCTCGACGGCCTGGCCGATCGCAAGTTGCCGGAAGCCGAGCAGCTGGCGCTCAAGCAGACCCTGGAGCAGACCCTGCGCCTGCTCAAGGACCGCGAGGCCAGCGAGCAGCGCCTGGCCGACCTGCGCACCCAGCTGGAGAACGCCCCGCGGCTGATCGCCGAAGCCCAGCGCGAACTCGCCCAGCTCAAGGCCAGCCAGCCGGCGCCGCTGGCCGAGCGCCACGCGCGCACCGCCCTGGCGCAGCTGGAGCAGCTGCTCGGCGAACGCTCCAGCCAGCTCAGCGAGTGGAACAAGGCGATCATCGAGGCCAACAGCCTGGTGATCACCGCGCAGACCCGCCCCGAGCGCGCCCAGGCCGAGATCAGCCAGAACCAGGCGCGCAGCCAGCAGATCAACAACAGCCTGAAGAGCGACCGCGACAACGGCAAACCGCTGAGCGCCGAGCGCCGCGACCAGCTCGCCGCGGAACTGGCCCTGCTCACCGCGCAGACCCAGCTGCGCCGCCAGGAGCTGGCCGGCAACAGCCTGCTGCAGGACCTGGGCAACGCCCAGCGCGAGCTGCTCGAGGAGCGCATCAAGCGCGCCGAGCAGGAACGCCTGGAGCTGCAGAGCCTGATCAACGAAAGGCGCCGCGCCGAATCCGAGCAGACCGTCGCCGAGCAGTCGCGCGAGGCCGAGCGCGCCGGCTCGGACAAGCTGCTGGCACGCGAGAGCACGCGCAACCTCAAGCTTTCCGACTACCTGCTGCGCGCCACCGAGCGCCTCAACCAGTTGACCGAGGAAAACCTGCAGACCAAGCAGCAGCTGGACAACTTGGTGCAGGCCGACCAGGCCCTCGACGAGCAGATCGGCGTGCTGCAGGGCAGCCTGCTGCTGTCGAAGATCCTCTACCAGCAGAAGCAGGCGCTACCCAGCCTGACGTTGGAAGACAGCAAACTGGCCGATGAGATCGCCGATATCCGCCTGTACCAGTTCGAGCTGGGCAAGCAGCGCGAGGAGATCGGCAATCCCGAGGCCTATATCGACCAGTTGCTCGCCGGCCAGCCCGCCGAGGAGGTCACCGCCGAGCTGCGCGCCACCCTGCGCGAGTTGCTGAGCACCCGCCGCGAGCTGCTCGACCGGCTCAACCGCGAGCTCAACGCCCTGCTCAACGAGTCGATCACCCTGCAGCTCAACCAGAAGGAGCTGCACAGCACCGCCAGCAGCCTGCGCGCCACCATCGACGAGCAGATGTTCTGGATTCCCAGCAACAAGCCGCTCGACCTCGAGTGGCTGAAGGGCGCGCCGCGGCGCCTGCAGCAGCAGCTGGAAAGCCTGCCCTGGGGCGTGGCGCTGAAGGAGCTGGGCGCCGCCCTGCTGGAGCGGCCGCTGGTGTTCCTGCCGCTGCTGCTGCTCTGCGCCTTTATTCTCTGGCGCCGCCAGTACCTGTTCGCCAAGCTCGGCGGCCTGCACGACGACATCGGCCACTACAAGCGCGACAGCCAGCTGCACACGCCGCTGGCACTGGCCCTGAACCTGGCCCTGGCGCTGCCCGGCGCGCTGTTCCTCGCCCTGTGCGGCTACGCCCTGCTGATGGACGCGCGCGGGCAGAACCTCTACCTCGGCGCCGCGCTGTACGAGATGGCCCAGGCCTGGCTGGTGTTCTACACCCTCTACCGCATCCTCTCGCCGAATGGCGTGGCCGTGCTGCACTTCCATTGGCCGCCGGCCAACGTCGCCTTCTTCCGCCACCATATCCGCAGCCTGGGCCTGGTGGTGATGGCCCTGGTCGCGGTGACCAGCGTCGCCGAGCACCAGCCGGCCAGCCTGGCCGGCGACGTGATCGGCATCGGCGTAGTGCTGACCTGCTACGCGCTGATGGCCTGGCTGCTGTTCCGCCTGCTGCTCGGCGCGCCGCTGCGGGAGCACACCTCGGCGCTGCGTTCGAGCGTCGGCCTGCTGTTCAGCCTGCTGCCGCTGGCGCTGATCGCCGCCGTGGCGTTCGGCTACTACTACACCGCGCTGAAACTCACCGACCGCCTGATCGACACCCTCTACCTGCTGATCCTCTGGCTGGTGCTGGAAGCCGCCTTCATCCGCGGCCTCGGCGTCGCCGCCCGGCGCCTGGCCTACCAGCGCGCCCTGAGCAAGCGCCAGGCGCAAAGCAAGGACGGCAGCGAAGGCGAGACGGTGGTCGAGGAGCCGACCCTGGACATCGAGCAGGTCAACCAGCAGTCGTTGCGGCTGATCCGCCTGGCCCTGCTCGGCGGCTTCCTGGTCTGCCTGTACTGGGTCTGGGCCGAGCTGATCGGGGTATTCACCTACCTCGACACCGTGACCCTCTACGAATACAGCAGCGGCAGCGGCGAGGCCGCCACTCTGGTGCCGATCAGCCTGATGGACGTGCTCGGCGCACTGATCATCGTCGCCATCACTGTGGCCCTGGCGCGCAACCTGCCCGGCCTGCTCGAGGTGCTGGTGCTGTCGCGCCTGAAACTGGCCCAGGGCAGCGCCTACGCCACCACCACCCTGCTGTCCTATGCGCTGGTCGGCATCGGCATCGTCACCACCCTGTCCACCCTCGGCGTCAGCTGGGACAAGCTGCAGTGGCTGGTGGCGGCGCTGTCGGTGGGCCTCGGTTTCGGCCTGCAGGAGATCTTCGCCAACTTCATCTCCGGTCTGATCATCCTGTTCGAGCGCCCGGTGCGCATCGGCGACGTGGTGACCATCGGCAACCTGTCCGGCACGGTGAGCAAGATCCGCATCCGCGCCACCACCATCACCGATTTCGACCACAAGGAAATCATCGTGCCGAACAAGACCTTCATCACCGGCCAGTTGATCAACTGGTCGCTGAGCGACACGGTCACCCGCGTCACCCTCAAGGTCGGCGTCGGCTACGGTTCGGACCTCGACCTGGTGCGCAAGCTGCTGCTGCAGGCCGCCCAGGAGAACGCGCGGGTGCTCAAGGAGCCGGCGCCGCTGGTGTACTTCCTCAACTTCGGCGAAAGCACCCTGGATCACGAGCTGCGCATCCACGTGCGCGACCTCGGCGACCGCAACCCGGCCACCGACGAGATCAACCGTTTCATCGACCGCGAATTCCCCAAGCACGGCATCAACATCGCCTTCCGCCAGGTCGAGGTGTATGTAAAGAACCTCGAACGCGGCGAACACCAGCTCGAACAGAAGGACCTGATCAAGGCCGCCGCAGCCGGTGCGGCCAACGTGCAGACGCCGCCCCCGCCGGCGGCGACCTGAGCCATGGCGGAGTACGCGGTGAAACGCCTCGACCAGCTGAGCTTCGACAACCGCTTCGCCCGCCTCGGCGACGCCTTCTCCACCGAGGTGCTGCCCGAGCCCATCGAGCAGCCGCGCCTGGTGGTGGCCAGCGCCGCGGCCATGGCCCTGCTCGACCTGGCGCCGGAGGAGGCGCAGCGCGCGGAGTTCGCCGAACTGTTCGCCGGACACAAGCTGTGGAGCGAGGCCGAGCCGCGCGCCATGGTCTACGCCGGGCACCAGTTCGGCGGCTACACCCCGCGCCTGGGCGACGGCCGCGGCGTGCTGCTGGGCGAAGTGGTCAACGCCGCCGGCGAACACTGGGACCTGCACCTCAAGGGCGCCGGGCAGACCCCCTACTCGCGCATGGGCGACGGCCGCGCGGTGCTGCGCTCGTCGATCCGCGAGTTCCTCGCCAGCGAACACCTGCACGCCCTCGGCATCCCCAGCTCGCGGGCGCTGTGCGTCACCGCCTCGGAGACCCCGGTGTGGCGCGAGCGACAGGAGCGCGCCGCCATGCTGCTGCGCCTGGCGCCCAGCCACGTGCGCTTCGGCCACTTCGAGTACTTCTATTACACCCGCCAGCACGAGCAGCTGAAGATCCTCGGCGAACATGTGCTGGCCTGTCATTTCCCCGCCTGCCTGACGCAGGACGAACCCTGGCTGGCGATGTTCCGCGAGGTGCTGGAGCGCACCGCCGGCATGATCGCCCGCTGGCAGGCCTACGGTTTCTGCCACGGGGTGATGAACACCGACAACATGTCGATCCTCGGCATCACCTTCGACTACGGGCCCTACGCCTTCCTCGACGACTTCGACGCCGGGCACATCTGCAACCATTCCGACGACACCGGCCGCTACAGCTTCAGCAACCAGGTGCCCATCGCCCACTGGAACCTGGCGGCGCTGGCGCAGGCGCTGACGCCCATGATCGAAGTGGACAAGCTGCGCGCAACCTTGGAGCTGTTCCTGCCGCTGTACCAGGCCCACTACCTCGACCTGATGCGTCGCCGCCTGGGCCTGCAGGGCGCCGAGGACGGCGACGAGGAGCTGGTGCAGCGCCTGCTGCAGCTGATGCAGCAGGGCAAGGCGAGCGACTACACGCTGTTCTTCCGCCGGCTCGGCGAACAGGCGCCCGTCGACGCGCTGCAGGTGGTGCGCGAGGACTTCGTCGACCTGGCCGGCTTCGACGCCTGGGGCCGCGACTACCTGGCCCGCTGCGCCCGCGAGGGGAGCGAGCAGGCCGAACGCCAGGCGCGCATGCACGCGGTCAATCCGCGCTACATCCTGCGCAACTACCTGGCGCAGCAGGCCATCGAGGCGGCCGAGGCCGGCGACTATGGCCCGGTGCGCGAGCTGCACGCGGTGCTGGCGCGGCCCTTCGACGAGCAGCCGGGGATGGAGCGCTACGCCCAGCGCCCGCCGGACTGGGGCAAGCATCTGCAGATCAGCTGCTCGTCCTAGGTTGGCTTGAGCCGGCACTCGACAGGGAGCGCCCCCGGCTATGCGTAGGCTTCGTCACGCTTATGTTGGGGCGGCGACGTGCTCCTCCGTGCCCTTATCCAATAAATCGAAAAGGCATATAAACCTTCTCAAACATTCTTAGACTATCTAAGCGAAGCCCACTATCGTGGCGACCTTGTGCGGCCGCCCAGCGCGGGCCCGATACCTCACACGAGATTCGACGCTAAGGATTTTCATGCCCTGGGACTCCCTGCCCCTGCTGTTCGTCGGCGCCCTGCTGATCTGGGTGCTGTATGCCTTCGTGCGCGAGAAATGGAGCCCGGACATAGTCGCCGCCATCGCCGTGGCGGCGCTGCTGGTCAGCCAGCTGCTGACCCCGGGCGAGGTGCTCAGCGTGCTGTCGAACTCGGCGCCGGTGACCATCGCCTGCATGTTCGTGCTGTCCGCCGCGCTGGAGCGCACCGGCTGCATCGACGCCCTGGGCAACTGGCTGGGCGAGCTGGTGGGCACCAGCCCGATCCGCGTGCTCACCGGCCTGACCGTCACCGCCCTGGTGATCTCCGCCTGCCTCAACAACACCCCGGTGGTGGCCATCCTCACCCCGGTGGCCATCGCCCTGGCGCGCCGCGCCGGCACCCTGCCGTCGAAGCTGCTGATTCCGCTGTCCTACGCCACCATCCTCGGCGGCACCCTGACCATGATCGGCACCTCGACCAACATCCTGGTCGACGGCGTGGCGCGCAAGGCCGGCCTGGAGCCCTTCGGCATCTTCGAGATCACCGGCGCCGGGCTGATCCTGGCCGCGGTCGGCATGCTCTACCTGCTGACCGTCGGCCACCGCCTGCTGCCCGATCGCGAAACCCTGTCCAAGCAGCTGCGCCCGGACCTGGACCGCACCTTCATGACCGAGCTGCTGGTGCCGCACGACTCGCCGATGATCGGCAAGACCCTGCACGAGGCCAACCTCAACGGCGGCAGCGGCCTGCAGGTGCTCAAGCTGTTCCGCGAGGAGCAGGAACTCACCGAGCCGGGCGGGGGCACCCTGCTGGCCAGCGGTGACCGCCTGGTGCTGCACGGTCAGGTCAAGGACGTGGTCGAGCTGCGCGAGAGCGGCCACCTGTCGTTCAACCGCGGCGACGCCTTCGAGACCATCAGCAGCCACGACGTGATCCTCGCCGAGGCCATAGTCGGGCGTAACTCGCGCTACAGTCACCGGCCGATGCGCGATCTCGACCTCACCGCGCGCTACGGCATCGCCGTGCTCGCCGTGCACCGCCAGGACGAGAACGTGCAGGGCAACCTCGACGAGTTCGAGCTGCAGTTCGGCGACGTGATGCTGGTCGAGGGCACCCCGGCGCAGATCAAACGCTTCGCCGACAACGGCGAGCTGATCAGCCTCAACGCCGTGCAGGAACGCGCCTTCCGCCGCGACAAGGCGCCGATCGCCATCGGCGCCACCCTGGCGGTGATGCTGCTGGCCGCCTTCGGCCTGATGCCCATCGAGGGCCTGGCGATCATCGGCGCGGTGAGCGTGCTGGCGACCCGCTGCCTGGACGTGGAAGACGCCTACAAGGCGGTGGACTGGAAGATCCTCAGCCTGATCTTCGGCATGCTGGCCATCAGCATCGCCATGGACAAGGTCGGCCTGGTCAGCCTGCTGGTGCAGAACGTCATGGGCTGGCTGCCCTGGGCCGGGCCGCTGCTGATGCTGAGCTTCATCTACCTGTTCACCTCGATCCTCACCGAGCTGCTGTCGAACAACGCCGTGGCGGTGCTGGTCACCCCCATCGCCATCGGCATGGCCCAGCACCTGGGCGTCGACCCGCGTGCCTTCGTAGTGGCGGTGATGTTCGCCGCCAGCGCCAGCTTCGCCACGCCCATCGGCTACCAGACCAACACCTTCGTCTACAACGCCGGCGGCTACCGCTTCACCGACTTCATGCGCATCGGCATCCCGCTCAACCTGATTCTCTGGGTGGTGGCCAGCTTCGTTATCCCGCTGTTCTGGCCGCTGACGCCGGTGTGACTTGATATCGAGCGGCGGCGGCTCCATCTAGCGGACATGTCCCACGGAGCCCGCCGTCATGTCCGATCCCCTGCTGATTCCCTGCCCGCACTGCAACGGCCTCAACCGCATCCCCGCCGCGCGCCTGGGCGACGCCCCGCGCTGCGGGCGCTGCAAGGCCGAGCTGCTGCCGGCCGCGCCCATCGAACTGACGCAAAGCAACTTCGCCGGCCAGCTCAAGGGCGAGCTGCCGCTGTTGGTGGACGTCTGGGCCGCCTGGTGCGGGCCCTGCCAGGCCTTCGCGCCGACCTTCGCCCATGCCGCCAGCCAGCTGCAGGGCCGCTGCCGCCTGGGCAAGCTGGACAGCGAGGGCAATCCGCAGCTGGCCGGGCAACTGGGCATCCGCTCGATTCCCAGCCTGCTGCTGTTCAAGGGCGGCGTGGAGGTGGCGCGGCAGAGCGGCGCCCTGCCGCTGCCGCAGCTGCTGAGCTGGCTGCGCCAGCAGGGCATCTGAGCGACTCCCCCCGGGTTTCACCCAGGCTACGGAGCAGCCTTCCACAATGCGGTTAGCGCATATCCGCGAGCGATCACTGACAGGGCCTGAGCGGTTCGGTCAGTCCGCCGGGGCGCTGCGGTCAATTGCACGGGCCGCACCAAGCCTTAGTCTGGACAGACCCTCGCCAAGGAGTCGCGCCATGCCCCTGTCCATGGAACTCGCCCGCCAGCTCACCGAACAGCAGATCGCCTTCGTCCAGCGCAGCGGCCTCAAGGCCGAGGTGCTCGAACCCGGCTTCGTGCGCCTGCGCATGCCGCTGGCCGGGAACCAGAACCATATCGGCAGCATGTACGCCGGTGCGCTGTTCACCCTGGCGGAGATTCCCGGCGGCGCGCTGTTTCTCACCAGCTTCGACGCCGAGCGCTTCTACCCACTGGTCAAGGAGATGAACCTGAGATTCCGTCGCCCGGCCAGCGGTGACATCCGGGTCGAGGCGCGCCTGAGCACGGCCGAGATCGCCCGCCTGGAGGACGAGGCCGGACGCCTGGGCAAGGCCGAGTACCAGCTCGACCTGCAGCTGACCGACGGCGCCGGCGAGGTGGTCGCCGAGAGTCGCGGGCATTACCAATTGCGGTTACGCTGAGCCTCGACCTTGCCATAAGTCAAAAGAACGGCTAATTGAACAGGCACAATAAAATTGCCGACTGGTATCGGCAGGAGAGCCGTCGCCATGTTCCATCACATTCTTATCGCCCACGACCTGCGCGACACCGCCGACATGGCCCTGTGCCGCGCCACCCAACTCGCCCGCCAGCACGGTGCCCGCCTGACCCTGCTGCACGTGCTCGACCCCAGCCAGAGCAGCGAGCAGCACGAGAAGGCGCGCCAGGCGCTGGACCGCAGCCTGACCCAGTACGCCCCACCCGGCAGCGAGCTGCGCATGCTCAGCGGCAAGCCCTCGGAGGTGGTGCTGCAGGAGGTGCAGGACAGCGGCTGCGACCTGCTGGTGCTCGGCGGCCACCACCAGCGCCACGATTTCTTCTCCGGCACCAGCCTGGATCGCATCGCCCGCCGTTGTACGGTGCCGCTGCTGCTGGTGGCGCGCAACGACTTCGCCCCCTACCGGCACGCCCTGGCCGCCATCGACTTCTCCCTGTGCGCCTGCAGCGCCCTCGGCCAGGCCTATCGCCTGCTGCCGGGCGACGCCGAGCTGCACGCCCTGCATGTGTTCGAGCCGGACAAGGGCACGCCCAAGGAGGTGCAGCTGCAACTGCAGACCCAGCAGGGGCTGATCGACCAACTGCTGCAGGACGAGGCGCAGAACCTGCCGCCCGGCGGCCCGACGCTGACTCATGAGGTGATCCAGGGCGGCATCCTGCGCTGCCTGCAGGAGCAGATCAAAACCCGCCGCAGCGAGCTGCTGGTGCTCGGCAGCCACGGCCGCAGCGCGCTGTCCCAGGCCCTGCTCGGCAGCCTGGCGCAGCATTTTTTGCACAAGGCACCGTGCGACGTATTTGTGGTGCGTTAAGGCCAGCGACAAACGAAAAAGGCGCCTCCAGGCGCCTTTTTCATTCTCAACCGGCGTTGAGCAGGTCGTGCAGTTCGACGAACTGCTGGGTCAGCTTGTGCCGCGCATCCAGATGGATCAGCGGTGTGCACACCTGGTGCGATTCGCGCATCTTCACCGAGCTCATCAGGTTCACCGGCAGCACCGGCAGGCCCTCGGCGATCAGCTCGTCGAGCAGCTGCTGCGGCAGGGTCGCACGCGGCTGGAACTGGTTGACCACTATGCCCTCCACCTCCAGGCCGTCGTTGTGATCGTCCTTGAGCTCCTCGATCTCAGCCAGCAGGCCGTACAGGGCATTGCGCGAGAAGCTGTCGCAATCGAAGGGAATCAGCACGCGATCGGCCGCGATCAGCGCGGAAACCGTGTAGAAATTCAGCGCCGGCGGGGTGTCCAGGTAGATCTGGTCGTAGTCCTCGGCCAGCTCGTCGAGCAGTTTGCGCAGCTTGTTGATCTTGTGCTTCTGCTCCAGCTTGGGCTGCAGCTCGGCCAGCTCGGCGGTGGCGGTGACCACGTGCAGGTTGTCGAACGGCGTCTCGTAGATGTCCACCTTGCCCTTCTTGGCGAAGGGACCGCTGGCCAGGGTCTGCTTGAAGAAGTCGGCGATGCCCATGGGAATGTCCTCGCCGGTCAGGCCGGTGAGGTAATGGGTCGAGTTGGCCTGGCTGTCGAGGTCGATCAGCAGGGTGCGATAGCCCTGAGACGCGCTGACCGCCGCCAGGTTGCAGGCGATGCTGGACTTGCCCACGCCGCCTTTCTGGTTGAACACCACACGCCGCATCTCACACCTCCCTGAGCCTCAGATGGCCTTGGATTCTATGCAAAGCCCGTGACAAGCGCGAGGAGCTTGCCCGGCCGATAGCAAAGAGGCCGCTTGCGCGGCCCCTGTTCTGCTTACTGGTGGTACTGCGCCGACAGCTCGTGCACCGCCTCGAAGAAGGCGCCGGCATGGGCCGGGTCGACCTCCGGGGTGATGCCGTGGCCGAGGTTGAACACATGGCCGCTGCCCTGCCCATAGGCGGCGAGGATGCGCGCCACCTCGGCACGGATCGCCGCCGGGTTGGCGTACAGCACGCTCGGGTCCATATTGCCCTGCAGCGCCACCTTGGCGCCGACGCGAGCGCGGGCGCTGCCGATATCGCAGGTCCAGTCCAGGCCCAGGGCCTCGGCGCCGCTATCGGCCATGGATTCCAGCCACAGGCCGCCGCCCTTGGTGAACAGGATCACCGGCACCCGGCGGCCGTCGTGTTCGCGGATCAGGCCGTCGACTATCTTCCGCATATAGGCCAGGGAGAATTCCTGATAGGCCGCCGCCGACAGCGAACCGCCCCAGGAATCGAAGATCTGCACCGCCTGGGCGCCGGCCTTGATCTGCCCGTTGAGGTAGGCGGTGACCGCCTGGGCCAGCTTGTCGAGCAGCGCGTGCATGGCCTGGGGGTTGTCGTAGAGCATCGCCTTGGACTTGCGAAAATCCTTGCTGGAGCCGCCTTCGACCATATAGGTGGCCAGGGTCCAGGGGCTGCCGGAGAAGCCGATCAGCGGTACGCGGCCGTTCAGCTCGCGGCGGATGCCGCGCACCGCGTCCATCACGTAGCCCAGGTCCTGCTCGGCATCCGGGATCGGCAGCGCCTCGATATCGGCCAGGCTGCTGATCACCTTCTTGAACCGCGGGCCTTCGCCGGTCTCGAAATACAGGCCCTGGCCCATGGCATCGGGAATGGTGAGGATGTCAGAGAACAGGATCGCCGCATCCAGCTGCGGGTAGCGGTCCAGCGGCTGGATGGTGACTTCGCAGGCCAGTTCCGGGTTCTTCATCAGGTTGACGAAGTTGCCCGCCTTCGCGCGGGTGGCGCGGTATTCCGGCAGGTAACGACCGGCCTGGCGCATCATCCACACCGGGGTGACGTCCACGGGTTGCTTGAGCAGGGCGCGAAGGAAGCGATCGTTCTTCAGGGCGGTCATGGCAGAGTCCTAGAAAAAAGTGCGGGCATTTTCGCAGAGCGCCAAACAAAAGGCACGGCGAGTGCCGTGCCTTTTGTCCATCGGGTCAATTTGTCGCGGGCAGGCCCTGACGCAATCGATCAGACGCCCAGGTAGTCGAGGATGCCTTCGGCGGCGTTGCGCCCTTCGAAGATCGCCGTCACCACCAGGTCCGAACCGCGCACCATGTCGCCACCGGCGAAGATCTTCGGGTTGCTGGTCTGGTGCTTGAACTGGTTCTGCTCCGGCGCCACCACGCGGCCCTGGCTGTCGGTCTGGATCTCGAACTGCTCGAACCAGGGCGCCGGGCTCGGACGGAAACCGAAGGCGATCAATACGGCCTCGGCCGGGATGATCTCCTCGGAGCCCGGGATCGGCTCGGGGCTGCGGCGGCCGCGGGCATCCGGCTCGCCGAGACGGGTCTCGACCACCTTGACGCCTTCCACCTTATCCTCACCCACAATCGCAATAGGCTGGCGGTTGAACAGGAACTTCACGCCCTCTTCCTTGGCGTTCTTCACTTCCTTGCGCGAGCCCGGCATGTTCTCTTCGTCGCGGCGGTAGGCACAGGTCACCGCCTTGGCACCCTGACGGATGGAGGTGCGGTTGCAGTCCATCGCGGTGTCGCCGCCGCCGAGCACCACCACGCGCTTGCCCTTCATGTCGACAAAGTCTTCCGGCGACTTCTCGAAGCCCAGGTTGCGGTTGACGTTGGCGATCAGGAAGTCCAGCGCGTCGTGCACGCCCGGCAGGTCTTCGCCGGGGAAGCCGCCCTTCATGTAGGTGTAGGTGCCCATGCCCATGAACACGGCATCGTACTCATCCAGCAGCTGCTGCATGGTCACGTCCTTGCCGATCTCGGTATTCAGGCGGAACTCGATGCCCATGCCGCTGAAGACTTCGCGACGACGGCTCATCACGGTCTTTTCCAGCTTGAACTCGGGGATGCCGAAGGTCAGCAGGCCACCGATTTCCGGGTTCTTGTCGAACACCACCGGGGTCACGCCGTTGCGCACCAGCACGTCGGCGCAGCCCAGGCCGGCCGGGCCGGCGCCGATCACCGCGACGCGCTTGCCGGTCGGCTTGACCTTGGACATGTCCGGGCGCCAGCCCATGGCAAACGCCGTGTCGGTGATGTACTTCTCCACCGAACCGATGGTCACCGCGCCGAAGCCGTCGTTGAGGGTGCAGGCCCCCTCGCAGAGGCGATCCTGCGGGCACACCCGGCCGCAGACTTCCGGCAGGGTGTTGGTCTGGTGCGAGAGCTCGGCGGCGGCGAGGATGTTGCCCTCGGACACCAGCTTGAGCCAGTTGGGAATGAAGTTGTGCACCGGGCACTTCCATTCGCAATAGGGGTTGCCGCAGCCCAGGCAGCGGTGCGCCTGGTCTGCAGCTTGCGTCGGCTTGAAGTTGTCGTAGATCTCGACGAATTCCTTCTTGCGCTGACGCAGCAGTTTCTTCTTCGGGTCTTTGCGCCCGACTTCGATGAACTGGAAGTCGTTATTCAGACGTTCAGTCATTGCATTACCTCATCAAACCACTTCAGGCGCATTCTTATTGCGGGTTGGCACGGGTGCTGGACAGCAGCGACTTCAGGCTCGCGGCTTTTGGCTTGACCAGCCAGAACTTGCGCAGATAGTCGTCCAGGTTTTCCAGCAGGTTGCGACCCCATTCGCTGGCGGTTTCCTCGACGTATTCGGCGAGGACGCGCTGCAGGTGGCTACGGTAGGCCTCCATGGCTTCGCTGTTGATGCGCTGGATTTCCACCAGCTCGTGGTTGACGCGGTCGTAGAAGCCGTTGTCCAGGTCGAGCACGTAGGCGAAGCCGCCGGTCATGCCGGAACCGAAGTTGTAGCCGGTCTTGCCCAGCACGCAGACGAAGCCGCCGGTCATGTACTCGCAGCAGTGGTCGCCCACGCCTTCCACCACCGCATGGGCGCCGGAGTTGCGCACGGCGAAACGCTCGCCGGCGGTGCCGGCGGCGAACAGCTTGCCGCCGGTGGCGCCGTACAGGCAGGTGTTGCCGATGATGGCCGAGTCCTGGGTGGCGAACGGGCTGCCCTTGGGCGGCACGATGACCAGCTTGCCGGCGGTCATGCCCTTGCCGACGTAGTCGTTGGCGTCGCCTTCCAGGTGCAGGTTGAGGCCGCCGGCGTTCCACACGCCGAAGCTCTGCCCTGCGGTGCCCTTGAAGCGGAAGGTGATCGGCGCGTCGTTCATGCCCTGGTTGCCGTGCAGCTTGGCGATCTCGCCGGACACGCGTGCGCCGATGGAGCGGTCGCAGTTGCAGATGTCCAGCGCGAACTCGCCGCCGCTGCGGCCGTCGATCGCCGACCTGGCCAGCTCGACCATCTTCTCGGCCAGCTCACCCTTGTCGAACGGCGGGTTCTTCTCAACCTGGCAGAACTGCGGCTTGTCGGCCGGGATATGCGCGCTGGCGAGCAGCGGGGACAGGTCCAGGTTGCCCTGCTTGGCGGTCTCGCCCGGCAGCATCTCGAGCAGATCGGTGCGCCCGATCAGCTGCTCCAGGCTCGACACGCCGAGCTTGGCCAGCCACTCGCGGGTTTCCTCGGCGACGTAGGTGAAGAAGTTCATCACCATCTCGACGGTACCGATGAAGTGGTCCTTGCGCAGCTTGTCGTTCTGCGTGGCCACGCCGGTGGCGCAGTTGTTCAGGTGGCAGATACGCAGGTACTTGCAGCCCAGGGCGATCATCGGCGCGGTGCCGAAGCCGAAGCTCTCGGCGCCGAGGATGGCCGCCTTGATCACGTCGAGGCCGGTCTTCAGGCCGCCGTCGGTCTGCACCCGCACCTTGCCGCGCAGGTCGTTGCCGCGCAGGGTCTGGTGGGTCTCGGCCAGGCCCAGTTCCCAGGGCGCGCCGGCGTAACGGATGGAGGTCAGCGGCGAGGCGCCGGTGCCGCCGTCGTAGCCGGAGATGGTGATCAGGTCGGCATAGGCCTTGGCCACGCCGGCGGCGATGGTGCCGACGCCGGCCTCGGCCACCAGCTTGACCGACACCAGCGCTTGCGGGTTGACCTGCTTGAGGTCATAGATCAGCTGCGCCAGGTCCTCGATCGAGTAGATGTCGTGGTGCGGCGGCGGCGAGATCAGGGTCACGCCCGGCACCGCGTAGCGCAGGCGGGCGATCAGGCCGTTGACCTTGCCGCCCGGCAGCTGGCCGCCCTCGCCGGGCTTGGCGCCCTGGGCCACCTTGATCTGCAGCACTTCGGCGTTGACCAGGTATTCCGGGGTGACGCCGAAGCGGCCGGTGGCCACCTGCTTGATCTTCGAGCTGCGCACGGTGCCGTAGCGGGCCGGGTCTTCGCCGCCCTCGCCGGAGTTGGAGCGCGCGCCCAGGCGGTTCATCGCCTCGGCGATGGCCTCGTGGGCCTCCGGCGACAGCGCGCCGAGGGAGATGCCGGCGGAGTCGAAGCGCTTGAGGATGGCCTCCAGCGGCTCGACCTGATCCAGCGCCAGCGGCTGCTCGGCGGTCTTGACCTTGAGCAGGTCGCGGATCATCGACACCGGGCGGTTGTCCACCAGCGCCGAGTATTCCTTGTACTTGGCGTAGCTGCCCTGCTGCACGGCGGCCTGCAGGGTGCTGACCACGTCCGGGTTGTAGGCGTGGTACTCGCCGCCGTAGACGAACTTGAGCAGACCGCCCTGCTGGATGGCCTTGCGGTTGTTCCAGGCCTCGGCCGACAGCAGCTTCTGCTCGCTCTCGATGTCGACGAAGCGCGCGCCCTGGATGCGGCTGGCGACGCCGCGGAAGCACAGTTCGGTGACCTCGTCGGCCAGGCCGACGGCCTCGAACAGCTGGGCGCCGCGGTAGGAAGCGACGGTGGAGATGCCCATCTTCGACAGGATCTTCAGCAGGCCCTTGGAGATGCCCTTGCGGTAATGCTTGAACACCTCGTACAGATCGCCCAGCACTTCGCCGGTGCGGATCAGGTCGCCCAGCACTTCATAGGCCAGGAACGGATACACCGCCGAGGCGCCGAAGCCCAGCAGCACGGCGTAGTGGTGCGGGTCACGCGCGGTGGCGGTCTCGACCAGGATGTTGCAGTCGCAGCGCAGGCCCTTCTCGGTCAGGCGGTGGTGCACGGCGCCGGTGACCAGCGCGGCATGCGCGGGCAGCTTGCCCGGGGCGATGTGGCGGTCGGACAGCACCAGCAGCACCTTGCCACTGCGCACCGCCTCCTCGGCCTGGTCAGCCATGTTGCGTACGGCGGCTTCCAGACCGATCGACTCGTCGTAGTTCATGTCGATCAGCTGGCGCTCGAAGCCCGGGCGATCCAGGTTCATCAGCGCGCGCCACTTGGCCGGGGAGATCACCGGGCTGCTGAGGATCACCCGGGTGGCATGCTCGGGCGACTCCTGGAAGATGTTGCGCTCGGCGCCGAGGCAGATCTCCAGGGACATGACGATGGCTTCGCGCAGCGGGTCGATCGGCGGGTTGGTGACCTGGGCGAACTGCTGGCGGAAATAGTCGTAGGGCGAACGCACGCGCTGGCTGAGCACCGCCATGGGGGTGTCGTCGCCCATCGAGCCGACCGCCTCCTGGCCCTGCTCGCCGAGCGGGCGCAGCACCTGGTCACGCTCCTCGAAGGTAACCTGGAACATCTTCATGTACTGCTTGAGCTGGTCCGGGTCGTAGAAGGGCGAGCCGTGGTCGCGGTCTTCCAGGGTGGCCTGGATGCGCTGGGCGTGCTTGCGCAGCCACTGCTTGTAGGGGTGGCGCGACTTCAGGCGGTTGTCGATGTCGTCGGTGGACAGCACCTGGCCGGTCTCGGTGTCGACGGCGAGTATCTGCCCCGGGCCGACACGGCCCTTGGCGATGACGTCCTCGGGCTTGTAGTCCCACACGCCGATTTCCGACGCCAGGGTGATGTAGCCGTTGCTGGTGGTGACCCAGCGCGCCGGACGCAGGCCGTTGCGGTCGAGCAGGCACACGGCATGGCGACCGTCGGTCAGCACCACGCCGGCCGGACCGTCCCAGGGCTCCATGTGCATGGAGTTGTACTCGTAGAACGCGCGCAGGTCGGCGTCCATGGTCTCGACGTTCTGCCAGGCCGGCGGAATGATCATGCGCACGCCGCGGAACAGGTCGATGCCGCCGGTGACCATCAGCTCGAGCATGTTGTCCATGCTCGAGGAATCAGAACCGACGCGGTTGACCAGCGGGCCGAGCTCTTCCAGATCGGGGATCAGCTCGTTGGCGAACTTCAGGCGACGGGCCTGAGCCCAGTTGCGGTTGCCGGTGATGGTGTTGATCTCGCCGTTGTGGGCGAGGAAGCGGAACGGCTGCGCCAGCGGCCATTTCGGCAGGGTGTTGGTGGAGAAGCGCTGGTGGAACACGCAGATCGCGGTCTGCAGGCGCTCGTCGCCCAGATCCGGGTAGAACTGCTGCAGGTCCGCCGGCATCATCAGGCCTTTGTAGATGATGGTCTTGTGCGAGAAGCTGCAGATGTAGTGATCGGCGTCGGCGGCGTTGGCCACCGAGGAACGGCGACGGGCGCTGAACAGCTTGATGGCGAACTGCTGATCGGACAGCCCTTCGCCGCCGACGAACACCTGCTCGATGATCGGCAGACGCTCCAGTGCCAGCTGGCCGAGCACGCTGGTATCGATCGGCACCTTGCGCCAGCCGATCAGCTGCAGGCCGGCCGCGAGGATCTCACGGTTCATGTTCTCGCGGGCGGCCTCGGCCTTGGCCGGGTCCTGGTTGAAGAACACCATGCCCACGGCATACTGCGTCGGCAGTGCGACGCCGAAAGACTCCTGGGCCACGGCGCGCAGGAACAGATCCGGTTTCTGGATCAGCAGACCACAGCCGTCACCGGTCTTGCCGTCGGCGTTGATGCCGCCGCGGTGGGTCATGCAGGTAAGGGCCTCAATGGCGGTCTGCAGCAGGTGATGGCTCGCCTCACCTTGCATATGGGCGATCAAGCCGAAGCCGCAGTTATCCTTGAACTCATCAGGACGGTACAAACCTGCTTTCATAGGGGAAACTCTCACCAGGCTGCCTAGACTTCAGGCAAATTGCTTTCTAATTCAACCACTTACCTTGCACGCACGGGCATGCACCAGCTTTGCGCAGGCAAAAGGGAGGTCATTGTACATATCCGCCTAGGCCGTCACAAATCTTCGTGACGAGGCAATGAAAACTTATGTCGCGAAAACGAAGGATAAGACCGCCAGGTCGTGCTAACGACCCAACGGTCACTCCGAAACAGCGGGCTAGCGGCGCATTTCCTGCTGAATGCTGCCCAAGGTGCGCGGCCAGGGCTTGCCCGCCTGCAGCTTGGCCGGCAGCGTCTTGACCGCCGCCTGGGCGGCATCGCGGCTGGCGAAACTACCATAGGTCAGTACGAACAGCGGCTGGCCCTGGTGCACTTTCTTGAAGTAGCGGTAGTCGCCGCCACCTTCGCGTACCAGCGCCTGGATATTGGCCTCCGAGCGCGAGCCGAGAATCTGCAGGGCGTAACGCGAAGCCGGCTGCTGGGCATACCAGTCGCCCGTCGTCGAAGCGCCCTGGGCGGGCTTGGCCGGAGCGGGAGCAGGCGCAGGGACCGGCGCGGCGGGCTTGGCAACCGCCACTTCCGCCGGCTTGGGCACTGCAGGTGCAGGTGCAGGTGCAGGTGCAGGTGCAGGTGCAGGTGCAGCAGCGATTGGAGCGGCCGGCGCCGCGACTGTCGAGGGCGCCGGCACGACGGGCGCGGCCGGCGGCTCGAAGCTATCCAGCTCCTCGCCCGCCGCTTCCGCCAGAGGCTGACGAATCACTGCCTGCGATTCCCCCACCAACGGCAGAGGCAGCGGCTGACTGGCGCCGGCGAATTCGATGGCCGGCGCCTTGCTCTCGACCACCGGTGCCTCGGCAGGCGCCTCGACTACCGGCGCCGGAGCGGCAGGCTGCAGCGACAGCGGCGCCGTGATCTCCGCCGTTGCCGGTGCCGGCGCCTCGCGCCCTTGCATCAACCAGGCCGCAGCGACGCCGACCAGCACCACGGCCAGCGCCAGCAGATGCTTCTTCGGCAAGGCGAAGCCGGCACCCGCCCCCCGCCCGGCGGCGCGCTGCGCCAGCATCTGCTCCACCAGCAGCTCGCGCGCCTCCTGGTTGATCGCCCCCGGCCAGCCCTGGGAACGCAGATGAACCTCCTCGATCTGCTCCTCGTTCAGCACCTCGATACCCTGCCCGGCACCCTCAAGGCGCTGCGCCAGATAATCGCGCGTCTCCTCCTCGTTGTAGGGCTGCAGCTCGATAGCGTGGTAGCACTCCTCGCCGCCGGCCAGGGCCTCCAGCCGCCCCAGCAGCTCAGGCTCGGCGAACAGGAACACATGCGGGCGCCCCTCGCCATTACCCGCCGCCAGCGCCAGCACGGTCTTCAGCGCGGCATCGTCGAGCTGATCGGCATCGTCGATCAGCAGATAGACCTCCTGGCCGGTCAGCGCCAACTGCGCGACCTGCGCCAGGATCGAGCGCAGGTCGGCCTGGGCCACGGACAACCCCTGGGCGACCTGGCGCAGCAGAGCGTCGCTGCCACCCACGCCCTGGGCCAGCACGATGCTCTGCACCGCCTGTTTGTTGGTACTGGCGACCAGCGCCTGGCGCAGCAAGGTCTTGCCGCTGCCTTGCGGGCCGACAACCGCCAGCAACAGCTGGCTATAGCGCGCCAGATGGTGCAACTGGCCCAGCACCGGCTTGCGCTGCGCCGGAAAAAACTTGAAGCCGGGCACCCGCGGCGCGAAGGGGTCGTGACTGAACTGGTAATGCGCCAGGAAAGCTTCGTCAGCATGCAGACTGGTCATGGATCACTCTTCAAGAGTTGAACGACTGAGCCAACGCGGCGTAGTCGCTGCGCAGCGTGGCGTCGAGAATTTCACGCGGGTAGTCGGCGGTGACCACGGCCTCGCCCAGGCGCTTGAGCAGCACCAGGCGCAACTGGCCATCGAGCACCTTCTTGTCCACCGCCATATGTTCGAGAAACTGCACCGGGGTCATGTCCCGCGGCGGTACAACCGGCAAACCCGCCGACTGCAGCAGACGGACGCCGCGATCGCGCTCGGCCGCCGACAGCCAGCCGAGGCGATGGGACATCTCCAGCGCCATCACGGTGCCCGCGGACACCGCCTCGCCGTGCAGCCACACGCCATAACCCTGCTCGGTCTCGATGGCATGGCCGAAGGTATGGCCGAGGTTCAGCGTCGCCCGCACGCCGGACTCGCGCTCGTCGGCACCGACCACCCGCGCCTTGGCCGCACAGGAGCGCTCGATGGCATAGGTCAGCGCCGCCTGATCCAGGCTGCGCAGCGCCGACATATTGGCCTCGAGCCAGCCGAGGAAGTGCTCGTCGCAGATCAGTCCGTACTTGATCACCTCCGCCAGTCCGGCGGAGAGCTCACGTGCGGGCAAGGTGTTCAGGCTCGCCGTGTCGATCAGCACCGCCTTCGGCTGGTAGAAGGCGCCGACCATGTTCTTGCCCAGCGGGTGGTTGATCCCGGTCTTGCCGCCGACCGAGGAATCGACCTGCGACAGCAGGGTGGTCGGCACCTGAATGAAATCCACACCGCGCTGGTAACAGGCCGCGGCAAAACCGGCCATGTCGCCGATCACCCCGCCACCCAGAGCCACCACAGTGGTACGCCGGTCGTGGCGCGCCGTCAGCAGGCCGTCGAAGATCAGCTGCAGGGTCTCCCAGTTCTTGAACGCCTCGCCGTCCGGCAACACCACCGAGGCCACATTGAACCCCGCCAAGGACTGCAGCAGGCCCTGCAGATAAAGCGGCGCGACGGTTTCGTTGGTCACCACCGCCACCTGCCGCCCGCCTATATGCCGTGCCAGCAGCTCGGACTGGGACAGCAGACCACTGCCGATATAGATGGGATAGCTGCGCTCGCCGAGTTCAACGTGAAGAGTCTGCATGAGGCCCCCAGAATCAAAAGGGCTCTAGGATAGCGCAGTTCGTCCCGCGCTTTAACGGGGCGACAAGGCTTCCAGGCGCGCCAGGATTTCCTGCACCACCATGCGCGGTGGGCGCTCGTCCGTTTCGATGACGATATCGGCGACCTCCCGGTACAACGGATCGCGCACCGCCATCAAATCCCGCAGCACCTGGGCCGGGTTGGCCGTACGCAACAGGGGACGATTGCGATCGCGCGAAGTGCGGTCGATCTGCTGCTCCACCGAGGTATGCAGGTACACCACCCGCCCCCCCGCATGCAGCGCCTGGCGATTCTCCGGACGCATTACCGCGCCGCCGCCGGTGGCGAGCACCAGGCCATCCTGCAGCGACAGCTCGGCGATCACCGCCTGCTCCCGCTCGCGAAAACCCTGCTCCCCCTCGACATCGAAGATCCAGGGAATATCGGCACCGGTGCGCTGCTCGATCTCCTTGTCGGAGTCCTTGAAGGGCAAACGCAGTTCTTTAGCAAGCAAACGCCCGATGGTGCTCTTTCCAGCTCCCATCGGGCCAACGAGGATTACATTCCGCACTTAGGTCATCGGTTCACGGCAATGGCTTGGTTGTTCATGATACGCGGAGTGAGGAAGATCAACAGTTCTTCTTTCTGATCCTGAACCAGGTCTCGCCGGAACAAGCGTCCCAGATATGGCAGATCGCCTAGGAACGGAACCTTATCGACGGACCTTGATTGAGTATTAGAGAACACTCCACCGATAACGATGGTCTCGCCGTCGGATACCAGCACCTTGGCATTCACCTCATTCTTGGCAATCGACGGCACGCCGCCGGTCTGTGCGGCCTGCGAAAAGTCGGGAGCGTCCTTGGTAACCTTGACCTCGATGATGATGCGATTATCGGGCGTGATCTGCGGAGTCACCTCAAGCGACAGCGCAGCCTCTTTGAAGGAGGTACTGGTCGCGCCACTGGAACTGGCCTCCTGATAAGGAACTTCGGAACCTTTCAATATCTTGGCCGTTTCCTTGTCGGAAGTGACAACCTTGGGCTGCGACACCACCTCGCCATTGCCACTCGCTTCCATGGCAGAAAGCTCGAGGTCAAGAATGGTGTTGTCGGTGATAAAGCCGATACCGAACCCCGAACTGGCCCCGGCGGCATCCAGATCCACGAAGTTCCCAAGAGACGGCAGCGGGTTTTGCACTCCCGGATTTTGACCATAGCCCGGCGCAGCCGGGCGCGCACCACCGCGCCCACCCACTACAAAATTGTTGTCGCCTACACGGGCGCCGCGCCAGTTAACGCCGAGTTGCTTCTCGTAGTCGACATTGGCCTCGACGATGCGCGCCTCGATCATTACCTGGCGCACCGGAATATCCAGCTGGGCGACGATGCGCCTCAGTTCGTCGAGTCGCTCCTGAGTCTGATAGGCAATGATGCTGTTGGTACGATCATCCACAGTAATAGAACCGCGATCATCGCTCGTACCTTCGGCGCTAGTGACCGACTGGAATAGCTGAGCCATATCGGCCGCCTTGGCGTAGTTGACCTGAATCAGCTCGCGACGCAAGGGAGCCAATTCAGCGATCTGCCGGCGGGATTCCAGCTCCTGACGCTCACGAGCGGCAATTTCGTCGGCTGGCGCAACCAAAAGCACGTTACCGACTTTGCGCTGATCGAGCCCCTTGGTCTTCAGCACCAGGTCAAGGGCCTGATCCCACGGTACATTCTGCAGACGCAAAGTAATGTTACCGCGCACCGTGTCGCTCGCCACGAGATTGAGATCGGTGAAATCCGCAATCAACTGCAGCACTGAGCGCACATCGATATCCTGAAAATTCAGCGAAAGCTTTTCGCCCGTGTAAGCGAAACGATCCGCCTTGCGCTGTTCGGCATCTTCCGGAGTCAGAGGCTTGATGCTTACGGTCAGTTTATTATCTGCCTGATATACCAAGTAATCGTACAGACCGACCGGCTCAATCAGAATGCTGGTTTGATCAGCAGAACTACTGGCGTTTACGAACTGGACAGGCGTTGCGAAATCCTTGACATCCAAACGGACACGTAGCGACTCAGGCAATTGCGTCTTGGCAAAATTCAAGCGAATCTTACCGCCCTGCTCCTGAATATCAGGATTCACGGAAGAATCCGACAATTCAATAACGACATTCCCCTCACCCTGCTCGCCACGCTGAAAGTCGAGATCACGAATGGCTCGACCAGCGACCGGAACCACCTTGGAAACGCCGGGGGCAACTTCGGCTACTTGTCGAGGTGCAACTCCTGCTTTCGCGGCATCGCCAACAACTACGAAGAGGTCGTTACCTTCGACACGAGTACTGTAAGGGGCCAAAGCGGTGAGGTTGATGATCAACCGAGTCCGATCCTTGGCCTCCACCACGGTCACGCTACGTGCGTTACCCATGCCGAGATCACGATTCTTGCTACCCAACTTATTGGCCACGCCAGGCAGATCGAGCGCGATACGGGCCGGCTGCTCAATCGTATAGCCCCGCGGCGCGACTACCGGCTCGTCGAAAGATAATTTTAGCTCTACACGGTCACCCGGCAAAGATGCCACATCCAATTGCTGCAGATTGGCCGCGAGCACTGCTGGAGATAAAAGCAGCATCGCCAGAGTACAACCAAATCGCGAAAACGAGATATTCATTGCATGCTTCCGTTGTGCAGACTGGTAATTATTTTTCATATGAACCCCGCCTTTCTATGAGCGCTCTTTGAGCGCAAGGCTTCGCGGCCGTTCCAACCAACCGCCATCACCGTCAGGAACTATTTCAACAACCTCGATCTTCGCATCGTCCACAGCCACTATTCGACCGTGATTTCGACCCAAGTAGTCGCCGACTTTGACCCGGTGTACTCCCCCCGCACCACTTACCAGTGCAAATACTCCACCGCTGTTGGACAGAGTACCAACCATCTCAAAGATCTCTATATTGAAGCCCTCGAGAAACTCCCGCACACGACTCTCATCGGGCTTGATTTCCTGAGAGCCCTTGGGTCGGCTCACGGCCTCTACCTTGACTGGAGGTTGAAACGGGCTGCGCAGCGAAGAAGCGCTGTACGCAAAAGCCTCATAAGGCTGGAACTTGGGTAGCGGCTCAATAGCACCCTTCGGCCTGGCCCTCACCTCGGTCATGAATGCCTGCAGATCAGAAAAATCTCCATCAGAGCTACAGCCCTGCAGCAGAGTCAAAAACAGAGGAAGCAAAGCGAGCTTTGAAGCCTTCATTTCTCCAGCCCCTTATCGTTGTAACGATAGGTCTTCGCCAGTACCGCCATACGTAGAACAGATGAACTGTCCTGCGCCGCCGGCTTAATCTCGAAATCGTGCAGCGTCACGATGCGTGGAAGACTGGCAACGCCACTGACAAAAGTTGCGAGGTCGTGATAACTCCCCTCGACGGCGATCTGTATCGGCAGCTCAATGTAAAACTGCTGAACAACCTCAGGTAAAAGCTTGATTTCCTCAAACTCCAAGCCGCTCCCCAAGCCAGTCCGAGTGATATCCTCCAGCAACCCGGGAACTTCGGTATCGCTCGGCAACTGTCTCAGTAGTGCACCGAACGACACCTCCATCTCTGCCATTTGCTCTTTATAGGCCTCCAAGTTTGCCGCCTGAAATGCCTTGGTCGAAAATTGCTGCTTCAGCCCTTCCTCTTCAGCCTTTGTCCTGTCCAAGGTGGCCTGCAGATCGCTGATATGGAAATAGTAACCAGCCCCCAACACCAGAATAAAAAACAGCACGAAGACAACGCCTTTTACAGCCGCCGGCCATGCCCCGATGTTATTGACATCCAGATCATTCAGATCGAACTTACGCAGACTTTCAATAGATTCAGCCAGGCTCATTTCTTTTCACCCTCGACTACTTCTGCCGCAGGTTGCGTCTGCTGCACGCTCAACTGAAAGACGTTCGCTTGATCCAATGCCCCCGCCGTAGTGGCTTTCACCTGTGTCAGGTTGGGCGACTCCAGCCACTCGGAGCCATCCAGGTTACGCATCAGGTTGGAGACACGGTTATTTGATTCCGCTGCGCCGAGAATGGCGATGTTCTTGCCAGTCATCTTGACGCTGGTGAAATACACGCCATCAGGCAGGGTTCTCACGAGTTGATCGAATACACGACCGATGATCGGGCGGTTGCCCTGCAGGTCCTGAATGATCTTCATCCGCTCCAGCAGCTGCTGACGGCGGGTCTTCAGCTCGCTGATTTCCTTGATCCGCGCATCCAGAACGGCGATTTCCTTCTTGATGAAGTTGTTGCGCGCATTCTGCTGTTCGATGGCGGCGTTGAGCAGTTGATCGCCAAGGAAAACCACGCCGGCGGCCACGACGAGCACGCCCACCAGGGTCACCAGAAAACGCTGCTTGCGCTCTTCGCGCAGCTGTTCGCGCCAGGGAAGTAAGTTGATCCGTGCCATCAGTCGAAACTCCTCATCGCCAGACCACAGGCAATCATCAGTGCCGGCGCGTCACTGGCCAGTGCGCCAGCATTGACCTTGCTACTCAGCGCCATGTCGGCGAAGGGATTGGCCACGAGAGTTTGCGTGCCGATCTTCTGCTGGATCAGACGGTCGAGGTCGGGGATGGAGGCGGTACCGCCTGCCAGGAGGATGTAGTCGACGTCGTTGAACTGGCCGGCGGCGAAGAAGAACTGCAGGGAGCGCGACACCTGTTGGACCACAGCCTCCTTGAAGGGCTGCAGCACCTCGCTTTCGTAGTCGTCGGGCAAACCGCCCTGCTTCTTGGCCAGACCGGCCTCTTCGACCGACAGACCATAGCGGCGCTGCACTTCCTCGGTCAGCTGCTTGCCGCCGAACAGTTGCTCGCGGGTATAGATGGTGCGCCCGTTGTGCAGCACACTGAGGGTGGTCATGGTGGCGCCGATATCGACCACGGCCACGGTCAGCTCGTCATGGCCGCCGCCCAGCTGGGCTTCGAGCAGGCCGTAGGCGCGCTCGAGCGCGTAGGCCTCGACATCCACCACCTTGGCGGTCAGACCGGCAAGCGCCAGGGCGGCTTCGCGCACTTCGACGTTTTCCTTGCGACAGGCCGCCAGCAGCACCTCGACCCGTTCCGGGTTGCGCGCGGCAGGGCCCTGCACTTCGAAATCGATGGCGACTTCTTCGAGCGGATAGGGAATGTACTGGTCGGCCTCGATCTTCAGCTGGTTTTCCAGATCGTCTTCGGAAAGCCCGGCCTCCATCTCGATGGTCTTGGTGATGACCGCCGAACCGGCAACCGCCACGGCGGCCGTCTTGACCCCGGTCTTGGCCTTGGCCAGCACCCGCGACAAGGCCTGACCAACCCCCTCCAGCTCGGCGATGTTCTTCTCCACCACAGCGTTTGGCGGGAGCGGCTCGACTGCGTAAGCCTCTACCTTGTAGCGGCTTCCCGAGCGACTCAATTCGAGGAGCTTGACCGAGGTCGAGCTGATATCGATCCCCAGCAGCGTATTCGCTTTCTTATTGAAGAGCCCTAGCACGACCGTTTTCCTATTGGCATCCGCGACTTACGGACTATTTATGTTTTTCCACATTAAATATCAGTCTTGACAGAAGCGCAAATGGCTACCCGGGAAAAAAAACGCTTATAATGTGATCAGCTTTTCCCTTTTAGCCTCAGCTCCTGCTTAACTCATTCTTTTACTTGGAATTCCGAACATTTTGATACGCCTGCTGAAGTTCTTCTGGTGGTCTTGCGTTGCCGTTTTTTGTGGGCTGTTGCTCAGTTTCAGCGGCGCATTTCTTTATCTTAGCCCGACCCTTCCCTCCGTCGAGTCGCTGCGCCAGGTGCAGCTGCAGATCCCCCTGCGCGTCTACAGCAGCGATGCCAAGCTGATCGCCGAGTTTGGCGAGATGCGCCGGTCGCCGATTCGTTTCGACGAAATTCCCAAGGAATTCATCAGCGCCCTACTGGCCGCCGAGGACGATAATTTCGCCAATCATTATGGCGTCGACGTGACCAGCCTGATGCGCGCTGCCACGCAATTATTGAAAAGCGGGCAGATCCAGACTGGCGGCAGCACCATCACCATGCAGGTGGCGAAGAACTTCTTCCTCACCAGCGAGCGCAGCTTCTCGCGCAAGATCACCGAGATCCTCCTGGCCCTGCAGATCGAGCGCGAGCTGAGCAAGGACGAGATCCTCGAGCTCTACGTCAACAAGATCTACCTGGGCAATCGCGCCTACGGCATCGAGGCGGCGGCGCACGTCTACTACGGCAAGTCGATGCGCGAGCTGAACCTGGCGCAGATGGCCATGATCGCCGGCCTGCCCAAGGCACCGTCGCGCTACAACCCACTGGTCAATCCGACCCGCGCCAAGGAGCGTCGCGACTGGATTCTCGGTCGCCTCTACCGCCTCGGTCGTATCGACCAGGCCACTTACGAGACCGCCCTGGCCGAAGAGGTCGATGCCCGTTACCACGTCCCCGCCCCCGAACTCAGCGCCCCCTACATCGCCGAGATGGCCCGCGCGGAGATGGTTGGCCGCTACGGCAGCGAGGCCTACACCGAGGGTTTCAACGTCACCACCACGGTGCCCAGCCAGCTGCAGGAAGTGGCCAACAGCGCGCTGCGCGAAGGCCTGATCGACTACGACCAGCGCCACGGCTATCGCGGCCCGGAAAGCCGCCTGCCGGGCATGACCCGCGAGGCCTGGCTCGCCGAGCTGGGCAAGTTCCGCAGCATCGGCGGCCTGGAGCCGGCCGTGGTGACCCAGGTGGAGAAGAGCGGCATTCTGGTGCTGACCCGCGGCGGCGAGGAGCAGGCGGTGTCCTGGGACAGCATGAAATGGGCGCGCCCCTTCCTCAGCACCAACAGCCTCGGCCCGCGCCCGCAGCAGCCGGCGGACGTCGCCCAGGTCGGTGACATCGTGCGCGTGCAGCGCCAGGCTGACGGCAGCCTGCGCTTCCTGCAGATTCCGGCGGCGCAGAGCGCGTTGGTGTCGCTCGACCCCTACAGCGGCGCCATCCAGGCCCTGGTCGGCGGCTTCTCCTTCGACCAGAGCAACTACAACCGCGCCGTGCAGGCCAAGCGTCAGCCCGGCTCCAGCTTCAAGCCCTTCATCTACAGCGCGGCGCTGGACAGCGGCTACACCGCCGCCACCCTGGTCAACGACGCGCCGATCATCCTCTCCGACGACTACCTGTCGCAGAAATGGCGGCCGAAGAACGACAACAACACCTTCCTCGGCCCGATCCGCCTGCGCGAGGCGCTGTACAAGTCACGCAACCTGGTTTCCATCCGTCTGCTGCAGGACATGGGCATCGATCGCAGCCTGCGCTACATCGAGCGCTTCGGCTTCGAGCCGCAGGACCTGCCGCGCAACCTGTCGCTGGCGCTCGGCACCGCCAGCCTGACCCCGCTGGAAATCGCCGAGGGCTGGGCCACCTTCGCCAACGGCGGCTACAAGGTCGAGCCCTACCTGATCGAGCGCATCGACGACCGCAACGGCAAACCGCTGTTCCACGCCAATCCGGCGCGAGTGCCGAGCAGCGCGCCGACCGCGGACAGCGCCACGCTGGCGGTGAACGCCACGGCCGAGCTGCCGCTGGAGGAACCCAAGGTCGCCGAGCAGATCATCGATGAACGCACCGCCTACATCATGACCAGCATGCTGCAGGACGTGATCAAGCGCGGCACCGGCCGCCGCGCCCTGGCCCTGGGACGCGACGACCTGGCGGGCAAGACCGGCACCACCAACGAATCCAAGGACAGCTGGTTCTCCGGCTACAACGCCGACTACGTGACCACCGTCTGGGCCGGTTTCGACCAGCCGGAAAGCCTCGGCCGCCACGAATACGGCGGCACCGTGGCGCTGCCGATCTGGATGAGCTACATGGGCGCCGTGCTCAAGGATCGCCCCAGCCACCGGCCCAAGGAGCCCAAGGGGCTGCTCACCCTGCGCGTCGACCCGCTCAGCGGCCGCGCCGCGGCGCCCGGTACGCCGGATGCCTACTTCGAGCTGTTCAAGAGCGAGGATTCGCCGCCGCCGATGAGTGAGTTCGAGCCCGGCATGGGCGTTCCCGGCAGCCCGCTGCCGGCCGACGAAATGGCACCGATCGATCTGTTCTAGAACAGCCCCAGGCTAGACCGACGAAGCCTGATCCGACGGGCACTCCCGGATCACGCCTTCGGCCAAGGCGAGGCCTTTCTGCAGGCAATAAAAAACCCGCCGAAGCGGGTTTTTTATTGCCTGGCCTTAGCCGTTGAACACTTCGTCCACCGAGTTCAGCGGATAGTGCTTCGGATAGGGCAGCGTGGCCACGCCGGACTCGATGGCGGCCTTGGCCACGGCATCGCAGACCACGGTAATCAGGCGGCGGTCCATCGGCTTGGGAATGATGTACTCGCGGCCGAACTCCAGCTTGATACCGCCATAGGCGTCGCACACGTCCTGCGGCACCGGCAGCTTGGCCAGGTCGCGCAGGGCCAGGGCGGCAGCGATCTTCATTTCCTCGTTGATGCGGGTGGCGCGTACGTCCAGGGCACCGCGGAAGATGAAGGGGAAGCCCAGCACGTTGTTGACCTGGTTCGGGTAGTCGGAACGACCGGTGGCCATGATCACGTCGTTGCGGGTCTCGTGCGCCAGCTCCGGCTTGATTTCCGGATCCGGGTTGGAGCAGGCGAAGACGATCGGGTTGGCCGCCATGCGCTTGAGGTCTTCCGGACTCAGCAGGTTGGCGCCGGACAGGCCGACGAACACGTCGGCGCCATCGAGGGCATCGGCCAGGGTGCGCTTGTCGGTCTCGGTGGCGAACACCGCCTTGTACTGGTTGAGGTCGTCGCGACCGGCGTGGATCACGCCCTTGCGGTCGAGCATATAGATGTTCTCGACCTTGGCGCCCATGCTCACCAGCAGCTTCATGCAGGAGATGGCGGCGGCGCCGGCGCCGAGGCAGACGATCTTCGCCTGCTCCAGGGTCTTGCCGGCGATTTCCAGGGCGTTGAGCATGCCGGCGGCGGTGACGATGGCGGTGCCGTGCTGGTCGTCGTGGAACACCGGAATGTCGCACTGTTCGATCAGCGCGCGCTCGATCTCGAAGCACTCGGGGGCCTTGATATCTTCCAAGTTGATGCCACCGAAGGTGATGGAGATGCGTTTCACGGTGTCGATGAAGGCCTGCGGGCTCTCGGAGTCGACTTCGATGTCGAACACGTCGATGCCGGCGAAACGCTTGAACAGCACGCCTTTGCCTTCCATCACCGGCTTGGAGGCCAGCGGGCCGAGGTTACCCAGACCGAGGATCGCGGTGCCGTCGGAAATCACTGCCACCAGGTTGCCTTTACCGGTGTAGCGGTAGGCCAGCTCGGCGTCGCGGGCGATTTCGCGGACCGGCTCGGCGACACCCGGGCTGTAGGCCAGCGACAGGTCGCGGGCGGTGGCGGTGGCTTTGGTCAACTCGACGCTCAGCTTACCCGGGCGGGGTTGAGCGTGATATTCGAGAGCGGCAGTTTTGAGATCTGACATAGTGGCATTTCCGCTTTTGTTGGCTGTTGAACGGGCAGGCGGCCGAGGATACGCAAGTTGTATACAGCTGCACAAGACCGTTCGGTCGCTATTGAATCGACCGGCTAGCGCAGGGTTTTCAGCCAGTCGCCGGGACGCGGCTCACCGCCGGGATAGAGCCCGTTGAGCAGGCGCAGCTGGGCTTCGCCGTCACCCGGCAGCGGGCTGTCCTTGGCCAGCGCCGCCAGGCTCTGCCCGGCCTTGGCGCGGGCCAGGCGCAGGCGCACCGGCTCGGCCAGCTTGCGCTCCTCGGCCTTGAGCGGGCGGTAGCTGCGGATCACCTCGAGGAAGTGCTGGTCCTGGCTTTCCAGGGAGGCGCGCCCCTTCACCACGCCGATGAACAGATAGGCCCGCGCGCCGCGGTAGATCGCCGCCACGCGCCGCGCCGGCTGCCCCGGCAGCACCGCGGTGTAGCCCTGCAGCGCGCCCAGGCGCAGCTCTTCGCCGGCGGCCAGGCGCTGATTGCCGACCCGCTGGCGAAGAAATTCCGCCGGCGTCAGGCGCGTGTCCGCCGCCTCCAGGGTCATGGCGACGAAGGCCTGCTGATCGGCGCTGTGGCCGATCAGCACGTCCGGGCGATTGACCAGCTGCCAGCCGGCCGGATAGCTCAGGGTGAAATCCAGTTCGCCGTGATAGAAGTGCCGCCCGCGACGAATGCCGCTGGCGGCCGAGTCGCCGAACACCAGGCCGTCGAGCATCTGCAGGAAGGTCTCGCGCCCCACTTCCTGAGACTCGCCGACCAGGGCGCGGGCCGGGCCGACCACCTGCTGCAGGCGTCGCTCGTTGTCCGGGTGGGTGTCGAACAGGCCGTGATAACCGCCGGCCGCCACCGCTTCGCCGCGCTTGGCGGCCTGGGCACGGGCGAAGTCCTCCTGGTTCTTCAGCACCTTGACCACCTCGATCATCGCCTGCGGGTCGTAACCGCTGCGCGCCAGGTACTGGGCGCCGAGGCCGTCGGCCTCCAGCTCCATGTCGCGGCCGTAGCCACGCACGAAGGCGTTGCCCATCACGCCGGTCAGGTCGCCCACCGCGCCGATGCCGGTGCCGATGGCCGCGGCCTGGCCGAGCAGCCCCCAGGCGGTGGACTGGCTCTGCTGGCGCACGCTGTGCCGCGCGGTGACATGGCCGACCTCGTGACCGAGCACCGCGGCCAGCTCGGCCTCGGAATTGAGGTAGGCGAGCAAGCCGCGGTGGATGTAGATGTAGCCGCCGGGCAGGGCGAAGGCGTTGATGTCGGGGCTGTCGACCAGGGTGAAGACATAGTTGAGCTGGCTGCGATGACTGTTGCGCGCCACCCGCTCGCCGACCCGCTGGATATAGGCCTGCAGCCTGGCGTCGTCGTAACGCGGGTACTGCTTGAGGATTTCCTGGTTGTAGCGCGCGCCGAGATCCAGTTCCTGGCGCTCGCTCATCATCACGAAGTCGTTGCGCCCGGTGGCCGGGTTGACCGCGCAACCGGCCAGCCAGGCACAGGCCAGACAGACAAGCACGGTTCGCATCATGGCAACACCTCCAGCATCGCCGGGTGGGTCAGTGGCAGCATCCACCGCGCCTGGGCGGATTTCAAGCCGCCGCGGGACTGGCGGTCGATCACCCAGCCGCGCGCCTCCACCCGCGCGCCCTCGAGGCGCTGCAGCGCGCGCACATCGAACTGCTCAAGCAGCGCCGGCGCCACCCGCAGCACCCGCCCGCCGTCCAGTTCCAGCCACAGGCCGCCACGATTGCGTTGCACCTGGCTCACGCGCCCGCCGAGCAGGGCGAAGCCGCCGCTGCGCAACTGACCAGCTGCCTGCACCTGCTCCTTGCGCCACAGCCCCAGGCGCTGCTGGCGCGCCTGACGCTCGGCCGCCTGCTGGCAGCTCACCAAGGCGACGTTGGGCGCCACCGCGACCATGAAACCGAGCCCCTCGGCCAGCAGCTGCGCCTCCAGATTGCGCCCTTGGCGGTCATAGAGATGGGCCAGGGTGCGGCCGTAGCGATCCTTGCCCTCGCGCCCTGGGCGCAGGCCGACACGGCCGTCGTTGGCCGCCACCAGCGCCTGCAGACGGCGCTGGGCCTGCACCGCGAAGGGTTCGTCGCCACGCCCCTGGCGCCCCAGCTCCGGCGCGTTGAGACCGATCAGGCGCACGCTGCGACCATCGACCAGGCGCAGGGTATCGCCGTCCACCACCTGCTTGACCGCCAGCTGCGGCAGATCCGCCTGCAGCGGGCAGAAGGCCTGGGCGAGCCCTGCCCAGGCGACAGAAACGAAAAAGGCGCCCACCAGGGACGCCTTTTTCAGCTTCACGGACAAGACCATGGGCCGTTCCGCAATCGCGCGGTCGCTTACTTGGTAGCGCCGAACACGCCGAAGCGCTGCTTGAAGCGATCGATACGGCCGCCGGTGTCCAGCACTTTCTGCTTACCGGTGTAGAACGGGTGGCACTCGGAGCAAACGTCGAGGCTCAGGTTCTTGCCCAGGGTGGAGCGGGTCTTGATCACGTTGCCGCAGGAGCAGGTGGCGTCGATCTCGACGTAATTCGGGTGGATATCGGCTTTCATGGGGGTTTCCTCGGGGTGTTTGTGCCGCCACCCGACCCAACGTCAGGCACCGCACAGAAATAGGCCGCGGATCATACCAGAGCCGCCAGTCGATGCAAGCCGCGCGGGGTGCCGGCCGTCGCGTGCTAAGATCGCCGGCCTGTCCATGGAGGCTCGTGTGCCCGACCTGATCCTGCGCCTCGCCCTGCCCTCGCCGCTGCGCCGCCTGTTCGACTACCGCGCCCCCGCCGGCGTGCCGCGCAGCGCGCTGCAGCCCGGCGTGCGCCTGCGCGTGCCGTTCGGCCGGCGCGAGATGATCGGCATTCTGGTGGAGGTCGACAGCCAGAGCGAAGTGCCGGCGGACAAGCTCAAGCCCGCCCTGCAACTGCTCGACGCCCGCCCGCCGCTGCCGGCGGCGCTGTTCAAGCTGTGCCTGTGGACCGCGCAGTACTACCAGCACAGCCTCGGCGACACCCTGAGCTGGGCGCTGCCGGTGCTGCTGCGTCAGGGCGAGCCGGCGGAGACGCGCCAGGAGCGCTACTGGCTGGCCAACAGCGGCGCCAGCGTCGAGGATCCGCGCCTGGCCCGCGCGCCGCGCCAGCGCGAGGCGCTCAAGGCGCTGGCGCAGCATCCGCACGGCGTCGCCCACGGCCTGCTCAACCAGCTGCAGCTCAACCGCGACAGCCTTCAGCTGCTGCATGAAAAAGGCCTGGTGCGGGTCGAGGTGCGCCGCACCCAGCCGCACGCCAAGCCGGCGCACTGGCTGGCGCAGCCGGAGCTGCCGCTGAATGCCGAGCAGCGCGCGGCGGTAAATGCCGTGGCCTCCGGCTGGGGCCAGTTCAATGCCTTCCTGCTGGCCGGCATCACCGGCAGCGGCAAGACCGAGGTCTACCTGCAGCTGATCCGCCAATGCCTGGAGGCCGGCAAGCAGGCGCTGGTGCTGATTCCCGAGATCAACCTGGGGCCGCAGACCCTGGACCGCTTCGCCCGCCGCTTCAACGCGCGCATCGCCCTGCTGCACTCGGCGGTGAGCGACCGCGAGCGTCTCGACGCCTGGCTGGCGGCGCGCGACGGCGAGGCCGACATCGTCATCGGTACCCGCTCGGCGCTGTTCACCCCGCTGCACAACCCGGGGCTGATCATCGTCGACGAGGAGCACGACGCCTCCTATAAACAGCAGGAAGGCCTGCGTTACCACGCCCGCGACCTGGCCCTGGTGCGCGCGCGCCAGGAAAACGTCCCCATAGTGCTGGGCTCGGCCACCCCGTCGCTGGAGAGCCTGCACAACGCCCACAGCGGCCGCTACGCCCTGCTCAGGCTGACCCAGCGCGCCGGCGGCGCCATCGCCCCGCGCTTTTTGCGCCTGGACGTGAAGAGCCGGCCGCTGGATTCCGGCATCAGCGGACCGATGCAGCAGGCCATCGGCCAGACCCTGGCCGCCGGCCAGCAGGTGCTGGTGTTCCTCAACCGCCGCGGCTTCGCCCCGACCCTGCTCTGCCACGACTGCGGCTGGCTGTCGGAATGCCCGCGCTGCGACGCGCGGATGACCGTGCACCAGCGCCACGGCGAGCTGCGCTGCCACCACTGCGGCCACGTCGAGCGCCGACCGAGTAACTGCCCCAAGTGCCAGCACGTCGACCTGCGCCCGGTGGGCGCCGGCACCGAGCGCGCCGAGGAACGCCTGGCGCTGCTGTTTCCCGACTACCCGGTGCTGCGCATCGACCGCGACAGCACCGCGCGCAAGGACGCCATGGCCAAGCTGCTGGCCACCATCAACAAGGGCGAGCCGTGCATCCTGATCGGCACCCAGATGCTCGCCAAGGGTCACCATTTCCCGCGGGTGACCCTGGTGTCGATCCTCGATGCCGACGGCGGCCTGTTCTCCGCCGATTTCCGCGCCAGCGAGCGCATGGCGCAGATGATCGTCCAGGTCGCCGGCCGCGCCGGACGTGCCGAGGAGCCGGGCAAGGTGATCATCCAGAGCCACCTGGCCGACCACCCGCTACTGGTGCAGCTGACCGAGCAGGGCTACTTCGCCTTCGCCGAACAGGCCCTGGCCGAGCGCCGCGGCGCCGGCCTGCCGCCCTTCTGCCACCTGGCGCTGCTGCGCGCCGAGGCGCACAAACCGGGGCAGGCCGAGGGTTTTCTCGACGAAGCCTGCAGCGAAGCCGAGCTGCTGCTGAACGAACTGGGCCTTTCCGGCATCGAACTGCTCGGCCCGGTGCCGGCACCGATGGAACGCCGCGCCGGCCGCTACCGCGCCCAGCTGCTGCTGCAGGGCAACGCCCGCGCCCCCTTGCACCGCCTGCTCACGCCCTGGCTGCAGGCGCTGGAGCAGATGCCCAGCGGCCGCGCGGTGCGCTGGTCGCTGGACGTCGACCCGATCGATCTGTTTTGAACGCACCAGCGATTCGCCCAGCCGTGGGGGCGCCGTGCGCTCCAGTTTCTCGATTCGCGACCAGACAACCCTTGGTGCCTACAAGTGATGGCCTGCCGCTCGCGGCTGCTTTTATAATCCGCAGTTTTCGACCAATGCCCCCGGGCGACCCGAGCCGACCATGAAAGACAGCATTCGCCACCTGATCCAGCAAGCCCTCGACCGCCTCACTGCCGACGGCGTGCTGCCCGAAGGCCTGAGCCCGGCCATCCAGGTGGAGAACACCAAGGACAAGAGCCACGGCGACTTCGCCAGCAATATCGCCATGATGCTGGCCAAGCCGGCCGGGATGAAGCCGCGCGAGCTGGCCGAGAAGCTGATCGCAGCCCTGCCGGCCGACGCCGGCGTCGCCAAGGTGGAAATCGCCGGCCCGGGTTTTCTCAACTTCTTCCAGAACAGCGACGCCCTGGCCCAGCGCCTGGAGGCGGCACTGGCCGATGAGCGTCTCGGCGTGCGCAAGAACGGCCCGGCGCAGCGCGTGGTGGTCGACCTGTCGGCGCCCAACCTGGCCAAGGAAATGCACGTCGGCCACCTGCGCTCGACCATCATCGGCGACGGCGTGGCGCGGGTGCTGGAGTTTCTCGGCGACACCGTGATCCGCCAGAACCACGTCGGCGACTGGGGCACCCAGTTCGGCATGCTGCTGGCCTACATGCAGGAAAACCCGGCCGCCGCCGAAAGCGAGCTGGCCGACCTGGAAGGCTTCTACCGCGCGGCGAAGAAGCGTTTCGACGAATCCCCCGAGTTCGCCGACCGCGCCCGCCAGCTGGTGGTGCAGCTGCAGGCCGGCGACGCCGAATGCCTGCGCCTGTGGCACCGCTTCAACGACATCTCCCTGAGCCACTGCCAGGCCATCTACGACCGCCTCGGCGTCAAGCTCTCCATGGCCGACGTCAAGGGCGAGAGCGCCTACAACGACGACCTGCCGCAGGTGGTCGCCGATCTGGCGGCCAAGGGCCTGCTGACCGAGGACAACGGCGCCCAGTGCGTGTTCATGGACGAGTTCAAGAACGCCGAGGGCAACCCGCTGCCGCTGATCGTGCAGAAGGCCGGCGGCGGCTACCTGTACGCCACCACCGACCTGGCCGCCACCCGCTACCGCGCCGGCGTGCTCAAGGCCGACCGCGTGCTGTACTTCGTCGACCAGCGCCAGGCCCTGCACTTCCAGATGGTCTTCGCCTGCGCGCGCCTGGCCGGTTTCGTGCCGCCCAGCATGGAGCTGGAGCACATGGGCTTCGGCACCATGAACGGTCCGGACGGCCGTCCGTTCAAGACCCGCGACGGCGGTACGGTGAAGCTGGTGGAGCTGCTCGACGAGGCCGAGCAGCGCGCCTATGAGCTGGTCAAGAGCAAGAACCCGGAGCTGGCCGAAGACGAGCTGCGCCGCATCGCCCGCGTGGTCGGCATCGCCTCGGTGAAGTACGCCGACCTGTCCAAGCACCGCACCAGCGACTACAGCTTCAACTTCGAGCTGATGCTGAGCTTCGAGGGCAACACCGCGCCCTACCTGCTGTATGCCTATACCCGCGTGGCCGGCGTGTTCCGCAAGCTGGGCAAGGGCATCGAGGAGATCGGCGGGCAGATCACCCTGGTCGCCGAGCAGGAACAGGCGCTCGGTGCCAAGCTGGCGCAGTTCGGCGAGCTGCTCGCCAGCGTCGCCGACAAGGGCACGCCGCACATGCTGTGCAGCTACCTGTACGACCTGGCCGGGCTGTTCTCCAGCTTCTACG
>MTEU01000466.1_pt1 | contig 37757 bp, 30 predicted proteins | sample 1042701 | NCBI WGS metagenome assembly MTEU01 (sample SAMN06185813, study PRJNA358809) | soil metagenome | isolation source: naturally attenuated soil | place: India | collected 2015-05-23
CCCGCTCCCACAGGTACTGCGGAATATCCTGTGGGAGCGGGTTTACCCGCGAAGAGGCCTGGAAAAGAAGGGTTCAGGCCTTGCCGCTCACCACCATCTTGCGCGCATGCGCCAGGGATTCCTTGGTCAGGTCTATGCCGCCCAGCATCCGCGCCACTTCCTCGACCCGCTCGCGTTTGCCCAGGTTGGCCACGGCGGTATGGGTGGTGTCGCTGTTGCGCACCTTGTGCACGAACAGGTGGTGATGCCCTTGTGCCGCCACCTGCGGCAGGTGAGTAACGGTTAGCACCTGGCCGCGTTCGCCCAGGCGGCGCAGCAGTTGGCCGACGATTTCGGCAGTAGGCCCGCCGATACCGACGTCGACTTCGTCGAACACCAGGGTGGGAATGCGTGAGGTCTGCGCGGTAATCACCTGAATGGCGAGGCTGATGCGGGACAGTTCGCCACCTGAAGCCACCTTGGCCAGGCCTTTGAGCGGTTGGCCGGGGTTGGCGCTGACGAGTAGTTCGATCTGCTCCAGGCCATGAGGCGAAAGGTCTGCTCCCTCATTGGGTGTAAGTGCGATGCAGAAGCGCCCGCCGGGCATGCCCAGGCGCTGGATTTCCTGCTCGACGGCCACTGCCAGCTGCTGGGCGGCCTGCTGGCGCAGTGCACTGAGCTCGCGAGCCTTCTCTTTATAGTGCTGGGCGAAAGCGGCCAGCTCTTCACCCAGCCGCTCGATCGACTCGTCACTGGCGTTCAGGCCTTCCAGCTCTTCCATCAACTGCTGTTGCAGGTGGGGTAGTTCGGTGGGGTGCACGCGGTGTTTGCGCGCCAGCGTATAGATAGTGTCGAGGCGTTCTTCCAGTGCCTGCAGGCGCATGGGGTCGGCGTCGAAGTTGTCGAGGAAGCGGTTGAGCTCGCCCACGGCCTCCTCGACCTGGATCTGCGCGCTGGCGATCAGGTTGGCCGCTTCGCTCAGTGCCTTCGGCGAGTTGGTAGCGGCACCCAGGCGGTTGAGGCTGGAGGTGAGGGCGCTGAGCACATTGCCCGAATCGCTTTCACTGCACTGGTCGATGACCTGTCGGCAAATGCCGAACAGGGCTTCGGCGCTGGTCAGGTTCTTGTGTTCCTGCTCCAGCTGCTCCAGCTCGTGTTCGCCCAGGCCGAGGTTGTCCAGTTCTTCCAGTTGGTAGCTCAACAGCTGATGGCGGGCGCGCTGCTCATCGCCGGAGTTGGACAGGCGCTCCAGCTCCAGACGGGTCTGGTTCCAGCGCTTGGCCGCCAGCTGTACCTGGCGGGCCAGGTCGACGGCACCGGCGTACTCGTCGAGCAGGCGGCGGTGCGTGTCGGTCTTCAGTAGCGACTGGTGCTCGTGCTGGCTGTGGATATCGATCAGTAGCTCGCCCAGTGCCTTGAGGTCGCCGAGTGGGCAGGGTGTGCCATTGATGTAGCCGCGGCTGCGGCCTTCGGCGGTGATCACCCGGCGCAGGATGCACAAGCCGTCGTTGTCCAGGTCGCGCTCGGCCAGCCAGGCATGTGCCTCGGGGATGTCCACCAGGTCGAAGGTGGCGAGTATGTCTGCCTTGTCCGTGCCGGGGCGAACCACGCCGCTGTCAGCCCGGTCGCCCAGCGCCAGGCCGAGGGCGTCGAGCATGATCGACTTGCCGGCACCGGTCTCGCCGGTGATGACGGACATGCCGCGGGCGATTTCGAGATCGAGGTGCTCGACGATGGCGTAGTTGTGAATGGACAGGTGCACCAGCATGGGGCGGCTCCCGAAAGGTCAGGTCTGTTTATTTATACAGTACTTTTTTCAGGCCTGCCAATGCCCCTTGGCAGATTCTGTTGCAGCCGGGAAAACCACCTTGCCCCTTGAAGCTGGTTTTTCCGGCCCCATATAGCCGTCATCCAAGGCGAGCCTGGCTCGCAGTCCACAAAATTGCGCAGGAGAGACCCCATGGCTGACGAACAGCTGAACGAGAAAGACCTAAACGTCGAAGAGACCGGTGCAGGTAATGCTGCCGACGCCCGCGTCCTGGAACTCGAGGAGCAGCTGGCCGCCGCCAAGGACCAGGCGCTGCGCGCCGTTGCCGACGTGCAGAACGCTCGCCGTCGTGCCGAACAGGATGTCGAGAAAGCCCACAAGTTTGCCCTCGAGAAGTTCTCGGGCGACCTGCTGCCTGTGATCGACAGCCTGGAGCTGGCCCTGGCGCACTCCAGTGCCGACGACGAGCACGTCAAGCAGATCCGTGAAGGTGTCGAGCTGACCCTGAAGATGTTCCAGGACACCCTCAAGCGTTACAACCTTGAAGCGGTCGACCCTCACGGCCAGCCGTTCAATCCAGAGCATCACCAGGCCATGGCCATGCAGGAAAACGCCGAAGTCGAGCCGAACAGCGTGCTGAACGTGTTCCAGAAGGGGTATCTGCTCAACGGCCGCCTGCTGCGCCCTGCCATGGTGGTGGTCAGCAAGGCGCCGAGCGCCGCGCAGCCCTCGATCGATGAAAAGGCTTGAAATCCTTCCGGGCATCCCCATCTAGGTGTCAAGCCTTCAAGTATTACCGCAGTTGGCCAAAGTAGTCGCTGCTACCAAATTCAAGTTTCGGGAGAGTTAACATGGGTAAAATCATCGGTATCGACCTGGGGACCACCAACTCGTGCGTCTCTGTTCTGGAAAACGGTAACGTCAAGGTCATCGAAAACGCCGAAGGTGCGCGTACCACCCCTTCGATCGTGGCCTACGCCAATGATGGCGAAATCCTGGTGGGTCAGTCGGCCAAGCGTCAGGCGGTCACCAACCCGCACAACACTCTGTTCGCAGTGAAGCGCCTGATTGGCCGCCGCTTCGAAGAAGATGTGGTACAGAAAGACATCAAGCTGGTGCCTTACAAGATCGTCAAGGCCAGCAACGGCGACGCCTGGGTTCAGGCCAGCGGCAAGGACATGGCTCCGCCGCAGATCAGCGCCGAAGTCCTGAAGAAAATGAAGAAAACCGCCGAAGACTACCTCGGCGAGGCCGTTACCGAAGCGGTCATCACCGTTCCGGCCTACTTCAACGACAGCCAGCGTCAGGCCACCAAGGATGCCGGTCGCATCGCTGGCCTGGACGTAAAGCGCATCATCAACGAGCCGACTGCCGCTGCACTGGCTTACGGCATGGACAAGGCCAAGGGCGACCACACCGTCATCGTTTATGACCTGGGTGGCGGTACCTTCGACGTTTCGGTCATCGAAATCGCCGAAGTCGACGGTGAGCACCAGTTCGAAGTACTGGCTACCAACGGCGACACCTTCCTTGGTGGTGAAGACTTCGACATGCGCCTGATCGACTACCTCGTGGACGAGTTCAAGAAAGAGTCCGGCATGGACCTGAAGAACGATCCCCTGGCACTGCAGCGTCTGAAAGAAGCCGCTGAAAAGGCCAAGATCGAACTGTCCTCCGCTCAGTCGACCGACGTAAACCTGCCGTACATCACTGCAGACGCTACCGGTCCGAAGCACCTGAACGTGAAGATTTCCCGCGCCAAGCTGGAATCGCTGGTCGAAGACCTGGTTACCCGTACCATCGAGCCTTGCCGCATCGCTCTGAAAGACGCCGGCATCGACGCCAGCAAGATCGACGACGTGATCCTGGTCGGTGGCCAGACCCGTATGCCGCTGGTACAGAAAGCCGTTGCCGATTTCTTCGGCAAGGAAGCGCGCAAGGACGTCAACCCGGACGAAGCCGTGGCAATGGGTGCTGCCATCCAGGGCGCCGTGCTGGCCGGTGACGTGAAAGACGTGCTGCTGCTGGACGTCAGCCCGCTGACCTTGGGTATCGAAACCATGGGCGGCGTGATGACTTCGCTGATCGAGAAGAACACCACCATCCCGACCAAGAAGTCGCAGGTGTTCTCGACTGCCGATGACAACCAGAGCGCGGTGACCATTCACGTGCTGCAAGGTGAGCGCAAGCAGGCTGCCCAGAACAAGTCGCTGGGCAAGTTCGACCTGGCTGACATTCCGCCGGCTCCACGTGGCGTGCCACAGATCGAAGTAACCTTCGACATCGACGCCAACGGCATCCTGCACGTCAGCGCCAAGGACAAGGCCACCGGCAAGTCGCAGTCGATCGTGATCAAGGCCAACTCCGGCCTGTCGGACGAAGAGATCGAGCGCATGGTGCGTGACGCCGAAGCCAACGCCGAGGAAGACCGCAAGTTCGAAGAGCTGGCCGCTGCCCGTAACCAGGGTGATGCGCTGGTTCACTCGACCCGCAAGATGGTCGCTGACGCTGGTGACAAGGTTACCGCCGAAGAGAAAGCCGCTATCGAGGCTGCCGTTGTTGCCCTGGAAGCCGCTGTCAAAGGCGACGACAAGGCTGCCATCGACGCCAAGGTCGAAGAGCTGTCCAAGGTTTCGGCACCGGTTGCCCAGAAGATGTACGCCGAGCAGTCGGCCGAACAGTCTCAGGGTGGCGCGCAGCAAGCCGAGCCGGAAGCCAAGCACGATGACGTGGTTGACGCTGAGTTCGAAGAAGTGAAAGACAACAACAAGCAGTAATCCCTGCAAGTTGTCGGCCGGTTCACCGCCGTTTGGCGGTGAGCTGGTAGGATGTCGCCGCGCGGGGGCTTGCTCCCGCGTTGGCGTATCTGGAATTCGAGAATTTTTACAGCATCTGTCAGTGGCCCTGGTGGGTATAAGGCAGGTGCTGATGGCGCGGCGCAGATGCCAGACGCCCAACAAGGTGCAAATGACCTATGTCCAAGCGTGATTATTATGAGGTACTGGGTGTCGAGCGCGGCGCCAGTGAAGCTGACCTCAAGAAGGCTTATCGCCGCCTGGCGATGAAGTACCACCCGGACCGCAACCCAGGCGACAAAGAGTCGGAAGACAAGTTCAAGGAGGCCAACGAGGCCTACGAAGTGTTGTCTGACGCCAGCAAGCGTGCGGCTTTCGACCAATACGGCCATGCAGGTGTGGACCCGAGCATGGGTGGCGGTGGCGCAGGTTTCGGTGGTGCCAACTTCTCCGACATCTTCGGCGATGTGTTCAGCGACTTCTTCGGTGGTGGGCGCGGCGGCTCGCGCGGCGGCGCCCAGCGCGGCAGCGACCTGCGCTACACACTGGAACTTAACCTGGAAGAGGCGGTGCGTGGCACCACGGTCAGCATCCGCGTGCCCACCCTGGTCAACTGCCAGCCGTGCGACGGCTCCGGTGCCAAGAAGGGCTCCACCCCGTCCACCTGCCCGACTTGTGGCGGTATCGGCCAGGTGCGCATGCAGCAGGGCTTCTTCTCGGTACAGCAGACCTGCCCGCGCTGCCATGGCCAGGGCAAGATCATTACCGATCCCTGCACCTCGTGCCACGGCGAAGGCCGTGTCGAGGAATACAAGACGCTGTCGGTCAAGGTACCGGCAGGTGTCGATACCGGCGACCGCATCCGCCTGTCGGGCGAGGGCGAGGCTGGTACCCATGGTGGCCCGACTGGCGACCTGTATGTGGTGATCAACGTGCGTGAGCACGAGATCTTCCAGCGTGACGGCAAGCACCTGTACTGCGAAGTACCGATCAGCTACACCGATGCCGCCCTGGGTGGCGAGCTGGAAGTGCCGACCTTGGATGGTCGGGTGAAGCTGAAGATCCCGGAAGGCACCCAGACCGGCAAGCAGTTCCGTCTGCGCGGCAAGGGGGTTGCCCCGGTGCGCGGTGGTGGTGCGGGTGACCTGCTGTGCCGCGTTGCGGTGGAAACTCCGGTCAACCTCAGTCGCCGCCAGCGCGAATTGCTCGAAGAGCTGCGTGATTCGCTGGAAGGTGATAGCTCCCACTCGCCCAAGGCCAGTGGCTGGTTCGATGGCGTGAAGCGCTTCTTCGGCGATCTCTGACAAGGAAATGGCTATGCGACGTATTGCAGTGATGGGCGCGGCAGGGCGGATGGGCAAGACCCTCGTCGAAGCCGTGCAGCAGCAGGCACCCCAGGCAGGCCTGACGGCGGCGATTGACCGCCCGGACAGCTCGCTGGTGGGTGCTGATGCTGGTGAGCTGGCGGCCCTGGGCCGTATTGGTGTGCCGATTTCCGACGACCTGGGCAAGGTGGTCGATGAGTTTGACGTGCTGATCGACTTCACCCACCCTTCGGTAACCCTGAAGAACCTGGCGTTCTGCCGCAAGGCGGGCAAGGCCATGGTCATCGGTACTACGGGCTTCACTCCGGAAGAGAAGCAGCAGTTGGCCGAAGCCGGCAAGGAAATCCCGATCGTCTTCGCCGCCAACTTCAGTGTCGGTGTCAACCTGTGCCTGAAGCTGCTGGATACCGCAGCGCGCGTGCTGGGTGACGATGTGGATATCGAAATCCTCGAAGCGCACCATCGGCACAAGGTCGATGCGCCGTCGGGCACCGCGCTGCGCATGGGGGAAGTGGTTGCCCAGGCGCTGGGTCGCAACCTGCAGGAAGTGGCCGTGTATGGACGTGAAGGGCAGACCGGCGCACGTGAGCGTCAGACCATTGGCTTCGCCACCGTACGTGCCGGTGATGTGGTGGGTGACCATACCGTGCTGTTCGCCGCCGAAGGCGAGCGCGTCGAGATTACCCACAAGGCTTCCAGTCGCATGACCTTCGCCAAGGGTGCCGTGCGAGCGGCGCTGTGGCTGGACGGGCGTGAGCCTGGCCTGTACGACATGCAGGATGTGCTCGAGCTGCGTTAAGCAGTTGGAGTGGTGTTGGCTTCTTCGCGGGCTTGCCAGCTCCCACTGGGATAGCGCCATGCCTGATGGCAGCGCTGTACCTGTGGGAGCGGGTTTACCCGCGAAGAAAGCCGGCGCCGATGTCAGCCTGTCGCATTGATGTGTTTTAGAGGCACATCCGCGGTAGACCGAAAACGCACTTTTCTGTAAGCTACAGCTTTAGTGTGTCCACTAAAAGCGCGCAGCGAATTGAATTCAGCACATGAAAGCGGGGTGACGTGTCCATACGTCACTCCGCTTTTTTGCAACCTGCGATCGCCCTTTCATGCTTGATTTACGGGAGGTCTTCTTGACAAAGCCAGCCATACTCGCCCTTGCCGACGGCAGTATTTTCCGCGGTGAAGCTATCGGTGCCGACGGTCAGACCGTTGGTGAGGTGGTATTCAACACCGCTATGACCGGCTACCAGGAAATCCTTACAGACCCTTCCTATGCGCAGCAAATCGTTACCCTGACCTACCCGCACATCGGCAACACCGGTACTACTCCGGAAGACGCCGAGTCGAACCGCGTCTGGTCCGCCGGCCTGGTCATTCGTGACCTGCCGCTGCTGGCCAGCAACTGGCGTAACACCCAGTCGCTGCCTGAGTACCTCAAGGCCAACAACGTCGTCGCCATCGCCGGCATCGACACCCGTCGCCTGACCCGAATCCTGCGTGAAAAGGGCGCTCAGAACGGTTGCATCCTCGCCGGTGACAACATCAGCGAAGAAGCCGCCATCGCCGCCGCCCGCGCCTTCCCGGGCCTGAAGGGCATGGACCTGGCCAAGGTCGTTTCCACCAAGGAACGCTACGAGTGGCGCTCCAGCGTGTGGGAACTGAAGACCGACAGTCACCCGACCATCGAAGCCGCTGACCTGCCGTACCACGTCGTCGCCTTCGACTACGGCGTCAAGTTGAACATCCTGCGCATGCTGGTTGCCCGTGGCTGCCGCGTGACCGTGGTGCCGGCCCAGACCCCGGCCAGCGAAGTGCTGGCACTCAACCCGGATGGCGTGTTCCTGTCCAACGGCCCTGGTGACCCCGAGCCGTGCGACTACGCTATCCAGGCGATCAAGGACATCCTCGAGACCGAGATCCCGGTATTCGGCATCTGCCTGGGCCACCAGCTGCTGGCCCTGGCCTCTGGCGCCAAGACCGTGAAAATGGGCCACGGCCACCACGGTGCCAACCACCCGGTCCAGGACCTGGACACTGGCGTGGTCATGATCACCAGCCAGAACCACGGCTTTGCCGTTGACGAAGCCACCCTGCCGGGCAACGTCCGCGCCATCCACAAGTCGCTGTTCGACGGCACCCTGCAGGGTATCGAGCGTACCGACAAGAGCGCGTTCAGCTTCCAGGGCCACCCTGAAGCGAGCCCAGGCCCGACCGACGTCGCGCCACTGTTCGATCGTTTCATCGATGCCATGGCCAAGCGCCGCTGAGCATCCTGCTTCAAGGCCCCGGGCCGGCTTGCGCCGCGCCCGGAAGCGCCTGACCCAGATTGTTCAAGGCGGCTTGCCGACTGACCCCGGATTTGAGTGACAACCATGCCAAAACGTACAGACATCAAAAGCATCCTGATTCTCGGCGCTGGCCCGATCGTGATCGGCCAGGCCTGCGAATTCGACTACTCCGGCGCCCAGGCCTGTAAAGCCCTGCGCGAGGAAGGTTTCCGCGTCATCCTGGTGAACTCCAACCCGGCCACCATCATGACCGACCCGGCCATGGCCGACGCCACCTACATCGAGCCGATCAAATGGCAGTCGGTGGCCAAGATCATCGAGAAAGAGCGCCCGGACGCACTGCTGCCGACCATGGGTGGCCAGACTGCACTGAACTGCGCCCTGGACCTGGAGCGCCACGGCGTTCTGGAAAAGTTCGGCGTGGAAATGATCGGTGCCAACGCCGACACCATCGACAAGGCTGAAGACCGCTCGCGCTTCGACAAGGCAATGAAGGACATCGGCCTGGAGTGCCCGCGCTCCGGTATCGCCCACAGCATGGAAGAAGCCAACGCCGTCCTCGAGCGCCTGGGCTTCCCGTGCATCATCCGTCCGTCGTTCACCATGGGCGGCACTGGTGGTGGTATCGCCTACAACCGTGAAGAGTTCGAAGAAATCTGCGCCCGTGGCCTGGACCTGTCGCCGACCAAGGAACTGCTGATCGACGAATCGCTGATCGGCTGGAAGGAATACGAGATGGAGGTGGTCCGCGACAAGAAGGACAACTGCATCATCGTCTGCTCGATCGAGAACTTCGACCCGATGGGCGTGCACACCGGTGACTCGATCACCGTTGCCCCGGCACAGACCCTGACCGACAAGGAATACCAGATCATGCGCAACGCCTCGCTGGCGGTGCTGCGTGAAATCGGTGTGGAAACCGGCGGTTCCAACGTGCAGTTCGGTATCTGCCCGAACACTGGCCGCATGGTCGTGATCGAGATGAACCCGCGCGTTTCGCGCTCCTCGGCGCTGGCCTCCAAGGCCACCGGTTTCCCGATCGCCAAGATCGCTGCCAAGCTGGCTGTCGGCTACACCCTCGACGAACTGCAGAACGACATCACCGGCGGCCGCACCCCGGCGTCCTTCGAGCCGTCGATCGACTATGTCGTCACCAAGCTGCCGCGTTTCGCCTTCGAAAAATTCCCGAAAGCCGACGCCCGCCTGACCACCCAGATGAAATCCGTGGGTGAAGTCATGGCCATCGGCCGTACCTTCCAGGAGTCCCTGCAGAAAGCCCTTCGCGGCCTGGAAGTCGGCGCCTGCGGCCTCGACCCGAAAGTCGACCTGGCCAACCCTGAAGCCAGCAGCATTCTCAAGCGCGAGCTGACCGTGCCGGGCGCCGAGCGTATCTGGTACGTGGCCGACGCCATGCGTGCCGGCATGACCTGCGAGCAGATCTTCGACCTGACCGGCATCGACATGTGGTTCCTGGTGCAGATGGAAGACCTGATCAAGGAAGAAGAAAAGGTCAAGACCCTGGCCCTGTCGTCGATCGACAAGGACTACATGCTGCGCCTCAAGCGCAAGGGCTTCTCCGACCAGCGTCTGGCCAAGCTGCTGGGTATCACCGACAAGAACCTGCGCCGTCACCGCCACAAGCTGGAAGTGTTCCCGGTGTACAAGCGCGTCGACACCTGCGCTGCCGAGTTCGCCACCGACACCGCCTACCTGTACTCCACCTACGAGGAAGAGTGCGAGGCCAACCCGTCGACCCGCGACAAGATCATGATCCTGGGTGGCGGCCCTAACCGTATCGGTCAGGGTATCGAGTTCGACTACTGCTGCGTACACGCCGCACTGGCGCTGCGTGAAGACGGTTACGAGACCATCATGGTCAACTGCAACCCGGAAACCGTTTCCACCGACTACGACACCTCCGACCGCCTGTACTTCGAGCCGCTGACCTTGGAAGACGTGCTGGAAGTGTGCCGCGTCGAGAAGCCGAAAGGCGTGATCGTCCACTACGGCGGCCAGACCCCGCTGAAACTGGCGCGCGCCCTGGAAGAAGCCGGCGTACCGATCATCGGTACCAGCCCGGACGCCATCGACCGCGCCGAAGACCGCGAGCGTTTCCAGCAGATGGTTCAGCGACTGAGCCTGCTGCAGCCGCCAAACGCCACCGTGCGTAGCGAAGAAGAAGCCATTAGCGCTGCTGGCGGCATCGGCTACCCGCTGGTAGTGCGCCCGTCCTACGTACTGGGCGGCCGTGCCATGGAAATCGTCTACGAGCTGGACGAGCTCAAGCGCTACCTGCGTGAAGCCGTGCAGGTGTCCAACGACAGCCCGGTACTGCTCGACCACTTCCTCAACTGCGCCATCGAGATGGATGTGGATGCGGTATGCGACGGCACCGACGTGGTGATCGGCGCGATCATGCAGCACATCGAGCAGGCCGGTGTTCACTCCGGTGACTCGGCGTGCTCGCTGCCACCTTACTCGCTGAGCAAGGAAGTGCAGGATGAAGTTCGCGTACAGGTCAAGAAAATGGCCCTGGAGCTGGGCGTGGTCGGCCTGATGAACGTGCAGCTGGCCCTGCAGGGCGACAAGATCTACGTGATCGAAGTCAACCCGCGCGCTTCGCGTACCGTGCCGTTCGTCTCCAAGTGCATCGGCACCTCCCTGGCGATGATCGCGGCTCGCGTCATGGCCGGCAAAACCCTCAAAGAGCTGGGCTTCACCCAGGAAATCATCCCGAACTTCTACAGCGTCAAGGAAGCCGTCTTCCCGTTCGCCAAGTTCCCAGGGGTTGACCCGATCCTCGGCCCTGAGATGAAATCGACCGGTGAAGTCATGGGTGTTGGTGACAGCTTCGGTGAAGCCTTTGCCAAGGCCCAGATGGGTGCCAGCGAAGTGCTGCCGACCGGCGGTACCGCCTTCATCAGCGTGCGTGACGACGACAAGCCGCAAGTGGCTGGCGTTGCTCGCGACCTGATCGCCCTGGGCTTCGAAGTGGTTGCAACTGCCGGCACTGCCAAGGTTATCGAAGCGGCTGGCTTGAAAGTGCGCCGTGTGAACAAGGTGACCGAAGGTCGCCCGCACGTGGTCGACATGATCAAGAACGACGAAGTGTCGCTGATCATCAACACCACCGAAGGCCGCCAGTCGATCGCCGATTCCTACTCGATTCGTCGCAATGCACTGCAGCACAAGATTTACTGCACTACTACCATTGCGGCCGGTGAAGCCATCTGCGAGGCGCTGAAATTTGGTCCGGAAAAGACCGTTCGCCGCCTGCAGGATCTGCATGCAGGACTGAAAGCATGAGCATTACCAAGTACCCGATGACTGTTCAGGGCGCTCGCGCCCTGGAAGAGGAACTGCTCTTCCTGAGCAAGACCGAGCGCCCGCGCTTGAGCCAGGCCATTGGTGAAGCGCGCGAACTGGGCGACCTGAAGGAAAATGCCGAGTACCACGCCGCTCGTGAAGAGCAGGGCATGGTCGAGGCGCGTATCCGCGATATCGAAGGTCGCTTGCAGAACTCGGTGGTGATCGATGTGACCACCATTGCTCACACCGGCAAGGTGATTTTTGGCACCACTGTGGTGCTGGCCAACACCGAAACCGATGATGAAGTGACCTACCAGATCGTTGGCGAAGATGAAGCCGATGTGAAGAAAGGCAAGCTTTCGAACAGCGCCCCGATTGCCCGCGCCATCATTGGCAAAGAAGAAGGGGATACCGTTGTCGTCAAGACGCCTAACGGTACGGTCGAGTACGAGATTGTCGAAGTCAAGCACATCTGACCGGCGCCTGCGGGCGCCATCCCTCGAGGGAATCCTCTGGCAGCTGGCCCAGGTTTTCTGGGTTGGTGGCCTGTGGGTGTTTCACGTGGGGCTGGTGCCCGCGCTCAAGGTCAGTGGCCTGGCGCCGCTGCTGGTGCAGGATATCGCCGGGCAGATCGACCGCTGGTTGATCGGTGTGGCGCTGCTTGGCTTGTTGACCCAGCTGGCGGTGCTGGCAAGGGTGGACGGTCTGTCGGCCTGGTGGCAGCAGTTCCGTGGCCAGATGCTGTTGCTCGGCTTCGGTGCCTGTGTGGGGTATTACACCTTGCGCTACGGTATTTCCGTTGGCGAGCGCTGGCAGCTGCTCTGTTTCCTGGTGCTGGGCTTTTCCGGCATCGTGCTGGTGGCCCAGCCGGTTCCGGTCAAGGTGCGCCGCTAAGCGGCTCGAGATCGCTGGGTCGCTTCGCGGCCCATCGCCGGCAAGCCGGCTCCCACACCGACTGCATCGATTTCAGGCCGTGCGCCGTACCTGTGGGAGCTGGCTTGCCGGCGATGGGCTGCGCAGCAGCCCCTTTGCCGTTACTTGTAACGGTGGATATTGGACAGCTGCTTGTTCGGCTGTGGGTTCTTGCGGTAGATCAGGGCTTTCTTGCCGATGGTCTGCACCAGCTCGGCACGGCCGGCCTTGCACAGCTCGGCAATGGTCTCGGCACGCTCTTCGCGGTCTTCCGAGCGAATTTCGACCTTGATCAGCTCATGGTCGACCAAGGCGCGCTCCAGTTCGGCGATGACACCTTCATTCAAACCATTGCCAGCAACAATCAGGACCGGCTTCAGGTCATGACCAATGGACTTGTATTGCTTCTTCTGCTCGTTATTGAGCGGCATAATCTGACCCTTTCCGTCTGATTCTGTAAAATTGACCGGCATTTTACCCGAGGGCCACCGGCTCCGCCCAGTCAATCACGACGCATATCATCGAGGTGCCCCGTGGTACAACGTTCCAAAAGCAGCGCAAACTGGCTGCGAGAGCATTTCAACGATCCTTTTGTGAAGCAGGCACAAAAGGATGGCTACCGCTCGCGTGCGAGCTACAAACTGCTGGAGATCCAGGAAAAGGACCGGCTGATCCGCCCAGGCATGAGCGTGATCGACCTCGGCGCGGCTCCTGGTGGGTGGTCGCAAGTGACCAGTCGTCTGATTGGTGGCCAGGGTCGCCTGATCGCGTCCGACATCCTGGAGATGGACTCGATCCCCGATGTGACCTTCATCCAAGGTGATTTCACCGATGATGAAGTGTTGCAGCGCATTCTCGAGGCTGTCGGCGATTCGCACGTAGACCTTGTGATTTCCGACATGGCCCCCAATATGAGTGGTACGCCTGCGGTTGACATGCCGCGTGCCATGTTCCTTTGCGAGCTGGCCCTCGATCTGGCAACCCGCGTGCTAAAGCCCGGCGGCGACTTCCTGATCAAGATTTTCCAGGGCGAAGGTTTTGACGTGTACCTCAAGGACGTGCGCAGCAAGTTCGACAAGGTGCAGATGCGCAAGCCGTCGTCGTCGCGTGACCGTTCCCGCGAACAGTACCTGCTGGGCAGGGGCTTCAAGGGGGCATGAAAGGCGTGAAGCGTGGTGGCCGATAGTTATTTCCAATCGGCCGCTGCGTCAGGATCGTCCGAACTTCGTGTAGTCTAGCTTTCACAAAGGGTTACAGACGGTGCCTGCGGCTGCGTAGGTAATGTAGTAAGTTAGGGCGATGAATATCATGCGAGGAACGGCTGCGTCGTGCGCCGGCCTCAGAGGGTAGCGAATTGAACGACATGGCAAAGAATCTGATCCTGTGGTTGATCATCGCAGCTGTCCTGGTGACAGTGATGAACAACTTCTCCAGCCCTAACGAGCCGCAGACCCTCAACTATTCCGACTTCATCCAGCAGGTCAAGGATGGCAAGGTCGAGCGTGTGACCGTCGACGGTTACATCATTACCGGCAAGCGCGCCGACGGCGACAACTTCAAGACCGTGCGCCCGGCCATTACCGACAATGGCCTGATCGGCGACCTGGTCGACAACCACGTCATCATCGAAGGCAAGCAGCCTGAGCAGCAGAGCATCTGGACCCAGTTGCTGGTTGCGAGCTTCCCGATCCTGGTAATCATCGCCGTGTTCATGTTCTTCATGCGCCAGATGCAGGGCGGTGCGGGCGGCAAAGGCGGGCCGATGAGCTTTGGCAAGAGCAAGGCACGCCTGCTGTCCGAAGACCAGGTCAAGACCACCCTGGCCGACGTTGCAGGTTGCGACGAAGCCAAGGAAGAGGTCGGCGAGCTGGTCGAGTTCCTGCGCGACCCGGGCAAGTTCCAGCGCCTGGGCGGCCGTATCCCGCGTGGCGTGTTGATGGTCGGCCCGCCCGGTACCGGTAAGACCTTGCTTGCCAAGGCCATCGCCGGCGAGGCGAAGGTGCCGTTCTTCACCATTTCCGGTTCGGACTTCGTGGAAATGTTCGTCGGTGTCGGTGCCAGCCGTGTGCGCGACATGTTCGAGCAGGCCAAGAAGCACGCCCCGTGCATCATCTTCATCGACGAGATCGACGCCGTTGGTCGCCACCGTGGCGCCGGCATGGGTGGCGGTCACGACGAGCGTGAGCAAACCCTCAACCAGTTGCTGGTGGAGATGGACGGCTTCGAGATGAACGATGGCATCATCGTCATCGCCGCTACCAACCGCCCGGACGTGCTCGACCCGGCTCTGCTGCGCCCCGGCCGCTTCGACCGCCAGGTGGTGGTCGGCCTGCCGGACATTCGTGGTCGCGAGCAGATCCTCAAGGTGCATATGCGCAAGGTGCCGGTCGGCGAGAACGTCAACCCGGCCGTCATCGCCCGTGGTACCCCTGGCTTCTCCGGTGCGGACCTGGCCAACCTGGTCAACGAGGCCTCTCTGTTTGCCGCGCGCGCCAACAAGCGCCTGGTCGAAATGAAAGAGTTCGAGCTGGCCAAGGACAAGATCATGATGGGCGCCGAGCGCAAGACCATGGTCATGTCCGAGAAGGAAAAGCAGAACACCGCCTACCATGAGGCTGGCCACGCCATCGTCGGTCGTCTGGTGCCTGAGCACGATCCGGTCTACAAGGTTTCGATCATTCCGCGCGGTCGTGCCCTGGGCGTGACCATGTTCCTGCCGGAAGAAGACCGCTACAGCCTGTCCAAGCGCGCACTGATCAGCCAGATCTGCTCGCTGTATGGCGGCCGTATTGCCGAGGAAATGACTCTGGGCTTCGACGGTGTCACTACCGGCGCCTCCAACGACATCATGCGTGCCAGCCAGATCGCCCGCAACATGGTGACCAAGTGGGGCCTTTCCGAAAAACTCGGCCCGCTGATGTACGCCGAGGAAGAAGGCGAGGTGTTCCTGGGTCGCAGTGCTGCCAGCCAGCACGCCAGCGTTTCCGGCGAAACCGCCAAGCTGATCGACTCGGAAGTGCGCAGCATCATCGACCAGTGCTACGCCACGGCCAAGCAGTTGCTCACCGACAACCGTGACAAGCTCGATGCCATGGCCGAAGCGCTGATGAAGTACGAGACCATCGACGCCGAGCAGATTGACGATATTATGGCCGGCCGTACCCCCCGCGAACCGCGCGACTGGGATGATGACTCGGCTTCGGGCAAGCCTGCTGCCCAGGGTGATCGCCCGGAATCGCCAATTGGCGGTCCAGCGGCTCAACACTAAGGGCATCTATGAGCTCAGTGCAGTACCCGACCCGGTTGCCTTGCGGCAACCGGGTTCTTGATTTGTCGCATACCCATGTCATGGGTATTCTCAATATCACCCCTGATTCCTTCTCCGATGGCGGGCGCTTCAACCAGCGTGACGAGGCGTTGCGTCATGCCGAGGCGATGGTTGCCGCAGGTGCCACGCTGATCGACATCGGCGGCGAATCCACGCGGCCGGGCGCGCGCGCGGTATCGGTGACCGAGGAGCTGGAGCGGGTAGCCCCCATGGTCGAGGCGATCAACAGTCGCCTCGATGTGGTCATCTCGGTCGATACCTCCACGCCAGCGGTCATGCGTGAATCGGCGCGTCTCGGTGCCGGGCTGATCAACGACGTGCGTGCCCTGGAGCGCGATGGCGCCCTGGACGCTGCAGCGGATACCGGCCTGCCGGTATGCCTCATGCATATGCGCGGCGAGCCAGGCAACATGCAGGACGACCCGCATTACGAAGATGTGACCGCCGACGTTACGCGTTATCTTGAGCAGCGAATGGCCGCCTGTACTGCGGCTGGCATAGATGCAAACAGAATCATCCTTGATCCGGGCTTTGGTTTCGCCAAGACACTGGCGCATAACCTGAGCTTGTTCAAACACATGGAAGCGCTCTATCGCCTGAAGCGCCCGCTGCTGGTGGGTGTTTCACGCAAGAGCATGATCGGCCTGACGCTGGAACGTCCGGTCGGCGAGCGGTTGTACGGCAGCCTTGCGCTGGCGGCGTTGGCCATGACCAAGGGGGCGAGCATCCTTCGTGTCCATGACGTGGCCGAAACCGTTGATGTGGTGCGCATGATCGCTGCGGTGCAAAACGCCGAATAAGAACATTGGAGTCCCTATGAGCAGAAAATACTTTGGTACCGACGGCATTCGTGGTCGCGTCGGCGAATACCCGATCACGCCTGACTTCATGCTGAAGCTTGGCTGGGCCGCCGGCATGGCCTTCCGCAAGCAAGGCCACTGCCGGGTACTGGTTGGCAAGGACACGCGTATTTCCGGCTACATGTTCGAGTCCGCACTCGAAGCCGGCCTGTCCGCGGCAGGTGCCGACGTGATGCTGCTCGGGCCGATGCCTACGCCGGCTATCGCCTACCTGACGCGTACCTTCCATGCCGAAGCCGGCATCGTCATCAGTGCCTCGCACAACCCGCACGACGACAACGGCATCAAGTTCTTCTCGGGCCAGGGGACCAAGTTGCCGGACGAAGTCGAGCTGATGATCGAGGAATTGCTCGACCAGCCTATGACCGTTGTCGAGTCGGGCAAGCTGGGCAAGGTTTCGCGCATCAACGATGCCGCCGGCCGCTACATCGAGTTCTGCAAGAGCAGCGTGCCGAGCAGCACCAGCTTCGACGGCCTCAAGCTGGTGGTCGATTGTGCTCATGGCGCCACCTACAAGGTCGCGCCAAGCGTTTTCCGTGAGCTGGGTGCCGACGTAACCGTGCTGCATGCCCAACCCGACGGCCTGAACATCAACGAAGGCTGTGGCTCGACTCACATCGAGTCGCTGCAGGCTGCCGTGCTGGTCGGTCATGCCGACCTGGGCATCGCTTTCGATGGTGATGGCGACCGCGTGTTGATGGTCGACCACACCGGCGCCATCGTCGATGGTGACGAGCTGCTGTTCATCATCGCTCGCGACCTGCAGGAGCGGGGCAAGCTGCAGGGTGGGGTGGTAGGCACGCTGATGAGCAACCTGGGCCTGGAGCTTGCGCTGAAGGACCTGGATATCCCGTTCGTGCGGGCCAAGGTCGGTGACCGTTACGTCATGGCCGAGCTGCTGGAGCGTGAGTGGCTGGTCGGTGGTGAAAACTCCGGTCACGTCGTGTGCTGCAATCACACCACCACTGGTGACGCGATCATCGCTGCGCTGCAGGTGCTGATGGCACTCAAGCGTCGCGGCGAAACCCTGGCCCAGGCTCGTCAGGCCCTGCGCAAGTGCCCGCAGGTGCTGATCAACGTGCGCTATGGCGCCAGCAAGGTCGACCCCCTGGAGCACCCGGCGGTCAAGGAAGCCAGTGCCAAGGTGACCGAGGCCTTGGCCGGCCGCGGCCGCGTGCTGCTGCGCAAATCCGGTACCGAGCCGTTGGTGCGGGTGATGGTCGAGGGCGAGGACGAAAGCCAGGTGCGTGCGCACGCAGAAGCGTTGGCCAAACTGGTCGACGAAGTTTGTGTCTGAAGGCGCTTGCCAGCGCAGATAGGGTTGGGTACTATCTGCGCCCACTTTGACCGACGAGGTAAAGCATGCGTCGCCCTATGGTAGCTGGTAACTGGAAGATGCACGGTACCCGCGCTAGCGTCGCTGAACTGACCGAAGGCTTGAGAAATCTGGCCTTGCCGAGCGGAGTGGAAGTCGCTGTGTTTCCACCGGCCTTGTTCATCAATCAAGTGATCGATGGCCTGGCAGGTAAGGAAATTACTGTCGGCGCACAGAATTCTGCAGTACAACCCGAACAGGGTGCGCTGACCGGAGAAGTTGCTCCGGAACAGCTGGTTGAAGCAGGCTGCAAGTTAGTGTTGATTGGTCATTCGGAGCGTCGCCAGATCATTGGCGAAACTGACGAAGTGCTCAATCGAAAGTTTGCAGCGGCCCAAGCCAAAGGTTTGAAGCCAGTGCTTTGCATCGGGGAAACCCTTGAAGAGCGCGAGGCTGGCAAAACGCTCGAAGTTGTCGGGCGTCAACTAAGCAGTATCATCGAGGCATTCGGTGTTAAGGCTTTTGCCAATGCAGTAATTGCCTATGAGCCTGTATGGGCCATTGGCACTGGCCTTACGGCCACGCCACAGCAGGCCCAGGATGTGCACGCAGCCATCCGTGGCCAGTTGGCGGCAGAAGATGCTGAAGTGGCTGCGAAGGTGCAGTTGCTCTACGGCGGCAGCGTGAAGGCGGCCAATGCGGCCGAACTGTTCGGCATGCCGGATATCGATGGGGGGCTCATTGGTGGGGCTTCCCTGAACGCAGACGAATTCGGTGCAATTTGTCGCGCCGCAGGAAACTGAACAAATGCTGGAAACAGTCATCGTTGTTTTTCATCTGTTGGCAGCGCTGTCGCTTGTAGTGCTGGTTCTGTTGCAACAGGGTAAAGGTGCTGAAGCAGGTGCATCTTTCGGCGCGGGTGCTTCAAATACCGTGTTCGGGAGCCAAGGCTCTGCAACGTTCCTGAGTAAATTAACTGCTATACTCGCTGCCACTTTCTTTTTGACAGCACTTGGGTTAGGATACTTCGCGAAGCAACAAGCTCACCAGCTTAGCCAAGCAGGTCTTCCAGATCCAGCAGTGCTAGAAGTGAAAGAGCCGCAGAAACCGGCAGTTAATGATGATGTACCGGTGCTCCAGCAGCAGAAGAGCGAAACCACTCCTAGCACGGGTGATGTACCTCCTCCGGCACAAGAGCAGAAGTAACGGGTTTCAAGTAGTAGTATTGCCGAGGTGGTGGAATTGGTAGACACGCAACCTTGAGGTGGTTGTGCCCATAGGGTGTAGGGGTTCGAGTCCCCTTCTCGGTACCAATTAAAGCTTGAGAGCCCGCTTTAGCGGGCTTTCTTGCAGGTGAAGGTTCGGATTTGACCCTCAAGAGGGTTCGGTCTTATACTTTTGCCCCAGCTTTGTCGCGGGGTGGAGCAGCTTGGTAGCTCGTCGGGCTCATAACCCGAAGGTCGTTGGTTCAAATCCAGCCCCCGCAACCAGCTTCAGCGGAGCCCCTTTTCAGGGGCTTTTTGCTAACCGAACAGTTTTCGGCGTCGTTGTCCAACGGCGCTTTCAGGGATGGGCGCTTCGCCCATTTTTTATTTGCACAGCATGCACGAGGGGGTTCAGGTGTCGAGCAAGCTAGAACAGTTGCAGGCCTTGTTGGCCCCGGTTGTCGAGGGTCTGGGCTATCAATGCTGGGGGATCGAATACGTTTCCCAGGGTAAGCATTCGGTACTGCGCATCTACATCGACAAGGAAGGCGGTATCCTGGTGGACGACTGCGAAGCGGTCAGCCGTCAGGCCAGCGCAATTCTCGATGTGGAAGATCCGATCAGCAGTGAATACACCCTCGAGGTGTCTTCTCCAGGCATGGATCGCCCACTGTTCACTCTGGAACAGTTTGCCTCGCATGCCGGCGAACAAGTGAAGATCAAGCTGCGCTCACCCTTCGAGGGTCGTCGTAACTTCCAGGGCCTTCTCCGCGGTGTGGAGGAGCAGGACGTGGTGGTCCAGGTGGACAATCAAGAGTTCCTGTTGCCGATCGACTCGATCGACAAGGCCAATATTATTCCCAGTTTTGACTGAGACGTGCCGGGCCCGGCGGACTATCCGGGCCCAATGGCTTGCGCAAGGCGAGGCGTACGATGAGCAAAGAAGTACTGCTGGTTGTTGAATCGGTATCCAACGAAAAAGGTGTACCGCCCGGCGTCATTTTCGAAGCGCTGGAAGTGGCACTGGCCACTGCAACCAAAAAACGTTTTGAAGACGAAGTCGACCTGCGTGTGGAAATCAACCGCCACACCGGTAGCTACGAAACCTTCCGTCGCTGGACCGTGGTCGACGAAGCCGATCTTGATGATCCGGCGATCGAGACCTGGTTGAGCAAGATTCACGAAACCCACCCTGAAGCCAAGGTCGGTGACGTGATCGAAGAGAAGATCGAGTCCATCGAGTTCGGTCGTATTGCCGCCCAGACCGCCAAGCAGGTCATCGTGCAGAAGGTCCGTGAGGCCGAGCGTGCCCAGGTGGTCGATGCCTACCGCGAGCGCGTTGGCGAGATCATCTCCGGTACCGTCAAGAAGGTTACCCGCGACAACGTCATCGTTGACCTGGGCAACAACGCCGAGGCCTTGCTGGCCCGCGAAGACATCATTCCGCGCGAGACCTTCCGTGTTGGCGTGCGCCTGCGTGCGCTGCTCAAGGAAATTCGCACCGAGAATCGTGGCCCACAGCTGATCCTGTCGCGCACCGCGCCACAGATGCTGATCGAGCTTTTCCGCATCGAAGTGCCGGAAATTGCCGAGGGCCTCATCGAAGTCATGGCTGCCTCCCGTGATCCGGGTTCGCGAGCCAAGATCGCCGTCCGCTCCAAGGACAAGCGCATCGACCCGCAAGGCGCCTGCATCGGCATGCGTGGTTCGCGCGTCCAGGCCGTATCCGGGGAGTTGGGTGGTGAGCGTGTGGATATCGTCCTGTGGGACGATAACCCGGCGCAGTTCGTCATCAACGCCATGTCGCCGGCTGAAGTCGCGGCGATCATCGTTGATGAAGATGCCCATGCCATGGACATCGCCGTTGCCGAGGACAACCTGGCCCAGGCCATTGGTCGTGGCGGTCAGAACGTTCGCCTGGCCAGTCAGCTGACCGGCTGGACCCTGAACGTGATGACCGAGAAGGACATCCAGGCCAAGCAGCAGGCCGAAACCGGTGACATCCTGCGCAATTTCATCGATGAACTGGAAGTCGACGAGGAGCTGGCCCAAGTGCTGGTCGACGAAGGCTTCACCAGCCTCGAAGAAATTGCCTACGTACCGTTGGAAGAAATGCTCAACATCGATGGCTTTGACGAAGATATCGTCAACGAGCTCCGCGCTCGAGCCAAGGACCGTTTGTTGACCAAGGCCATCGCTACCGAAGAAAAACTGGCAGACGCCCATCCGGCTGACGACCTGCTCTCCCTCGAGGGCATGGACAAAGACCTGGCGGCGGAACTGGCGGTGCGCGGCGTGGTTAACCGCGAAGACCTGGCCGAGCAGTCGATAGACGATCTGCTCGACATCGACGGCATCGACGAAGAGCGTGCCGGCAAGTTGATCATGGCCGCCCGAGCCCACTGGTTCGAGTAATTAGGCGCGGCCTGAGGAGAGAAGTGCATGACGCAAGTCACGGTGAAAGAACTGGCCCAAGAGGTCGAGGCACCGGTAGAGCGCCTGCTGCAGCAGATGCGTGAGGCAGGTCTGCCGCACACCGACGCCGGTCAGGTAGTGACCGACAATGAGAAGCAGACCTTGCTGACTCATTTGAAGAGCAGCCACAAGAGCAAGGCGGAAGAGCCGCGCAAGATTACCTTGCAGCGCAAAACCACCAGCACCCTGCGTGTCGCCGGTAGCAAGAGCATCAGCGTAGAAGTACGCAAGAAGAAAGTATTCGTGCAGCGTAGCCCGGAAGAAATCCAGGCTGAGCAGAAGCGTGAACTGGAAGAGCGCCGTGCGGCTGAAAACGCCGCTCGCGAGAAGGTCGAGGCCGAAGTTCGCCAGCGCAACGAAGAGCAGGCTCGCCGTCAGGCCGCCGAAACCGCCGCTGCAGCCCCAGCGCCTGCCGCCAAGCCAGAGTCGGCGCCTGCCGCTGCCCCGGCCCCGGTAGTTGCCGATGCCCCGGCGTCCGAAGACGCCGCAGCCCGTGCTGCCGAGCGCAAGAAGGACGAAGCCCGTCGCAACGAAGGCCGTACCCGTGACGAAGACCGTCGTGGTGGCGAGCGTCGTGGCGAGGCCCCGCGCGTGTCGATCAAGGTCAAGGTCAAGGAGAAGGAAAAGGCTCCGACTCCACGGGCCGCACCGCGCACCACCGATGAAGAGAGCGATGGCGTACGCCGTGGCCGCGGTGGCAAGAGCAAGCTGAAGAAGCGCAACCAGCACGGCTTCCAGAACCCGACCGGTCCAGTCATCCGTGACGTGACCATCGGCGAGACCATCACCGTCTCGGAACTGGCCCAACAGATGTCGGTCAAGGCCGCTGAAGTGGTCAAGTTCATGTTCAAGCTGGGTACTCCGGTCACCATCAACCAGGTGCTCGACCAGGAAACCGCTCAGCTGGTCGCCGAAGAACTGGGCCACAAAGTGACCCTGGTCAGCGATACCGCCCTGGAAGACTCCCTGGCCGAATCGCTGAAGTTCGAAGGTGAAGTCGAATCGCGTGCGCCGGTCGTTACCGTCATGGGTCACGTTGACCACGGCAAGACCTCGCTGCTCGACTACATCCGTCGTGCCAAGGTTGCTGCTGGCGAAGCCGGTGGTATTACCCAGCACATCGGTGCCTACCACGTGGAAACCGACCGCGGCATGGTCACCTTCCTCGATACTCCAGGCCACGCTGCGTTCACCGCAATGCGTGCCCGTGGTGCCAAGGCTACCGACATCGTCATCCTGGTGGTGGCGGCGGACGACGGCGTGATGCCGCAAACTCGCGAAGCCGTTCAGCATGCCAAGGCCGCGGGCGTTCCGCTGGTGGTTGCGGTGAACAAGATCGACAAGCCGGGTGCCGATATCGATCGCATTCGCAACGAGCTGGCCGTCGAAGGCGTGACCTCCGAAGACTGGGGTGGTGATACTCCATTCGTCAAGGTTTCGGCGAAGATGGGTACCGGCGTCGACGAACTGCTTGAAGCTGTCCTGCTGCAGGCCGAGATCCTCGAGCTGACCGCTACCCCGACCGCTCCAGGTCGTGGCGTGGTTGTCGAATCGCGCCTGGACAAGGGCCGTGGCCCGGTGGCGACCATCCTGGTTCAGGACGGTACCCTGCGTCAGGGCGACATGGTCCTGTGCGGTTCCAATTATGGCCGCGTGCGCGCCATGCTCGACGAGAACGGCAAGCCTGTGAAGGAAGCCGGCCCGTCGATCCCGGTCGAAATCCTCGGCCTGGACGGTACCCCGGAAGCCGGTGACGAGCTGTCCGTGGTTGCCGACGAGAAGAAAGCCCGTGAGGTTGCCCTGTTCCGTCAAGGCAAGTACCGCGAGGTCAAGTTGGCTCGTGCTCACGCCGGCAAGCTGGAAAACATCTTCGAGACCATGGGTCAGGAAGAGAAGAAGACCCTCAACATCGTCCTCAAGACCGACGTACGTGGTTCCCTGGAAGCACTGCAGGGTTCGCTGTCGGGCCTGGGCAACGACGAAGTTCAGGTGCGTGTGATCGGTGGCGGCGTCGGTGGTATCACCGAAAGCGACGCCAACCTGGCGCTGGCTTCGAATGCAGTACTGTTCGGCTTCAACGTGCGTGCCGATGCCGGCGCGCGCAAGATCGTCGAGCAGGAAGGTCTGGATATGCGTTACTACAACGTGATCTACGACATCATCGAAGACGTCAAGAAGGCTCTGACCGGCATGCTCGGCAGCGATGTTCGCGAGAACATCCTGGGTGTCGCCGAAGTTCGTGACGTGTTCCGTTCGCCGAAGTTCGGCGCCATCGCTGGCTGTATGGTCATCGAGGGTACCGTGTACCGCAACCGTCCGATCCGCGTACTGCGCGAAGACGTTGTGATCTTCGAAGGCGAGCTGGAGTCGCTGCGTCGCTTCAAGGACGATGCCTCCGAAGTGCGTAACGGCATGGAGTGCGGTATTGGCGTGAAGAGCTACAACGACGTCAAGGTCGGCGACAAGATCGAAGTCTTCGAGAAAGTCCAGGTGGCTCGTACCCTGTAAGGGGCGAGCGTGGTGCAGGCCCCGCCCTTGGGCGGCTGGCAGCGCCTCTGAAGGTAGCGCCCGGTCAGGCTTCAGCCTGGCCGGGCGTTTGCCGCTTTAAGTTACAGGTAGCAAGAATGGCAAAAGAATATAGCCGTACCCAACGCATCGGCGATCAGATGCAGCGCGAGCTGTCGGAGCTGATCCGCCGTGAAGTCAAAGACCCGCGCGTCGGCCTGGTGACCATCACTGCCGTAGACGTCAGCCGCGACCTTGGCCACGCCAAGGTGTTCATCACCGTGATGGGCCAGGACGGCGCCGACGCCGTGCCGCAGACCCTCAAGGCCCTGACCAGCGCCGCGAGCTTCCTGCGCCTGCACCTGGGGCGTGTGATGCAACTGCGCAGCGTGCCGCAATTGCATTTCCACTTCGACGAAAGCGTCAGCCGTGGTGCCCACCTGTCGGCATTGATCGAGCGCGCGGTCGCCGAAGACCGTCTGCACAAGGATGCCGACAAGCCGGACGCCGAGGAGTAAGCGGTGGCCCAGGTCAAACGTATCCGCCGCAACGTCAGCGGCATCATCCTGCTCGACAAGCCGCTGGGCTTCACCTCCAACGCGGCCCTGCAAAAGGTGCGCTGGCTGCTCAATGCGGAAAAGGCCGGCCACACTGGCAGCCTCGACCCGCTGGCAACCGGCGTGCTGCCGCTGTGCTTTGGCGAAGCAACCAAGTTTTCGCAGTACCTGCTCGATTCCGACAAGGGCTACGAAACAGTCATGCAGATGGGGCAGACTACCAACACCGGCGATGCCGAGGGTGAGGTGCTGCAGACTCGCGACGTGACCGTTGGTCGCTCCGACATCGAGGCCCTGCTGCCGCGTTTTCGTGGCCAGATCAGCCAGATACCGCCGATGTACTCGGCGCTCAAGCGTGACGGCCAGCCACTGTACAAGCTGGCACGTGCAGGAGAGGTAGTGGAGCGCGAGGCGCGTTCTGTTACTATTGGCCGCTTGGAGTTGCTCGAGTGCGAAGGCACCCGTGCGCGGTTGAGCGTAGGATGCAGCAAAGGCACCTATATCCGCACCCTGGTGGAGGATATCGGCGAGGCTCTTGGCTGCGGCGCCTATGTCGCCGAGCTGCGCAGGACCCAGGCCGGGCCTTTCGCGCTGGCGCAGACGGTCACTCTCGAGGAACTCGAACAGGCCCACGCCGAAGGCGGCAACGAAGCGCTCGACCGCTTCCTTATGCCTTCTGACAGCGGCCTGCAGGACTGGCCACTGGTGTGCCTGTCCGAGCACAGTGCGTTCTACTGGCTGCATGGGCAGGCGGTACGCGCGCCGGACGCGCCACAATTTGGCATGGTCCGGGTACAGGATCACAATGCACGCTTCATCGGTATCGGTGAAGTGAGCGAAGACGGGCGCATTGCGCCGCGTCGGCTGATTCGGTCGGAATGACCGAAACCGCGGGGCCGGGCAATTGCCAGGTTCCACGGGACCAAGGGTGGCTGTCAGTAGGCACGGTCACACCTTTTTTATTAATACAGGGATTTGTCCCTGGCCTATTGGACCCGCATGCGGGATCCGTTATCAGGAGAAGCCACATGGCCCTCAGCGTTGAAGAAAAAGCTCAGATCGTTGCCGAATACCAGCAAGCCGCCGGCGATACCGGTAGCCCGGAAGTGCAGGTTGCTCTGCTGACCGCCAACATCAACAAGCTGCAAGGCCACTTCAAGGCCAACGACAAAGACCACCACTCCCGTCGTGGTCTGATTCGTATGGTCAACCAGCGTCGTAAGCTGCTGGACTACCTGAAGGGCAAAGACACCACTCGTTACAGCGCCCTGATCGGTCGCCTGGGTCTGCGTCGCTAATAGCGGCCTGGCCAGTGGTGTGCATGGCGTGTCGCAGGCTTCGGCAGGGCTGTTTTGCAGCGCTGCCGTTGGACACGCCACGCGTATCTCCGAGGTTGGCAGCCTGGCAACGCTGAGCGGATCTTCCGCTTGGCGCCAGGCTCCCAGCCTCGTGTTGTATCTGGACGGTCAATGGGGCCGATTCCCCGTTCTGCCCAAGAATTCGCAAGAAACCAGTTCCCCCCAAGAGCCACTGAAAAAGGTAGGAAACCGTGAACCCGGTAATCAAGACTTTCCAGTTCGGTCAATCGACCGTTACTCTCGAAACGGGCCGTATTGCCCGTCAGGCAACCGGCGCTGTGCTGGTTACCGTCGACAACGACGTCACCGTGCTGGTGACCGTGGTAGGCGCCAAGCAGGCTGATCCAGGCAAGGGTTTCTTCCCGCTGTCGGTTCACTACCAGGAAAAGACCTACGCCGCCGGCAAGATCCCGGGTGGCTTCTTCAAGCGTGAAGGCCGTCCTTCCGAGAAAGAGACCCTGACCTCGCGCCTGATCGACCGTCCGATCCGTCCGCTGTTCCCGGAAGGCTTCATGAACGAAGTGCAGGTTGTCTGCACCGTGGTTTCCACCAGCAAGAAGACCGACCCGGACATCGCTGCGATGATCGGTACCTCGGCTGCCCTGGCCATTTCCGGCATTCCGTTCGAAGGCCCGATCGGCGCCGCTCGCGTTGCCTTCCACGAAAGCACCGGCTACCTGCTGAACCCGACCTACGAGCAACTGGCTGCCTCGAGCCTGGACATGGTCGTTGCCGGTACCGAATCGGCTGTACTGATGGTTGAATCGGAAGCCAAAGAGCTGACCGAAGACCAGATGCTGGGCGCCGTACTGTTCGCACACGACGAATTCCAGGCCGTGATCCAGGCCGTCAAGGAACTGGCCGCCGAAGCCGGCAAGCCGACCTGGGACTGGCAGCCAGCCCCGGCCAATGTCGAGCTGATGAACCTGGTGCGTGGCGAGTTCGGTGAAGCCGTTTCGCAGGCATACACCATTACCCAGAAGGCTGACCGCTACAACCGCCTGGGCCAGCTGCGCGACGAAGCTGTTGCCCGTCTGAGCAACGAAGAGACCGGCCCGTCCGCCAGCGCCATCAAGGACATCTTCGGCGAACTGGAATACCGCACCGTCCGTGAGAACATCGTCAACGGCAAACCGCGTATCGACGGCCGTGACACCCGCACCGTGCGCCCGCTGAACATCGAAGTCGGCGTATTGCCGAAGACCCACGGTTCGGCGCTGTTCACCCGTGGTGAAACCCAGGCCCTGGTTGTCGCGACCTTGGGTACCGCACGTGACGCCCAGCTGCTGGACACCCTGGAAGGCGAGAAGAAAGACCCGTTCATGCTGCACTACAACTTCCCGCCATTCTCGGTGGGTGAGTGCGGCCGCATGGGCGGCGCCGGCCGTCGTGAAATCGGTCACGGTCGCCTAGCCCGTCGTGGCGTGCAGGCCATGCTGCCGAGCGACAGCGACTTCCCGTACACCATCCGTGTGGTTTCGGAAATCACCGAATCCAACGGTTCCAGCTCCATGGCTTCGGTCTGCGGTGCTTCCCTGGCCCTGATGGACGCCGGTGTACCGATGAAGGCCCCAGTTGCTGGTATCGCCATGGGTCTGGTCAAGGAAGGTGACAAGTTCGCTGTCCTGACCGACATCCTGGGTGACGAAGACCACCTGGGCGACATGGACTTCAAGGTAGCCGGTACCGCCAAGGGTGTTACCGCGCTGCAGATGGACATCAAGATCAACGGCATCACCGAAGAGATCATGGAAATCGCCCTGGGCCAGGCCCTGGAAGCGCGCCTGAACATCCTCGGCCAGATGAACCAGATCATCGCCCAGTCGCGTAGCGAGCTGTCGGCCAACGCTCCGACCATGATCGCGATGAAGATCGACACCGACAAGATCCGTGACGTCATCGGTAAAGGCGGCGCCACCATTCGCGCCATCTGCGAAGAGACCAAGGCTTCGATCGACATCGAAGACGATGGCTCGATCAAGATCTTCGGCGAAACCAAGGAAGCGGCAGAGGCTGCCAAGCAGCGCATCCTGGGCATCACCGCCGAGGCCGAGATTGGCAAGATCTACGTCGGCAAGGTCGAACGCATCGTCGACTTCGGTGCCTTCGTCAACATCCTGCCTGGCAAGGACGGCCTGGTACACATCTCCATGCTGAGCGATGCTCGCGTCGAGAAAGTTACCGACATCCTGAAAGAAGGCCAGGAAGTCGAAGTACTGGTACTGGACGTGGACAACCGCGGCCGTATCAAGCTGTCGATCAAGGATGTTGCCGCGGCCAAGGCCTCGGGCGTCTAAGCGACTGCCACGCTACAGGAAAGGGCCCTTCGGGGCCCTTTTTTCATGGGCGAAAGGGAACCTTTTGCGGACTTGCATCTTGCATGCAGGTTTACGGTGCGGATTGCAAAATGCACGACGACAGGAATACTGATTTTTCGTTAACTTATTGATTTAAAAGGAAACAAGCGAGGCGGAAAAGCTGGCACAGCGCGTGCAACTACCTTCATATCTGACGCCAGGACATACGGCGCAGACCTTTCGAAAAACAGGAGTGACTCACATGAAGAAGTTCGCCATTGCTGCCGCTACTGCTACCGCCCTGACCCTGACCCTGGCTAACGGCGCATTCGCTGCAGAGCCAACCCAGGCTCCAGTCATGTTGGCCGCCAATACCGTGGACAACGCCAAGCAGGAAGGTTCTGACACCTGGATCACCACCAAAGTGAAAGCGGACCTGCTGACTGAAAAAGGTATTCCAGGCAGCGACATCAAAGTCGAGACCAGCCAAGGTGTCGTCTCGCTGTCGTCTGACGTGGCGGTGACTCAGTCCCAGAAAGAAGAAGCTGTTCGTATTACCAAGAACATCAAAGGCGTCAAGAGTGTGATGTCGGATGGCCTGAAAGCCGAATAAGGATTGTCCCGTCGGCCAAACGGATTTGGCCATCTTTGCTCCGAGCCCCGGCTATTTGCCGGGGCTTTTCATTTGCGGCTAGTAAACCGGGTTACGTGCGATCACATCACTCTCGAAGCATTCCTGCTCGATGATCAGCGGCTCGACCAACGGCCGGCTATCGCGAAAGTGCGCGGTTTCGGTGTGCGCTTCATACGCCGCTTCATCGCGGTAGATCTCGTACAGGTAGATCACCTCCGGGTCGGCCCGGTCCTGCGACACGTCGAACACAAGGCAGCCCGATTCGGTGGCGACAGACGCTGCGGCATTGACCTTGATCGCAGTCAGAAAATCTTCGGCGCAACCGGGCTTCACTCGGGTCTTGATGAACAGGCTATACACAAGGCTCTCCTTTTGTTTTAAATTCTACTGTGAATTGTATACAAAAATGGAGCCTCGCCAATGTCCGAATTGCCTGCCCGCCCTGGTCGCCTGAATGGCCTGCGTCATATTGCCTTGTTGGTGCCCAACCTTGAGGAGTGCGAACGTTTCTACGTCGATGTGCTGGGCATGGAGGTGCTGAACCGGGCCAACGAAGACCTGGTGTATCTCACTTGTGGTAACGACAATCTGTCGCTGGGGCGTGGGGCAGGGGCGGCCAATGGGTTGCAGACCCTGGACCACTATGGGTTCATCGTCGATAGCGTGGAGGAGCTGGAAGCCTGGTACCAGTACTTCAAGGCGCACGGCGTGACCTTGCTGGACCGGCCGTTCAACCATGGTGACGGGGCGCGCAGCTTTCACCTGCTGGACCCGGCAGGGAACAAGGTGCAGCCGTTGTATCACCCGGCGGTGGGGGGCCAGCGTTTGGTGTGAAGCCTGTACCGGCCTCTTCGCGGCGGTTCGGCGCCCCGATGAGCTCCCACAGGGAGCGCGCACAGCTCAAGGCCAGCGCATACCTTGTGGGAGCGGGTTTACCCGCGAAGAGGCCAGCCCTGCTGGTAGAAACTACTCGGCATCCAGATGCATCGGCGTCACCACCCGCCCATCGCTCTCGGCCTGGCCCAGGTTGGTATCGATGAAGTACACCCGGTCATCTTCCAGCTGGCCTTTGTCCACCAGGTAATCCTTGATGCTGCTGGCCCGCTCCTGGCCCAGCGTGCGCAGCAGCGCAGTACTCTCGGCCCAGGACTTGATCACCGCCTCGCGCAGCTTGGCGGTGCGCTCGTCACGGCCCAGTTGCTCCCATTCGGCAGGCGGCTGCTGTTTCAGGCGATTACGGTAGATGCCTTCGAGCATCGCTGGTTTGTCGCTGTCGTCGACCACCAGCATCGAGGCATTGGCCGGTACCTTGTCACCGCGACGCTGCAGGATCTTGTACCAGGTGGCCTGGTACTCACGCTCCAGGCGCTGCTGGGCGATCAGCGGGCCATCGCTGGCCTGGGCACTGGTGCCTTCGATTTCCAGACGCAGCTCCGGGCGTTCCTTCAGGGCCGACGCCAGCTTGTCCAGCGATGCCTTGGCGTCGCCACCGAGCTCGCTGGAGCCCGGCGCGAAGGACACGTTGCCCAGGTCTTCCGAGCCACCGCCGGCAACCAGCCCGCCAATGAACTTGAACGGTGCCTGCGCCGCACGCAACACCAGGTTGCGCAGTGTTTGCCAGACGATCGGCATCACGCTGAACTGCGGGTTGTTGAGGTCGCCTGACACAGGCAGCTCGATCGAGATCTTGCCTTCTGTATCCTTCAGCAACGCCACCGCCAGTCGGATCGGCAGGTCCACTGCGTCCGGGCTGTCGACCTTCTCGCCCAACTGCAGCTGCTCCACCACCACCTTGTTCTCGGCCTTCAGCTGGCCATTGGTGATCAGGTAGTGCAAGTCGAGGTTGAGCCGGCCCTTGCGGATGCGGAAGCCGGCGAACTTGCCGGAGTAGGGGGTGAGTGTGGTCAGCTCGACCCGCTTGAAACTCGTGGCGATGTCCAGGCTGGCCAACGGGTTGAAAGGGTTCAGGGCGCCTTTGATGGTGACTGGCGCGTAGCGGTCGACCTTGCCCTTGACGTCGACCTTGGCCGGCACCGGCTTGCGGTTGTCGATGGTGCCGATCCGGCCGTTGAGCTGCTGGATGGCCGTAGCGAAGTTGGGTGTGAGAGACAGGTCGGCGAAGTTGGCCGAGCCGTCGTTGATGTCGATCTGGCCGATGTGGATGCCCAGCGGCTTGTCGTTGCTGGCAGCGGCCGGCTTGGCCTGGCTGGTTGCCGGAGCGCCGGCCGGCTGCGGGATCAGCAGGTCGTTGATGTTGGTGGTGCGGTCTTCGTTGATGATGAAGCGCGCATAGGGTTGCAGCAGGGTCACCTTGTCGATCGACAGCGCATCGCCGTGCACGTAGGACAGGCCATCGACGTTCACCTGCTGCCATTTGACGAAGTCACGGCTCTTGATGGTGTCGAGGGTGTGCAGCTGGCTGACCTGTGCCTTGCCGGTAACGCTGAAGGCCAGCGGTGCGGTGTTCTTCAAGTCGACCTTGAGGTCGCTGGCGAGCATGCCACTGCGCAGCTCCAGCAGAATGAACGGGCTTATATAGGCTTGGGCCACTCGCAGGTCGATGTCGCGGCTGCTCACGTCCAGCTTGGCCCAGATGGGCGCCAGGTTGACCTGGCCGGCTGCCTGCAGTTTGCCTTGCTTGCCCACACCGGTATCGAGCTTGAGCGTGAAAGGCGACTTGTTGAGGCTGTCGAAACCTTGCAGATCGGCATTGAGCGGGCCGACGTCCAGGGCCACCGGCTCCTTCTGGGTACGGTCTGCCAAGTGCACCAGATAGTTACGCAGTTGCACGTCCTTGAGCAACACCTGCCAAGGTTTGCTTGGCTCCTTGGCGGCTTGCTGTTCGGGCGTTGGCTCGGCGGTGGCAGGCTCGGCCTTTTCCTTCGGCGTGGCTTTGGCCGGCTGGCTGGCGAACAGCTTTTGCCAGTCGAGCTGGCCGTCCTTTTCCAGCGCAGCCCAGGTTTCCAGTTTTTCGCTGCGGATCTTGCCCACGGTGACCAGCTGCTTGACCAGGTCGACCGAGGTTTCGCTTACCTCCAGGCTGGCCAGGCGTGCCAGCGGCCGGCCATCCGGGGCCTTGATGGCGAACGGAGCAATGCGCACCGACGCGTTGTCCAGCAACAGTTCGGTCTGTTTGGCAAGGTTGAGCTTGTAGTGGGTGTCGAGGCTGACCACGCCTTCTTCCAGCACCAGTGGCACGGCATCGCGTACATAGGGCCAGAATGCCTTCATCCTGCCTTCGGTGATCTTCAGTGTGCCTTCAGAGGCTATTGGCGCCAGGCTCAGGGTGCCTTTCCAGTCGATGCGCCCGCCGTTGGGGCCGATGGCCACCAAAGTCATGTCGGCGTTGTCGTTGGGCAGGGTGCTGAGATTTTTCAGCTCCAGGTTCATGTTGTCATAGAGGAACTCGATCGGCTCGCCCGGGCGCAGGTCCTCGAAGTGCAGGTAGCCGTCGCTGAGCTTGATGCTGCCGATGCGTAGCGGGAACGGGTCGCTGGGCGGTTCGTCAGGTTTGGCTTCGCTGGCTGGCAGTTTGAACAGGCGGGTCAGGTTGAGGGTACCGTCCTTGGCGAACAGTACTTCGTTGCGTGGCTTGACCAGTTCCACTGCGTCAAGGTGCAGGGCGCCACTCCACAGGCTGTCGAGCGAGAGGTTGGCGTATAGCCGGTCGAAGCCGACCTGCTCCTTGCCAGGCTCGCCGATCCGCAGGCCCCACAGCGTCAGCTCGAGGCTGAAGGGGTTGAGCTCGATCCGTTCGAGATGGGCAGGCACGGTTGCGTACTCGGCCAACTGCTGGTTGGCGATGCGCAGCGCGACACCGGGGAGAACGAGAAAGCCGAGAAGGCTGTAGAGGGCTACCAAGGCCAGCAGTGCGCCAACGGCGCGAGTCAATCCTTTGTACATGTGTCGCTTCGTCTGTCTAAGCAGGAGAGCTTGGAGTATGGCACGTTAAATCAGTTCCGCTGAGGCGACCATTCGACTTCATTCGATGCCCATGCGCCGTTTGGCCCGGTGCGCCGAGCCGTCACGCATCGCCCAGCGCAGTACTGGCGCGGTGCGTTGCAGGCCCAGGCGGATGATGCGCCGCTGCAACGGGCCGTGCTGCAGCCCGAGCATGGTCTGGGCCCACCCCGGCAGCAGGTCGATGCCGGCATGCAGCATCAGCTTGCCCACCGGCTTTGCCAGGCGACTGGGGGCGGGGGCATCGAGCAGGATGCCGACCACCTCATGGCTGCGGGCGTCGCAGTGCAATTGTGGCCGCATGCGCTGCAGGTAGTCCTCGACCTGCTGGCACGAGCGCGGCACGTCGCGGGCGCCAAGGCGCTCGGCGATCAGCGCGATCTCTGCGTAGTAGGCATCCTGCTCTGCGCGCGCAAGGTGCGGGTTGCGGTAACGCAGATGGGCGGCGAGGAAGCTGCTGACTTCCGCCACATGCACCCAGGTCAGCAGGTCCGGGTCGCTGGCCGCATACGGGCGGCCATCCGGCGCGATGCCGGTCACCTGAAGGTGGATGGTGCGCACTTTGTCGATCAACCATTCGGCATCGCGGGTGGCGCCGAAGGTGGTGCCGGAAATGAATTGGCTGGTGCGGCGCAGGCGACCGAGCAGGTCTTCACGAAAGTTGGAATGGTCCCACACCCCGGCCAGGGCCAGCGGGTGCAGCAACTGCAGCATGAGGGCGCTGATGCCTCCGACCAGCATGCTCGGGAAGTCGCCATGTACCCGCCAGCTGATACTGTGCGGGCCGAACAGGCCGGGGTCGCCCTTGGGCGATTCCAGGTCGAGCTGGCCGAGGGCCAGCCCGGTAAGGCTCATGACCTGGGTTTCGATGCGGCGGCGAAGGGCTTCCATGGCGACCTGTGGTTCAGGGCGGCCAACAACAGCGGCCGCCGGTTACTGGTTGAGGCGTTTGTCGATAAGGCCCTGCACCACGCTGGGGTCTGCCAGGGTCGAGGTATCGCCCAGGTTGTCGAGTTCGTTGCAGGCGATCTTGCGCAGTATACGCCGCATGATCTTGCCTGAGCGTGTCTTGGGCAGCGCCGGAGCCCACTGGATCAGCTCGGGCTTGGCGAAACTGCCGATTTCCTTGCTGACCAGGGCCAGTAGCTCGGCCTTGAGCGCGTCGTCCGGTGTTACGCCATTCATCGGTGTGACGAAGGCGTAGACGCCTTGGCCCTTGAGGTCGTGGGGGTAACCGACCACCGCCGCTTCGGCAACGCTGTCATGCAGCACCAGCGCGCTTTCCACTTCGGCGGTACCGATACGGTGGCCGGAAACGTTGATCACGTCATCGATGCGACCGGTGATCCAGTAGTCACCATCGGCATCGCGGCGGGCACCGTCGCCGGTAAAGTAGTAGCCGGGCATCGGCTTGAAGTAGGTGTCGACCATGCGCTGATGGTCGCCATAGACGCTTCGGATCTGCCCAGGCCAGCTGGCCTTGATCGCCAGCAGACCGGCACCGGGGCCCTCGATGAGCTTGCCCTTTTCGTCCAGCAGCACTGGTTGCACGCCGAACATGGGCTGGGTGGCACAGCCGGGCTTGAGCGATTGCGAGCCGGGCAGCGGGGTGAGCATGATGCCGCCGGTTTCAGTCTGCCACCAGGTATCGACGATAGGGCAGCGCTTTTGCCCGACTTCTTCGAAATACCACTCCCAGGCTTCGGGGTTGATCGGCTCGCCGACGCTACCCAGCAGACGCAGGCTCTGGCGTGAAGTGCCCTGCAGCGGCGCGGAGCCTTCGCGCATCAGCGCGCGCAAGGCGGTAGGGGCGGTGTAGAAGATGTTCACCTTGTGTTTGTCGACCACTTGCCAGAAGCGCGAGGTGTCCGGGTAGTTGGGTACGCCTTCGAACATCAGCGAGATCGCGCCATTGGCCAGCGGACCATAGACGATGTAGCTGTGGCCGGTAACCCAGCCGACATCGGCGGTGCACCAGAACACCTCGCCGTCACGGTAGTCGAACACCACCTTGAAAGTGAGGGTGGCCTGCAGCAGGTAGCCGCCCGTAGTGTGCAGCACGCCCTTGGGTTTGCCGGTGCTGCCGGAGGTGTAGAGGATGAACAACGGGTCTTCGGCGCCCATTGGCTCGGGAGCGCAGTCGTCGCCGGCCTTTTCCGTGGCCTCGTGGTACCAGAGATCACGGCCTTCGGTCCAGGCGACATCGCCGCCGGTGCGGCGAACCACGAATACGCTGCTGACCGCGGGGCAGCTGGCCAGGGCCTTGTCGACGTTCTGTTTCAGCGGTATGCGTTTGCCGCCGCGCACGCCCTCATCGGCGGTGATCACCGTACGGCAGTCGCCATCGAGGATACGGTCGCGAAGAGCATCGGGCGAGAAGCCGCCGAACACCACCGAGTGGATGGCACCGATGCGGGTGCAGGCAAGCATGGCGAAGGCGGCTTCGGGGATCATCGGCATGTAGATGCACACCCGGTCACCTTTCTTTACCCCGCGTGCTTTCAGCGCATTGGCCAGGCGGCATACCTGGCGGTGCAGTTCGCGGTAGGTGATGGCCTTGGAATCCTTGGGATCATCGCCCTCCCACAGCAGGGCGGTCTGTGCGCCGCGTCGGTCCAGGTGGCGGTCGATGCAGTTGTAGCTGACGTTGAGCTGGGCGCCGTCGAACCAGCGAGCGTTGCCGGTCTTCAGGTCGCATTGCTGCACGCTCGACCAGGGCTTGATCCAGTCCAGGCGCCTGGCCTGTTCGGCCCAGAAGGTGTCGGGGTCATCCACCGACTGGCGGTAGAGGCGGCGGTACTCGTCGGGAGTGAGGGCGGCGGACTGGCCGGCGGCCAGGGCCTGGGGGTAGTTGCGGATATCGAACATGGCGGGTGGTCCTGCTCTTGTAAGGGGCGATGGACTGCAACGGCTATTCGATAGGACAGTGTAGCCAGAGGTGATGTTCCTTGAGGGTAGACTCGGTCCCTGTAGGAGCGGCCTTGTGCCGCGATGGGCCGCTCCTACACGGAGCGGCCGTATGACGGCTTTGGGATCAACCGCGGTGACGGCCGCGGAAGTAGTTGATCAGGCCTTGGGTGGAGCCATCTTCGGCGCTCTCTTCCAGGCTGCCGACCAGGCGTTGGTAAACGCCTTTGCCCAGCTCCTTGCCCAGCTCCACGCCCCACTGGTCGAAGGCGTTGATGCCCCAGATCACGCTCTGTACGAAGACCTTGTGCTCGTACATCGCCACCAGCGCGCCCAGGCGGCGGGGGCTGATGCGTTCCACCACCAGGGTATTGCTCGGGCGGTTGCCTGGGATGACCTTGTGCGGGGCAAGCTTTTCGATGTCTGCTTCGTTCAGGCCTTTGCCACGCAGCTCGGCTTCGGCTTCCTCGCGGGTCTTGCCCAGCATCAGCGCCTGGCTCTGCGACAGGCAGTTGGCGTACAGCCACTGATGATGGTCGGCCACCGGGTTGAAGCTCACCACCGGCACGATGAAGTCGGCCGGAATAAGCTGGGTGCCCTGGTGCAGCAACTGGTGGTAGGCATGCTGGCCGTTGCAGCCGACGCCGCCCCAGATCACCGGGCCGGTGTCGGTCTTCACCGGGGTGCCGTCCTGCAGCACGCTCTTGCCGTTGGACTCCATGTCCAGCTGTTGCAGGTGCTTGGTGATGTTGCGCAGGTAGTGGTCGTACGGCAGGATCGCGTGGCTCTGGGCGCCCCAGAAGTTGCCGTACCACACGCCCAGCAGGGCCAGCAGTACCGGCATGTTCTTTTCGAACGGCGCGGTCTGGAAGTGCTGGTCCATGGTGTAGGCACCGGACAGCAGCTCCTTGAAGTTGGCGGTACCGATGGCCAGGGCGATCGGCAGGCCGATGGCCGACCACAGCGAGTAGCGCCCGCCCACCCAGTCCCACATCGGGAAGATGTTTTCTTCGCGGATGCCGAAGGCCACGGCGGCGGCCTTGTTGCTGGAAACGGCGATGAAGTGGCGGTACAGCTCGGCTTCCGAGCCACCCTGGGCCAGGTACCAGGTACGCGCGGCCATGGCGTTCTTCAGGGTCTCGAGGGTATTGAACGACTTCGACGAGACGATGAACAGAGTGGTTTCGGCGCGCAGGTTCGCCGATAGCTCGTGAAACTCACTGCCGTCGATGTTCGCCAGGTAGTGGCAGCGCACACCGCGCTGGGCGTAGGGCAGCAGCGCCTCGGAGACCAGCTCGGGGCCGAGGAACGAGCCACCGATGCCGATGTTGACCACGTCGGTGATCGGTTTTTCGCTGTAGCCGCGCCACAGGCCGTCGTGGATGCGGCCTACCAGTTCGGTGATCTGGTTGAGCACCTTGTGCACTTCCGGCATGACGTTCACGCCGTTGACGCTGAGTTTGTCACCCACCGGCCGACGCAGGGCGGTGTGCAGCACCGGGCGCCCTTCGGAGGCGTTGATGATTTCGCCACTGAACATGGACTTGATGGCGTCCTGCAGGCCCACTTCGTTGGCCAGGTTCACCAGCAGGTCGCGGCTTTGTTCGGTGATCAGGTTTTTCGAGTAGTCGAGGAACAGGCCGCAGGAACTCAGGGAGAACTGGTCGAAGCGCTTGGCATCGGCGGCGAACGCTTCGCGCATGCTGAAGCCTTGCATGGCGTCGCGGTGTTGCTGGAGCGCCTGCCAGGCGGGCAGGGCCGTGACATCGTGGGGTGTACGGTAATACGCCATTGCGCGGGGTTCCCTTGGTGCGTGGTGAGACCTTGGACACGGCACTCATTGCCGGGTTCAGGCTGGCACCATTATAGGCAAAGGCCACTTGCAGGGAATGGGTAAGGCGGGGGAATTTGGGGGAGGCAACTGTCTTGTATCGCTTGTACTGGCCTCATCGCCGGCAAGCCAGCTCCCACAGGGATAGCGCA
>MTEU01000576.1_pt1 | contig 37357 bp, 29 predicted proteins | sample 1042701 | NCBI WGS metagenome assembly MTEU01 (sample SAMN06185813, study PRJNA358809) | soil metagenome | isolation source: naturally attenuated soil | place: India | collected 2015-05-23
GCAAGGCCGCTCCTACAGCTGCCGTGTCGGCCTGGCCCAGGATGTAAACATCGGCCGTAGCTTTTTCATCCGGCAGAACTGCCGAAAAGAAAAAGGCCTACGTTCTGCAACGTAGGCCTTTGAGTTATCTGGTGGGCCCACACGGACTCGAACCGTGGACCAAAGGATTATGAGTCCTCTGCTCTAACCGACTGAGCTATAGGCCCTCAGTAAGTGGCCGGATTATAACGAGGGTTTCGCACCTGTGCCATCTGAAAGATCCGATAGTGCTATACGAAGAAACGTCGCTGCGAACTCGTCCGGGGGCAGGGGCAGGCTGACGATGTAGCCTTGGATCTGCTCGCAGCCTTCAGCCGCCAGGAACCGTTGCTGGGCCTGGTTCTCCACACCCTCGGCAATGATGGTCAACTGCATGCTGCGGCCCAGGGCAATGATCGCGCGGGCGATGGCGGCGTCGTGGGGGTCATCGGGCAGGCCGCGGATGAACGATTTGTCGATCTTGAGGATGTCCAGCGGCAGGCGCTTGAGGTAGCTCAGCGATGAATAACCGGTGCCGAAGTCGTCGATGGCCAGCTGCACGCCCAGTTTTTTCAACTTGTACAGCACGGCCAGGGCTTCCTCTGCCTGGCTCATGATGAAGTTTTCGGTGATTTCCAGCTGCAGGTCGCCGGCCTTGAGCTGGTAGTGCTTCAGCAACTGTTCGATGCGCCGGGCGAGGTGAGGTTGGCGCAGCTGGGCGCCGGCGAGGTTGATCGACAAGGGGCCGAATGGTTCGTAGTGCAGCTTCCAGGCCTGCATCTGTCGGCAGGCCTGCTCCAATACCCAGTCGCCGATCTGGAGGATGGTGCCGTTCTCTTCCGCCAGGTGGATGAAGTGCTCTGGCGGCACTTCACCAAATGTCGGGTGGCTCCAGCGAATCAGCGCTTCGGCGCCAACCAGGCTCTGGGTCTTGAGGCTTAGCTTGGGCTGGAAGCACAGGCTCAGTTCGTTGCGTTCGATGGCGCGGCGCAATTCGTGCTCCAGGGCGATGCGTTCGCTGGCCTGGGCGGTGAGGTCGAGGGTGTAGGCTTCGACGCGGTTGCGGCCCTTGGCCTTGGAGCGGTACATGGCGGCGTCGGCGTTGCGAATCAGTGTGGCAACGTCGGTGCCGTCCTGTGGATAAAGGCTGATGCCGATGCTGGCGCTGGTGAAGAACTCGTGCTCGCCGGCCTGGAACGGCGCGTTGAAGCAGGTCAGCAGCTTGTTGGCGATGGCGCTGGCGTCACTGGGTTTGTGCAAGCCGGGCAGCAGGATGATGAACTCATCGCCACCCAGGCGGGCCACGGTGTCGACATCACGCACCTGCTCCTTCAGGCGTTGGGCGATGCCCTTGAGCAGCAGGTCGCCGACCGGATGGCCGAGGCTGTCGTTGATATGCTTGAAACGGTCGAGGTCGAGGAACAGTACCGCGCCCTTGCGGTTGGATACCTGCGAGCAGGTGAGCGCGGCCTGCAGGCGGTTCTCGAACAGGGCACGATTGGGTAGGCCGGTCAGCGGGTCGTGGTGGGCCTGGTAGTCGAGCTTGGCCTGTGCGTGCTTGAGGCTGGAGATGTCGGCGAACACGGCGACGAAGTGGGTAATCTCGCGTTCTCTGTTGCGCACGGCGCTGATGGTCAGCCAGCCGGGGTACAGCTCGCCGTTCTTGCGCTTGTTGTAGATCTCGCCTTGCCAGTGGCCTTCATCGGTAAGCTGGTGCCACATGGCCGCATAGAACGCGCTGTCGTGCTGGCCGGAGGCGAGCAGGCGCGGGGTCTGGCCGAGGGCTTCGATCTCGCTGTAGCCGGTAATTTCGCTGAAGGCGCGGTTGACGGCACTGATGCGCTGGTCGATGTCGGTGATCAACACGCCTTCGGCGGTGTTCTCGAACACGGTGGCGGCCAGTTGCAGTTTTTCCTGCATCAGGTGGCGCTCGGTGATGTCGCGGGCGATGGTCAGCATGCAGTCGTCGCCGGCAATCGGCAGCGGCCGTGCAGAAAGCTCGCAGAGGCGAATCTGCCCATCGCTGCGACGCAGGTGGCAAGTGAAGTCGCGTACGAAGCTGTCACGGTTGAGCTGTTCGACCAGGCGCTTGCGCTCGTTGAGGTCGACCCAGATGCCCAGGTCCAGTGAGGTCTGGTCGATGTTCGGGCTGAGGTCATAGCCGGTCAGGCGGCAGAAGCCTTCGTTCACTTCGAGCAGCAAGCCGTCGCTCTGGCGCGACAGCAGCAGGCCATCGGGCGAGGCATGGAAGGCCTTGGCGAATTTCTCTTCCGAGGTTTGCAACTGTTCCTGGGTTTCCTTGAGCTGGCTGATATCGCGTACCGCCACCACCAGCGCGAGGTTGCCGTCGAGTTCGAAGGTTTCGGCCGAGGTCAGGCCGGTGAACAGTTGGCCGTTGCTGCGGCGGAAGCTCATTTCCAGGTTGCGTATACCACCTTGGTGCAGGCGTTCGAGCAGCCGCGGGCCGGTGCCTTCGAGGCCCCACAGGTTCAGTTCGGTGGCGGTGCGGCCAATTACCTGGCCCGGGGTGAGGCCGATCTGTTCTTCGAAGGCTTCGTTCACCTCCAGCAGGCAGCCGTCGCTGTGGCGGGCGATCAGCAGGATGTCGGGGCACTGCTGGAACACCGAGGCGAACTTCTGCTCGGACAAGCGCAGGGCATCCTCGGTGCGCTTGGTTTCGCTGATGTCGATCATCAGGCCGCGCATCACAGGCAGATGGCCATGCTCGATCATGCTGACGATGTTGCGTACCCACAGTGGCTGGCCATCGGCCCTGATCACCCGATAGTCGAGGCTGTGATCGCGGCCGGCGGCAGTTTCGCTGTCGCAGTAGGCCTGGGCCCAGAGGGCATCCTCCGGGTGCAGGATGCTGCGCCAGAAGCCGGGCTTGAGCCAGTCGGCCAATGGGTAGCCGAGCAGGCCTTCGGCGTGGGGCGAGACGTAGCTGTAGGTGAAGTCGTTGGCGTCGGCCTCCCAGGCGATGGCAGACAGGCTCTCCACCAGGCTGCGATAGTGGTACTCGCTGCTGCGCAGTTCCTGTTCCAGGGCTATGCGCCGAGAAATTTCCGAACTGAGCCGGCGGTTGATGCGGATGACCACTGCTAGCACGGCCATCAATACCAGCACCGCCGGCAGGCCATACACCAGCAGATCTGACCAGAACATCCGTTGGTCGACCACATTGCCCACCCAGCGTTGCTGGATCTGGCTGACTTCGGCGCTGCTCATGTCTGCCATCACTTTGTCGAGAATGCCGACCAGTTCCTTCTTGTCGCGCGGGGCGGCCATGGCCAGTTGGTAGCGGTAGGGTGTTTCGCCGCTGACGTACAGGCCATCGAGCTTGAGCTGGCGCAGGCTCCAGATGCTTGACGCGAGGTCACCGACCACGGCGTCCACTTCGTCAGTGGCCAGCGCCTGCAGAGTGGAACTGACGTTGGGCAGGGCCACCAGGTTGAGGTCTGGATGGTGGGTGCGCAGCAGTTCGTGCGGGGCGTAGTTTTCGACCACGGCAACCTTCAGGCCGTAAAGGTCGTTCAGATTGCGCGGTTGTGCGCCGCCTTTGTGGGCGAGGATGACGATGGGGAAGTCGAGGTACGGCCGGGTGAAGGCCAGGTAGGCTTGGCGCTCGGGGGTGGACATGATGCCGGGCAGCAGGTCGATGCGGCTTTCGCGTGCCTGCGTCAGTACCTCGGTCCAGCTGCTGGGTTCGACCGGTTTGAGCGTCACACCCAGGCGTTGCTGGATGGTGGCGATGTAATCGGCGGCCAAGCCCTGGTACCGGCCCTCCTGGTCGCGAAACTCGAACGGTGGCCAAGAGGCGTCTACACCCAGGCTCAGCTGCGGGTGGGCAGCCAACCAGGCTTTCTCCTCGTTTGTCAGGGTCAGGGCGCCGGCCGTTGTGTTCCATAAAATCAGGAGCAGCAACAGGATGGCCGGCATCGGGTGCATAGCGGCCTCGCATTCAGGGGGTCTGAAGTCGAGTGTAGACGGGCATTGCTGCCGGTGTGCGGTGAAGGACAGGGTCTTTTGTCAGAGACAACAGGGCCTTGCGGGTGTGGTGCGGCCTGCATCGCGTTCATGGCAAGCGCGGCCCCTGTAGGAGCAGCCTTGTGCTGCGAAGTCGCCAGTTAGGCTAAAGAATCATCTTCTGTTGCAATGGACTCTTCGCAGCACAAGGCTGCTCCTGCCGAGATCTCGCCAGAATTCAGATTTTGCGCAACAGGCGGAAAAGAAAAACCCCGGCCTGGGCCGGGGTTTTGTCATCACTCGTCGAGGAATGAGCGCAGATGCTCGCTGCGAGTCGGGTGGCGCAGTTTGCGCAACGCCTTCGCTTCGATCTGACGGATCCGCTCACGGGTCACGTCGAACTGCTTGCCCACCTCTTCGAGGGTGTGGTCGGTGTTCATGTCGATACCGAATCGCATGCGCAGCACCTTGGCTTCGCGTGCGGTCAGGCCCGATAGCACGTCACGGGTGGCTTCCTTGAGGCTTTCGACCGTGGCCACGTCGATCGGGGACTGCATGGTCGAGTCCTCGATGAAGTCGCCCAGGTGCGAATCTTCGTCGTCACCGATCGGGGTTTCCATGGAGATCGGCTCTTTGGCGATCTTCAGTACCTTGCGGATCTTGTCCTCAGGCATTTCCATGCGCTCGCCCAGCTCTTCCGGGGTCGGTTCGCGACCCATTTCCTGCAGCATCTGGCGGGAAATACGGTTGAGCTTGTTGATCGTCTCGATCATGTGCACCGGAATACGGATGGTGCGCGCCTGGTCGGCGATCGAACGGGTGATCGCCTGGCGGATCCACCACGTGGCGTAGGTCGAGAACTTGTAACCGCGACGGTATTCGAACTTGTCCACCGCTTTCATCAAGCCGATGTTGCCTTCCTGGATCAGGTCGAGGAACTGCAGGCCACGGTTGGTGTACTTCTTGGCGATGGAGATAACCAGACGCAGGTTCGCCTCGACCATTTCTTTCTTGGCGCGGCGGGCCTTGGCTTCACCGATCGACATGCGACGGTTGATTTCCTTGATCTCGGCAACGGTCAGGCCGGTTTCGGTCTCAAGGTCGATCAGCTTCTGCTGGCAAGCGACGATGGCAGCGTCCTTTTCACCCAGGGCGGCAGCCCACTTGGTGTTGCGCTTGGCCAGGTCACCGCTCCAGGTCTGGTCGGTTTCGTTGCTCGGGAACATGCGCAGGAAGTCGGCACGCGGCATGCGGGCGTCACGCACGCACAGCTGCATGATGGCGCGTTCCTGCTGGCGCAGGCGGTTCAAGGCGTCACGAACACGCTCTACCAGTACCTCGAACTGCTTCGGTACCAGCTTGATCGGCATGAACAGGTCGGCCAGAGCCTGCAGGGCTTCGATGCTTTCCTTGTGGGCGCGACCGTTCTTCTTCAGGACCTTGTTGGTGGCCTGGAGCTGGTCGTTGACCGCACCGAAACGCTGGCGAGCGACTTCCGGGTCCGGGCCGCTCTCGGCCTCTTCCTCGTCGTCACCACTTTCGGATTCTTCCTCGTCGTCGTCGGACTCTTCCTTCGCGGCGGCGGCCTTGGTGCCCGGGATCGGCACTTCTTCGGTCGGCGCGGCGATATTGTCGTCAGGGTCGATGTAACCGCTGAGAACGTCCGACAGACGGCCACCTTCGCTGGTGACGCGGTCATATTCGCCGAGAATGTAGTCGACAGTGCCCGGGAAGTGAGCGATGGCGCCCATGACTTCACGGATGCCTTCCTCGATACGCTTGGCGATTTCGATCTCGCCTTCGCGGGTCAGCAGCTCGACGGTACCCATTTCGCGCATGTACATGCGCACCGGGTCGGTCGTGCGGCCGATATCGGTTTCAACTGCCGCCAACGCAGCAGCGGCTTCTTCGGCCGCGGCTTCGTCGGTGTCGGCTTCCGCCAACAGAAGGGCATCCGCATCCGGAGCACTCTCGAATACGTTGATCCCCATGTCGTTGATCATGCGGATGATGTCTTCCACCTGTTCCGGATCTGAAATATCCTCAGGCAGGTGGTCGTTGACCTCCGCGTAAGTCAGGTAGCCCTGCTCACGACCGCGGGTGATCAACTCTTTGATACGAGACTGCTGTTGCGCTTTTCCGGACATAACACCCTATCCACTGAAGGTCTTGGCGGGCAAAAAACAAGCCGAGGATTATACCCGAGCATGGGCCTCACGCGCCAGATGAGGTCGGCGTTTGTGCGGGAACATTCCGGCTCAGCAGGGCGAGGAGCTGGGTTTTTTCCTCGCTGGTCAATTCGCTTTGACGTGATTTCCTGAGCAGTTGTTCCAGGCTGCGCTCGCGTTGGCGGGCGGACAAGCTAGTTATAGTGTCGAAAAACTGTTGTTCAAGGTTGTCGGCCACGATCAGCCATTCCTTTTCCGCCAAGGCCCGCAGCAGGCGCCCTTGTTCGGTGCCGTGCCAACGTGCGATCAACTGCATTGAGCTTAGCCCAGGATTTTTCTGCGCGGCTTCGATCAGTGCCACCAGCAGCTGGCTGTACAGGTGTTCTTCGTCGGCGAAGTGGCTGGCATCTTCCACCTTGCCGGCCAGCAGCGGGTGGTGCAGCAGCGTGCGCAGGGCGGCCAGGGTGGGTGGCTCGACCGGGGCCGGTACCCGTGGTGGCGCTTCGTCACGTTGCTGCCATGGCTTGCCACCCTTGCGGTTCTTGTCCCAGGGTTTGTCGCTCCACTGCTTCTTGCCAGTGGCCTTGTTCGGCTTCCACTCCTGTTCCTGATGAACGGGGGCGAAGTCGTGCTGCGGCATGTCGCCGTAGTCGGGGGTGTAGCTGGCCATGGCGTCGTAATCGTAGCCAGGGTCGTAGCCCGGCACGCTGCTGGCGGCCGGGGCGTGTTGCGCCAGTTGCTCGACCTGCTGCGGGTCGAGGCCGGTGATTTCCTTCAGGCGGTTGCGCATCAGTTGGCGCAGGTTGGCGCCGGGAATCTTTTCGATCAGTGGTGCGGCCAGGGTCGCCATGTGCGCTTTGCCTTCCAGCGAGCGTGGGTCGGCTTCGACGCCTAGTTGCTCGAAGAAGTAATCGGCCAGCGGCTGGGCGTGCTGGTTGATGCGGGCCATGAATGCATCGGTGCCTTCGGCGCGTACCAGGCTGTCCGGGTCTTCGCCTTCGGGCAGGAACAGGAAGCGCGCGCGGCGGCCGTCCTGCAGGTTCGACAGGGTTGATTCCAGGGCGCGCCAGGCGGCCTTGCGCCCGGCCTGGTCGCCATCGAAGCAGAACAGCACGCTGGGTACCACGCGGAACAGGCGCTTGAGGTGTTCTTCGCTGGTGGCGGTGCCGAGCGTGGCCACGGCGTTGCGCAGGCCCTGCTGGGCCAGGGCAATGACGTCCATGTAGCCCTCGACGACGATGATTTCGTCAAGGTTGCGGTTGTGCTTGCGTGCCTCGTACAGACCGTACAGTTCCTGGCCTTTGTGGAACACCGGCGTTTCCGGGGAGTTCAAGTACTTGGGCTTGTCGTCGCCGAGCACCCGGCCACCGAAGGCGATGATGCGCCCGCGGCTGTCGCGGATCGGGAACATCACCCGGTCGCGGAAGCGGTCGTAGCGCTTGCCGCTTTCGGCGTTCTCGATCAGCAGGCCGGCATCGATCATCACCTTCTGCTGCAGGGTATCGGCACCCAGGTGTTTGAGCAGGTTGTCCCAGCCTGGCGGGGCGAAGCCCAGGCCAAAGTCACGGGCGATTTCCCCGGACAGGCCACGGCCCTTGAGGTAGTCCACCGCCGCCTTGCGGGTCGGGTGGCTGCGCAGGGCTTGGCGATAGAACTCGGAGGCCGCTTCCAGCAGCGGGTACAGCGGCGAGTCGGTTGGCTGGCGTGGCTTGTGGTCGCGGCGGCCTTGCTCGCGGGGCACTTCCATGCCGGCGGCGCGGGCCAGCTCCTCGACGGCCTGGGGGAAGTCCAGGTTGTCGTGGTCCATGACGAAGCCCAGGGCGTTGCCGCCGGCACCGCAGCCGAAGCAGTAGTAGAACTGCTTGTCGGGGCTGACCGTGAAGGAAGGGGTCTTCTCCTTGTGGAACGGGCAGCAGGCGGAATAGTTCTTGCCGGTTTTTTTCAGCTGGACGCGCGAACTCACCACGTCGACAATGTCGAGGCGGTTGATAAGGTCGTCAATGAAACTCTGGGGAATCAGCCCGGCCATGGCAGTCTCGTCATCTGGCAGCTGGCAAGTCTAATCGCTCACGCGCCGAATGGGGCGAGTGCCGCTTGGGAAAGTGCGAGGGAATGTGTGCTCGTCGCCAGCCCCTGAGGGCCCGTCAGTCGGACGTGCACGTCTGGTCATACAGCAAGGGGGACCAGCTCTGACGTTTCAGGCAGGTTGCCCATATGCAGTTCGCATGAAGCTTGTGCAGGGCCTTGAGCTAGCTGCTCAAGTTTGAATCGACCACTGCCATCGCCCGGCGGTTAGCCGGGCAGGCAGAAGCTTTGCGTAGAACGTCTGTATTAGTACAGACGAACGGCGCGGCGCTGTTCGCGCTGAACTTTCTTGGCGTGACGCTTAACAGCAGCAGCTGCTTTGCGCTTACGCTCGGCGGTCGGCTTCTCATAAAACTCGCGGCTACGAACTTCAGCCAGTACACCGGCTTTTTCGCAGGAGCGCTTGAAACGACGCAGAGCTACGTCGAAGGGTTCGTTCTCTTTAACTTTGACGGCTGGCATCCAGGGCTACCTTAATTCATTACCGGGGTAGACGTGCTCCTGGCAAAACAAAGGTGTGCTGGAGAACGTCGGTTTTCAAGGGTTGCGGATGTTAACCCTTAGCAAGCCGGAATGCAAAGCCTCTGATCGAAAACCGCTGGTCGGCATCCGACACGGGGACTATCATGCGCGGCTTCGAATTCAGCCCCCACAAGGGACGAACCCATGCTAGTACTGGGATTGGAAACATCCTGCGACGAAACTGGCGTCGCATTATACGACAGCGAACGCGGTTTGTTGGCCGACGCGCTGTTCAGCCAGATCGACCTGCACCGCGTGTTCGGCGGCGTGGTGCCAGAGCTTGCCTCGCGTGACCACGTCAAGCGCATGCTGCCACTCATCCGCCAAGTGCTTGACGAGGCCGGTTGCGTGGCTACCGAGATCGATGCCATCGCCTATACCGCGGGCCCAGGCCTGGTAGGGGCCCTGCTGGTGGGGGCCTCCTGCGCCCAGGCGCTGGCCTTTGCCTGGGACATCCCGGCAATTGGCGTACACCACATGGAAGGCCACCTGCTGGCCCCCATGCTGGAAGAAAACCCACCGGAGTTTCCGTTCGTCGCTTTGTTGGTTTCCGGCGGTCACACCCAGCTGGTGCGGGTTGATGGCATCGGCCAGTACGAACTGCTGGGCGAGAGCCTGGACGACGCCGCCGGCGAAGCGTTCGACAAGACCGCCAAGCTGATCGGCCTGAACTACCCCGGTGGCCCGGAAATCGCCCGCCTGGCCGAGCGCGGCGTGCCTGGCCGCTTCGTGTTCCCGCGGCCGATGACCGATCGCCCGGGGCTGGAGTTCAGCTTCAGCGGCCTGAAAACCTTTGCCCTGAACACCTGGCAGCAGTGCCGCGATGCCGGCGACGACAGTGAGCAAACCCGTTGCGACCTGTCCCTGGCATTCCAGCAGGCGGTGGTGGAGACTCTGACCATCAAGTGCAAGCGGGCGTTGAAGCAGACTGGCCTCAAGCGCCTGGTCATTGCCGGTGGCGTCAGCGCCAACAAGGCCCTGCGTGCGTCCCTCGAAGACATGCTCGGCAGCATCAAGGGCAACGTGTACTACGCGCGCCCGCAGTTCTGTACCGACAACGGCGCGATGATCGCCTATGCCGGCTGCCAGCGGTTGTTGGCCGGGCAAAAGCAGGACCTGGCGATCAGCGTGCAGGCACGCTGGCCGATGGAGCAGTTGCCGCCGGTTTAAGCGTTAGAAGTGCCGTTCGCGGCCGGCGAACAGGTCGCGCAGGTTGCTGCGGTGACGCCATACGATCATCGCCGTCAGCACGGTGATCGGCAGCAGGGCCTCTGGCTCGCGCCAGGCCAGCAATGGCAAGGTCAGCGGTGTGGCGATCAGCGCCGCCAGCGAGCTGGTGCGGGTGAGGTAGAAGGTCAGCAGCCAGGCGCCGATGGCCAGTAGCGCGGCCGGGAAGTACAAGGCCATGAGCATGCCGGCGGCGGTTGCCACGCCCTTGCCGCCCTGGAAGCGGAAGTACAGCGGGAACAGGTGGCCCAGCACTGCGCACACGCCTACCCAGGCCTGTGCGTGCAGGTCCAGCCCGGCACCGCGGGCAAGCAATACCGGCAACAGGCCCTTGCACAGGTCGCCAAGCAGGGTCAGGATCGCCAGCTTGCGGCCTGCCAGGCGTAGCATGTTGGTGGCGCCGGCATTGCCTGAACCGCTGGAACGCGGGTCCGGGCTGCCCGTGAGGCGGCTTAGGACGATGGCGAAGGACAGCGAGCCGAGCAGGTAGGCGAGCAACGCCAGTAACCAAAACATGCTAACTATTCCGGGCGAGGACGCCCTGATTCTAACGGCGCCAGTCGCCCTTGTCGTGCTGTGGAGAGAAGTGCTTGGACAGAGTGTTCATCGAAGGCCTGGAAGTCGATACCGTCATCGGTGCCTATGACTGGGAGCGGGATATTCGCCAGTGCTTGCGCCTGGACCTGAGCTTCGCCTGGGACAACCGCCCGGCTGCGGCCGGTGACGACCTGAACCTGGCGCTGGACTATGCCAGTGTGTCGGCGCGCATCCAGGCGTTTGCCGAACAGGCCCGTTTCGAGTTGGTGGAAACCTTCGCCGAGCGCCTGGTGGCGACGTTGATGGAAGAGTTCCACATTCCGTGGGTGCGGTTGAAACTGACCAAGCCGGGTGCGGTGCCGGCGGCCCGTGGTGGTGTTGGCGTGGAGATCGAGCGCGGATGTCTCTGAGCACGGTTTACCTGGGCCTTGGCAGCAATATCGACCGCGAGGTGCATTTGTGCGCCGGGCTCGATGCGTTGGCAGGCATCCTGACCGACATGCGCTGTTCGCCGGCGTTCGAAAGCCAGGCGGTGGGAATCAAGAGTGGGCCGTTCATCAACTTCGTGGTGACCGGGCAGACTGAGTTGCCATTGATCGAACTGGACCGCCGGCTGAAGTTCATCGAGGCCGATAATGGCCGCTATGCCCCGGACCGCAAGGGCCTGCCGCTGGATATCGACGTGCTGATGTATGACGGCCTGCACGGCACGTTCGATGGGTTGGTGTTGCCTCGGGCCGAGATCCTGAAGAACGCCTTTGTGCTTTGGCCGCTGTCGCTGCTGGCGCCGGAGCTGGTGCATCCGGGGGTAGGCAAGACAATGGCGCAGTTGTGGCAGGAGGCGCGGATCGAGCAGGTGTTGGCTCCGGTTGCCTTTGAGTGGCGTGGGTTGCAGCTGACTCCCGCGTAAGCCTGTACCGGCCCTTTCGCGGCTAAAGCCGCTCCCACAGGGATCGCACAACATTGGGCATCATGCGATCCATGCAGGAAAAGTTGAATTCTTCGCGGGCATGTCCGCTCAGGCTCACGCAGTCCCGGTGGGAGTGGTTTCAGCCGCGAAGGGGCGGGTATCTTCAACCGAGCTTGTAAGCCTCGAGCGCTTTCAGCCGCTCACCTTTGAGCGCCTCTCCCAGGGCCTGGCCGGTCAGCCCTGTCAGCACCAACGGTTTCACATCCACCGCCCGCGCCGCCGCCGCAGCCCCTCGCAGGTAGTCGGCCTGTGGATAACCCGCTTTGCCCTCGCCTAGCGCTGTCATCTCGCAAGCGATCAGGAAGTCTTCGAACCGTTGTGGCCGCCGGTACACATCGAACTTCTGCAACAGCTCCAGCAGTGCCGTGGCAGGCAGCTCCTGCGCCTGGTTGCCCAGCTTCAGGCATTCACCCGTCAACAACGCCAGCTCCTGGCACTCCCGTGGCGCCTTCAGGCGCTGGTTGACGGCTTTGATAGCGGCCGGTGTCAGCGACTGCAGCAGGCAGGCCCAGCGTACCTGCAGGGTCTGTTCGTGCATGGCCGCCTGTTCCAGCGCCGCCAGGGCCTTGGGGGTGTCATCAAACTCTGGCAGCAGCTCCCGCAGTGCCCCACAAGCATGCAGCACCTGGAAGAACACCTGCGGCTGCGCCTCCATCAGCGCCCGCTCGATTTCCTTCCAACTGCGCTCGGCGGTCAGCGCCTGCAGTTCGCCAGAAGCACTGATCTGGCGCATCAGTTCCAGTGTCTCATCGGCAACCCGAAAACCCAGCGGCGCGTAACGTGCAGCAAAGCGCGCAACACGCAGCACGCGCAATGGATCTTCGGCGAATGCCGGCGAAACATGGCGCAAAAGGCGCTGATCGAGATCGTCCTGGCCATGATAGGGGTCGTACACCGTACCCATCTCGTCCTCGGCCATCGCATTGATGGTCAGGTCACGGCGGATCAGGTCTTCCTCCAGGGTCACATCGGGGCTGGCGTGGAAGGTAAATCCGCCATAGCCGCGCCCGCTCTTTCGCTCGGTGCGGGCAAGGGCATATTCCTCGCCGGTTTTCGGGTGCAGGAACACCGGGAAATCAGCGCCGACCGGGCGAAAGCCCTTGGCGTGCATTTCCTCGACCGTGGCGCCGACCACCAGCCAGTCGATATCACTGACAGGGCGACCGAGCAGGCGGTCGCGCACGGCGCCGCCAACTTTGTAGATGTGCATGTGCAGCTCTCCATAACTGCCGACAGGATACCCTGTCGGCACTCATGGCGTGGCACTAGAGGTGGTGGATGACAGCCAGATCCATGCGGCCGTAGTCGGCGCTTTCACCGTGCTCGCCGCGTGGTGGCATGTGATGGGTCTTCATCACCTGCTCGCCCTGAACGGTTTCCAGATGGATGTCGAAGCCCCACAGGCGGTGCAGGTGCTTGAGCACTTCATCGGTAGAATCGCCCAGCGGTTTGCGGTTGTGTTGCTGGTGACGCAAGGTCAGCGAGCGGTCGCCGCGGCGGTCGACGCTCCAGATCTGCACGTTCGGTTCACGGTTGCCCAGGTTGTACTGCGCCGCCAGCAGTTCGCGAATCGTCCTGTAGCCGGCCTCGTCGTGGATGGCAGGTACATACAGGTCGTCGCGCTGGTCGTCATCGAGGATGCTGAACAGCTTCAGATCGCGCATGACCTTCGGCGACAGGTACTGCAGGATGAAGCTCTCGTCCTTGAAGCTGCTCATGGCGAACTTGATGGTAGAAAGCCAGTCACTGCCAGCAATGTCGGGGAACCAGCGGCGATCTTCTTCGGTCGGGTTCTCGCACATGCGGCGGATGTCGGTGTACATCGCAAAGCCCAGTGCGTAGGGGTTGATGCCGTTGTAATAGGGGCTGTCGAAGCCGGGCTGGAACACCACGCTGGTGTGTGACTGCAGGAACTCCATCATGAAGCCTTCGGTGATCAGCCCCTCGTCATACAGGTCGTTCATCAGTGTGTAGTGCCAGAACGTCGCCCAGCCTTCGTTCATCACTTGGGTTTGGCGCTGTGGGTAGAAATACTGTGCGATCTTGCGCACGATGCGCACCACTTCACGCTGCCAAGGTTCCAGCAGTGGGGCGTTCTTTTCGATGAAATACAGGATGTTTTCCTGCGGTTCGGCAGGGAAGCGCGCATCATCGCGCTCGTTACCCTTGTCAGCGCTTTTCGGAATGGTGCGCCACAGGTCATTGATTTGCCGCTGCAAGTGCTCCTCGCGCTCCTTCTGCCGCCGCCGCTCCTCTTCGGCGGAAATCGGATAAGGCCGCTTGTAACGGTCGACGCCGTAATTCATCAGGGCATGGCAGGAGTCGATCAGGTCTTCCACTGCATCGATGCCATGGCGCTCTTCACATTGGGCGATGTACTGCTTGGCGAAGACAAGGTAGTCGATGATCGAGCTGGCGTCGGTCCAGGTGCGGAACAGATAGTTGCCCTTGAAGAAACTGTTATGGCCGTAGCAGGCATGGGCAATCACCAGTGCCTGCATGCACATGGTGTTTTCTTCCATCAGGTAGGCGATGCACGGGTCCGAGTTGATCACGATCTCGTAGGCCAGGCCCATCTGGCCACGGCTGTAGGATTTCTCCGTGCTGAGGAACTGCTTGCCGTAGGACCAGTGGTGGTAACCCAGCGGCATGCCGACCGAGGCGTAGGCGTCCATCATCTGCTCGGCGGTGATCACCTCGATCTGGTTGGGGTAGGTGTCCAGGGCGTAACGCTCGGCCAGGCGGCTGATTTCCCGGTCGTAGGTCTGGATCAGTTCGAACGTCCACTCGGACCCGGTGGAAATTGGTTGGCGTCTCTGTGCTCTGGCGGTCATGTGGCTAACCTGCGCTGGAAGAGTTCACGGAAGACCGGGTAGATATCGCCGGCCGATACCAACTGCTGCTGGGCGAACGTGTCGGGAAAGGCTTCGCCGATGCGCTCGTATTCGTACCACAGCGCCTGGTGTTCACGAGGGGTGATTTCAACGTAAGTGTAGTACTGCACATGCGGCATGATCTGCTTGGCCAGGATGTCGCGGCAGATCGGCGAGTCGTCGTTCCAGTTGTCGCCGTCGGAGGCTTGGGCGGCGTAGATGTTCCAGTCGCTGGCCGGGTAGCGTTCGGCCATGACCTCCTGCATCAGCTTGAGCGCGCTGGAAACGATGGTGCCGCCGGTCTCCCGCGAATAGAAGAATTCTTCCTCATCGACTTCACGGGCGCTGGTGTGGTGGCGGATGAACACCACTTCGATGCGCTCGTAGTTACGCTTGAGGAAGAGGTACAGCAGGATGAAAAAACGCTTGGCGATATCCTTGGTGGCCTGGGTCATCGAGCCAGATACGTCCATCAGGCAGAACATCACCGCCTTGGAGCTGGGGTTGGGCTGCTTGACCAGCAGGTTGTACTTGAGGTCGAAGGTGTCGAGGAAGGGCAGGCGGTTGATGCGTGCCTTCAGGCGTTCGATCTCGTGTTCGACTTCCTGGATATCGGTGAAGTTGTCTGGTTCCTCGACCTTCAGGCGGGCGAGTTCCTTCTGCGCCTCGCGCAGCAGTGCGCGGCTGCTGCCGGTCAGGGCGATGCGCCTGGCATGGGCTGAACGCAGGGTGCGCACGATGTTGATGCGTGACGGGTTGCCTTCGTTGGCGATACCGGCGCGCACGGTCTTGAAGGTATCGGCCCCGGTCAGGTGACGTTTGACCAGGTTGGGCAGTTCGAGGTCCTCGAACATGAACTCCAGGAATTCTTCCTGGGTAATCTGGAAGACGAAGTCGTCCATGCCCTCGCCGGAGTTGCCGGCCTTGCCGCGGCCGCTGCCACCGCCTCCGCCGCCTTGCGGCCTGGGGATGTGTTCACCGGCGGTGAACTCCTTGTTGCCCGGGTGCACGATGGTCTGTTTGCCCCCGCGACCATGGTGCAGCACCGGTTCGTCGATATCGCGCCCCGGAATGCTGATCTGCTCGCCATGTTCCATGTCCATGATGGAACGGCGGCTTACCGCCTCTTCGACGGCCTTCTTGATATGTTCGCGGTACCGCCGCAGGAAGCGCTGGCGGTTGACCGTGCTCTTGTTCTTGCCGTTCAGGCGTCGATCTATAACGTAGCTCATGGCCCCTCCGGTAGCTGGGAACAGCTGCACGCTTCAAGCTACGAGCTGCTGCACGTAATGGCAGCAAAGCAGCTTCCGCCGCCCAAGGCTGGCAGCAGCCTTGGGCGTGCGGTGGGTAGCTTGTCGCTTTATTGCGATTTCCTGACCCGCAGGTACCATTCCGACAGCAGACGAACCTGTTTGTCGGTGTAACCACGCTCCACCATACGCGTGACGAAGTCGTTGTGTTTCTGTTGGTCCTCCTTGCTTGCCTTGGCGTTGAAGCTGATGACCGGTAGCAGGTCTTCGGTGTTGGAGAACATTTTCTTCTCGATCACCACCCGCAGCTTTTCGTAGCTCAGCCAGCTCGGATTCTTGCCGTTGTTGTTGGCACGGGCGCGCAATACGAAGTTGACGATTTCGTTGCGGAAATCTTTCGGGTTGCTGATGCCGGCCGGCTTCTCGATCTTCTCCAGTTCTTCATTGAGGGCGATACGGTTGAGGATTTCGCCGGTTTCCGGATCGCGGTATTCCTGGTCCTGGATCCAGAAGTCTGCGTACAGCACGTAGCGGTCGAAGATGTTCTGGCCGTATTCGCTGTAGGACTCGAGGTAGGCAGTCTGGATTTCCTTGCCGATGAACTCGATGTAGCGTGGGGCCAGGTACTCCTTCAGGTAGCGCAGGTAGCGTTCCCGCACTTCGGCCGGGAACTGTTCCTGCTCGATCTGCTGCTCCAGCACATACAGCAGGTGAACCGGGTTGGCTGCCACTTCATGTGGGTCGAAGTTGAACACCTTGGACAGGATCTTGAACGCGAAGCGGGTCGACAGGCCGTTCATGCCCTCATCGACGCCGGCGGCATCTCGGTATTCCTGGATCGACTTGGCCTTCGGATCGGTGTCCTTGAGGTTTTCCCCATCGTACACCCGCATCTTCGAATAGATGTTGGAGTTTTCCGGCTCTTTCAGGCGCGACAGTACGGTGAACTGGGCGAGCATCTTCAGCGTGTCTGGCGCACAGTGGGCCTTGGCCAGCGAGCTGTTGATCAGCAGCTTGTCGTAGATCTTGATTTCGTCGCTGACACGCAGGCAGTACGGCACCTTGACGATGTAGATCCGGTCGATGAACGCCTCGTTGTTCTTGTTGTTGCGGAAGGTGTGCCACTCCGACTCGTTGGAGTGGGCCAGCAGAATCCCGGAGTAGGGGATGGCGCCGAGGCCTTCGGTACTGTTGTAGTTGCCCTCCTGGGTGGCGGTGAGCAGCGGGTGCAGAACCTTGATCGGTGCCTTGAACATCTCGACGAATTCCATCAGGCCCTGGTTGGCCCGGCACAGCGCGCCCGAATAGGCATAGGCATCGGCGTCGTTCTGCGGGAATTCCTCGAGTTTGCGGATATCCACCTTGCCGACCAGGGCCGAAATGTCCTGGTTGTTCTCGTCGCCGGGTTCGGTCTTGGCGATGGCGACCTGGTTGAGGATCGACGGGTACAGCTTCACCACCTTGAACTTGCTGATGTCGCCGCCGAATTCCTGCAGGCGCTTGGTAGCCCAGGGCGACATGATGGTGTTCAGGTAGCGCCGCGGGATGCCGTACTCTTCCTCGAGAATGGCCCCGTCTTCGGTGGCGTTGAACAGCCCCAGGGGCGACTCGAATACCGGCGAGCCCTTGATGGCGTAGAACGGTACCTTTTCCATCAGCTGCTTGAGTTTTTCGGCCAGCGACGATTTACCGCCGCCCACCGGGCCCAGCAGATAGAGGATCTGTTTCTTTTCCTCCAGGCCTTGGGCGGCGTGGCGGAAGTAGGACACGATCTGGTCGATGCACTCTTCCATGCCATGGAAGTCGGCAAAGGCCGGATAGCGGCGGATAACCTTGTTGGAAAAGATTCGCGACAGTCTGGAATTGGTTGAGGTGTCGATCAGCTCCGGCTCACCGATGGCCAGCAACAGCCGTTCGGCCGCCGATGCGTAGGCACTGCGATCCTCTTTGCACAGCTCGAGGTACTCCTGCAGCGAGAGTTCTTCCTGGCGCGTAGACTCGAAACGTTGTTGGAAGTGGCTAAAAATACTCATGACGTCACCTCGCTCGATACGTGGAGACGACGCCGGATCAGTCAGCTGATGCTGGCATGCAACCGGGGTTGCCGATTGCTGTATACCCCCCAGAACACCTTGTAACGCTACCGATGACCCGCACGCCGGTGTACCGGCTCTCCCCTTTTTCTGGATGGCCTGCGCTTAAGAATAGTTGGTTATCCGCAAGGTCAAGGGTGAGGGGCGGAGAAGTTGCGAACGACCGTTCGTCAGATAAGCCGCAAGCCCGCATGGGGCGCGGGCTGCAGTAAAAATGAAAAAATTATTCGGCAGCGCCCTGGGCGGTCTCGGCCGGGTAGGTGGCGCGCCACAGCTCAAAGCCGCCGTCGACGCTGTATACGTCCGAGAAGCCTTGGTTCACCAGATAGGCCGCAGCGCTCTGGCTGGAATTGCCGTGGTAGCACACCACCAGGGTTGGAGCGTCGAGGTCGGCATTGCGGATGAACTCGGCGACAGAATGGTTATCCAGATGCTTGGCGCCGGTGATGTGGCCGGCAGCGTAAGCTTGTGGGTCGCGAATATCGACGACGACCGCACCTTCTTTCTTGCGAAGCTCCAAGGCCTGCTCGGGAGGGATGCGCTTGAATTCGCTCATGGGTACTACTTCCTTCGGGTGTGGTCGTTGAGTGTAGTGGGTTGTGCCGATTGGCGCAGGGTGCCGTCGTCGGCGCAGTCACAGCGGTGGTATTCGCCGCTGTCGACGTTGTACAGAGTCATGGCGCCGCCCCACACGCAACCGGTGTCCAGGGCGATGATGCCGGGCTCGTCGACCTGCCCCTGCAGGGCGGCCCAGTGGCCGAAGATGATCTTCACGTGGCGTGAGCGGCGGCCTTTGTGCGCGTACCAGGGCTTGTAGCCTTTGGGGGCGGTATCCAGGCCTTCCTTGCTCTTGAGGTCGAGCTTGCCTTCGGCTGTGCAGAAACGCATGCGCGTGAGGTAGTTGGTGATGACCCGCAGGCGTTCGATGCCGCTGAGGTTCTTGCTCCACTTGTTCGGCTCGTTGCCGTACATGCCGTCCAGGTACAGTTTCAGGCGCTCGTCGTCGCGCAGCACTTCCTCGACCTCTGCGGCCAGGTCCAGGGCTTTGCCCAAGGTCCATTGCGGTGGAATGCCGGCGTGAACCAGGGCAATGCCACGGGGTTCGTCGTAATGCAGCAGCTTTTGCTGGCGCAGCCAGTCGAACAGCTGGTCGGCGTCCGGCGCTTCGATGATCTCGCGCAGGGTGTCGCTTTTCTTCAAGCGTTCGACGTTGTGCCAGGCGGCCAGCAGGTGCAGGTCATGGTTACCCAGCACGCACACCAGCGACTGACGGATCGAATAAAGGAAGCGCAGGGTTTCCAGTGACTCGGGGCCGCGGTTGACCAGGTCGCCGACCAGCCACAGGCGGTCGACGGCGGGGTTGAAGTTGACCCGTTCGAGCAGGCACTTGAGTGGCTGCAGGCAGCCCTGCAGGTCACCGACGGCGTAGGTAGCCATCAGTGCAGCGCCCCTGGCACCGCCAGGCGGAAGGGAGCGATCTCGGCATCGAAGCGTTTGCCGTCTTCGGCGAACATCTGGTAACTGCCTTGCATGGTGCCCACGCGGGTGCTGATGACCGCGCCGCTGCTGTAGGTATGGCTCTGGCCCGGGTCGATATTGGGCTGCTGGCCTACCACGCCGGCACCACGCACCTCCTCAACCTCGCCGTCACCATTGGTGATCAGCCAGTGGCGCGACAGCAGCTTGGCTTTGAGCGAGCCGTTGTTCTGCACGGTGATGGTGTAGGCGAAAGCGAAACGACTGTTTTCGGGGTCGGATTGTTCTTTCAGGTAGCGGGTCACGACGCTGACGTCGATCTGATAGCGGGGGTCGGACATGCAAGGGCCTTGGGCGAACTGACGCAATAATGCAGTCTAGGCCATTGGGAGGGGGGAGGGCCAGCGGTGAGGGGCTTGGGGATTTGTGTTGCCTGTCCCGGCCCTTTCGCGGGTAAACCCGCTCCCACAGGATCTCACCCTATTTGAAGGAGGTGATTTACCTGTGGGAGCGGGCGTGCCCGCGAAGAGGCCGGATCAGGTTGAGTCAGGCTTTGGGCTGATCGGCCAACTGGTCAGCCAGGCGCACGAAGGCGGCCAGGTCCAGCTGTTCAGGGCGCAGGCTGCCGTCCACGCCGGCAGCTTCGATGGCGGCGCTGTCGAGCAGGCCTTTCATGGTGTTGCGCAGGGTCTTGCGGCGCTGGTTGAACGCTTCGCGTACCACCTGCTCCAGCAGCTTTGCGTCCTTGGCTGGGTACGGCAGCACTTCGTGCGGCACCAGGCGGACGATGGCCGAGTCCACTTTCGGCGGCGGGTTGAAGGCGCCAGGGCCAACGTTGAACAGGTGCTCGACCCGGCAGTGGTACTGCACCATGATCGACAGACGCCCCCAGTCACCACCGCCAGGGCCGGCGGCCATGCGCTCGACCACTTCCTTCTGCAACATGAAATGCATGTCGCGGATCAGCCCGGCATGGCTGAGCAGGTGGAAGATCAGTGGGGTGGAGATGTTGTAGGGCAGGTTGCCCACCACCTTGAGGCTGCGCGGTGGCACGCCCAGCTGGTTGAAGTCGAACTTCAGGGCGTCGCCCTGGTGCAGGCGGAAATTGCTGCGGCCGGCGAACTTGTGCTGCAGGATCGGCACCAGGTCCTTGTCCAGTTCCACCACGTCCAGCTGTGCTCCGCTGCCCAGCAGGCCTTCGGTCAGGGCGCCCTGGCCGGGGCCGATTTCCAGCAGATGTTCGCCGGCCTTGGCGTTGATGGCACGCAGGATGCGGTCGATGATGCCGGCGTCGTGCAGGAAGTTCTGGCCGAAGCGCTTGCGCGCCCGGTGTTGGTATTGCTCGTTCATGGTCGGTTCTCGGCCATCTGGTAGGCGGTTTCCAGCGCGACCCGCAGGCTGCCGGTGTCGACCTTGCCGGTGCCGGCCAGGTCCAGGGCGGTGCCGTGGTCGACCGACGTGCGGATGATCGGCAGGCCCAAAGTCACGTTGACTGCAGCGCCGAAGCCTTTGTACTTGAGTACGGGCAGGCCCTGGTCGTGGTACATCGCCAGCACCGCATCGCAGTGCTCCAGATATTTGGGGGTAAACAGGGTATCGGCCGGCAGCGGTCCGCGCAGGTCCATGCCTTCGGTGCGCAGGCGGGCCAGGGTCGGCTCGATGATGTCGATTTCCTCGCGGCCCAGGTGGCCGCCCTCGCCCGCGTGCGGGTTGAGGCCGCATACCAGGATGCGCGGGTTGGCAATGCCGAACTTGTCGCGCATGTCGGCATGCAGGATACGGGTTACACGCTCGACGCGCTCGGCAGTGATGGCGTCGGCAATGTCGCGCAGCGGCAGGTGCGTGGTCACCAGGGCCACGCGCAAGCCATGGGTGGCCAGCATCATCACCACTTGCGCGGTGTGGGTCAGCTCGGCAAGGAATTCGGTATGCCCGGAGAAGGCGATACCGCTTTCGTTGATCACGCCCTTATGTACAGGGGCGGTGATCATCCCGGCGAAGTGCCCGTCCAGGCAGCCTTGCCCGGCACGGGTCAGGGTTTCCAGCACGAACGCGGCATTCGCCTTGTCGAGCTGGCCCGGTACTACCGGGGCCGGCAGGGGGGTATCCCAGACGTACAGGCTACCCGCTGGTGCCGGCTGCTCGGGCCATAGGCCCGGCGCTACCGGCAGCAGGTTGACGGCCAGCCCCAGCTGCGTGGCCCGCTCGGCGAGCAGGTCACGGCTGGTGATGGCGATCAGGGGGTGGGGCTGGGCGTCTGCGGCGAGCAGCAGGCACAGGTCGGGGCCTATGCCGGCCGGCTCGCCGGGGGTGACGGCGAAGCGCAGGGGCTTCACTGGGCGGCCTGGTCAGCGCCAGGCAGCTTGATTTCAACGTAGGCCTCGTCGCGGATCTGGCGCAGCCAGGTCTGCAGCTCTTCGTCGTACTTGCGGTTGCGCAGTACGTTCATGGCCTGTTGCTCACGAGCCTGCTCGGTGCTGTCGGTGGCGCGACGGCCCAGCACTTCCAGGACATGCCAGCCGTACTGGGTCTTGAACGGACGGGTGACTTCGCCTTGGGCGGCGTTGGCCATCTGCTCGCGGAACTCCGGTACCAGGCTGTTCGGGTCAACCCAGTTGAGGTCGCCGCCGTTGAGCGCCGAACCCGGGTCTTCCGAGAAGCTCTTGGCCAGTTCGCCGAAGTCTTCGCCGTTCTTGATGCGCTCGTACAGGCGCTCGGCCAGTTGCTCGGTGGCAGCCTCGCTGCGGATCTCGCTAGGCTTGATCAGGATGTGGCGAACGTGCACTTCGTCACGCAGCACGTTCTCGCTGCCGCCACGCTTCTCCTCGAGTTTGAGGATGATGAAACCGTTGGGGATGCGGATAGGCTGGGTAATTTCACCAACCGGCATGCTGCTGAGCATCTTGGCGAAGTCCGGTGGCAGCTGGCCGGCTTTACGCCAGCCCATTTCGCCGCCTTCCAGGGCGTTTTCGCTGGCGGAGCGGGCAATGGCCATCTGGCCGAAGTCCGCACCCTGCTTGAGCTGCTGGTACACATCGCCAACCTGGCGCGCGGCGGCCTGGATGGCTTCAGAGTTGGCCGCTTCCGGGGTCGGGATCAGGATGTTGGCCAGGCGGTACTCTTCCGACATCTGCATCTTGCCAAGGTCGGAGTTGAGGAAGTTCTTCACCTCCTGCTCGGACACCTGGATGCGCTCGGCCACGCGGCGCTGGCGCACGCGGCTGATGATCATCTCGCGCTTGACCTGCTCGCGGGCGTCGTCGAACGACATGCCGTCACGGGCCAGAGCGGCGCGGAACTGGTCAAGCGACATGCCGTTGCGCTGGGCAATGGTGCCCATGGCCTGGTTCAGTTCTTCGTCGGTGATGCGGATGCCGGAGCGCTCGCCGATCTGCAGCTGCAGGTTTTCGACGATCAGGCGCTCCAGTACCTGCTGGTCCAGCGCACCGGCAGGCGGCATGCCGCCGCCGCGCTTGGCGATGGTTTGCTGTACCTCGCGGACACGTTGGTCCAGCTGGCTTTGCATGACCACGTCGTTGTCGACGATGGCCACCACGCGATCAAGAGGTTGCACCGCGGCATGCACCGCGCCACTCAGCAATGCAACGCCCAGCAACGCCGGGCGCAGTCGATCAATAAGCTTGGTCTTCACGTTCACGATAACCTTGAATGCCTTCGTCGAGGAAAGACTCGACCTTGTTGCCGACTACACCACCGAGGCCTTTCAGGACGATCTGAAGGAAGATGCCGTGGTCGCCTTTTTCGTTCGCCGGGAGGGCTTGGCTGAAGTCGTCGTAATCGATCCAGTAACGGTTGATCAGGCGCAGCTTCCAGCAGCAGTTGTCGTACTCGAAACCGCCCATGGCTTCCAGGGTGCGGTTGCGGTTGTAGTCATGCTGCCAGCGAGCGATGACGCTCCACTGCGGAACGATCGGCCAGATGACCGAGAAGTCATGCTGCTGGATCTTGTAGTAGTCCTTGATGTAGTTCTCGCTGCCTGGGACGCCGTAGTCGCCACCGCCCACTTTCCAGGTACCGGTCGTGGAGTCGTAGGAGATGGTGTCGTTACGGTAGCGATAACCGAGGTTGACCACTTTGTTCGGGTTGTCTTCAGGCTGGTAGTGGAACATCGCGCTGCCCGAGCGGGTGCTGCGGCTGTCCGGGTCCCAGTTGAAGTCCGAATTGAAGCGCCAGTCGCGGTTGAAGTAGTAGTTGTACACCAATGCGTATGGCGACACATCGGACTGCGAGTCGCTGCGGGTACGGTAATCGATACCAGGGAGCTGAACTTTGCGGTCCTTGAAGTAGAAGGCCTGACCGATGCTGAAGTTCTGGCGTTCGAAGCCGTTTTCTTCGATCCAGCGGGTGGTCACGCCCAGCGACAGCTTGTTCTCGTCACCGATACGGTCGGTGCCGCTGAAGCGATTGTCGCGGAATAGCGAATCGTAGCTGAACAGGGTTTCACCGGAGTCGAACAGCGGGATGTCCTTCTGGTCCTTGTATGGGACGTAGAGGTAGTACATACGCGGTTCGAGGGTTTGTTTGTAGTTGGTGCCGAACAGCGATGTTTTGCGGTCGAAGTACAGGCCGCTGTCCACGCTGAAGATCGGTACGTCGCGGTTCAGCGAGCTGTTGTAGCTGCCGTAGGCCGGGTTGGCCGATTGCGCGATAGCCTGGGTTTTACCCTGGCTGTCCAAGTCCAGATCGTAGTGGGTGTATGCGTACTTCAGCTTGGGGGTCAGGAAGCCGTAACTGGCTTCCATCGGCAGGCTGATCGATGGTGCAACGTTGAAACGGTTGCCGTTGGCACGAGCGATGCCGCTGACGTTCTGGTCCAGGCGGCGACCAGGCGCACCCGCCGAAGTGTCGGGAAGGCCATCTTCGTTTAATACGAAGTCGTCTTTCAGGTCACGATCGAAACGGACTGCCTCGGTTTCGTAGGCAATGTTGAACCCGCCCGGCTCGTATGGCAACTTGCCATTGAAGGTAATCTGCGGCAGACGATCGTACGGAGTGATCTTCGAGATGGTCGCCATCTCGTAGGCATGCACATTCAACCGCGCGGTGTAGCTGTCGCCACGGTAGGTCAGTGCCCCCTGCTGGTTCAGCAGGTCCTGGGTTTCAATACCGATCTGGTCGGATTCCAGGTCCTGGAAGTAGAACGGGTCGCTGATGTCGGTGTAGTCCACCTCGGTCATCAGGCGCTCGTCCAGCCCGCCCTTGTGCTGCCAGTTGACCATCCAGCGCTGCTCTTTGTAGTCAGTCTGGTCTTTGCGGTCGTCGTTCTTGTCGTTGAGGTACGCGCCACCGAACTGGCCTTCGCTGGAAGGCGTCAGGTAGCGGAACTCGCCTTCCATCAGCAGGCCGCGCTTGGTCATGTAGCGCGGGTACAACGTGGCGTCGTAGTTCGGCGCCAGGTTGAAGTAGTACGGCGTGACCAGCATGAAGCCGGTGTCGCTGGTGCTGCTGAACGATGGCGGCAGGAAGCCGGACTGGCGACGGTCGTCGATCGGGAAGTAGATGTACGGTGTGTAGAACACCGGGAAATCCTTGACCCGCAGCGTAACGTTGGTCGCGGTACCGAAACCGGTGGCCGGGTTCAGGGTGATGTTGTTGCCCTTCAGCTGCCAGGCGTTGCTGCCCGGTTCGCAGGTGGTGTACGTACCGTCCTTGAGGCGGATGATGGCGTTCTCGCCACGCTTGGCGTACAGGGCACTGCCGCGAATGTGCGACTTGTGCATCACGTATTCGGCGTTGTCGACCTGGGCTTCGCCCGTGTCGAGCTGGATCTGTGCCTCGTCACCGACCACCAGCGAACCGTTGTCACGGATCTTGACGTTGCCCTTGAGCTCGCCACGGTTTTCGGTCTGGTAGAGGTTGGCCTCGTCGGCCTCGGCCTGCATGCTGCCCTGGCGCATCACCACGTCACCGGCGAGGGTAGCGATCTGCTGCTCCTGCTGGTACTTGGATACCTTGGCGTTGATGTAGGTCGGCGACTCGTCCTTCGGCGTGGTGTCGGCCATGCCCGGGCGGGTTGGCTCGATGTAGGCGCCACCGCAGTACGGGCCGGTTTCGGCCAGCTGTGCGGCAGTGAGCTTTTCACGCGGAACCCAGTCCAGGTGGCTGTAGTCTTCGCTACGCGACTTCAGGCCACGGCCCTTGGCCTCGGTGACCAGCATCGGCCGGTCCGCGGTTTCGCCTTCGCTCGCGGCTTCGGTGCCGGTGCTGACGGCAGCACCCTCGTGCACCGGGCGCGGTGGCAGGTTGTTGGCTGGGGTCTTGGGCTTGCAGTCCCAACCACCGGAGGCGGACACTTGGCAGTCGAATTGTTCGGCTGCCACCACGTAAGACGTGGCCAGAGGTTGCAGGGCCAGCAGACCGCCGGTTACCAGCAACGGAAACTTTCTACGAAACGCGGGGGATTTCAATGCCATCTTATTAGTCCGGGCTTCCTGCGTGCCATCTGCCCGCGTGTGGGGCCGCACGCCTCTCGATGGTCTGAAAAAGATGCTGGATAATAAAGCATGACCCGCTTGACGGCTAGGGCCGTCGGAGACCCTTGTAATGCCTGAACACGATGTACGCCTGCAACAACTGACGGTCTGGCTCGATGAGCAGCTCAATGATCTTTTCCGGAAAAACGCCTGGGGCGATGTGCCCGCAGGCAGCCTGACCGCGGCCAGCAGCGACGCCAGCTTCCGTCGTTACTTCCGCTGGCAGGGCGCTGGTCACAGCTTCGTGATCATGGATGCACCACCGCCCCAGGAGAACTGCCGACCGTTCGTCGCCATCGACCACCTGCTTGCCAGCGCCGGCGTACACGTGCCGCTGATCCATGCCCAGGACCTGGAGCGTGGCTTCCTGCTGCTGGGTGACCTGGGCCACCAGACATACCTTGATATCATTGATGCGGACAACGCCGACGGCCTGTTCGCCGATGCCATCGACGCGCTGCTGGCGTTCCAGCGCCTGCCGATGGATGCGCCGTTGCCCAGCTACGACGACGCACTGCTGCGCCGTGAAGTCGAACTGTTCCCGGAGTGGTACGTGGGCCGTGAGCTTGGCCTGGCCTTCAGCGATGCCCAGAAAACCATCTGGCAGCGTATCAGCCAACTGCTGATCGACAGCGCGCTGGCCCAGCCCAAGGTGCTGGTGCACCGCGACTACATGCCGCGCAACCTGATGCAGAGCACGCCCAACCCCGGCGTGCTGGACTTCCAGGATGCCGTATACGGTCCGGTCACCTACGACATCACCTGTCTGTTCAAGGACGCCTTCCTCAGCTGGCCGCAGGCGCGGGTCGAAGGGTGGCTGCGCGACTACTGGCAGAAGGCGCAGGCTGCCGGCATCCCGGTGCAGGCCGAGTTCGAGGCATTCCAGCGTGCCAGCGACCTTATGGGTGTGCAGCGCCACCTGAAGGTAATCGGCATCTTCGCCCGAATCTGCCACCGCGACGGCAAGCCTCGTTACCTGGGCGACGTGCCGCGCTTCTTCGCCTATATAGAAGAAGTGATCAGCCGCCGACCCGAATTGGCGGAGTTGGGCGAGCTGATTGCCGAGTTGCAGGCCGGAGCGCGTGCATGAAGGCAATGATCCTGGCAGCGGGCAAAGGCGAGCGCATGCGCCCGCTGACCCTGCACACCCCCAAACCGCTGGTCCCGGTCGCCGGCCAGCCACTGATCGAATACCACCTGCGGGCCCTGGCTGCGGCGGGCGTCACCGAGGTGGTGATCAACCATGCCTGGCTCGGCCAGCAGATCGAGGACCACCTGGGTGACGGCAGCCGTTTCGGCCTGAGCATCCGCTATTCGCCCGAAGGCGAGCCGCTGGAAACCGGCGGTGGTATCTACAAAGCCCTGCCATTGCTGGGTGACGCGCCGTTCTTGCTGGTAAACGGCGATGTCTGGACCGACTACGACTTCGCGCGCCTGCAGGCTCCCCTGCAAGGCCTGGCCCACCTGGTGCTGGTCGATAACCCTGGCCATCACGGCCGCGGCGACTTCCGCCTGGTGGGCGAGCGGGTGGTCGATGGTGACGATGCGCCTGGCACGCTGACTTTCAGCGGCCTTTCGGTGCTGCACCCGGCGCTGTTCGAAGGCTGCCAGCCTGGCGCCTTCAAGCTGGCGCCGTTGCTTCGCCAGGCCATGGCTGCCGGCCAGGTCAGTGGCGAGCACTACCGTGGGCACTGGGTGGATGTCGGCACGCTCGAACGCTTGGCCGAGGCCGAGCGCCTGATTGGCGAGCGCGCCTGACATGTGGTGGCCAAGCACGGTGATTGGTGCCGGTGCCGGCTTTGCCGTTGCCAGCATCCCCGGGGCCTTGCTCGGCGCGTTGCTCGGCCAGGCCATGGACCGCCGCCTGTGTTTGCAAGGTTGGGAGGACATGCGCGAACGCCTGGGGGGGCGCCCAGCCTTGCAGGACGACGAGTTGCTGTTCGTGATGCTCGGGCGCCTGGCCAAGTGCGATGGCCGGGTGGTCGAACAGCATATCCAGCAGGCGCGCCAGGAGATGGTGCGTCTGGACCTGGCCGAAGCTGCCCGACTGCGCGCGATTGCCGCGTTCAACCGTGGCAAGGCGGGCAAGGACCGGCTGGGTGGGCACCTGCGCCGCATTCGCCAGCAGCCGCATGCGGCCGAAGGCACCCTGCGTGCCTGTTGGCGCATGGTCTGGGCCGACGGCAAGATGGGCAACAAGGAGCGTGAGCTGCTGCTGGACTGGGGGCAGAAACTGGGCCTGAGCCGGCGGCAGGTGCAGGCCATGTCGCTGGAGTACGAACCACGCAAGGCGGCGGGGCCGGAAGGGATCGCCATGACCTACGCGGCGGCATTGCGCTTGCTGGCGGTCGAGGCGGATACCGATGGCGACAAGATCAAGCAGGCGTATCGTCGGCTGGTCAGTCGGCACCACCCGGACAAGCTGGCGGGCACTGGTGCCAGTGAGGCGCAGGTGCGTGAAGCGACCGAGCGTACCCGGGAGTTGCATCAGGCCTATGCAATGATCCGTAAGCGGCGGGGCCTTTGATGGCCCTATCGTCGGCAAGCCAGCTCCCACAGGTATTGCACTGACCCTTAACTCTGTGGGGTACCTGTGGGAGCCGGCTTGCCGGCGATGGGCCATTATGGCGAACCTTACCCCTGCGGGTTCATCCACCCCCGCACCCGGCGGAACAGTTGCTCCTGCTCGGCCACCTTGTTCCCCGGCATGGCAATCAGCGACAACTGCCGATACTGGCTGTCCTTCTGCCGCTTGCTGGCCTGCAGGCGCTGCGCGGCTGCATTGCGGTCACCGCTGCGGGTGACGTAGTAGATGTCGGCAGTCGGCACTTTCAAGGTTGGCGCCAGGCTTTCCAGGTCATGCTCTACCCGCGCCGGTGTCTGAGCGGCAACCATCACCAGTTTCTGCACCTGCGGTGGCTGTTTCTCGCTCAGGTAGCGGGCCGCCCAATACGCACCGCTGCCATGGCCGATCAGCACGATGCTGCGGGCGTTGTGCTGCTGGGCAAAGGCCACCGCAGCATCCAGGCGGGCGAAAATGCGCTCGGCATCGGCCGGGTCTGTTTGCTCGCTGGCCTGTTTGGCGTCGGTGCTTTCCGCGGTGTCGGCATCGGCTGCGGTCGCCTGGGCGACGTTGGCATTGGCATCGTCCGGCACGTCCTTGGCCGGGGCGCTTTCGCCCTTGTCTGGCTGCGGCTCGGCAGCCGGCTTGGCCTCGACCCGCGCCTGTGGGCTGTCGGCGAGCAGATCGGGCAGGCTGATGCTAAGGCTGTGCCAGCCGATATCGGGGAACTTCTGCCGCAGCGGGCCGACCGCATTCGGCCAGTCAGCCGTTTCGCCAGCCCCCGGGACGATGATGACCGCTCCCTCCGGGTCGCTGTCGTTGGCTGGTTTCCACAGGGCCAGGAAGCTGTCGGCACCAGCCTGCAGGGTCTGCTGTTCGGCCTTGGGTACCAGCCGCTCGAGCGCCTGGGCGTCCTCCTGGCTGCGTTCCAGCAGCGGCGGGCGAGGGGCTTGGGCAGCGGGTGCTTCGGTAGTGGATGGTTTTTCGGCATCGGCGGCCAGGGCGCCGAGTGGAAGGAGCGAGGCTAGGCAGCACATTGCCAGCGTCGTGCGATAAAGTGTGGACATGAGTCAACCCAGGGCCAGAATGATACCGGCAGCCTAATAGTATTTGCCCGTGACGGCCATGCTGCATGGCCGCCTTGCCAAGACGAGCGTGTAGATGAAGCGAGTGCGTCGCCTGTTTGTTATCGGCTGCTTGTGGCTGCCCTTGATTGCATTGGCCAGGCCCGAGACGGTGCCCACGGTTGCCTTGGAACCGGCCCAGCAGCAATGGCTGGATACACACCGCAGCCTGCGTGTCGGCCTGGTGTTGCAGGCGCCCTACGCTCAGTTCGACCGGCGCCTGCAGCAACTGTACGGAGCCAACGTGGAACTGGTGAGCAGCCTGGCACAGGCGCTGCGGCTGGACCTTACCTGGCGCAACTTCGCCGACCAGGCCAGCCTCGAGCATGCCCTTCAGGCCGGCGAAATCGACTTTGCCCCGGGGCTTACCCAGACCCCCGCCAGCCTGCGTCTGTGGCTGTTCAGCGACCCTTACATGCGCGTGCCGCAACTGGTGGTGGGGCCGCGTACCGGGACCATGGCCGTGGAACTGGAAACGCTCGAGGCCGAGCAGCGGGTGGCGGTGCGCATGCCCAGCCAGCTGGCGGACTACCTGCGTGGCAATTACAGCAACCTCAACCTGCAAGGGGTGCCCAACGAGCGCGAGGCCCTGCAACTGGTGGTGGGTGGCCAGGCCAGTTTCGCAGTGCTGGACGAAGCCCAGCTCAGCCGCCTGTCGCGCGAAAGCGAGTTCGGTGAGTTGGCCGTGGTCGGCGATATCGGCCTGCCGCAACTGTTGCGCATCGGTTCGCGGCGCGACTGGCCGCTGCTGGCCGATGTGCTCGAGCGTGGCCTGCAGGCGTTGCCGGCCAAGGAACTGGAGCAACTGCACCAGCGTTGGCTGCAGCCAAAGTACCCTCGTCTGAGTGAATCGACGGGTTTCTGGCAGAACCTGGCCTTGTTGTCCGGCATGCTGCTGTTGTGCGCGCTGGCTACTCTGGTGTGGCAGCGTCGGCAGCAGCGTCAGCTGGAGCGTAGCCTGCTGGCCACCCGAGAAAGCCTGGTGGAGCGGCAAGTGCGTGAAGAAGCATTGCGCCTGAGTCAGTTCGCCATCGACCAGAGCACAGTGGGCATCCTCTGGGTCAACTGGGACAGCCACGTACGCTACGCCAACCATGCCGCCGAGCGCATGCTGGGCTATGGCGAAGGCGCGCTGCTGGAGCGGCCGCTGAGCGACTTTGAACCCAGCCTGACCATGGACCGCTGGCTGGAGCTTTGGAAGGGCGCGCGCACCGGTGCGGGCGGTGTCGGCCAGTTCGAGACGCAGTGCCGGCGGGCAGACCACAGCCTGCTGCCGGTCGAGCTGTCGCTGAGTTTTCTGCGTTTTCGTGACTCCGAGTACCTGGTGGTGTACCTCGCCGATGTCACCGAGCGCCACCGCGCCCTGGCGGCTCTGCGCGAAAGCGAGGCGCGCCTCAAGGGCATCGCCGGCAACGTGCCGGGGTTGGTGTTCCGCCTGGAGCGAGACCCGGCCGAGGGTGACTTGGAATTCCCCTACATCAGCGAGGGCAGTGAGGCCTTGGTGGGCTATTCGCCCAGCGAGATCCAGCACCCGCAGATGGGCCTGCGCAACCTGGTACATCCCGAGGACCGCGCCGACTACCACCGAGTGCAGGACCTGGCCCTGGCCAGCGACCAGGATTGGTCCTGGCAGGGGCGCATCCTCACCCGGCAGGGTGAGCAGCGCTGGGCCGACATCAAGGCCAGCACCCGACGCCTTGGCAACGGCCAGGTGGTGTGGGACGGCGTGGTGTGGGACATCACCCAGGGCAAGCGGGCAGAGTTGGCGCTGGCCAGGTCCCAGGAGCAGCTGCGCGAACTGTCGGCCCATCTGGAAAGCGTGCGTGAGGAAGAAAAGGCCCGCATTGCCCGGGAAGTGCACGATGAACTGGGGCAGATGCTGACCGTGCTCAAGCTGGAGGTGTCGATGTGCGAGCTGGCCTTCGCCGAGCTGGACCCGGGCCTTAACGAGCGCCTGACCACCATGAAGCGCCTGATCGCCCAACTGTTCCAGCTGGTGCGTGACGTGGCCACCGCCTTGCGCCCGCCGATTCTCGATGCCGGCATCGCCTCGGCCATCGAATGGCAGGCGCGGCGCTTTGAAGCACGCACGCAAATCCCCTGCCTGGTGCAAGTACCGGATAATCTGCCAGCATTGAGCGATGCCAAGGCCATCGGGCTGTTCCGTATCCTCCAGGAGGCGCTGACCAACGTGATGCGCCATGCCCAGGCGCACAGCGTGGAGATCGAACTGGTGCGTGAGCACGGGCAATTGCGCATGACTGTCAGCGATGACGGCCAGGGCTTTTGCCGCGACCAGCCACGGCCCACCTCGTTCGGCCTGGTAGGGGTGCGTGAGCGGGTGCTGATGCTGGGCGGCAGCATGGCGCTGGACAGTGAACCGGGCGAAGGCACCAGCCTGAGCGTGGCCATACCGTTGGAGTAGGAGAGCGATCGTGATTCGAGTGCTGGTGGCCGAAGACCACACCATTGTCCGTGAAGGCATCAAACAGTTGATCGGCCTGGCCAAGGACATGCAGGTGGCGGGGGAGGCCGGTAACGGTGAGCAGTTGCTGGAAACCCTGCGCCACACGCCGTGCGAGGTGGTACTGCTGGATATCTCGATGCCGGGCGTGAATGGCCTGGAGGCGATCCCGCGGATCCGAGCGTTGCACGACGCCCCGGCGATCCTGATGCTGTCGATGCACGATGAAGCGCAGATGGCGGCGCGGGCGCTGAAGGCCGGGGCGGCGGGCTATGCCACCAAGGACAGCGACCCGGCGCTGTTGCTGACCGCGATTCGCCGGGTTGCCGCTGGCGGGCGCTATATCGACCCGGCGCTGGCCGACCGCATGGTCTTCGAAGTGGGCCTGACCGAGTCGCGGCCGTTGCACACGCTGCTGTCGGAGCGGGAGTTTTCGGTATTCGAACGGCTGGCACAGGGCGCCAACGTCAACGACATCGCCCAGCAACTGGCGCTGTCGAGCAAGACCATCAGCACGCACAAGGCACGCCTGATGCAGAAGCTGAAAGTGAACTCGCTGGCTGAGCTGGTGAAGTACGCAATGGAGCACAAGTTGGTCTGAATGCGACATGCCTGTTCTCGGAACTTGCCGAGATCCCTGTGGGAGCGGGCGTGCCCGCGAAAGGGCCTGACCTGCCGATCTCTATGGCTGAACCGGCTCCTTCGCGGGCATGCCCGCTCCCACAGGTTTGGCGGGTGGCTCGGATGAGCATTCCAAACCCGCCATCTTTGTAGGGGAATCCCTACAGCAAATCTTCCATCCGGATGATGGCATTCTCTCACCACCCCCGATTTTCCGGCGCTTGCCGCTTGTCTAGTCTTTGCCTACGCAGTCATCCAACAAGAAGGTGCAGGCATGAGCGAGGCGAAGTCGAACGCTGCAACCAGCGAAACGCTGGTCAGCTTCCGTGGTGTGCAGAAGAGCTACGACGGCGAGTCGCTGATCGTCAAAGACCTCAACCTGGATATTCGCAAGGGCGAGTTCCTCACTCTGCTTGGCCCATCCGGCTCGGGCAAGACCACCAGCCTGATGATGCTGGCCGGCTTCGAAACCCCCACCGCCGGTGAAATCCAGCTGGCCGGGCGCTCGATCAACAACGTGCCGCCGCACAAGCGCGACATCGGCATGGTGTTCCAGAACTACGCGCTGTTCCCTCACATGACCGTGGCCGAGAATCTGGCCTTCCCGCTGACCGTGCGCAACCTGAGCAAGACCGACATCAGCGAGCGGGTCAAGCGGGTGCTGAACATGGTCCAGCTCGATGCCTTCGCCAAGCGTTACCCCGGCCAGCTGTCCGGAGGCCAGCAGCAGCGTGTGGCCCTGGCCCGCGCGCTGGTGTTCGAGCCGCAGCTGGTGCTGATGGACGAACCGCTGGGCGCGCTGGACAAGCAGCTGCGCGAGCACATGCAGATGGAGATCAAGCACATCCACCAGCGCCTGGGCGTGACCGTGGTGTACGTGACCCACGACCAGGGCGAAGCGCTGACCATGTCAGACCGGGTGGCCGTGTTCCACCAGGGCGAAATCCAGCAGATCGCCGACCCGCGCACGCTGTACGAAGAACCCTGCAACACCTTCGTCGCCAACTTCATCGGCGAGAACAACCGCATCAACGGCACCTTGCTCGCCAGCGATGGCAAACGCTGCCAAGTGCAGTTGCCGCGTGGCGAGCGGGTCGAGGCGCTGGCGGTAAATGTCGGCCAGGCCGGCGAGCCGGTGACCCTGTCCATCCGCCCGGAGCGCGTGCGCCTGAACGGCCACAGCGAAAGCTGCGTGAACCGCTTCTCGGGCCGGGTGGCCGAATTCATTTACCTGGGCGACCACGTGCGGGTGCGCCTGGAAGTTTGCGGCAAGGGCGACTTCTTCGTGAAACAGCCGATTGCCGAGCTCGACCCGGCGCTGGCCGTGGGCGATGTGGTACCGCTGGGCTGGGAGGTGGAGCACGCCCGCGCGCTCGATCCGATTGCCGAAGCCCATTGATGGATAGCTTCACCAACCCTGTACTGTGGAGAGAATAATAATGCGCAAGCAGTTGAAACTGACCGCCCTGGCCCTGGGGCTGTTCGCCGCTGGCCAGGCCATGGCCGCAGACCTCACCGTGGTTTCGTTCGGCGGTGCCAACAAGGCGGCCCAGGTCAAGGCGTTCTACGAACCTTGGCAGAAGGCCGGCAATGGCAAGATCGTCGCAGGCGAGTACAACGGCGAGATGGCCAAGGTCAAAGCCATGGTCGACACCAAGAGCGTGTCATGGAACCTGGTGGAAGTTGAGTCGCCGGAACTGGCCCGCGGTTGTGACGAGGGCATGTTCGAGGAGCTCGACCCGGCGCTGTTCGGTAATGAGGCCGACTACGTGCCGGGTGCCATCCAGCCATGCGGCGTTGGCTTCTTCGTATGGTCCACGGTGCTGGCCTACAACGCCGACAAGCTGAAGACCGCACCGACCAGTTGGGCCGATTTCTGGGATACCAAGAAATTCCCGGGCAAGCGCGGCCTGCGCAAAGGCGCCAAGTACACCCTGGAATTCGCCCTGATGGCCGACGGGGTGGCGCCGAAGGACGTGTATCAGGTGCTGGGTACCAAAGAGGGCGTGGACCGCGCCTTCAAGAAACTCGACGAACTCAAGCCAAGCATCCAGTGGTGGGAAGCCGGCGCCCAGCCGCCGCAGTACCTGGCCTCGGGTGATGTAGTCATGAGCTCCGCCTACAACGGCCGCATTGCTGCGGTGCAGAAAGAGAGCAACCTGAAAGTGGTGTGGAACGGCGGCATCTACGACTTCGACGCCTGGGCCATCCCGAAAGGCGCCAAGGATGTCGAGGAAGCGAAGAAATTCATCGCCTTCAGCGTGCAGCCCGAGCAACAGAAGACCTACTCCGAGAACATCGCCTACGGCCCGGCCAATTCCAAGGCCGTGAGCCTGCTGTCGGACGCGGTGAAGAAGGACATGCCGACCACGCCTGAAAACATCGCCAACCAGGTGCAGATCGACGTGGCCTTCTGGGCTGACAACAGCGAGCAGCTGGAGCAACGCTTCAACGCCTGGGCGGCGAAGAAGTAAACGACCAGCGTAGGGGGCCGCTTTGCGGCCCATCGCCGGCAAGCCAGCTCCCACAGGGGCCGCGCTATCCCCGAGATCAGCGCAGTACCTGTAGGGGCAGCTCCCACAGGGATCAGAAGCTCCGAGGCCAGTGCAGTACCTGTGGGGAAAGCTCTCACAGGGATCACAAGCCCCGAAGCCAGTGCAGTACCTGTAGGAGGTAGCTCCTACAGGGATCAGAAGCCTCGAAGCCAGTGCAGTACCTGTGGGAGCTGGCTTGCCGGCGATGGGCTGCGCAGCAGCCCCATTTTCAGTTCGTATCGCGGAGTTCGCCATGGCCATTGCAGTGCCCCTCAAAGAAGGCGCAGGTCCAAGTCTCAAGCAGCGCCTCAAGCACGCCGAGCGGGTAAACCGCTGGAAGGCGCAGGCGTTGATCGCGCCGCTGGCGCTGTTTCTCCTGCTGGTGTTCCTGGTGCCGATCGCGGCGCTGCTGTACAAGAGCGTCGGCAACCCGGAAGTGGTTGGCGGCCTGCCACGCACCGTGGGCGTCATCACCCAGTGGGATGGCAAGAGCCTGCCGGGCGAGGACGTGTACAAGGCGTTGAGCCAGGACCTGGCCGAGTCGCGCAAGAACCAGACCCTGGGCGATCTGTCCAAGCGCCTGAACATGGAGCTTGCCGGTTACCGCAGCCTGTTGGCCAAGACCGCGCGAGCGCTGCCGTTCAAGAGCGAACCCGCTTCCTATAAAGATGCCTTGCAGGCCCTCGACGAGCGTTGGGGCGACCCGGCCTACTGGCAGGCGATCCGCCGCAACACCAGTACGGTCACCTCGTTCTACCTGCTGGCTTCGCTCGACCATCGTATCGATGACCTTGGCGAACTGGCCAAGGCCACCCCGGACCAGGCCATCTACCTGGATATCTTCGCCCGTACCCTGTGGATGGGTGTGGTGATTACCGCCATCTGCCTGGTGCTGGCCTACCCGCTGGCCTACCTGCTGGCCAACCTGCCGACCCGGCAGAGCAACCTGCTGATGATCCTGGTGCTGCTGCCGTTCTGGACCTCGATCCTGGTGCGGGTGGCGGCGTGGATCGTGCTGCTGCAGTCGGGTGGCCTGATCAACAGCGCGCTGATGGCCATGGGCATCATCGACCAGCCGCTGGAACTGGTGTTCAACCGCACCGGCGTGTACATCTCGATGGTGCACATCCTGCTGCCGTTCATGATCCTGCCGCTGTACAGCGTGATGAAGGGCATTTCGCCAAGCTACATGCGTGCGGCGATCTCGCTGGGCTGCCACCCGTTCGCCAGTTTCTGGCGGGTCTACTTCCCGCAGACGTACGCCGGAGTTGGCGCTGGTTGCCTGCTGGTGTTCATCCTGGCCATCGGCTACTACATCACACCGGCACTGCTGGGCAGCCCGAATGACCAGATGGTCAGCTACTTCGTGGCCTTCTACACCAACACCAGCATCAACTGGGGCATGGCCACCGCGCTGGGCGGGCTGTTGCTGCTGGCGACCGTGCTGTTGTACCTGATCTATAGCTGGCTGGTCGGCGCCAGCCGCCTGCGCCTGAGCTGAGGAGCCTTGTCATGCTGAGCCCTTACATGTCGCCCGTGGAGCGGGTGTGGTTCTACAGCCTGCGCATTCTATGCGGCTTGATCCTGCTGTTCCTGATACTGCCGGTACTGGTGATCGTGCCGCTGTCCTTCAACAGTGGCAGTTTTCTGGTGTACCCGCTGCAGGGCTTCTCGCTGCAGTGGTACCAGGACTTCTTCGGCTCGGCCGAGTGGATGCGGGCCTTGAAGAACAGCATCATCGTCGCGCCGGCGGCCACAGTGCTGGCCATGGTGTTCGGCACCCTGGCGGCCATCGGCCTGACCCGTGGCGACTTTCCGGGCAAGTCGCTGGTGATGGCGCTGGTGATTTCGCCGATGGTGGTGCCGGTGGTGATCATCGGTGTTGCCAGCTACCTGTTCTTTGCCCCGCTGGGCATGGGCAACAGCTTCACCTCGCTGATTCTGGTGCATGCGGTACTGGGCGTGCCGTTCGTCATCATTACCGTTTCGGCGACCTTGCAGGGCTTCAACTATAACCTGGTGCGCGCTGCGGCCAGCCTGGGCGCCTCGCCACTGCTCACGTTCCGCCGGGTGACCCTGCCGTTGATCGCACCCGGGGTGATTTCGGGGGCGTTGTTCGCCTTTGCCACGTCGTTTGACGAAGTAGTGGTGACCCTGTTCCTGGCCGGGCCGGAGCAGGCGACCCTGCCGCGGCAGATGTTCAGTGGTATTCGCGAAAACCTGAGCCCGACCATTGCCGCGGCGGCGACCTTGCTGATTGCCTTCTCGGTGGTGTTGCTGCTGACCCTGGAGTGGTTGCGCGGGCGTAGCGAGAAGTTGAGAACCCAGCAGCCTGGTTGAAGGTATGTTGCCTGTGCTGGCCTCTTCGCGGC